>ERZ856578.7798-NODE-7798-length-10921-cov-28.249078_pt1 | contig 10921 bp, 9 predicted proteins | sample MGYA00514384_ERZ856578 | MGnify/ENA primary metagenome ERZ856578 (study PRJEB29103, sample SAMN06111958) | human gut metagenome | biome: human gut; feature: ankylosing spondylitis patient; material: healthy_person | host: Homo sapiens | place: China:Hangzhou...
ACGCTGATTGTGGCGGATGATGATTCGTATGTTTCCTATCTGGAAGGTTGTACGGCTCCGATGCGCGATGAGAACCAGTTGCATGCCGCTATCGTGGAGATTGTGGTGCACGAACGTGCAGAAGTGAAGTACAGCACCGTACAGAACTGGTATCCGGGTGATGCCGAAGGTAAAGGCGGTGTTTATAACTTTGTTACGAAACGTGGTAACTGTAAAGGTGCGAACAGTAAGCTCTCCTGGACACAAGTGGAGACAGGTTCGGCTATTACGTGGAAATACCCTTCCTGTATTTTGACGGGAGATAACTCTTCGGCTGAATTCTACAGTGTGGCGGTGACGAACAACTACCAACAGGCGGATACGGGTACGAAGATGATTCATCTGGGTAAGAATACCAGTAGTACCATTGTCAGCAAGGGTATTTCTGCCGGACATAGTGAGAACTCTTACCGGGGCTTGGTGCGTGTAGCTCAAAAGGCGGATAATGCACGTAACTATAGTCAGTGCGACTCTTTGTTGCTGGGTGACAAGTGTGGTGCGCATACCTTCCCGTATATGGATATCCATAATGAGACGGCGGTTGTGGAGCATGAGGCGACTACCAGCAAGATCAATGAAGACCAGATCTTCTATTGCAACCAGCGTGGTATTTCTACGGAGGATGCAGTAGGGCTGATTGTGAACGGTTACGCTAAGGAAGTGCTTAATAAGCTGCCTATGGAGTTTGCGGTAGAGGCTCAGAAGTTGTTGGCTATTTCGCTGGAAGGCAGCGTAGGGTGATTTACTATTAGACGATTTACTATTTACTATTTTGCTGCACAATCGGCAGATGAATGGTAGATAAGTAAAAGGTCGGTAGTAATAGTGAATAGTGGAGAAGTGACATTAAATAGTAAATTGTAAATAGTCAAATAGTAAATATAAAGATGTTAGAGATAAAAGACCTGCATGCCAGTGTAAATGGCAAAGAGATATTGAAAGGCATCAACCTGTCGGTAAGAGCTGGTGAGGTGCATGCTATTATGGGACCGAACGGTTCCGGAAAGAGTACTCTTTCGGCTGTATTAGTAGGTAATCCTGCCTTTGAGGTGACGAAGGGAAGCGTGACTTTCTGCGGTAAGAACCTGCTGGACTTTTCACCGGAAGACCGTAGTCACGAGGGTATCTTCCTCAGCTTCCAGTATCCGGTAGAAATTCCGGGTGTGAGTATGGTTAACTTTATGCGTGCAGCGGTGAATGAGCAACGTAAATATAATCATCTGCCTGCTCTCAGTGCAAGCGAGTTCCTGAAGTTGATGCGTGAAAAGCGTGCCATTGTGGAACTGGATAATAAACTGGCTAACCGTTCGGTGAACGAGGGCTTCTCCGGTGGTGAGAAGAAGCGGAATGAAATCTTCCAGATGGCGATGCTGGAACCGAAATTAAGTATTCTGGATGAAACGGATTCCGGGCTGGATATCGATGCCTTGCGTATCGTAGCCGAAGGTGTGAACAAGTTGAAAACACCGGAGAACAGTACCATCGTCATCACCCACTACCAACGCTTACTGGATTATATCAAACCTGACGTCGTACATGTGCTTTACAAAGGTCGTATCGTGAAGACGGCGGGACCGGAATTGGCGCTGGAACTGGAAGAGAAGGGGTATGATTGGATTAAGAAGGAGTTGGGAGAATAATTGATTTTTTAGACGCGGATGACACGGATGACGCAGATTCTTTATTAGTATATTATGAGTTTAACACAGGCTGATAAGACGAGTGCTATTATAAATGCATTTTATGATGTGTACAATGAACTCGGATATGGGTTTATAGAGAATGTATACCAGAATGCATTATATAGGGAGTTATTGAGACGTGATATCCCATGTGTTGCACATCCGAAAATAAATGTTTATTATAAGAATGAAATAGTTGGTTATTATGAAGCTGATATTATTGTTTATGATTCTGTTATATTAGAACTGAAAGCAGTCAGTCGGCTATCAAAAGAACATGAATTGCAATTAGTAAACTATCTGAAGGCAACAAATATAGAGATTGGTTTATTGCTAAACTTTGGACCAAAACCAGAGATAAGCAGGAAGGTGTTCTCTAACTATTACAGAGAGTGTTTACAGAAAGAAAATAAAGAATCCGTGTCATCCGTGTTATCCGTGTCTAAAAAATAAAATATAAATGTAATATGAATGCAGAACAACAATACATAGATCTTTTCTCCCAAACGGAAGCGATGATATGCCAGCACAGTGCCGAGGTGATGAATGCCCCTCGTGCCACTGCGTTTGCCGACTTTGAGCGGCTTGGCTTTCCTACCCGTAAACAGGAGAAATATAAATATACCGATGTCAGCAAGTTCTTTGAACCGGACTATGGGTTGAACCTGAACCGTCTGGATATTCCGGTAAATCCCTATGAAGTATTCAAATGTGATGTGCCCAATATGAGTACCTCCCTGTACTTTGTAGTGAATGATGCTTTTTACAATAAAGCGCTACCCGCTTCACATCTGCCCGAAGGAGTCATCTTCGGCAGTTTGAAGGAGATGGCGGAGAAGCAACCGGAACTGGTAAAGAGGTATTATGGCAAACTGGCAGACACTTCAAAAGACGGAGTGACAGCATTCAACACCGCTTTTGCACAAGACGGTGTGCTGCTGTATGTGCCGAAGAATGTAATAGTGGAACGTCCCATTCAGTTGGTAAACATCCTGCGTGGTGACGTGAACTTCCTGGTGAACCGCCGGGTATTGATTGTACTGGAAGATGGCGCACAGGCACGTATGCTGGTGTGTGATCATGCCATGGATGCCGTGAACTTCCTGGCAACCCAGGTGATAGAAGTATTCGTAGGTGAGAATGCTGTCTTTGATCTTTACGAACTCGAAGAAACGCATACAAGTACCGTGCGTATCAGCAATATGTATGTGAGACAGGAAGCCAACAGCAACGTATTGCTGAATGGCATGACCTTGCATAACGGCACTTCCCGCAACACCACCGAAGTATTGCTGGCAGGTGAAGGTGCCGAAATCAACCTTTGTGGTATGGCCATTGCAGATAAGAATCAGCATGTAGACAACAATACAAGTATCGATCATGCCGTACCTAACTGCACGAGCAATGAGCTCTTCAAGTATGTGCTCGATGACCAGTCAGTCGGTGCATTTGCCGGTTTGGTATTAGTGCGCCCGGATGCGCAACATACCAATTCGCAACAAACGAACCGGAACCTTTGCGCTACCCGTGAGGCACGTATGTATACGCAGCCGCAACTGGAAATTTATGCCGATGATGTAAAGTGTAGTCATGGCGCTACAGTCGGCCAGTTGGACGAAAATGCACTTTTCTATATGCGTCAGCGCGGTATTCCGGAGCGTGAAGCCCGCCTGTTACTGATGTTCGCTTTCGTGAACGAAGTGATCGACACTATCCGACTGGATGCATTGAAAGACCGCTTGCATCTGCTGGTGGAAAAACGTTTCCGTGGAGAACTGAATAAGTGCCAGGGCTGTGCGATATGCAAATAAATGAAGAATTAAGAATGAAGAATTACCATGCGGCATGACATGGCGCAGCCAATTCTTCATTCTTCATTCATAATTCTAAGCTAATATGGATATTCAAAAGATAAGAGCCGATTTTCCGATACTATCCCGTGAAGTGTACGGCAAACCATTGGTCTACCTCGATAATGGGGCGACGACACAGAAGCCGCGCTGTGTGGTGGATGCCATAACGGATGAATATTATTCTGTCAATGCCAATGTGCATCGTGGCGTACACTTCCTGTCGCAACAGGCAACGGAACTGCACGAGGCAAGCCGTGAGACAGTGCGGAAGTTCATCAATGCCGGCTCTATAAATGAAATCGTATTTACACGGGGAACTACGGAAAGCATCAATCTGTTAGTCTCCAGCTTCGGCGAAGCATTCCTGCATCCGGGTGATGAAGTGATTGTTTCCGTAATGGAACATCATAGTAACATCGTCCCCTGGCAATTGTTGGCCGAACGGAAATGCATCAATCTGAAGGTTATTCCGATGAACGACCGCGGCGAACTCCTGATGGATGAATACGAGAAGCTTTTCACTGACCGGACGAAGATTGTCAGCGTAGTACATGTGTCCAATGTTCTGGGTACGGTCAATCCTATCAAGGAAATGATTAAGATTGCCCATAAGCATGATGTACCTTTCCTGGTAGATGCGGCACAATCCATTCCCCACATGGCAGTGGACGTGCAGGATCTGGATGCTGATTTCCTTGTATTCTCCGGACATAAAGTGTACGGGCCTACCGGTGTGGGCGTGCTCTATGGTAAGGAAGAATGGCTGAATAAGTTGCCTCCTTATCAAGGCGGCGGTGAGATGATACAGCATGTGTCTTTTGAACATACCACCTTCAACGAACTGCCGTTTAAATTCGAAGCCGGAACTCCCGACTATATCGGCACTACGGGACTGGCGAAAGCGCTCGATTATGTTTCCGCCATCGGCTTGGATAAGATTGCCGCCTATGAACATGAACTGACGGAGTATGCCACGCAGCGATTGAAAACAATCCCCGGTATGCGCATCTTTGGTGAAGCGGCAGAGAAGGGGAGTGTTATTTCTTTCCTGGTAGGCGATATCCATCACTTCGATATGGGCACATTGCTCGACCGTCTCGGCATTGCCGTGCGTACAGGACACCATTGCGCCCAACCGCTGATGCAGCGTCTCGGCATAGAAGGTACGGTGCGTGCTTCCTTTGGAATCTACAATACGAAAGAGGAGATAGATGTCTTGGTGGCAGGCATCGAACGTGTCAGTAAGATGTTTTGATTAGTGATTAGGGGGTAGTGATTAGTGATAACCATCCGTATAGCGCCAATCACTAATCACTATCCCTAATCACTAATCATTAATTTTCGCCTCCGCCAGCTTCTTCTGCCACTTATCCCGTGCCAGTTTCTGCATATCCGTTACGCTGTCTTTCTCATCCACAATCTCGAAGCCTAAGGCTGTTTCTATAATATCTTCCATAGTGACAATTCCCCAGAAGCAACCGTATTCATCAATCAAGATTGAAATATGCTCTTTCTTTTCAAGCATCTGTTCCCAAACCGTGGAAACAGGACTATTCTCCGGGAAGGAAAGGATAGGGCGGGTCACATCCTTCAGACACATATCGAATCTGTCCTCGGCTAACTTTTCGAGTACGGTCTGCCGCAACACATAGCCTGTGATGTAATCTTCGCTATCATTATAAATCGGAATACGGGAGTAGAACTTATACTTCCCATCCTGATAGAACTCCTTCAGAGACATACTTTCGGGAGCTGTTGCCACCACGGTACGAGGAGTCATAATGGATTGTGACTTTACTTTATCCAATCTGATGAGGTTCTGTATCATCTTGTTTTCCTTCATCTGGAAGACACCTTCTTCCACTCCGATGGAAATCATAGCCGAAACCTCTTCGCGGCTTACGGATAATTCTTGCTTGCCGGAAGAAAACAGACGGGTAATCAGCTCGGACAGCCACACCAGGGGATAACAGATAATAATAAGGAAGTTAATGATGCGGGCCGACGGAAGCGCCAGTGAGCGCCAGTAACAGGCACCTATCGTTTTAGGAATGATCTCCGAGAGAACAAGGATTAAGATAGTCAGTATGGCGGAGATTACACCGAAGTAAGCTTCTCCGAATATCTTTACCGCTTCGGCACCGACACCTGCCGCACCGACGGTGTGGGCAATGGTATTCAGAGATAATATGGCGGCAATAGGCCGGTCGATATCTTGTTTGAACTTCTTCAGTAAAATGGCGCTTTTGCCGTGTGTTTTCTCTTTGGTGGAGATGTATGACATCGGGGTGGATAATAAGACAGCTTCCAGGATGGAGCATAAAAATGATAATGCTAATGCAATGGTCAGGTATAATAAAACAAGTCCCATATATAAATTAATTAATTAGACATAGCGGAACGAATGTTATGATTCGTACCGGATAAAATATAAAAATACGGTGATGGAAGGGCTTGTTCTAAAGACGGTATGTGCAGAGTAAGGAGCGTTCGGGGGAGTATACGCTCTTGAGAGTGTGCGGTTGGGTACCGTCACTATGTTGGTATAAATTGGTGTTCTCGGTAGAGAAAGTATAAGTCGTCGTAATCTCTGCACAGAGCTTGCGGGCACGGTTTAAAGAAAGTGTACGTGAGATAACAGCTTCATCGTTAAACTCTCCAGACGAATGCTGTTCGCTTTGTTCGATGCAAAGAAAGGGAGGCTCATTTTCGGAAAAGGTGTTATAATCCTCGGGTTGCAGTGCAAAAAGCACAACTACCAGACATACCACTAACTTGAATATAAAATGATCTGTTTCCATTCTTCCGGACAAAGATAGAGAAATAGTTATCTTAGCTCATATATGGATGTTGCCTTTTTTGTTTTTTTATTATAATGAAGAGATATAAAAAGTCCCGTTACTGCAACTTTCTGCTCTATTCGCGCGTCTAATAGGGTGCAGATAACTTAAATAAATAGAGAAAGATTATGTTAGTAACAACAACCCCAACTATCGAGGGCGGACGTATCACCCGCTATTACGGTATCGTTTCAGGCGAGACGATTATCGGTGCCAATGTATTCCGTGACTTTTTTGCCAGCATCCGCGATGTAGTGGGCGGACGTAGCGGCTCTTACGAGGAAGTGCTGCGCGAAGCGAAAGACATCGCCCTTCGTGAAATGCAGGAGCATGCCAGGGCACTCGGAGCCAATGCCGTGATTGGCGTGGATCTGGATTATGAAACCGTGGGTGGAAGCGGCAGTATGCTGATGGTAACCGCTTGTGGTACGGCTGTGACCGTAGAATAATGAATACAGGGGGAGAGCCGGAAAGCTCTTCCCCTGCTTGTCAATGCTTGGGAGAATAATCGCTGATGATTACTTTTCCCTTTTTTTGTTCCAGTTTGGCTATTCCCAGATCATTGAGCGCTTGCACTACTTCTTCCAAGGAAGTTGTTCGCGGGAAGCGGAAATGAATGCGTTGTTTCAGCAAGTCGGCCGAATGGAAGATGATACTGGTATTATACCATGTGCCGACAGACTTCATAATCTCCGCCAGTTCGGCATCATCGAAGCTGAACTCTCCTTTGGTCCATCCTTCCGTTGCGGTGAGTTGTGCTTCGGATATGGTGAAACCATTATCTTCAGACAATATAGCTTGTTGTCCGGGCAAGATGTCTTTCTGCTGTGTTTGTTTCTCGTCGCTGACGCGGACGCGCCCCTGAAATAAAGTAACTGCCGCTACTTTTCCCGGATAGGCATTTACGTCGAATACCGTGCCCAATACTTGTGTCTGCATCTTGCCGGATGAGACGATGAAAGGGCGTTCGGCATCCTTTGCCACTTCGAAGCGTGCTTCTCCTGTCAGATGGACTTCACGGGTGCCCTCTGTGGGGAATTGTTTAGGATATTCCAGGCGGGAATTGGCGCTGAGTGTAACCTGTGTGCCATCGTCCAGAGTGATTTGCGTGGTAGTGGCTGGGGGAGTTGAAAGAGTAATCCTACCATTGCTCTCCGAGGTGATGATTGCTTCGGGGACATCCAGGGCCGCAAAGATTTCAATATCTTGAATCGTATCTTCGCCGGTGATGCGGGGCACGATAAGCACTGCCAGCACTACGATGGCAGCTGCAATGCCGGAAGTCCACATCTGTATGATGCGTCTGCGCTTTCGGGCGTCTTGCCGGGAGGCAAAAGCATTCCATGCCGCGCGGGTTTCTTCTTCCGAAGGCAAGTCTCCGAGCGATTCTCCGAAGGCATTCAGTAATCTGAAGTCTTCAGTATCCATCTTGAAATCATTTTCTTTTTTCTCTTCCATCATCGGTTTCCTCCTTTCAGGGTCATTGCTTCGCGCAAGGTACGCAAAGCTTTGGATATATGTTTCTTTACGGTGTCGGGACTGATGCCAAGCTGTTCGGCTACTTCCCGATAGGTTTTATGTTCATAATAACAGAGCCGCAATACCGTGCAGGTTGGTTCCGGTAGGTTGCGGGCGATGCTTTCCGCCTGTTGCAGTAGTCGTTCATGTTCCCGGTAGTCGGTCGCTACATCCATGCGGGTGGCTTCGTGTAGCGCTTCCAGGTTGGTGGCTTCTACTTGCAGATGCTTCAGACGGTTAAGGCAGGCATTACGTGCGGCAGTGTAAAGCCAGGCTCCCCGGTTTTCCGGTTCCAGCTTTTCGAATTGTTTCCACGCCTGCTCCATCACACTACCCACAATATCACGGGCTTCTTCTCCGTCGCCCAATAGTTGGGTGGCGTAGCGCACCAGACGGGGATATAGCTCCGTGAACATCTGTCCGAAAACTTCTCTTTTTGTGTCTTTTTTATGAAACAAGGACATTCTCCGAATCGTTTTGAGATTTTGCAAAGGTAAGAATTCTGGTTCATTAGGAGAATGTGTAGTTCTATAAATGAGCCAGAATTATATCCTTAGAGACGTCTTTTTTCACTCTCACCGGCTCCTTTACCTTTATATTTATTCTTGGTGGCATTGAACAGGTAGTTGAGGCGGATGCCGAAACGCTGGTTATCGGCATACTGTTCAAACTCATTGTAAGTGCGGTCACCGTAGACGTAGAAGTGATACTTACCGGTGCGGAAGATATCGTTGGCTACCAGAGAAACGCGTAGGGAGTGATCTTTCAGGAAAGACTTTGTGAGTTGTGCGTCCACTCTCCCCTCTGTTTTTCTTACGCCGAAACTTTGCTTGGCATTCGAAGAAAGTCTGCCTTGCACGTTGAGAAACCATTCACGAGGCAATGTGAAGCTGTTGTCCAGGCTAAATTGCATGAGTGGTTCGTTATAGAGCTGCTGAATATTCAATGAACGGGCGTTAGAGTGGAACCAGGATATGCTGCCCATCAGTTGTGGCCGCCACCATTTGAACTGCGGGGAGAGCACTATGGCACCTCCATAAGCATAAGAATCCGGCACATTGGCATTGGTCCACAGCACTACACCGGGGTGTTTAACATCGTCATAAGGCTTTGCATACGTAATGTATGTCTCTTGCACGTGGACAAAATGTATACTGGCATTAATCCATTTCCAACCGCTATCCAGTGAAAAGAGACTCTGCTTCTGCGGCTTTAGTTCCGGATTACCGTTGCTGTACTGATATTTGCTTTGGTAGCCGATACTGCTGTTTAACATCCGATAACCGGGATTATACTTGGTCATCCGGTAGGCTAGGTTTATGCTCCAATCCTTCTCTTTATAAAATATGCCGGCTACGGGAATCAGGTCGTGGTAGACAGGACTCTTCTCTTCTTTATAAACATCGGATTCGTAGTAATCTGTCTTTTGGCATTCATAGCGCAGGCCGGCCATCAGGCTGAACTTGCCTAATTCTATGGAGTAGTCTGCAAAAGTAGAGACTACAGATTGTTTGATACGGTTGTCGGCATCGTTGGAGAAGCCGCTTTGCTTAAAGATATCATGTCGTTCGGTGAAGGTTTCTTCGGTTCCGAAAGAAAACTTGCCTTGCCAGAGAGGGGCGGTTATTATTAGTTTGGCGGCATAAAGGCGATTTTTCACTTCACTGCTGGAGGTGGCGTCCGTTTCGCCGTTGTTGTCTACTTTCTGTCCGCCTGCAGAACGACCGTTCAGGTAATCGGCATTGAAGTCGATATTCCACTTGCCGAAGGTGCCGTTATAGTAGCCGTTCATGCTGTGCGTCCAGTGGGGCTGTCGGCGACTGTGCGAGTAGGAGGTGAGGCGGTCCACTTCCTTGCCGTCTTTGGTCATTACGGTTTCGCCTTGCGATTTGAGTTCGGTGTCACCCAGCCCGCTTTGGGGCATGTAGCGTATACCGAAAGACTGATGGTCATCCGTTTCGTAGTTGAAACCTACTTCGCCATTGAAATTTGCATCATGGGCACGATTGACGTTGTCAGAGATACTTTTCCATTCGGAGGAAGTGCTCAGTTGCAGTTGGGTATGACTGGTGGAGTATGTGTCCGACTCATTGAAGTGCCCTTTGACAAAGATGTCCAGTCCGCCGGTACGATAATTTAGGGAGGCACCTTGTTTACCTTTTGCCGAGTGTCCCTGAGTATAGTCTGCGTAGGCATTGGCACTTAAACCTTGTCCGCGCTTGCGGATGGTACGTAGCCGGATAACGGATGACACGCTGGAGGAATAACGTGCTCCGGGCGTGGTTACAATTTCAGCGGAGAGTATTTCGTTAGCTTGAAGTTGGTTTAGTTCGGAGGTGTCGCGTACTTTCCGGCCGTTGATGTAGATGTCCGGTTTGCCTCGTCCGATAACGGTATAGTTACCGTCCGAGCCGGTGACAAAAGGGAGGTGCCCGATCATATCGCTTGCCGAACCCAGCATGGAAAGCGGTGTCCCTACTACGTTGGCAACGAAAGCGCCATTCTTGCGTTCCACCAGCGGACGGGAGGCGGTTACGGTCACTTCTTTCAGCATTTGTGCATCCGGTTGCAGGTGAATGTCATTTTCCGGCTGGCAAGGAAGCGTCAAGGATTGATAGCCTATGTAGGTTACTTTCAGCAAATGATTTCTTTCATTGTTGCCGGGTAGGATAAAGCTACCGTCTTCCGCTGTGACGCATCCTGTAATAAAGGCGGAATCGGTTGCTGCCAACAAGATGACGTTGGCATACGCTAACGGTTCATTCCGGTCTCCGTATATGGTTCCGCGTACTTGGGTAGTCTTGCCATCTTTTCCCTTCCGCTGAATCACGAAGTAATCGGTACGTTCGATACAGTTGAAAGGTTTTCCTTTCAGCACTGTGCGGATGGCTTCGCCTTGCGTCTGTTTACGTATACTTGCTGTTACGTGATAATTCTCCGTCTCTTCATAGGCAAAAAGGATATTCTTGCCGCCCATCTTCTCTATCTG
>ERZ856578.7804-NODE-7804-length-10915-cov-4.121332_pt1 | contig 10915 bp, 9 predicted proteins | sample MGYA00514384_ERZ856578 | MGnify/ENA primary metagenome ERZ856578 (study PRJEB29103, sample SAMN06111958) | human gut metagenome | biome: human gut; feature: ankylosing spondylitis patient; material: healthy_person | host: Homo sapiens | place: China:Hangzhou...
TGGCAACCTGGCCGAAATCCCCGTGGAAATCGTCGAGGAGCCGCATCTCCATCTCGAGATCCAGATGGAGGGGAAATATGTGGATCCGGTCGCGGCCATCGGCCGGGAAACGAAATAAAGAAGCATAACGCGCCCTCGGAAACCGCCTGAAGCGGATCGGTAAGAAGGGCAGACAGCGGGCGGATGGATCATCCGCCCGCTGTCTTTTCTGCAGAACAGGGAAGGGATCGACAACTAGTATATCATACAACCGGGAGCAGATGCAAACGAAACGAAAGCCCATCCGGTTCGCCGATTTGGCAGAGAGAACGGAAATTTTGTGTAATCGAGCTTGCAATTTGCAAAAATAAGGAGTATACTGGAAACACATGAATATTTGGCAAACCTGCTGAAAGGCAGAGACGCAAAGCTATAGGGCCTTCGTCCTCGGACATGGCAGCCAGTTGCGACCGGTGGGGATGGATCCGTCCAGTTTGGTCGGTTCATCCCTTTTGCGTCCCTGACTTTCCTTCGTTTGCCTCTGCCATGGAAAGGAAGGAATAGGACATGAAACGGATGAAAAGGTGGGGCGGCCTTGCCGTGACCCTCGCCCTTCTGCTTGGCCTGGCGGCTGTGCCGGGGGTTCAGGCGGAGGATGAGCCGATCCAGATTACAGGGCTGGAGCAGCTGGACGGGATCCAGTCGGGCTCCTATCAGCTCGCGGCGAATCTTACCATTCCGGAAAACGTGATTCTGACCGTGCCGAGCGATGTGACAATCACCATCGACCTCAACGGCCATACGGTTTCGAAACCGACCGGAACCGGCCGGATCTTGGAGAACGCCGGAAACGTGACGATCAATGACTCGAGCACGGACAAGAGCGGACTGGTCAGCGCCTATCGCAACAATGTGGGCAACACCGGCACCATGGTAATCAACGGCGGTACCTTCGAGACCCACTGTAATGTCGGAGGAACGACGCTGTACAACGGTGTCGGTGGGACCATGACCATCAACGGATGCGTTGTGAACGCGGATTTCTTCGCGATTAATAACGAAGGTGACATGGAGATCAACGGCGGCGAATTTCATTCGACCTCTACGAACGAGCCTGGAACCTTCGCTTATTGCGTGCGCAACTACGCCAATATGACGATTAACGACGCGACGATCACCGGCATCCAGGGCGCTCTGGCTTCGGCCAGCGGCGTTTTGAAGGTATATGACGGCCATTTCTCGACCGAATGGGGCAACAGCCGTTCCTTCTACGCCCTGTACATCGCGGGGGAACAAGATGTCGTGACCGGGTATATATACGGCGGCACGTATTCCAGCCCGAAATACGCCATTTATATCGGCAACGATAACAAAGGCGGCGACGGCGGCATCAACGCCGACGCGACCACTTTCGTTTACGGAGGCACCTATAACGGCGGGATCTCCGCGATCTACCGCGCTCAGCAGACGGGCAACCCATATGTCTCAGGCGGCACCTTCCGCAAAGGCGAAGCCCCCAACGACACCCCGGATCCGGTCGTCGAAGGATATATGGCGGAGGGCTGCGTCTACGATGCCGCCACCGGCAAGGTGTCGGATCCCCGTATTTTCTCAGTCGCGTTCGACACGGAACTGGTGACTCTCGCGGAAGGCGGTTCGATGATGCTGCAGGCGACGGTGGAGGCCGGGGCCGACGCGGACAAAACCGTGAGCTTTTCGTCCGACAATACGGCTGTTGCCACGGTAGCGCCAAACGGGTTGCTGACGGCTGTCTCGGCCGGCAATGCGGTTATCACAGCGACAGTGGGGGATAAGAGCGCCTCCTGTTCGGTCGTCGTGGTCGGAACACCCCAGCTTCCCACCGTGGATCCGGAAAAACCGGCGGAAAAGGTAGAGATCGGTGTGGCGGACGGCAGCGCCGAGGTGATTGACGATACACTCACCCAGATTGTGGGGAAAGTACTCAATGACATGGACATCGGCGAAGCGGTTGACGATCAAACAAAAGCGGCCATCAAAGAGGCCGTCGAGCAGGATAAACCCATCACCATCGTGATCAAAACCGAGACGCTTGCCCCCTCACAGGTGGATGCGGACGATGCGGCGAAAACCGAAGCGGTGGCAGGGGCCGGCGCGGATGTGGCGCAATATCTGGACATCTCTATGATCCTTCAGGCGGACGGCCGGGAGATCGGCACTCTCAACCGGCTGGTCGGATCTATCACGGTGCAGGTGGCGATTCCCGCCGATCTGCTCGCGGACGACCGCGTCTTCTATGTCGTCCGTGTACACGACGGCGTGGCGGAGAAGCTGGACACCGTCGTGCAGGACGGCGTGGCGTCTTTTGAAACCGATCGTTTCTCCACGTATGCGTTGCTGTATGAGAGTACATCCCTTCCCGGCGACTCGGACGCTTCGGTTCCCGCCGATTCGTCCACGCCTTCGATCCCCTCGACTCCGACCACCGGGCGGCAGGATATGTGGCCAGTCGTGCTGGCCGCTGTCTTGATGGCTCTGAGTGCTGCCTTGGCGGTAGTCGCAGGCCGCCGGAACCGTAAAGCGAGCCAGATGAAGTGATTTTCGGCACGGTCCGATGAAATGCGAACAGGGCGAACCGGAAGGTTCGTCCTGTTTTTTCGGAATGACCGGCTATCTAAAAGGTATGCTGATGGGTTGAAAACAGGGAAAGACGGCTTGTTTTTAACACAGTGTTCATAGAAGGGATCTTGTAATTCCGCCTTGTCCGTGCTATACTGACGAAGAATTCTGCAAAGGCGAGGAGGCCTTCTTGATGAACGGCTGGCATATCGATACACGGTGCGTGCAGGAGGGGTGGAAGCCCGGAAATGGGGAGCCGCGGGTGGTTCCCATCGTCCAGAGCACGACCTTCCGCTACGAGAGCGCCGAAGCGCTCGGCGATTTGTTCGACCTGAAAACCAGCGGAGACTTTTATACCCGCCTGTCTAACCCCACCACCGGCGCGGTGGAGGCGAAAATTGCGGCCCTGGAAGGGGGCGTCGGCGCCCTGCTCACGTCGGCGGGGCAGGCAGCCACCATGCTGGCGGTTCTCAACATCGCCCGGGCGGGAGACCATATCGTCAGCGCCAGCGCGGTGTATGGCGGCACCTTCAATCTGTTCCATCGGACGCTGCGGGAGATGGGCGTGGATGTGACCTTTGTGGAACCGGGCGTGTCCGACGCTGAGCTGGAGGCGGCCTTCCGCCCGAATACCAAGCTCCTGTTTGGGGAAAGCCTGTCCAATCCTTCCCTCCACGTGCTGGATTTCGAGCGGTTTGCCCGGGCCGCCCACGCGCACGGAGTGCCGCTGATCGTGGACAACACCTTCCCGACCCCGGTCAACTGCCGCCCGTTCGAACACGGCGCGGATATTGTGGTGCATTCCACCTCGAAATACCTGGACGGCCACGCCACCGCCCTCGGAGGGGTGATCGTGGACTCCGGCCGGTTCGATTGGGCCGCACATGCGGAAACGTTTCCCGGCCTGACCACTCCCGATGAAACCTATCACGGTGTGACGTATACCGATCATTTCGGGCCGGCCGCTTTTATCGCGAAGTGCCGCTGTCACCTCATGCGGGACATGGGGGCTACCCCCAGCCCGGAAAACGCGTTTTTGCTCAGCATGGGCATCGATACCCTGCATCTGCGGATGGAGCGCCATTGCTCCAACGCGCTCCAGGTGGCGCAGGCGCTGACAGAGGACAGCCGGATCTCTTGGGTGCGGTATCCCGGCCTTCCGGGGGACGACCAATACCCGCTTGCGCAAAAATATATGCCGGGCGGCACCAGCGGCGTCGTTTCCTTTGGTGTAAAGGGCGGACGGGACGCGGCCTGCCGCTTCATGAACGCGCTGAAACTCGCGGCTATTGCCACCCATGTCGCGGATCTGCGCACCTGTGTGCTCCATCCCGCCAGCACCACCCACCGCCAGATGAACGACCGGCAGCTTGAAGAGGCAGGCGTCAGCCCCGACCTGATCCGTTTTTCAGTGGGCATCGAGCACCCGGACGATATCCTTGCCGATATCCGGCAGGCGCTCGGCGCACTTTGAGCTGGCGTACTTTGCACTATGGCAGCAGACGGCCAAAGCCGTTTTTTGCAGAATCTGCTTTATGAGAGTTGAAAGGAGTCGAGATGTATGGCTAACCGCATTGTTCTCAATGAAACCTCGTATCATGGCGCTGGCGCCATCTCCGCCATTGTGGATGAGGCAAAGGCCCGGGGATACCGCAAAGCCTTTGTCTGCTCCGATCCCGATCTCGTCAAATTTGGGGTTACGGGAAAGGTGACCGCCCTGCTGGAGAAGGCGGGTCTTGCCTATGCGCTATACTCCGACATTAAGCCTAACCCCACCATCCAGAACGTCCAGACCGGCGTGTCCGCTTTTCAGGCTGCGGGGGCGGATTATATCATCGCCATCGGCGGAGGCTCTTCCATGGACACCGCCAAGGCGGTGGGCATCATCGTGCGCAACCCCGAATTTGCCGATGTGCGCAGTCTGGAGGGCGTGGCTCCCACTAAGAACCCCTGCGTGCCGATCATTGCGGTCCCCACCACGGCCGGCACGGCTGCCGAGGTGACCATCAACTATGTCATCACCGACGTGGAGAAGAAGCGTAAATTCGTCTGTGTGGACACCCACGATATCCCGGTCGTCGCGGTCGTCGATCCCGAGATGATGGCGTCCATGCCAAAAGGCCTCACTGCCGCCACCGGCATGGATGCCCTGACCCACGCCATCGAGGGCTATATCACCAAGGCGGCCTGGGAGATGACGGATATGTTCCATCTCAAGGCCATCGAGCTGATCGCCGGCTCCCTGCGGGATGCCGTGCGGAACACGAAGGAAGGACGGGAGCAAATGGCCCTGGCCCAGTATATCGCGGGCATGGGCTTCTCCAATGTGGGGCTCGGCATCGTCCATTCCATGGCTCACGCTCTCGGCGCTGTGTATGATACCCCTCACGGTGTGGCCAACGCCATCCTGCTGCCGACCGTTATGGAATACAATGCGGACGCCACTGGCGAAAAATACCGCGCCATCGCCAAGGCCATGGGGGTCCAGGGGACAGAAACCATGACGCAGGCGGAATACCGAAAAGCCGCCGTGGATGCGGTGCGGCAGCTCTCCGCCGATGTGGGCATCCCCGCCGATCTGGGGGAGATCGTCCATAGGGAGGATATCCCCTTCCTGGCCGAATCGGCGGCCAAGGACGCCTGTACCCCGGGCAACCCCAAAGATCCGACGATAGAGGATATCGTGTCCCTGTACGAATCCCTGCTTTGAGTTGTTCCCGCCATCCGCCCCGTCTTCCATTCATACGGAAGACGGGGCTTTCTGTATCCCTGTACCTTGCCGAAGCGGTTTCGATGTTCTCGAAATCATACACAGTCTTCGGATATGTTCCATAAAAATCCATATACTCATTGCAATATCTTATAAAAAATGGTACAATCTATCTACCGGGTCTCGTGGGGGACCCGGTATCCACAACATGCGGCACACGCCGCAAACGACAGGAGGAATCCGCATGGAAACCAGAATTCAGGAGATCGCCGCCCGTGGCAACAAAGGCATCAAAATCGGCATTATACCAGGGCATTTTGCGACCAACCATTCTCATGTGAATTATTACGTGGATATGACAAGCATCAAGAGCCGGTACCAGATGGCCAGGCTGGCCGCGGCGGAGCTCGCTGCGGCGTATGCAGCGGCGACGCCTATCGATACCATCATCTGCCTGGAAGGCACGGATATGCTCGGTGCGTTTTTGGCGGATGAACTGTCCAAAACCGGGAACAGGGGGCCGAATACCGGCGCCGATATCTGTGTCATCGCGCCCGAGCTCAACGCGAATAACCAGATGATCTTCCGCGATAACACACAGAAAATGATCTGGGGCAAACGCATCCTGCTCCTCATCTCCTCCGCGTCGACCGGAAAGACGATCAACCGGAGCATCGAATGCCTGCAATACTATTCGGGCCAACTGGTGGGGATATCCGCTATTTTCAGCGCCATCGACCAGGCGGGGGAAATTCCGGTCAATGCGATATTCACCGCGCAGGATCTGCCGGATTATCGGACCTCTCTGTCCACCCAATGTGAGCAATGCCGCGCACATCAGAAGATCGACGCCATCGTCAACAGTTACGGCTACTCCAAAATCTGACGAATACCTTCACGCAAAGGATGGGCGGATATTGAAGGATTTGATCCTGTTTATTGACAGCGGCGATACACTGGTGGATGAGTCCACCGAAATACGGGACGATACCGGCGTGGTCGTGCAGGCAGAACTGATCCCAGGCGCCGCCGAAGCGGTGAGGACGCTGTGGCGGCAGGGCTACCGCATTGCCCTGGTGGCGGATGGACTGCGCGCCTCTTTTGACCGCATATACCGGCAGCATGGGCTGGAGGGCTGCTTTGAAGCCAGGGCCATATCGGGGGACCTGGGGGTCTGTAAACCCCATGCGCGGATGTTCATTTCCGCGATGGAACAGATGGGGCTTACCGATGCCGACAAAGACCGGATCGTCATGGTGGGCAACAACCTCGAACGGGACATCGCAGGGGCCAACCGGCTGGGGCTCACCTCCATTCTGATGAGCTGGACGACGCGGTACCGCCTGCAGCCTCGTGTGCCGGAGGAGACGCCGGATTTTGTGGTGGCCCGTCCGGATGAACTGCCCGCCCTGCTGGCGGAATTGGACCGGCAGATGAAAAAACGCCGGGATCCGGCGTCCGGTTCCGCCGTTGCCGGACGGTAACAGATAAGCCGTTTTCTCCACAGCCTGAGCCTTGTTGCTCTGCCGGCAAAACGGGTGGTTTTATTTTTATGAAATGATGACCATCCAAACTCCCGGGGGCCCCGGGCCCCCTCTCTGTATGGCGTAGGTTCAGGTGCCGGCGTTTACGCCGATTTTCTTTTTAGGAAAGTCGGCGGGTACGGAATCTTTTGAACCAACGCCCATACATAAAGGGGCTGCCGCCCTGAGGGCTTGGATGGCTATAAAATCATACTGTACGAGACATCGCTCCGCGGAAAACTCCGCGGAGCGATGTCCTATCAAGCGATCAATCCCCGCTTGGATTCTCCGAAAGGAGAGGCCCCTTTCCATAGAGGGCGAGGCCGGCGGGCTTTTAAGAACGTTTGGTGAAAATGGTTTCCCTTTTTCCGGCATGGCTGAAATGATGGACGCTCAGGACCAGGCCGATACCAAGGAAGAGGGTGAGGACCGAGCTGCCGCCCGAGCTGAAGAAGGGGAGAGTGATGCCGAGAACAGGCAGCAGCCGGACGGTCATCCCGATGTTGATCACCGACTGGAAGCCGATCAGCGACATCATGCCCACGCATATGAACATGCCCAGGCGGTTTTTGGCCGCCATGGCGTTGCGGAATATAGCCAGCACGATCAGCACCAGCAGGGCGATCAGAAGCAGGGAGCCGACGAAGCCGAACTCCTCTCCCGCAACGGTGAAGATGAAGTCGTTGTTCCGGGCATAGAGCTGATGCCCCCCGCCTTTGAGATAGCCCACCCCCCACAGCTGGCCGGATCCCATAGCCGTCAGGCCGAGCTGCTGCTGCCAGCCGGTGCTTTCCACATATTGATCGACGAAAACGATGCTCAGGAACCGTGCCTTTTTGTTCTCGTCCAGACGGCTCCAGAGGACCGGGACAAGCCCCAAAACCCCTGCAAACCCGATCAGGAAATAAAGGGGTTTGAGACCGGCGGCGAACATCATCCCCATGAAAATGCAGAGGAAGATGGCGGCGGTGCCGTCGTCCCCCTGCGCGAAAACCAGAAGGGCCGGAAACAGGCCGTGAGCGCACAGAAGAAGGACGGTCAGCGGCCGGTTGATATGTTCGCGGACCCTGGAGAGGTGGAAGGAAAAGGTGATGATAAACGCGATTTTGAGAAGCTCGGACGGCTGGAAGAGAAAGGTCTTTGGCCCCAGAGGGATTTCCAGCCAGTTTTGATCGTCAGTACCGGGCACACTGTACCCCAGGGAGGTGAAGGTCAGCAGCACCAGCAACACCGATACTCCGGCGAGAAAGGGCCAGAGGGACGCGATGAACTCGTAATCCAGCCTGGATATGACCAGGGCGGCGACGATGCCCAGCGCGATGCAGACGAGCTGCATCAGGCAGTCGGAAAAGCCGCCCCCTGCGCTTGTCGTGGCGGAATACACCAGCAAAAAGCCGTAGGAAGCCGCGAGGGTACAGAGTATGATGAGGAGACGGTCGGTCTGCCGTATGAACATCCCCACCGCGCGGGTGATTTTTCTGAGTGTTTTCAAGGCGGCCTCCTGTAACGATGAAGATAACTTTGAACATATGTAATCCGTTCCGACACTTTTAGAGGTCCGCAAAGCGTCATGCTTTTTTCGGGATTACACAGATTTTTCGCAAACCAGCAATGCGTGGCCCGCCAGCCCCCGTGCGGCGACTCGTACCTGCCGTTTTGGGGCTTGCGAAAACTCTTTGGTCTGAAGCCGGCAACCGGAATTTCTTTCCAACTGCTCACATTAGGAGTATTATACCGTTTTTTGCGCCGCTATTCAAGTTTCCGTCTTCCCACTTTATGAAAAATGTGGTATAGTTTAAGAAAGTTTATCTTTTTGAGGAAGGAGAGGGCGGCCGTGCAGTGGGAAACCTGTTCTGAAAGGGAAACGGAGGCGGCGGGAGCCCGGCTGGCCGCCCGGCTGCATCCGGGCAGTGTGGTGGCCTTGTACGGCGGCCTCGGAATGGGAAAAACCGCGTTTGTCCGCGGCATGGCCGAAGGGATGGGCCTTTCGGCCGAAGTATCGAGCCCGACCTTCGCGTTGGTGCACGAATATGGGGGCACGCCGCCTCTCGTGCATTTCGATATGTACCGTGTGAACGGGTGGGAGGATCTCGACTCCACCGGTTTCTTTGACTATATCGGCCGGGGAGCGGTTCTCGCCGTGGAATGGAGCGAGAACATCGAAGCCGCCCTGCCCCCCGACGCCATCCGGGTGCGGTTCGAGGCGCTGGGGGAGACAAAGCGCCGGATTACGGTCACAGGCGTGGAGGAGGACAGGTGCGGATGAACACGACACAGATGGATGAAACCGGGAAAGGGCAGCTCATTCTGGCGCTGGAATCGTCGGCGGGACCGGCCTCCTGCGCCTTGCTGCGTTGGAACCCGAAGGGGACGAACCGGCTTGTAGCAAGTGCAGCAGCACATACGGGATTGACACACAGCCAGACACTCCTCCCAATGGTGGGCAGCCTTCTCCGCCATGCGGGCCTGTCGATCGACGACGTGGACATCCTTGCGGTGTCGGCGGGGCCGGGCTCCTTTACCGGTATCCGGATCGGCGTGTCGGCGGTTAAAGGGCTGGCGTTTGCCCGTAATCTCCCCTGTGCGGGGGTTTCCACCCTCGCCGCCATGGCGCGGGGGATTGAGGGGATGCCCTTTGAGGGTATCGTACTGGCGGCTATGGATGCCCGCTGCGCTCAGATCTATACGGCGTCATTTGCCTGCGAAAAAGGACGGATATCCCGGCTGACGCCCGACGAGGCCCTAACCATAGAGGAAGTGGGCGGACGGCTTCAAAATCTTCCGGAATTTGCGAAAAAATCCATTTTTATAGTTGGAGACGGCGCGGAAATATGCTATAATGCTTTGAGGGACAAGGTGCCGGGCTTGATTCTGGCACCCGAAACGCTGCGTTACCAACAGGCGGCGGGGGTGGCTCTGGAAGCGGCCATGGTCGCTGGGAAAGGCGGCCTTATCACGGCGGACGGGCTTATGCCGCGGTATCTGCGGCTGCCCCAGGCCGAACGGGAGCTGCGGGCCAGGCGGCAAGCTCCCCCTGAGCAAGGGAACTGAATTATGCAGTATAGATGTAAAAATCGGGAGGTTTCGTCATGTCAAACAAAGCGTTCATCGCCGACCATCCGCTCATCCAGCACAAGGTGACCCTGCTGCGGGACAAGAACACGGGGTCCAAGGAGTTCCGGGAGCTGATTCAGGAGATCACCCAGCTGATGTGCTATGAGGCGACACGGGATCTGCCCTTGTGCGAGGTGGAGGTGGAAACCCCCATTACCATCACCAAATCCAAGGTGATTGCGGGGCGGAAACTCGCGTTTGTGCCCATCCTGCGGGCCGGAATCGGCATGGTGGAGGGTGCGCTCGAGCTGGTGCCCGCTGCTCGAGTGGGGCATATCGGCCTTTACCGCGATCCCGAAACCCTCAAACCCGTGGAGTATTACTGCAAGCTGCCCGGCGATATCTCGGAACGGGAAGTGATCGTCCTGGATCCGATGCTCGCCACCGGCGGATCGGCGGTTGACGCGATTGCCCAGATTAAAAAGCGGGGCCCGAAGAACATCAAGTTCATGTGCATCATTGCCGCGCCTGAAGGGCTGGAGGCATTGCAGGCAGCCCATTCCGACGTGCAGGTATACTGTGCGTCTCTGGACGAGCATCTTAATGACCATGGATATATCGTGCCCGGCCTCGGCGATGCCGGCGACCGGATTTTCGGAACCAAATAAAACGACTGACCGGCGCGAAATCCCGCGCCGGTCAGTTTCATAAAGATTAAAAAACACTAACTGGAGGGTCCAAAGGGGAGCCTCCTTGGCGCTTCTTTGCCTCCTTTCTCCGCGCGGAGAAAGGAGGTGGCCGCGCATAAAGGATCTATCGGATTTGATTGCCTACCGTATGCGCGGACATACCGCAACAAAAGTCTGGCCTGAGGGCCCCCTTTTCTTGACGCAAAAGGGCCGGACTGCACGTGGATAGGAACATGCGCGGTCTGCCTTCGGTCCCCGCCAATGCTCACGCATTTGCCCCGGATTATTATAAAGGAAAAGGGGGAAAGAACCGTCGGGGGAGTTTCCCCCCGAACCCCGATGCTTGGATTTTTAGGGCCATT
>ERZ856578.7812-NODE-7812-length-10906-cov-12.705605_pt1 | contig 10906 bp, 8 predicted proteins | sample MGYA00514384_ERZ856578 | MGnify/ENA primary metagenome ERZ856578 (study PRJEB29103, sample SAMN06111958) | human gut metagenome | biome: human gut; feature: ankylosing spondylitis patient; material: healthy_person | host: Homo sapiens | place: China:Hangzhou...
GTCAAGAAACCAGCTTTGCCATATGAAAGCGCCTTGTCCGATGCAAGCAGAAAACGAGGCTTGCGTTTTGACCCACGTCCTGACCCACGAACAGAAAAACCGGGGCGGAAACAACGGAACAAAGCGTATCTGCGGGTGAGGAAATCCTACGGCAAACCCGCTTTATTCTCCCAAAATCCCGCAGAAGACGGCCCTATCGAATCTTCACACGCATGAGGCCACTGGTTCGAGTCCAGTAGTCTCCACCAAAAATCACCGGAATCACTTGATTCCGGTGATTTTATTCTATAATCCGCAACTTTTTAAGATGCTTAATTTTTGCCGTTTCTTCAAGACTCACACGCTGACCCACACGGGGAAAGGCGCGAAAAGTACCGGACAGGGCCAGACAGGAATTTTCCTGTCTGGCCCTGTTTTTTTACCGCATCTGCTGGCTGATGACACCGCCGATGGTGTCCGCCGCGTCCTGTTTCATCTGGGCCGTGGCGTGGGTGTAGGTATTCAGGGTGAACCCGGCTGAGTAGTGACCCAAGGCCCCAGATAACGTTTTGACGTCCACTCCGCTTTTCAGGGACAGCGTGGCGAAGGTGTGGCGCAAGTCATGGAACCGGATGTGTTCCGCGCCGATGGCCTTCAGAATTTTGTCATGGGTTCTCCGGAAGGCGTCCGGGTCATACATGGTTCCGGTTTTGGGCGATGGGAACAGATACGGATTGCGAGGGTGCTTTTTGTGCTCGGCAATCAGTAGATCCACCGCCTGCTGTGGAAGGGCCAATGTGCGAATAGAATTTCTCGTTTTCGGAGGGCTTACCGCTAATTCCCCGTTGATGCGGTTTACCTGTTTCGTGACGGCGAGTGTCCGGTTTTCAACGTCCAAGTCCGTCTATTGGAGGGCCAATAACTCCCCTCTCCGCAGGCCGGTGGTCAGTTCCAGATAGAAAGCGGCCAGCAATCCTCGTTTTTCCGCTTCGGCAAGATACAGGCCGATTTTCTCTTGCGGCAGAATTTTCATTTCTTTCTTTTCAAGTTGCGGCAATTTGCAGCCCTGAGCGGGGTTGGCAAGGATCAGCCGCTCCGCCACCGCCTGCTCCAAGCAGTTGTGCAGCAGCGTGTGGACGCCTCGCACCACTCTGGGGCTGAGGCTGGCATCTTTCAGCGGAGGGAAGTTTTTGCGCTGAACTCGTCCGCTCTTTTGGAGGTTGTTGTAAAACCGCTGGATCTGGATGGTAGTCAGCTTGTCCAGAGGGACGCTGCCAATTCCCGGTATGATGTGGTTCTCGATGTAGTTGGTGTAGTACGCCTTTGTGTTGGGCCGGATGCGGGGTTCGGCGTAGACCTCGTACCACGTCCGCACCCATGACGTAACAGTATAGTTGCCAGCTTTGGATACGTCCAGCCGCTGACTTTCACTGATCGCGGTTTTGAGTTTCTCCTTGACTTCGGCCTGCGTCTTGCCGAGGACATTTTTGATGATCCGTTTTCCGGTTTCCGGGTCATAGCCCGCGGTGTACCGCCCCTCCCATCGGCCATCCTTTCGTTTTCGGATATTGCCCTCTCCGTTTGCTCGTCTTTTCGGCATGGTATCGACCTCCTTTGTAACGGCAAATCATACCGTAAACGGCAGAGGAAAGCTATCCAAAGGCGGAACAGTTATCAGAAAGTTATCAATTGCCCCTCGGAGCCGTGCCGCCTTATCTTTGACTATTGCGGCGCAATTTCTGCGCTGCCGGGGGCGTTCTCTTTAGTTACAGCGGTGCGATTTTCGGACGGTCAAGAAGCCTTTTCATTGACTACAGCGGCGCAAAATATGTACGATCTGCGCTGAAAATCGCTCTTACTTGGAAATCACTTTTTTGAGTGGTTGAAAACTGCGATTTCCTCAAACGCCTGCAGGACGGTCACCTTGAAAAGTCTGCCGTCACGGGGGTCTTACGCCCCTCACGTTCATCAAAGACTGCGAAAACACCTCGCAAGGTGCACCTTAGACTGCGGTTTCAAAACCCCGGAAAGCCCCGCACTGCGGGGCTTTGTGGGCGGGCTGCGGGCGCTTGCGACTGCGGCCCTTTATCTTGTGCTAAAATCGAACGGCCTTCACCGTCCAAAAATCCGGCTTAAAAAGTTTGGTTCTTCGCCCAAAACCGTTCCCGCGAATATCGCCAAAAAGTTACCGTCACAACGCTGTTCCAAACCGCTTTTCATCGCGTTTTTCAACTTCTCTCACAAACGGCCTACGTTCACTCTCACTCCCGAAAGCGGGTACACACTCGCCTTTCGGAGAAAGATCGCACACAAGGGCACACACGGCGAAACAGGGGCTGTTTCAGATGGGGGTGGTATCACTACCCTCGATACGAGCCGCACGTTCACGAATATCCCCGGGCCGGGTATCAGAACGGCAAGTTTTGCCGCTTTTGGGGCTTGGTCGGGGGTGCTCCCAAAGAACGCAGAAAGCCTGCGGGACAGCGATGCGCTTATGCGCGTCGCGGCCCCGCTGGGCTGCGTGATCCAGTGAGTGCACTATTGATTATGTGGTGAGCATTTGTAACCCTTGATTCTGCCATGCTTTTATATACATACATTTCCCGGTTCCCTGTGAACCCTCACTATCAGCAACAGTTCTATCTCAGGCCATCTTTCATCGCGTTTTTCAACTTCTCGCACAAACGGCCCACGTTCGCTTTCACGAGTGAAAGCGGGTACACACTCGGCTTTCAGAGAAGGATCGCACACAGCGGCACACACGGCGAAACAGGGGGCGTTTTGGATGGGGGCGCTATTACTACCCTCGGAGCGTTCCACACGTTTCGGAAACCCTGCGTGGCCGGGGTTTAAAACGGCAAACTTTGCCGCTTTTGGGGCTTGGTCGTGGGTGCTCCCAAAGAACGCAGAGAGCCTTCGGGACAGCGATGCGCTTATGCGCGTCGCTGTTCCGAGGCGTCGCGGCCCCGCTGGGCTGCGTGATCCTGTTGCCGCTATTCGTTCAGTATGATTTGGAGGGATGGAAAGACTTGACCAAGCGTTCCGGCAGAGTTACTATCACACGCAACAACCGAACGGCCAGCCGTTTGGCGCTTGTGTGGGAGCCGCTTCAGGCGGTAAAATGGGAGCCATCACGCTTGATTTCAAGGAGAGTCATCATGAACGGACATTGCCTTACAAACGAACAGATCCTCGCGTTTTCCACGGCGCTTTTCCAGGCAGAGCGGTCTCAGGCCACGGTGGAAAAATATCTGCGGAGCGTCCGCGAATTTTTCCGTTATCTGGACGGTCGGCCTGTCACGAAGGACACCGTTATGGCCTGGAAGAAGCACCTTCAGAGAGAAGAAAACTATTCGCCGTCTACCGTCAACGCATCTCTGGCAGCCCTGAACTACCTGTTCAATTTTCTCGGCTGGACAGACTGTCGTACACACTATTTGAAGATCCAGCGCTGTCTGTTCCGGGAGACTGGGCGGGAGCTGGACCGAGCAGACTACGAGAAGCTGATCGCCGCCGCGCTTGGCTTAGGTCGGGAGCGAATTGCCCTCGTCATGGAGACCATCTGCGCCACGGGCATCCGAGTGGGCGAGGTGCGGTACATCACGGTGGAGGCTGTCCGGGCTGGCAGCGCCACCATTTCCCTAAAGGGCAAAATCCGCACGATTCTGCTGCCGGGAAAGTTGTGTAAAAAGCTGCTGAAATACGCCAGAAAGCAAAAAATCACCTCCGGCGAGATCTTTCTCACCGGAGGCGGAAAGCCTATGAGCCGCTGTCAGATCTGGGCGGAGATGAAGCGTGTTTGCAAGGCGGCAGGCGTGGATTCCTCAAAGGTGTTTCCTCACAACCTGCGGCACCTGTTTGCCACGGTTTACTACCGAATTTACAAGGATATTGTGAAATTAGCGGATATTCTGGGGCATTCCAGCGTGGAAACCACCCGAATTTACCTGCTGACCACCGGCATAGAGCACCGGCGGCAACTGGAACGTTTGAAGCTGGTGCTTTAAACGGAATCGGTATTCCGTTATGTCTATCTGCAAAATCTAATCAAATAGGCCCATTTCTCTTGATTATTCTATCCTGTTCCGAGGCAGAACACAAGGGATTTCACTGAAATCTTGAAATTTGGGCGCAAAAAGTAAGCCGTGGAGGTCAATTCCTCCAGCGGCTTCAATTAGGTAGCCATTTTCTCCACAGAAGAGAAAAGTGGCTGCTTTTTTCATGTGAAGATTGAAAATTAAGGGTGTTTTTGCACCCTCATACTTTATACGGAATACCGATTCCGTTTGCAGGCGCGGCCGACCCATTTCAGAAAATTCTGAAGCTGACGATGGGTGCAGGCATGACCGCAACACTCCCTCCCGCCTCTATCCGCGTCGGCGCGGTGGGAGGTATTTTTATGGTATCGGACGAAACCAAACGGCCGGATGAAGCGGCCATGCGGCGCATCCTGGAGCGATACTCGGATAGCCCGGAGGGGATCATCCTTCGTCTGGCGTGGCTGGAGGGCCTGAGCCGGAAGGAGTTGAACGAGCTCACTTGGGATCAGGTGGATTTTGAGACACAGAATTTGCTTTTACAGGATCGGACGATTCCTCTGGAACCGTCCGTTGCTGAATGTCTGCAAAAGCGCTATGAGCAGTATAGTGCTATATCTGAACGGGTGATTATTGCGGACCGGGGCAAGAAACCTATGACCTTAGTAAATGTTTCCCGGCTGGCGAAAAACGCTCTGGACAGCGAGGGGCAGGATGTGGCGTTAAAGGATTTGCGCCGGGATTGGATCATCCGGCAGATCAAGGCGAACGGTTGGGCCTATGCCGCACGGGTCAGCGGCATGGCGGTATCCAGTCTGCGGGGGATATTTGCCGCAGCGCTGTGGAAGGGAACTGCTCAAACTGATGATTCGCAAGGCGGTGGAGACGAAACCGAATATATCCTCTGGCGTATTGTCCAACAGGAAGGGAGTTCCGCAGCGGGCCTTGCCATCTGGATGTGCTGGAAATTGGCCATGCAGCCGGGGGAAGTTGTCAATCTCAGTTGGTCTCAGACAGATTTCGCCGTAGGGGTTTTGCATCTGCCGGATCGAGATGTCCCTATGGGCAACCGGATGCGGCGTCTCTTGAAGGAGACGTGGGAGCGGCAAAAAGATCTACCAACAGACAAAGTATTTGTAGCGCCAACTACTGGTAACCCTATGGATCAATCTCGGCTTTCGGTCGTTTCCCGCACCGCCATGATTCGGGGCGGACTGGAAGGTTTCAGCCTGCGTTCTCTTTCTGCTTGGGCCAATGCGAAGCGGTTGGATGACATCCTGATTCGGGGAGCGGAGGAGCGCGGCTATCTGGTGCGGGATACTGCCGCTGAATTATTGAATGTCACCCCGCGAACCGCTTGGGAGTACCTGACCCGCCTGAACCGGGAAGGCCAGCTCACGAAAGTTGGCATCCGCTATTATCCCGTAGGCAGCGCTATCCCAGTAGAAAATCAAGTGGAAGTTCTTCAGACATACCTGACAGAACACGGTATCGCAGGCCGTCAAGCACTGGCAGAACAGTTGGGAATTACTCCTTGTCAGGCTACCCATATTTTGCAGGGAATGGTTGCACGGGGAGAATTGGAACTGGTAGGAAAACGCTATCGCTTGCCCCAAAAGGCACCGGAGGGAAAAATATAAATATATACTTTTTGAACAAGTTTCTTCCAGATTTCCCCCAAAAAGACACCTGTATTTACGCTTCTGTTACAGACTTCCAAAACCCATTTACAGGGCGAAAATAGGCTGTTACATTAGGCTTGCGAAACAGAACCGCGGGCAAACTGCCTCCAAGCTCCGTGCTTGGTGTAGGCGTGTGGTGTTCCCAACGGGCGTTCCCCTTCTCCGTTCGCAAGCGTGCTTGCGGGCGGAAAAACGCGGAAGTGCCCGTCCGCCAGCAGCCAAACCGTTTTGCGGTGTGGCTGTGGCTCAGGGCACATTCCGCGTTCGGCTAGCCCCGACACGAAACCCGGAACCGGGGGCGGGGAGATCCAAGGGAATGTTTCGACATTTTTATCAAGGAGGAAACCCCATGAAGAAGTTCCTTTCTCTGGTACTGGCTCTGGTGATGACCATGTCTCTGGTCACTGTCAGCGCCGGCGCCAAGGACTTCACCGACAGCACCAAGATTACCTACAAAGAAGCTGTTGACGTGATGTCCGCCGTGAAGGTCATCGACGGCTATGCCGACGGTTCCTTCAATCCCTCCGCCACTCTGACCCGTGGCGCTGCTGCCAAGATCATCTGCAACCTGATCCTTGGCCCCACCACCGCATCCGCTCTGGTTGCTGACGCCGCTCCTTACAAGGACGTTCCTACCAACCACACCTTCGCTGGCTACATTGCTTACTGCCAGAAGACCGGTATCATCTCCGGTTATGCTGACGGTACCTTCAAGCCCGCCAACTCCCTGACCGGCTATGCTTTCATGAAGATACTGCTGGGCGCTCTGGGCTACAAGGCCGAGAACGAGGGCTACACCGGTGCCAACTGGTCCATCAACGTTGCCAAGCGCGCTCTGAACGTCGGTTTGTCTGACGATCTGGTGGGCGACTTCAACGGCGTGAAGGCTGTCAACCGTGAAGAGGCTTGCCTGTATGCCTTCAACACCCTGAAGGCTACCATGGTTGAGTACGAGAAGAACTCCACCGTCACCGTTGGCAACATCACCATCAAGGACACCTCCGACGCTAAGGAGATGACCAACACCGCCAAGACCGATGGCAACATCGACAAGGACGGCAAGATGCAGTTCGCTGAGAAGTATTTCACTGATCTGCGCCTGAACGACAATGCCACCGATCCTTTCATGCGTCCTGCCAACCAGTGGAAGATCAAGTCTGAGGAGATCGGCACTTATGCTCAGACTCCCGACCTGACCTACACTGCTGCTGTTAAGTCCAGCGCCATCTACAAGGATCTGGCTCTGGGTGATGCTATCGAGAAGAAGAATGTTTCCGTCTATGTCGACGGCGAGTCTGCTGATGCTTATGCCATCCGCAAGAACGACAACGACACCAAGTTTGGCGGCAACGGTGTTCTGACCGAGGTCTTCTATGACAAGAACGATGACTCTGTTGTTATCACCGAGGTCATGACCTACTTCGGCCAGATCAACAAGACCGTCAAGGCTACCTCCACTGCTGATGCTTATGTGGAAGTCCTGACCGGTGATGCTGCTGCTGACAATGTCAAGAAGAACACTGCCGCTAACAGCACCGAGAAGTACGAGACCAACGAGACCTTTGAGGACGACGCTTATGTTCTGTACACCTTCTCCGTGAAGGAAGACGAGATCCAGAGCGTTGAGCTGGCCAAGTCCGTTGCCGGTACTGTCACCAAGGTTGAGAACGACAAGAAGGTTGACGCTAGCAAGAATAAGAACGTGACCATCAATGGCGAGACCTACAAGGCTTCCGCTACCATGGCCAACGAGATCCTGGATAAGGTCAGCCCCAAGAACGATTACACCCTGTATCTGGATTCCTATGGTTACGGCATCTTCGTTGAGGAAGAGGAGTATGTCTCCACTGACTTCGCTCTGCTGAAGGATTACCGCGACAAGAACAGCTTCGACACCAACCGTGCTCTGCTGGTTCTGGCTGATGGCACCGAGAAGATCGTTGACACCGCTAAGAACTACAAGAAGGCTGGTTCCGATCATCTGGATATCGGCACCATCGTGACCTACAAGGTCAACGACGCCAACGAGTACACCCTGAAGGAAGTCAAGACCACCGAGGCTACTGCTCCTCTCAGCAGCAAGACCACCGCTCTGAAGGACTACCAGGCTTCCACCAAATTCAAGATGGAGACCGATAAGGCCACTATCACCACCGGCACTTCCGATAAGAATGCCAAGGGCACCATCTATGCAAACTCCAAGACCACCTTTGTGGTTTACAACAATGCTGATGATGAGTGGACTTCCTACACCGGCATCAAGAACGCTCCTTCTGTGACTGCCGCTGCAAAGAAGGGTGCTGTTGCTTTCTGGTACTGCAAGGGCACTTCCACCATCGCCACCATCGTTTACATTGTTCCCATGAACGATGACATTGTTGAGGATACCAACAATAAGAACATCTTCATTGCTGGCGAGTCCGTTTCCAACTATGTCCACGACGGCGATGACTACTACACTTACAACGCTGTTGTCGGCGGCGAGATCAAGACCGTGAAGGTTGATGCCTCCGCTAAGGTCTATAAGGCCGACGGCAAGACTCTGGCCACCGATAAGGACGGCAATACCATCAAGGCTTACGCTCTGAACGGCATCTACGGTAAGTATTCCACCAACGACGGCTTCATCACCAAGCTGGTCGAGTACAATAACACCGCCGATAAGACCTATGCCATTGGTGTGGGCCTGGACAAGAACTCCGAGGACTACACCGTGATCGTCAACACCGCTGGCGCCAAGAAGACCATCACTGTGGACGATGACGCCAAGTTCTACAACGTCGATAAGGACGGCGATATCACTGCCGGCTCTTACAAGACCAGCGTTGTGAAGGACGAGGACGATATCGCTTACTACATCGTCGAGGACGGCATGGTCACGACTATGTATGTTGAGGAAGTTGAGACCAAGGATGCGGCCAACGGCACTGTTACCCTGGAGAACAGCGTCAACAACAACAACGCTGACATCACTGTTGACAATGGTGCTGACGCTGTGGTCCTGACCGTGGTTGCCAAGGGCGCCACCAAGAACGATGTTGTTGAGAGCTATCAGTGGTACAAGGACGGCAAGAAGCTGGCCGCCGAGACCGGCAAGACCCTGACCATTGCCACCGATAAGGCTTCCGACAGCGAGTATTACTGCAAGGTTGTCTTTGCCAACGACAAGGTCAACGGCAATGGCGTCAAGGAAGTTACTTCCGACTCCATCAAGGTGACCGTCAACGCTTATGTCCAGACCGCTAACGTGGCTGTGTACTTCACCCTCGATGGCACTAAGGCCACCACGGTTGGTACTGATGTTGTCACCGTTAAGGTTCAGGGCGGCGTTCTGGCTACCGTGACTGCTAAGGATGTTACTCTGCCTGACGGCTACAAGCTGGCTGCTAACAGCGGTCTGCCTGCCGGCGTTACCATCGGCGGCACTCCCGAGGTCATTGTGACTGTCGAGAAGGCCTAATCGCAAAGCTCAATTTGATTGAAGCTCACCTGAGCTGAGATGACGAGCACCCCTGCGCCTTACGGCGCAGGGGTGGCGTTTTTCCTTGACATTCTCCCATAACTTGCTATAATAAGGGTAGAAAAAGGGCGCTGCGACAAGCGGTTAGCCCAGCGAAAGTTAAGTTCTAATCAAAGATCAGAAAACCGTCACCGGCCAGGGTGGCGGTTTTCGCCTTTAATACGAATCGTGACCGTATATCCGAAGATATGTAGTGTGATCGTAATAGGCATATCAACCACCTCCTCTCGGAGATGTGACCAACCGCCTGCCGTTCGTGCAGCGCCTGATTGCATTTTACCAAGTTCGGCATATTCTGTCAAGAAACCGGCTTTGCCATATGAAAGCGCCTTGCCCGATGCAAACAGGAAACGAGGCTTGCGTTTTGACCCACGCTGTGACCCACGAACAGAAAAACCGGGGCAGAAACAACGGAGAAAAGCGTATCTGTGGGTGAGGAAATCCCGCGGCAAACCCGCTTTATTCCCCCGAAATCCGGCAGAAGGCGGCCCTATCGAATCTTCACACGCATGAGGCCACTGGTTCGAGTCCAGTAGTCTCCACCAAAAATCACCGGAATCACATGATTCCGGTGATTTTCTTTCATAATTCGCAACTTTTTAAGGTGCTTAATTTTTGCCATTTCTTTAAGACTCACAACCTGACCCACACGGGGAAAGGGCTGAAAAGTACCGGACAGGGCCAGACAGGATTTTTCCTGGCCGGCCCTGTATTTTTTGCCGTATTTACCGCATCTGCTGGCTGATGACCCCACCGATGGCGTCCGCCGCGTCCTGCTTCATCTGGGCCGTGGCGTGGGTGTAGGTGTTCAGGGTGAATCCCGCCGAGTAGTGGCCCAGCGCGCCGGACAGCGTTTTCACATCTACCCCACTTTTCAGGGACAGTGTGGCGAAGGTGTGCCGCAAGTCATGGAATCGAATGTGCTCCGCACCGATGGCCTTCAGAATTTTGTCGTGGGTTCGACGGAAAGCGTCCGGGTCATACATGGTTCCGGTCTTGGGCGATGGAAACAGATACGGGTTTGTTGGGTGCTTTTTGTGCTCGGAAACCAGCAGGTCGACTGCCTGCTGCGGAAGGGCTAAAGTGCGAATGGAATTTCTCGTTTTTGGTGGGCTGACCACCAGTTCGCCGTTGATGCGGTTCACTTGTTTTGTGATGGAAAGTGTCCGGTTTTCAACGTCCAAGTCCGTCCATTGGAGGGCCAGCAGTTCGCCCCGGCGCAGGCCGGTGGTCAGTTCCAGATAGAAGGCTGCGAGAAGCCCACGGCGCTCCGCTTCCGCAAGGTACATCCCGATTTTCTCTTGCGGCAGAATTTTCATTTCCCGTTTCTCAAGCTGCGGAAGCTTGCAGCCCTGGGCGGGGTTGGCGAGGATGAGCCGCTCCGCCACCGCCTGCTCCAAGCAGTTGTGCAGCAGTGTGTGAACGCCCCGCACCACTCTGGGGCTGAGGCTTTTGTCCCTGAGTTCGGGGAAGTTTTTGCGCTGGACTCGCCCAGTTTTCTGGAGATTGTTGTAAAACCGCTGGATCTGAATGGTGGTCAGCTTGTTCAGCGGGACGCTGCCGATTCTGGGGATGATGTGGTTCTCGATGTAGTTGGTGTAGTACGCCTTTGTGTTGGGCCGGATGCGGGGCTCGGCGTAGACCTCGTACCACGTTTTCACCCACGAACTGACCGTGTAAGTCCCGGC
>ERZ856578.7814-NODE-7814-length-10903-cov-2.500462_pt1 | contig 10903 bp, 5 predicted proteins | sample MGYA00514384_ERZ856578 | MGnify/ENA primary metagenome ERZ856578 (study PRJEB29103, sample SAMN06111958) | human gut metagenome | biome: human gut; feature: ankylosing spondylitis patient; material: healthy_person | host: Homo sapiens | place: China:Hangzhou...
ATTCCCAAATTTCTTTAGCATACTCTGTGATCGTATCATCTGAAGTGAATTTGTGAGATTTAGCAATATTAGCTAAGCTCATACGTGCCCACTTGTCATGATCACGATAAAGCGCATCGATTTTCTCTTGAGCTTCTACATAAGCAGCGAAGTCTTCCAAGAGGAAGTACTCATCGTTGTGGGTGATGAGGGCTTCGTAAATTTCAGTACCTTCAGATTGAGCATTTGGAATCGTACCATTAACAAAGGTATCAACGACACGACGAATGACTGGGTTATTTTCATAAACTGCACGAGAGTAGTAATCGTGACGTGCATAGTGTTCATAAACTTCGTCCTTGTCCATACCGAAGATGACAACATTCTCATCGCCAACTTCATCCTTGATTTCAATGTTGGCACCATCAAGTGTTGCCAAGGTAATAGCACCAGTCATCATGAATTTCATGTTTGATGTACCAGATGCTTCTTTAGAAGCCAATGAGATTTGCTCAGAGACATCTGCTGCTGGGATGATAAGTTCCGCAAGGCTGACACGATAGTTTTCAAGGAAGACCACTTTAAGTTTTCCTTGGAGACTTTCGTCATTGTTAACAAGATTGGCAACTTCGTTGATGAGTTTGATAACAGATTTAGCGAAGTGATAACCAGGGGCAGCTTTGGCACCAAAGATGAATACACGAGGTACCATGTCTTTATCTGGATTATCTTTCAGATCCCAATAAAGTTTGATGATGTGAAGAAGGTTAAGCAATTGACGTTTGTAAGCGTGAAGACGTTTCACTTGAACATCAAAGATAGCATCTGTAGACACTTCTACGCCTGTTGTTTCTTTGATGTAGTCTGCCAAACGTTGTTTAGCAGTCTTCTTAACTTGATAGAACTGGTTCAAGACTTCCTTGTCATCCAAGTAAGTTGTAAGATTTTCAAGCTCATGGATGTCGTTACGCCAACCGTCACCAATCACGTCATCAATTGCTGCTGAAAGTTCAGGAGCTGCAATTTGTGTCCAACGACGTTGAACGATACCATTTGTCTTGTTATTGAATTTTTCAGGATAAATTGTATAGAAATCGTGGAGGGTATCTTCTTTAAGAAGTTCTGTATGAAGCTTGGCAACCCCGTTGACTGAGTGACCACCAATGATAGCTAAGTTAGCCATGTGGACTTGGTTATCCTTAACAATACGTGTGCGTTCGATAACATCTGCAGCAATACCACGTCCAGCCATTTCAGCGATGTAACGGTTGTCGATTTCCAAGATGATTTGGTAAACACGTGGAAGGACACGTTTGAAGAGCTGTTGATCCCATTTTTCAAGGGCTTCTTGAAGAATAGTGTGGTTAGTGTAGCTCATAGTTTTAACAGTCGCATTCCAAGCATCTTCCCATGAAAGACCATATTCATCAAGGAGGAGACGCATGAATTCAGCTGGTGCAACCGCAGGGTGAGTATCATTGATGTGAACTGATATTTTTTCGTGGATATCTTTCAATGGCAAGCCCATCTTGAGGTAAGATTTAATGATGGTTTGGAGACCGGCACTTGTCATAAAGTACTCTTGAACCAAACGCAATTTTTTACCTTCAATTGTTGAATCATCTGGATAAAGAATAGCAGTAATATCTTTCACACGACGACGTGCATCAAGCGTAGGATAATCCAATTCGTATTCTTCAGGAATTTCTACATCCCAAAGACGAAGGTTGTTAATCACACCATTCTTATAACCAATTTGCGGCACATCATAAGGTACGGCACGAAGGACTTGAGCATTCTTATAAGTTGGGACAAAGCGACCATCTTCATTGCTTTCAAGAACCACATCACCAAAGAGTTTCACATAGACAATATCGTGGTCTTTACGTGTTTCCCAAACATTACCTGTAGAACCAAACCAACCATCTGGTAATTCCACCTGGTAACCATCAACAATACGTTGTTTAAATAGTCCATAGCGGTAACGAAGACCGTTACCAAAACCAGGATAACCAGTAGTCGCAAGTGAATCCATGAAGGCAGCAGCCAAACGACCAAGACCACCATTACCAAGTGCCATGTCATGCTCAGCTTCTACAACTTCACGGAAGTCAATATCAAGTTCTGCGAATCCCTCTTTAACAGGGTCAAGAATACCAAGGTTGAGAAGGTTAGTTTCCAACATACGACCTGGAAGAAATTCAATCGAGAAGTAGTAAGCAATCTTTTCTTGATTGTCTGAAAGTGCATGGTTACGTTCAATCCATGTATTTGTGTAATATTTACGGATCAAACCAGCCAAGGCAGTAAAAATCTCCGTTGGTGTGGCCTTAGCAACTTTAATCAACTGCTCTTGATGGAGAGTATCCTTAAAGTCACGGATGAATTGTTCTTTTGTTAAATTTTCTAGTTGCATAGAATTCCTTTCTTACTACTTCTATACCTTGGATCCACCTCTAAAAGAGAATAATTAGGATAAGGGGGATTGGAAATTTTTAACTCCCAAACCTTGCCAGATAAGATTCAAAACAAAGGTTTCAAAATCTTTTTACAAAACTGCTAAAGCAGTTAAATTCATTATAACATGATTAGAGTTATTCTTCTATTCAGATTTTTAGATGTTATCTCCATAATTGCTTTCAAGCGAATCTTAAAGAACTAAATAAGTATAGAAGCATTTTCAAACTCTTTACATGAAGATAACTTTTCCCTCACGAGAAAAGTTATCTTTGGAACTATACTAATTGTTTGTACAAATCAACATATGCCAAACTTGCTGTATCCCATGAGAAGTCACGTGTCATCGCATTGTGTTGAAGTTGTTTCCAAGCTTCAGCATGATTTTCGTAGACATCGAGAGCTTTTTCAAGGGTTTGAACCATCCAGTAACCTGAGAAGTTACCAAATGAGAAGCCAGTACCTGAGCCTGTTACAGGGTTGTAAGGTTCAACAGTGTCACGAAGACCACCAACCTCACTAACCACTGGCAAGGTACCATAGCGCATAGACATCATTTGAGAGAGACCACATGGTTCGAAGGCTGAAGGCATAAGGAAAATGTCACAACCAGCATAAATTTGTTGAGCCAACTCTAGGTTGAAGGTAATGTTGGCAGACATTTTCTCTGGGTAGGCATGACCGAACCAAGAGAAAGAATTCTCATAGTCACTGTAACCAGTACCCAAAAGAACAATCTGAACATCATGTTGCAAGATATTGTGGAGCTCATTGACCACCAAATCGAAACCTTTTTGGTCAGTCAAACGTGACACAATACCAATCAATGGAACGTCTTCACGAACTGGGAGACCAACACGTTCTTGAAGAGCTGCCTTGTCTTTGGCTTTACCTGACAAATCATCCACTGAGAAATGATAAGGAATGTGAGCATCTGTTTCTGGATCAAGGAGGTCCGTATCGATACCATTAACAATACCAGATAACTTACCAGATTCCATGCGCATGATTTGATCAAGGCCTTTACCAAATTCAGGTGTTTGGATTTCTCCAGCATATGAAGGTGAAACTGTTGTTACACGGTCTGCGTAAAGAACAGCAGCTTTCATCCAGTTGAGGCAGTCATTCCAACGAAGGGTACCATCTGCATAACGCTCATAACCAACACCGAAGATTTCCCAAAGCATACCACTGTCAAATTGACCTTGGAACTCAATATTATGGATAGTGAAGACTGTTCTAATACCTTGGTAAGCTTGAATCCAATGGTATTTTTCCTTAAGAAGGAATGGAATCATGCCTGTGTGGTAGTCATGAACGTGGAGAACATCTGGAATAAAGTCCACTTTTTCCATCAACTCAAGGGCAGCCATTTGGAAGAAGCCAAAACGCTCACCATCATCCCACTCACCGTATACCGTACCGCGGTTGAAATACTGCTCATTATCAATGAAGAAGAAGGTCACACCATCACGGACAATTTTCTTGATGCCGACATATTGACGACGCCAACCAACATTTGTATAGAAGAAGCCAAGGTCTTCAACCTGATCGCCAAATTTAGCCGAAACCACATCATAATATGGGAGAATTACGGCAACTTCGTGACCATTTTTAACTAGAGATTTAGGAAGAGCACCGATAACGTCACCCAAACCGCCAGTTTTAGCGAAAGGTGCACCCTCTGCTGCTACAAATAAAATTTTCATCGTACAATATCCTCTGTTACAACGCTACCTTTTTTGATGACAACTGGGTTGTTTTCTGTACCGCGAATCGTAACACCTTCAGCGATTTCAACACCTTTATCCACAATAGCATATTCAACAGTAGCATTCTTACCAACTTCAACACGTGGGAAGATGACTGCATGGTTTACAGTTGAACCTTCTGCCAAGTCAACATTACGTGAAACAACAGAATGATCTACTTTACCACGGACAAGAGAACCTGAGGCAAACTGAGAAACTTTAACATCAGATGAAGCTGCATAGTATGTTGGCTCTTCATTTTTAACTTTTGTATAAACTTTTTGGTTTGGTGCAAAAAGTGAATAGAATTTTTGTGATTCCAACATATCCAAGTTAGCATCAAAGTACGCTTTCACTGAGTGGATATTTGAAAGGTAACCAGTGTACTCGTAAGCAAAAGCATTTTCAGCAACTGCCAAATCACGAAGTACATAACGAAGCTTACGTGGTTCTTCTTTAGCTGCTTCTTCTTCCAATTTTTCAATCAAGAATGGTGTATCCACAACAAAGATGTCTGTAGACATATTGTAAACTTCTTTATCTCCACCCTGGAAGAGCTCATGGCTAAGCACTTTGTCAGATTCATCAATTTCCAAAATGCTGTTTACATCTGAAATGAGTTCTTTACGAAGTTTTTTGTAGACCACCGTAATTTTTTGTTCTGTTGTATTGTGGAGGTGGAAAACTTGGTTAAGATCAATATTGACCAAAACATCACTGTTAAGCGCTACCGTTTGGTCTGACCCTGAACGTTTAAGGTAAGTCAAAATTTGACGATAGTATTCTTCATCAACAGTTGAACTTTCAACTGGAGTATTGTAAATACCAAGATAGTAGTGGCTAAGGAGAGTAGACAAGCCCCACTCACGACCTGAACGAATATGGTCGAAGACAGAACCGATGTTTTCGTTTTGGAAGATTCCGAAGATGCTACGGATACCAGCATTAGCCAAGTTAGACAACGGGAAGTCGATGAGGCGATATTTTCCACCAAATGGTAGGCTGGCAATAGGACGGTGCTCAGTCAAACCATCCATGTCATGGAATCCTACGGTATTTCCTAGAATTGCAGAATATTTATCAATCTTCATCTTTTGGTACCCCCACTACTTCATTGTATCCTACGACTTGCACTTCTTCTGTACCGTCAATTTCCACGCCATCAGAAATGTGTGCCCCTTCACCGATAATCGCACGTTTAATTTTTGCACCTTTACCGATAACTGCACCACTCATAATCACTGAATCCTCAACGACCGCACCTTCACGGATTTGGGCACTTGTTGAAAGCACTGAATGTTTAACAGTTCCATCAACCACACAGCCATCAACAACGAGTGAGTCTTCAATTTCAGCATGTTCACCAAAGAAGTTTGGTGGAGCAATCACGTTACGTGAGTAAATTTTCCATTGACGGTTACGACTATCCAAGGCATTTTCAGGAGAAATGTACTCCATATTTGCTTCCCAAAGGGATTCGATAGTACCTACGTCCTTCCAGTAGCCTTCAAATTCATAAGCATAGACGCTTTCACCTGTTTCAAGATAAGCAGGAATAACGTTCTTACCAAAGTCAGACATATCAACTGCACTCTTTTCAGCTGAAACCAACATATTGCGAAGACGTTTCCAGTCAAAGATGTAAATACCCATTGATGCTTTCGTAGATTTAGGATTTTCAGGTTTTTCTTCAAATTCGACGATACGGTTATTAGCGTCTGTGTTCATGATACCGAAACGGCTAGCTTCCTTAAGTGGCACATCAAGAACTGCTACAGTAAGACTCGCGTTGTTGTCTTTGTGTGCTTGGAGCATATCATCATAGTCCATCTTATAAATATGGTCACCAGACAAGATTAGAACGTATTCAGGATTGATGCTGTCGATATAGTCAATGTTTTGGTAAATAGCGTGGCTGGTACCTTCAAACCAACGATTACCTTCACTAGCTGAGTAAGGTTGAAGAATTGATACACCAGAGTTAACACCATCCAAGCCCCAACTTGAACCATTTCCGATATGGTTGTTCAAAGCAAGTGGTTGATACTGTGTAATGACACCAACATTGTTAATTCCTGAATTGGCACAGTTTGACAAACCAAAGTCAATGATACGGTAGCGTCCACCAAACTGAACAGCTGGTTTGGCAATACTTTGGGTCAATTTTCCAAGACGAGTTCCTTGCCCACCAGCAAGGATCAAAGCCAACATTTCATTTTTCATGAATAGTCCCCCTCATGATTTTTAGTTGCATCCTAAAAAGGATGACGAGACAATCAGTCGAAACTGATTATGACAATTAAAGTAAGTTTCTCATTCTGGCAATAGTTTGGGCATCAAACAGCTTCTTTCAACCGTGACTTCCTTGCTATCACCTCTGAAAAACAAATCGTGTGCACGTTTAAGTCAACCCTTTATTTCAAGCGACGTTTAACACGCCAGATACTTGCTCCAAGAGCTGGCAATGTGAAGCTAAGAGTATTTTCATAGTCCTTCCACTTCGCTTTTTGGGTACGGGTATCAGGATTTCCTTCCTTCCAGACACCACCGAATTCTTCCATCTCAGTGTTAAGGACTTCTTCGTAGATACCGGCGATTGGCAAGCCAATAGTGAAGTCTTTACGTTCCACTGGAGCAAGGTTGAAGACACAGACTAGGATATCCCCCTTATCACCTTTATCACCCTTACGGATAAAAGAAAGAACACTTTCAGCACGGTTATCCGCATCAATAATCTCAATACCATCGTAGGAATCATCAATCTGCCAGAGAGACTTGTGGTCCTTATAGAAAGCATTCACATGGCTAGTGAAGGCCTGCATCTTCTGGTTCATCTCATCTTCAAGATTACCCCATTCGAGTTGATAATCAAACTTCCACTCCAAGAATTGACCAAACTCAGAACCCATAAAGAGCAATTTCTTACCTGGGTGACAGAGTTGGTAAGCATAGAGGTTACGAAGACCAGCAAACTGATTATAGCGGTCACCCCACATCTTATGCATCATGCTCTTCTTACCATGAACCACTTCATCATGTGAGAAAGGTAGAACATAGTTTTCATTGAAGCAATACATGAAACTGAAGGTCATCAGATTGAAGTCATACTGACGGTAAACTGGATCTTCTGCGTAGAATTTGAGGATATCGTTCATCCAACCCATATTCCATTTGAAGTCGAAACCTAGACCACCTTCTTCAATCGGTTGTGTGATTGGCGTTGCCGCAGTTGATTCTTCCGCAATCATCATGACATCTGGATAACGGTTTTTAATTTCACGATTGAGCTTTTGAAGGAAGCCGTAACCTTCCAAGTTACGATTACCACCATCCTTATTAGGCATCCATGGACCTTCATCATAGTCCAAATAGAGCATGTTAGATACTGCATCCACTCGGATACCATCGATATGATAATTTTCAATCCAGTAAAGAGCACTTGAAATAAGGAAAGACTGAACTTGATTTTTTCCTAAGTCAAAGTTAAGTGCGCCCCAACGATAGTTATGAGCTCGATCGTGATCCTGATATTCGAAAGTTGGTGTACCATCGAAGTAGGCCAAAGCATCGTCATTCTGTGTATAGTGACCTGGGACCCAGTCTACCAAGACACCGATATTATTCTGGTGACATGCTTCTACGAAATCTTGAAATTCTTCTGGTGTGCCATAGGTATGCTCAAAAGCAAAGTAACCCATAAGCTGGTAACCCCAACTCATCCCAAGAGGATGAGCCATGAGTGGCATGAATTCCACGTGGGTATAGTTCATCTCAACCAAATATGGAATCAACTCTTCTTTCAATTCTTTGAAAGTATAAGGTTGACCATCTTCTTTTAGTTTCCAAGATGATGCATGAGCTTCATAGATATTAACCGGACGTTTTTGGAAACCAAAGCGTTTACGACGACCCATCCAAAGGCCATCCTTCCACTTCTTAGTTTTCTTCTTACGAATCACAGCTCCTGTTCCAGGACGAGGCTCTAAGTAAGTCGCAAAAGGATCCATCTTTTCGACGACTTGACCTCCCTTACGTTTCACCAAGAACTTATAGAGTTGTCCTTCTTGAGGGAGAGCTGAAGTTGCCTCCCAAACACCGATATGGTTTTTGGTCATATCCAGAGGTTCATCAAACCAACCTGTGAAATCTCCAATTACCTGAATCTGCTCAGCATGAGGGGCCCACACACGGAAGATAAAACCTTCTTCTCCCTCTAATTCATGCACACCCAAATAATTCTGAAGGTGGAAGTTCTCACCTGTTCCAAACGTGTACATGGCTTCATCGAGATTCATACAATCACTCCTTCCTTAAACTAGTCTTGATAGATCTAACTATCAAGAAATTAAAACATTGAAATATATGTAAATACACTAGAAAACCCTTCAGACCGATAGGGCTTACAAGTAAACAAAACCACTTATGTAAGCGTTTACTGTATTATAACATTTTTTGATATTCTTGTCAGTAAATCTCCAAATCTTTTTTCATATTGTTGAATACCAAAGTTTCACGTAATTTTCCTGAGATGTGCAATTCAACAATACCTGAATCGTACTCCGCTTTTGCGACATAGAGGTTATCGTAAATATCTGCATATGAACGATATGAAAATTCTTGTACGGTTTGCTTACGCTCAATTAATTTGGCAACTTTAGCAACCAAGTCTTTCTTAAGAGTCACTTGATTCCAATCCACCTGATTAACCTCATCAGGGGCATTGTAGCTATTCATGGCACGCTTGACATCTGCTTCCGTGTAATTGCCATCTTCGCCTGTAGCAACCATCTTAGTGCGCTGGAATTCTTGTCCCAATTGCATGAAACACATTCCCTGCATAGTCAGATTGAGGGCATTAGCCAAGTAGATACGTTTTTCAATATCCTCTGGCGAATCATGTGGATGCAAATGATGCATCAAATCATTCAAATTGTAGTTGTCATGCGCTTCGATATAGTTGAGGACCTGACCTGGCATGAGGTAGTTTACAAAACCACGGCTACCAAGTAGACTCTTGGCAATCTGGTCTTCCAATGGTGCTCCAGACACATAGCCATTACTGATGTGTCCATAGACCTCTGCTCCCTTGACCGCGTCACGCGCATTGTCATTGAAAAATCCGATTCTAGGCATCAAGGCTGCATTATCCTTCTTGCCCTTTTGGTCTACAGGAAGTCCAATTCCCATGTCCCATCCTTCACCATAAAGAAGAATCCTAGAATCAATATCATCCATAGCCGAACGAATAGCATTCATCGTAGCAACATCATGCAAGCCCATGAGGTCAAAACGGAAACCATCCACTCCAAATTCTTCTGCCCAATAGGTCAAAGAATCTATCATATACTTACGGTACATTTCCTTTTCACTGGCTGTTTCATTTCCACATCCTGACCCGTCTTGGAAAGACCCATTGTCATGCATACGGTAGTAATAAGCCGGCACAGATAGTTGGAAAGGAGAGCTGTAAGATGAGTAAGTATGGTTATAAACCACATCCATGATAACCCCCATTCCTGCCTCATGGTAGGCCTGAATCATTTTCTTAAGCTCTAAAATTGGTGCCACGGGATTCTTTTGATCAGCAGCAAACTGACGATCCGGAACATTGTAATTTTCAGGATCGTACCCCCAGTTGTAGAGAAGCTTCCCACCTTTATCGTAGGTTTTATGGTGATCAAAGACCGGTTGCAGTTGGACATAGTTGTAGCCCATACGTTTGAGGTAATCAAAACAAGTCACATCTCCATGGGCATTTCTAGTCCCTTTCTGACAAGCACCTAGATAGGTTCCTCTATAGGACTTCTTAACCCCAGACGTCTCTGAAATCGAGAAGTCACGGAGGTGCATTTCACAGATTACGGATGAGCAAGCATTTGCCTTACGCCAGCTCGCTTTTTGCTTAGTAACCTTTTCATACCCTCTTGCGACAAGCCTCTTAGGATTGACCACCAAACTTTTTTTATTATCTAAGCTAAGGGCGATACTGTAGGGGTCTCTTGTATCCTGATAGAAGCTTTCCTCATGATACACACGAAATTGGTAGGCTACCCCATCTAAATCCTTTTTGACAGTGGCACTCCAAACACCGTGAGTATTCATCTCATGACGGTCCTTATTGACGCTGGCTCCTCGACTCATCTTAATGACCTTAGGATTTTTACTGCCCTTTTTAAAAAGTAAGAGCTGGACACGACGAGCTAGTGGTGACCAAAGGCGAAACTCTGTAGCCCCTTTTTCATACTTATGACCTAACCAACCTTGAAAGCCCCACTTCTGATCAAATTCCTGTCTACGAAGTGCCATATCAAAGGCATGCTGGTCACGACCTTCGAAACTATGGCTAGTCAAGGCTGCCTGTTTAGAATAATAAACAGTTGGATCACCTTCAACTATCCAAATAGCATTGGGAGCATCCCCTAGGAAGCGTCGGACACGATAATCATGTGTTTGCCTCGACCAGTCTTCCGTTTTGACCAAAAGATTGACAGAATCAATAAAACGATTAGAGGGAGAAGTAACCTGACCAACAAGGCCAAAATCATCCTCACGTGAAAAATGGGCTTCTTCGCCCCAATAACCATCTAGCCACTTCCACATACTGTATCTGGAATAGTCGCCATGCATACTATGAAAATGAACGGTTAATCTGGCGCGGCTGCTTGATTATATCCCGGACAGCAACGGGGAACAGCAGCGGCTTGAGGGGCTTATGA
>ERZ856578.7815-NODE-7815-length-10903-cov-2.377702_pt1 | contig 10903 bp, 9 predicted proteins | sample MGYA00514384_ERZ856578 | MGnify/ENA primary metagenome ERZ856578 (study PRJEB29103, sample SAMN06111958) | human gut metagenome | biome: human gut; feature: ankylosing spondylitis patient; material: healthy_person | host: Homo sapiens | place: China:Hangzhou...
CCGCCGTCGGAATCCTGTTTCTTGCCGGCGGTGCAGCAGCCGCTGCACGTTCTAAAAGGGATTGATAATCGACCGTCCCCGGTTGAATCAACGAACCTCCGAGTAATCCGACCTTTTGCGAAAAAAGGCTTGAATCTGTTGGCTTCTTCCGCAAAATAAGCCTTATATCGGAGCTTCCTTAATCATCAAGTTAACATTTCGGGAAATCTTTGATTTAAAGTTTTTTCAGGGATTCTTCACACAAAGGGTTATCCGCATTTGCGCCCAAACCGCGGATGACCTTTTGTTGCGTTAAAAAATCTCTGCAAAATAAACGTTGATGCCGAGTTTCCTTAATGCAATAGAGGCGTCGGGGGAGTAATGCGTTACGAATCCGTTCAATATATTTTTCTTTCACGGTCGTCCCTGTTGACTCTGCCATAATGTGAAGGCTTATAAGGACCGTGAGCTCAAAAAAAGCGGAGGTGCCGCCACGATGTTAAAAATCGGAGAATTCTCAAAACTGACACAGGTCAGCGTCAGGATGCTTCCGCATTATGACGAAATCGGTCTGCTGAAGCCTTCGGAAACCGACAGGCTCACGGATTACCGTTATTATAAGGAAGAGCAGCTTCCCGCGATGTGCAGGATAAAGGCCCTTAAGGACATGGGTTTTTCGCTTGCAGATATCGTTCGGATAATGCAGCTTGACGGAAACAGTGCCACTCTTGACGACTTTCTTGAGTCGCGCCGTGCGGAGCTCTGTGCCACCCTTGCGGAAACGGAATACAGGCTGAAGCTTATCGACATTGCAAAAAACAAATTACGAAAGGCAGAAACAACGAAGTGTAACCCGACAATCAAAACCTTCCCCGCACGCTATGCCGCAACGCTGCGCACAATTATCCCCCGTTATGAAGACAAGGGCACGGTTTGGGCTCTGCTTTGCAGGGAAACCGACCCGCTGAACATGAGTCCCGCCGATCCCTGTCTTTGCGGAGTAACTTTTCTTGACGGCGAGTATAAAGAAAAAGACGTTGAAGTTGAAGCATGGAAAACCGTTAAAGGCAGTTATGCCGACACCGAACATGTCCGTTTTCGCACCCTGCCCGAAGTTACCGTTGTAAGCTACACCTGCAAGGGCGGTTATGAACAGATGGGGGAGGTCAACACAGCCCTCCTTGAATGGATCGCCGCCACCGGATGCCGCCCCAACGGCCCGATGTTCAATATCTACCACGTCAGCCCTCACGAGACAGCCAACTCCGATGAGTTCATAACCGAGGTATGTTACCCCATTGAAAAACGATAAAGCCCCGCTGCCGCACCCCGTGCACGGAGTGCCCGCCGTGCAGGCTGAACAGCTCCGCCTGAGTTGAACGCAAAATCCATGAAAGTTATCCGCAATTTAATCATAAACTGCGGATAACTTTTTTGATTTCAGCTTTAAACAAAAGTTTTCGAAAGGTCTTGACAAAATTCGCAATATGCGGTAAGATATATTTAGATTAGTGTATCCGATTAAGAATGAACCTTTTAATTGTAATTTGTGATGAAACTGTAAGGAGTATTTGTTGTTTGCATGAACTCAAATTATTATTTTGCCAACCGTTTTTCAATGCTCCCGAACAACACCGATTTTCTTCCGTACGATACTAACGTGCTTAAGAAAATCCAAGAGGAGTCGGAAAGACGAAAAAGACCGAAACTGAACTATAGTTTTCACACGCTTTTCTCGCCGTTTATCGCAGATGCTGTCGGTGCTTCTCCGAATTATGACATTGAAGCAAAGGCCGTTGAGCTGTTGGACAGGAAGAAATCGTCCGTATACAGTTACCACACATTCATGCTTCCGTTCAATATCGAAGATCCACGCGGAAAAACCGAATTTGACTTTGAATCCGTTGTAGAATACTTTAAAGAAAACGGTATGTGGTACAGTGACGAATGCTGCTCCGAAAATGGCAAGCAAAAACCCCCGTTTAACCTTCTGTCAAAACGCAAAAAGAATTCCTCTGCAAAAGGCTGCGCATGTTTGGATGTTGACAAAATTTTGCGGGCAGTGACCGCGCTTGACGGCGATAAGGAAGATGCCGAGCTTGAAAATATCCGGCTTGCATATCAGGAATATCAGTATTTCAACCCTGCAATGCGCAATGCGCTGTATACCTCTTTGAATAACAACTCGCATTCGGAAATTTCACACACATTTGAATTCCGTCCGGAAGGCAGGGACAAAAAGCTGCAGGCGCATTATTATATCACGCGCAATATCACATATGATCTGCATGTTAATGCAGTGCGTGTTATGCTTTTTAACACCGGAATCGGCATATTTATGCTTGAATGCGAAAATCACGGCCTTGCAAAGGACGGAAAAACGAGTCAGGCAAACATTGAATCCGTTAAGGCCATCAACGAATACGGCCGAAGGATCAATCTTCCGCTGCTGCCCGTTCCCGATCCCGAAAGATATTTTTCGCTTTGTGCCGACAGCTTTGACTTTGAGTTTGCAGCGGGCAGGAATGCGGACGGGTCGCCTAAAATCGAACGTTTTTCGGATAATTTCAAGGATTTTGTTTACAAATGCCGAAACACGGAAATGCTTTTTGAATACATGTCCCTCACGCATGTTGCAAACTTTATCACCGATGTTCTGAATTATTCTTCCGCGCCCGAAAAAGCCTCCGGCAAATCGGGCGATCCATCTGATAAAAAACATAGTGAAAAAACTTTTTCTTCCAAGCGCGGCACAAACTCAAAATATCTTATCAGCCCCGCATTGGACGACAGAATGTTCGTTTGCTGCTGCGTTGCCGACACGAAAACGGCGAAGTTTTACACTGCCGCAAACGTTTTGGGAGAATTCAACTATCTTCACGATGATAAAACCGCAAATTCCTTATATGAGTTTGTGTTTATCGACACGGAAGGCAACGTGAGCTGTCCGACTGCCGAAATGCGAAAAGAGCTGCTTTCGGCACATGTTTACAGGCGCTGGCTGAGTTGCGGCACCTTGCAGGCTGTCACAAATTACAGCCTCGTCTGTATCACTTCCGAATCCGTCTACGCTCCGGTAATCCTGCCGTTTTTGACTCAATACACGCGGCTTGCATGTTTCGCACTTGTTCAGCGCGCCTCGCTGATTAAATTCCAAGCGGATGCTGCGCTGCTTTCCGCGCATATTAAGAACCCAAAGAAGAAAATCAGTATACAAAACATTATTGCCCTGAACAAGCTTCAGGAACGCTTTGTTGCTTTTCAAAGTCAGCTTGACCTGTTTGAAGTCACGGCACAGGAGCAGGGCTGCGAGTTGTACGGAATGCTCCGCGAATTCCTTTTTGTGGGCAAACAGCGTGAAGCATTACAAAATCAGCTTGACGCGCTGTATTCCGCCGCAAACACGACCTTGGATACGGACTTTAACAAATGGGCAGCGATTTCTGCTCTGATTGCGCTGCTGCTTTCGCTGGCCGGTTTTTTTGCCGACGGGATGGGCGCCGTTGAGGCCCTTATCAATAAACCTAAGTTTTTGATTTGGCTTATTCCTCTTGTGTTTGCTGTCGCAGTCTCAGTCGGAGCAATATTTTTTTTCTTAATAAAATACCGCCGCAGGCATTGAAAACACTTTCCAGCGAAATTCAACAAACTTTAATGACTTTTAATTTTGAAAGGAGAACACGGATCCAATGTATGATTGGCAAAAAGAGTACAAATTGGTTCAACACACACCGCTTATCCATTTTCAGCATTCCGAACCGCACGCATGTTTGCGCGCAACGGAAGTCAAGCCGAAATTGGACAGGTTCTTGATTGAACAATTGGAGAAAGATGACCGATTCGGGGACGGCAGATGGAAGAAATGGTTTGTCGGAGACGGTTCACAGCAAAGTTTTGATTACATGATGCGGATCACGCCGAACAGCGAACAAGTCGACAGAACGCAATCGATTGAAAGAGCCATTGCAAAAATCGAGAATCAAGATTATAAACATTTTCACGAAATACACAAAAACTATTTCGGAAATATGGCTTCGGAAAAAAAACGCGAAGAAAAAAAGAAGGCGATCCGGGAAACCTTTAAAGAGTCACTCTTTTATAAAGACGGGTTGACACTCACGATTCGCTGCTTCATTCCTGAGCTGCTGACATTTTTTGACGAACACATTCGCGGTTTTTTCATGATGCATAATTTCGGAACACGACAGCGGAAAGGATTCGGTTCGTTTACGGTTGATATCAGCACCGAACCCAATGCACCCAAGGGATTTGACCTCGTTGGGAAATACTGCCCGAATGCCTATTACTGCAAGCTCGACGGTAATGTCAATGCTGACGCCCTGCTTGATGCCGTTTGGGTCATCTCTGCATTTTTGAGAAGCGGCTTTAACCGCGGTGAGGGTAATTACGTCCGCGGTTTTGTCTTTCGTTACTTTCAGCGGGAAAAAAATCCGCTTGCCAACGACAAGGCATTTGTTAAGCAAAAAGTGCTTCGCAATGTTTATGACGAAGCAACCCGGGGTGAACACCTTCATCCTTACGGCAACAATGTCCGATATCGCTATGTGCGCGGGCTTTTGGGCACAAACGAAAACTCCAGATTCTGTCGCGATCCCCGAGGGGAAACGCGTGAGGATCTCACTGTCCACAATATTTATATCCACAGTGCGGAAGGCGTCGAGCGTTTCCCGTCGCCGCTGCTGTTCAAACCAATCGGAAAGTTTGTCTTCATTCTTCCGCAGAAAATGCCGGATGAGATCTTCGGTTCAGAATTTTATATTCTGGAAAAGAATCAAGAGGATGAATACGACAGCAAGGCGACAAGTGAGCAAAAGCTCAACTATCTCAAGCAAGAATGCAAAGGCGGCATGATAAAAACCCCGACAGCGGAAGAGCTTGCACCGGGAGCAAAGTCGGGCGATGAAGCACTGAAGCGGTTCCTCGACGCGTTTGCGAAGGATTTCAACGATAAAACAAGTGACAAAGGCGGCGGATACGGGATTGACGATTTAACCAGTCGAGATGTTTTCCCTGCGAAGTATCTTCGGCTTCGTCCCGTTCTGCGCACTTAAATAAGGAGGTGAATATATGAGTAAAGTAAAATACATTGCAGTCACATTGGGTCCGATATTCAAAACCATCGGCCTTGCCGAATCCACCGGCGCACTTTGGGCCGCGAGTTACATGTTCTCCTATCTTTCCAAGTCGATATGCGAATATCTTTTGGAGCATTCGGAGTTCAACATTTCCGAGGAGGACATTATAGTTCCGTATTATCATAAAAACGCTGCGGGGACAAAGGAGGATTCGGCGGCTGCGGACGTCATTGTTTCGGACGGAGTGGGAAGATTTCCCGACCATATCATTTTCCGCGCGAAGAATTTTGATGTAACGAATTTCTCCGCTTTAAGGAATTCCGTAATCCGTTCGCTTGCCAATACCTTCGGTTTCAAGGAAGGGGAAGGGGATGATTATCTCCGCCGTTACATGCTTGTCGCCTGCACTGCATTCGATGTTGATGAGGAGAACGGCGAAAACCCTATTCTTAAAAGCGGGCTTGCGTTGGACAGTCTTGAGCTTTTTCAGCCGATAATTCGGGTTGAAAGCTGCAACGAGATCGTTAAGGCTGTCAGCAACCGCAGCATACGCGAGCTGCCGCTTACACAAGGGTTTGAAAACTGGCCGCTGCTTGGCGAAGATCGCACAAGCATTCGAAGCACTGAGGACATTGCGGACACATCAAAAGACGGAAAAGTTCGCGAGCAACTGAAAAAACACGATTACTATGCCGTCGTTCGCAGCGATGCGGATGCTGTTTCCAAAATCATTGCCTCGCTTAAAGCGGATGAACTGCGCAATTTTTCAAGAACCTGTGTTCTGTATTGCGGCGAAATGGCCGATCTTGTTCACCGTTACAGCGGCGTTACAATTTATTCCGGAGGCGACGACCTGCTTGCGCTGCTGCCCGCCGAAAGCTCGTCCGGCGAAACCGTGTTTCACTTCGCAAGGGATGCAAAGGATTTGTTTCAAAAATCGTTCAAAACATATATCGATGCGATCAAAGCGGCAAATGCCGAAAAGAAACCGGGCGAAGAGCCAATCCCCGTGCCGTCCCTGTCGCTCGGCATAAGCATATGCTACAGCAAATTTCCGCTTTATGAAGCTCTTGATGATTCGGCAGACTTGCTGTTCGATTACGCAAAGAACAGATGCGGCAAAAACTGCGTTGCCGTGCGGCTTCAGAAGCATTCCGGGCAGAGCGAGTGCCTCGTTCTGAAGGGCATTGACGGATTGACTGCATTCACAAGTTTTCTTGATGACATGCCTAAAAGCTTTGACGAAGGCTTGCTGCATTCGGTGATTTACGCATTCTGTTCCTTTGCTCCGCTGTTCATCGGATTCAACAAGCTGGCGGCCGCAGCCGACTTTGAAACCGTTTGTGAATTGTTCCGCAATATGTTCGATTCGTCGGTACATGTTGACGGCAAGTATTCGGACTACCTTTATAAAACGCTTCCCGCGTTCTACAGTCGATTGACTGCAAACGCCGATATTCGTGTTTTCGAAGAAGCCGAACACAGTGCCGACAAAACGCCCGATGCGGCAGCGAATGCGGTTCGTGCAATGGAGTTTGTTCTCCGCATTGCAAAATTTTACATTGAAAAAGGGGGGAAAGAGATTGAGCAAGACCTATCGTGCTGATTTTGTTCCGCACGGAGCATACTTTTTCGGCAATGAAAAAACTTTTTCGTTCGGTGATAAGGGCAGAAGCTTTATATCAAGCGAACAAACGCCGTCGCAATCAACACTGCTCGGAGCATTGCGATATGCTCTGCTGTACAATTTTGAATACGAGGGGCGTCGGCTTTTCAAGCCCGACCGAAAATACAATCTGAGTGTCAATGGGCGAGCTGCCGTGGATAATCTCATCGGCAAAGGCGGTTTCGACATCGGTTCTAGCTCCGAACAGGATTTCGGTGCAATTGAAAAGCTTTCTCCGCTCTTTATTTATGACACAAAAAAGGCTGAAGCACTTGTTCCGACGCCGAGAGATCACTGCATTTCCGATTCGGACGAATTCAAGAATTTTGTTTACTCCGCCGATTCCGATAACGGAGAAAGCTTCCCTTATGCACCGTTCTCGCCCGATGATTTTGTTTTTGATGAGTTCACGTTTTCGGTTGACGGCAGTGACAGCGGCATCCGGCGCGGTTTCTGTAAGTCGTTCAAAGTCAAAAACGGACTCGCGAACAGCTATATGTATGTTAACAGCGGCAGCCAAATTCCCGCCCATTGGCTTTTTCAAAAAGTTCAGCGCATCGGCATTTCAAAGAAGCAATACAAATCCGCTTTCTTCAAGCGCGAATGTTATCAGCTGCAAGACGGTTTTGCTTTTTCCGTCTATGTAACGCTGCGCGATGATGTGACTCTGCCGAGCAGCACGGTCGTGTTCATGGGGCAGGGAAGAACAGCCTTTACCGTCCGTTTTGCGGAAGAGGAGGATTCAATTAACGATGCACTTGCGGAGCTGATTTATCCCGACACGGTTTATCTGCGCGGTGACTCTTCACTTACAGCCGACGTTTATGCGCACTGTTTCTTTACCGCACTCGCAATGCGCGATCACCGTGCATACAGCGTATCGCTGAAAGGTAAAGTCAGCAAAGGTGCGAACGTATATCACCTCATTTCAGCCGGCAGCATCTTTAAATCAAGCGATGAAGCGGCTCTTAAAGCCTGCATCGAATCCGACAGCGGAGCGGACACGGAAGCCAATGCTCCGTGCACGGCAAACCTCACAAAAATCGGCATGAATATTGCAATAATCGGAAAAAGAAAGGAAAATAACGTATGAACACCACACTTCTGAAGATGGAATGCCTGACCGACCTTCATGTTGACTCGGGTGAAAGCAACTATAACATTATTGATAACGAGGTTCAAAAGGATTTGAACGGCAACCCAACCGTTCATTCATCCGGCATTAAGGGCGCGATGCGCGAGTATTTTTCCGAACATCTTGATGACGATAACGACGATAACATTAAAAGAATTTTCGGCGAACCGTCAACAAAGGACGTTGCGGGCGGCGGGGGAAAGTACAAGTTTTTTGACGCAAAATTCATCGCGCGTCCGCTTCGGCTTGCAGGTTCTGTTCATCCGAGTGTGCTTGCTGCGACCGTTCCCGCGTTAAACGACATGCTATATCTTTTGGACTGCTTTAACTGCAATCCGTTCGGAATCCATGAACTGCGTTTTCCGAATTTTGGGAAAAATAATTTTCTCGTCACAACAAATTTCAGCAGCGAAGCTGAAATAAAAGTTGAAGGTGAGCCGACGGGCATTCTTTCCTCCGCCGAAGAGGCTGAGTTTTTAAAACTCGGGCAATTCCTCGGCAAAAGATTTGCAATTGCAAAAGAGCTTGACCCAAGCCGCTATCCTCTTCCTGTTACGGCAAGGAACAAAGTCGGTGATGATAATAACCTTTGGTATGAAGAGGTTGTGCCTGCAAAGAGCGTTTTCTTCACCCTGATTCTTTCACCCGAACCGAATCTTGAGCTTGATTTCGCCCGACACAGCATCATTCAGTTCGGCGGAAACGCTTCCATCGGCAGGGGCTTCACAAAGTGCAGCATCATTCCCATGCCTGCGGCACAGAACGGAGGCGCAGAATGAACAAGCGTGTGGTAGACTCATGGTTAAGTATTGCTTACAATGCCATAGAAAAATGCGGCATTTCGGAAATGAAGGACGGGGTTAAATGCATTCAGCGCACCTATCGAAGCCAGATCTCCAACTTTGGTGCAGCCGTCACCATGGGCAGCATCAAGTCCGCAGTCGCATTCTTTTCCCAGCAGGGCAAAGCCGTTGCAGACAGGCCAAAGCTTTTGCAGGCGATGTATTTTATCATCTCCAACGGAGAGATATTGACTCCGGATGAGATTTTCAAGTGGTTGTGCAGTCAGGATCAGTCGGAGGTGCGCGAAAAGTTCATAAACGCTTCTGTTGCGCTGAAGCTTGCAATGAATTTTTATAAACTCCTGCCCGAAAAGAATTCGGACAATGCCCAGAAAGGTGACGGTGAAAGTGAATAACATCAACCTTATATTCAACAAGCTGTATTATGAGCAGCTCACCCCGGGTAATTCAAAGCAATTTGAAGAAGACGTCAAAAAGAAAAACGAAATGATCTTTTTGCAGAAATTCAAGGACAGCGATTTTTCCGCCTGCCAAGAGCTTGAAGAACATTTCGGCGAATGTTTCAAAAAATTCCGGTTAAAAACGGATTACCCGGGTTTGCTCATCGGAACGGGCAATCCGCACGGTTCCGGAGCTGTGGCATCGGACATTAAATGCGGCTTCTCCTTTTCCTATGTCACGGGTCAGCCCTATCTCCCTTCATCGGGCGTCAAAGGTATTCTGCGAAGTTCATTTGCGGACCGCCGTCCCGCTGTCATTGATTTTCTCAGTAAAATACTCGAAAACGAAAGCATTTGTGACAAAGACATAGAAGAGCTTGATAAGGATATTTTCGAAGGCAGCGATATCTTCCTTGATGCCGTGCTTGCCAAAGGCGGCAAAGGCAACAGGGTTCTCGGTGCGGACTACATCACGCCGCATTACCCTTTGGACAAAAACCTGATGAAGAATCCGAATCCGATACATATCATCAAGATTCTGCCCGGAGTGACCTTCGAGTTCCGTTTCATTCTGCATCATGCAACGCTCCCAAGCGGCATAGAAATCTCCGCAGAGAATAAACAGGAGCTGTTCCGAATGCTGCTGTGTTATTTCGGCGTCGGTGCAAAAACAAATGTCGGATACGGCATTTTGCTGCCCGTTTCCGATGGTGCGGTCTCGCAAAACATCGCGCCGCCTGCTGAAAGAGCGAATACGGCAAACGAACAACCTCAAGTTTGGATTGATCCGCAGCTGCTTTGTCCGGTTTGTAAACAGCGCAAACGCGAGCCCGATCCCGTTAGGGGAGAACTGAAAAAATACTGTTCGGAATGCTACAATAACATGAAAAGGAACAGAGCGCATTGACGCCTTGACGTCAATCACCTGTCAATTGCAAGTAAATTCAATTGCAAGTAAACCGATAGTCAATGCACAAATCCCGCCTGAAGCTTTTGCCTCGGGCGGGATTTATTGATATTCAATCAACTGTTGCGGAATTGCTTTAAAATGCTCGGCGCGGCGTGCGTCGAATCAGTCAATGGGCTTCATTGTGGGGAAAAGCAGAACGTCCCTGATGGTGGGGGAATCGGTCAGGAGCATGATGATCCTGTCGATGCCGAAACCGATGCCGCCGGTGGGGGGCATTCCGTATTCGAGTGCAGCGATGAAGTTTTCATCAATGGGCATTGCCTCATCGTCGCCTTTTGCTTTTTCCTGCGCCTGCTGTTCGAAACGCGCACGCTGGTCGATGGGGTCGTTCAGCTCGCTGAAAGCGTTGCAATACTCTGCGCCGGCAATGAAAAGCTCAAAGCGTTCAACGATCCCGGGATTATCAGGTTTGCGCTTTGTAAGCGGAGAAACCTCAACGGGATAATCAATAATAAACGTGGGCTGGATGAGCTTGCTCTCAACAAATTCATCAAAGGCCGCAAAAAGAACCTTGCCGATGGGCGCAGTTTTATCCTCAATTTCGAGGCCGAGAGACTTTGCTTTTTCAATTGCCTCCGCGCCGTCCCTGCAGGCATAGAAATCAACACCGGTGTGCTCAAGAACCGCGTCGTTCATGGTTTGACGGCGGAAGGGGGGAGTGAGGTCAATTTCTTTGCCCTGATACGTAATTTTTGTAGTACCGAGAATCGTTTTCGCGCAGTGGGAGAGCAGATTTTCGGCAAGTTCCATCATTCCGTGGTAATCGGTGTAAGCCTGATAAAGCTCCATGCTTGTATATTCAGGATTATGCGTC
>ERZ856578.7817-NODE-7817-length-10902-cov-3.581524_pt1 | contig 10902 bp, 9 predicted proteins | sample MGYA00514384_ERZ856578 | MGnify/ENA primary metagenome ERZ856578 (study PRJEB29103, sample SAMN06111958) | human gut metagenome | biome: human gut; feature: ankylosing spondylitis patient; material: healthy_person | host: Homo sapiens | place: China:Hangzhou...
TACCACAACCAGCTGGACCAACCATCCAGATATTATTCATACCTGCTTTAATTAGATTTTTAAGCTTGTCTTCTGGTCGCTCCTTGGTCACCAGGCGCTTGTCTGTCAGAATGGACATCATGCTGGTGACGGAGGCGCGGGACACGTCCAGGGTCTGGGCGATATCCTTGGAGGACACCTCCAGCCGGGCCTGCGAGAGGTGGTAGATGGTCAAAAGATAGCGTACGTTGGTATTGGTCAGCTCCATTTCTTACTCCTTGCTAAGGGGCGCCAGCCGCGCCCCGGCGTGTCGGCGGTTGCTTCTCAGGGTGGCACAGCCCGGACGAGGCGCAGTGGCCGCACCCTCCGCCGCAGGAGCCCCCGCAGGAGCAGGAGCTCTTGCCATGGCGGCGGTTGTAAATGCCCTTTCCCACAATGGCCGCAAACACGGCCAAAATGATCAGGCCAATGATAATTGTTGGTGCATTCATAGGCGCTCCTTACTTGGCCGCGGCGGCGACGGCGGAAATGGAGAGGGTGTTCTCGTCGTACTTGTTTCTGCGGACAAGGAGGTAGACCAGGCCGACGAGGGCGGCGGCGGCGGCGATGGTGCCGATGCCGAAGGAGACCTCGCCGGTGATAAGCCCGCCGAGCTGGTAGACGATGAGGGAGACCACATAGGCAAAGCCGCACATATAGCCGATGGCGCCCAGGGTCCACCTGGCGTTGTTCATTTCCCGCTTGATGGCGCCCATAGCCGCAAAGCAGGGGGCGCACAGCAGGTTGAAGATCATAAAGCTGTAAGCGCTCAGGGCGGTGAAGTGGGTGCCCACGGCGGCCAGCAGGCCGGGGTCCTCCTCCGTCAGATCGGCGCCCAGACCGAAGAGCACGCCGAAGGTGGACACCACGTTCTCCTTGGCGATGAGGCCGGTAACGGTGGCCACGGTGGCCTGCCAGGTGCCGAAGCCCAGGGGTGCAAAGAGAAAGGCCACCGCGCCGCCGATGGAGGCCAGCAGGGAGGTGTTGTTGTCCTCCACCATGCCGAAGCCCGCCTCGGTAAAGCCGAAGCCCTGGAGGAACCAGAGGATGATGGAGGAGGCCAGGATGATGGTGCCGGCCCGCTTGATGAAGGACCAGCCGCGCTCCCAAGTGGCCCGCAGGACGTTGCCCACAGAGGGCACGTGGTAGGCGGGCAGTTCCATAACGAAGGGGGCGGGGTCGCCTGCAAACGCCTTGGTCTTTTTCAGGATGATGCCGGAGATGACGATGGCCGCCACGCCGATAAAGTAGGCGGACACCGCCACCAGGCCGCTGCCGCCGAACAGGGCGCCGGCGAACAGGCCGATGATGGGCATCTTGGCCCCGCAGGGCACGAAGCAGGTGGTCATGACCGTCATCCGGCGGTCGCGCTCGTTCTCAATGGTACGGGAGGCCATGACGCCGGGCACGCCGCAGCCGGAGCCGATGAGCATGGGGATAAAGCTCTTGCCGCTCAGGCCGAACTTGCGGAAGATACGATCCATGATGAACGCCACGCGGGCCATGTAGCCCACATCCTCCAGGATGGACAGCATCAGGAACAGCACCAGCATCTGGGGCACGAAGCCCAGCACCGCGCCCACGCCGGCAATGATGCCCTCCACAATCAGCCCCTGCAGCCAGGGGGCGGTGCCGATGCCCTCCAGCCAGCCGCTTACCGCCGGCGGCACAATCTCGCCGAACAGCACGTCGTTGGTCCAACCGGTCACCCAGTCGCCCACCGTGCCGATGGCCACATAGTACACCGCAAACATGACCACCGCGAAAATCGGCAGGGCCAGAATCCGGTTGGTCACAATCCGGTCAATCTTGTCAGAGGTGGTCAGGCTGTGGGCCGCCGCCTTCTTCTTCACGGCCTTGTTCACAACCCCGTTGATGTACGCGTACCGCTGGTTGGTGATGATGCTCTCCGCGTCGTCGTCCAGCTCCTTCTCGCAGTCGGCGATGTGGGCCTCCAGGTGGGCCTTCAGCTCACCCGTCAGATTCAACTGGGCCATCACCTTGTCGTCCCGCTCAAACACCTTGATGGCGTACCACCGCAGGTAACGGTCGTCCACCAGCCCCGCAATGGACTCCTCGATGTGGGCGATGGCGTGCTCCACGCTGCCCGTGAACACGTGGGGCAGCTCACCCGCCCGGTGGGACTTGGCCAGCGCCACGGCCTTCTCCGCCGCGGTCATGCCGCCCTCGCCCTTCAGCGCGCTCATGCTCACCACCTCGCACCCCAGGGCCTCCCCCAGCCTGCCGAGGTCGATCGTGTCCCCGCTCTTCCGCACCAGGTCGATCATGTTGACCGCAACCACCACCGGAATCCCCAGCTCGATGAGCTGCGTCGTCAGGTACAGGTTGCGCTCGATGTTCGTGCCGTCCACGATGTTCAGAATCGCGTCCGGCTTCTCGCCCACCAGGTAGCTCCGCGCCACCACTTCCTCCAGCGTGTACGGAGACAGCGAGTAGATGCCGGGCAGATCCTGAATGACCACCTCCTTGTGGCCCTTCAGCTTGCCCTCTTTTTTCTCCACCGTCACGCCGGGCCAGTTGCCCACGTACTGGTTTGAACCGGTCAGGGCGTTGAACAGCGTCGTCTTGCCGCAGTTCGGGTTCCCCGCCAGCGCGATCTTAAGCTCCATAACCTCTCAGTCCCTTCCTTTTCCGCGAGTTTGATATAACTAATTCACAGATGCAGTACCGCTCCGCTGTGCCGCCTTTGGCGGCGCGGCCGTATCCGGGGAAGCGCTCCCCCTAGGCGATTTCGATCATCTCCGCATCGGCCTTGCGCACGCTCAGCTCATAGCCGCGCACGTTCAGCTCCATGGGGTCGCCCAGAGGGGCGACCTTGCGCACGTGCAGCGCCACGCCCTTGGTGATCCCCATGTCCATGATCCGGCGCTTGACCGCCCCCTCACCGTGGAGCTTGACCACCGTGACAGTGTCTCCTACCTTTGCATCCCGCAGTGTCTTCATGTTCTGTCTCCTCTCCTCAGATCATAACCCGGTTGGCCATAGTCCTGTCCAGAGCAATGCGGCTGTCCTTGACCTGCACAATCAAGTTGCCGCCCAGCTCGCTGACCACCGTAACCGTTCCGTCCACCACAAATCCAAGCTCGGCCAGGTGCTGGCGGATCTCATCCTTCCCGGTAATCTTCCGAATGGTCACCGTCTCGCCCTGCTTTGCCAGCGTCAGAGGCATCATCGTGGCTTCTCTCCCTTACAGGTTAACTCTTGCTAACCAATTATCTTTTATCAGGCGGTTAGTGTTTACTAACCGCCCAGAACAAATTGAGTTTACACCCGCTAACTCAATTTGTCAATAGTCTTCTGCATATTTTTCCCTCTGCACAAAATTGCCCCGGTGCGCAGAGCCGCACCGGGGCAATTTTTCGGTTCTATCCCGCGAAAAAGCGCAGCACCACCGCCGCCAGCAGCACAACCACCGCGCCAGTGGCCGCCAGATCCACGGTCAGCGCCAGCGTGCGCCGCCGCCGGACCGGCCGGGGCCGGCCGGGCACCTCCTCCCGCGGGGCATACTCCTCCGGGTGGGCGGCCTGCCGGTAGGCGGTGAAATCCACCACCTTCCCGCCCGCAGGCATCACCGGGCGGCGGGGCCGGGGGACAAAGGCATAGCAGACCGTCTCCTGCCCGCCGCTGGCCCTGCGGCCCGCGGCTTCTCCGCAGACAGTGAGTCGTTTGGCATCCAGACTGTAATAGATGGTCTCCATGTCGTTCCCTCCTGCATCGGTTTTCCAGTTGACAAACCGATTTTACTCCATGCTCTGTCCCATAGACCGGACCGGGCCGGCCCGGTCCCGCGCTCTGTCTGTATAGACGGGCTGGGTCGAAAAAAAGACCCAATGGGTTAAATAGAATTTTTGTTCGATTTAAGTATACAACATTTGTTCGATTTTTGCAAGCCCCATTTATGTACGGCAGCACAAAAAACGGGACAGCCCGCCAGGGCCGTCCCGTTTTGGGGAGGTTGTGCTATACAGATACCGATTTCTGCGCAAGATATAACTGTGCGTATTCTCCGTCCTTGGCCATAAGCTCCTCATGGGTCCCCTCCTCCTGAATGCCGTTGCCGTCAATGACGAGAATACGGCTGGCAGAGCGGATGGTGGACAGGCGGTGGGCGATGATGAGGGTGGTGCGGCCCTTTGCCAGCTCGTCAAAGGCGGACTGGATGCGGGCCTCGGTGACCGAGTCCAGGGCGGAGGTGGCCTCGTCCAGAATAAGGACGGGCGGATTTTTCAGGAAAATGCGGGCAATGGACACCCGCTGCTTCTGGCCGCCGGAGAGCATGGCGCCCCGCTCGCCCACCTGGGTCTGGAAGCCGTCGGGCATGTCCAGGATGTCGTCGTAGATCTCCGCCCGCTTGGCGGCCTCCACGATCTCGGCCTCGGTGGCGTCAGGCCGGCCGTAGCGGATGTTGTCGTAGATGGTGCCGGCAAAGAGAAAGACATCCTGCTGGACGATCCCGATATTGGCCCGCAGGGAGTGCTGGGTGAGGGTGCGCACGTCCTTTCCGTCCACCAGCACCCGGCCCCCGGTGACATCGTAGAACCGGGGGATGAGCTGGCACAGGGTGGACTTGCCGCCGCCGGAGGGGCCCACCACCGCCACAGTCTCGCCGGGCCGGACGTGGAGGGTGACGTGCTCCAGCACCGGCGGATCGGAGGGCTCATACCGGAAGGTCACGTCCTCCACCCGGATGTCCCCCTTCACGTCGGTGAGCTCCTGGGCGTCCGGCTCGTCCTGGATGTCGGGCTCCACCCGCATCAGGGCCACAAACCGCTTGAAGCCCGCCATGCCCTGCATAAACTGCTCCACGAAGGCGGAGAGCTTGCGGATGGGGGTGATGAAGGTGGAGATGTAGAGGAAGAAGGTGGTCAAGTCGATGAGATCCATCCGCCCCCGCATGAGCAGGAATCCGCCGAAGGCGATGACAACCACGGACAGGATGCCCATGAAGAACTCCATACCCGACTGATAGAAGGCCATGGCCCGGTAGTAGCCCCGCTTGGCCCCCCGGAACTGGTCGTTGGCCTGGTCGAATTTGGCGCTCTCCGCCGCCTCGTTGGCGAAGGCCTTGGCGGTACGCATGCCGGAGATGGAGGACTCAACCTCCCCGTTAATGCCCGCCAGCTTGGCCTTCACCTCAGTGGAGGCTCGCATCATCCGCTTGCGGCACAGGGTGGTGAACAGGATGAACAGGGGGATTACCGCAAATACGATCAGGGCCAGCTCCCACCGGATGGTGAGCATGACGCAGAAGGCCCCCAGGATGGTGATGGAGGAGATGAACAGATCCTCCGGGCCGTGGTGGGCCAGCTCGGTGATCTCAAACAGGTCGCCGGTGACCCGGCTCATGAGCTGGCCGGTGCGGTTTTTGTCATAGAAGGAAAAGGACAGATCCTGCATGTGGGAGAACAGATCCCGCCGTATGTCGGCCTCCATCCGTACCCCCAGCAGATGCCCCCAGTAGGTGATGATATAGTAAAAGCACCCCTTGAGCACGTAAGCCCCGGCCAGCACCGCCATTACCACGAAAAACGCCGTGAACATCTGTCCGGGCAGCAGCGTCTGCATGGAAAAGCGAGAGACGATGGGGAAGGCCAGGTCCACCAGGCAGATGCACAGGGCACACACCATATCCAGTGCAAACAGCTTCCAGTGGGGCCGGTAATAAGAGGCGAATATCCTCAGATATCCGTCCGTTTTCCACCTCTTTTGCTTCATTTGACGACTCCTCTCTGCAGGTCGATTGTCATATCCGGTCGAGCCGTGCGCCGCGCCGCCGGCATGGCCCTCTTATTTTAATGATATCCCGCCCCAATGTCAACTGAGCTTCCTCCTCCGCCTTGCAAAGAAGGGCTAGGCCGCTTATAATAGAACCACCAGAAATAAGGGGGAAGAACGATGGGTACACCACACAATGAGGCCGCCCAGGGGGCGTTTGCAAAGACCGTACTGATGCCCGGAGACCCACTGCGGGCCAAATTCATCGCGGAGCATTTTCTCGACGGCGCCAAACTGGTCAACAATGTCCGGGGCGTACAGGGCTATACCGGTACCTACCGGGACACGCCTGTGTCCGTCATGGCCTCAGGCATGGGCATGCCCTCCATGGGCATCTACTCTTACGAGCTGTTTCACACCTACGACGTGGACAACATCATCCGCGTGGGCAGCGTGGGCTCCATCTCTCCCCGGCTGAAGCTGCGGGATGTGGTGCTCGGCCAGGCCGCCTGCACCGACTCCAACTACCCCAGGCAGTACGGGCTGGACGGCACCTTCTCTCCCATCGCGGACTTTACGCTGCTGGAGAGCGCCGTGTCGGCGGCCCACCGCCTGGGCGTGGAGACCGCCGTGGGCAACCTGCTCAGCTCCGATGTCTTTTACCGCCGGACGGAGGATACTCTGGCCTGGGGCCGGCTGGGCGTGCTGGCCGTAGAGATGGAGAGCGCGGCCCTTTACTGCAACGCGGCGGAGGCCGGCAAGCGGGCTCTGGCCGTCTGCACCGTTTCGGACAACCTGCTGACCGGCGAGGCCCTCTCCACCACCGAGCGCCAGACCTCCTTCACCCAGATGATCACCCTCGCCCTGGAGGTGGCCGTGGACATGGCCGCCCGGCGCGCGTGAACGGGCGTGGAAAGAGCCGCCCATCGGGGCGGCACGCATAAAACAGCATAAGAATGTTTTCAGGAAACGGCGTAGCTTCGGCTATGCCGTTTCTCCGTTTTGCAGGTCAATCAGTAAAGACGCGGGGAGTATTCCTACAAGGTCATAGGAAATGTCAATCTGTTGTTCCCGATAACCCTTCGACTTGTCCGGCGCGTGAACATATACCGCCTTTACCATGTCGTTTAGGATAGTGGGTGTCAGCTCGTTCAAGTCGAGATACTTCCGCACCTTGCAGATAAACCTGTCGATATTCTCTGCCTGTTCCTCTTGTTCTGTAATTTCTTCATTCAACCGCAACAGCTTTTCCCGCAGTTCTTTCTGCTCCTGCTCGTAGTCGTCAGAGAGCATTTGAAATCTGCTGTCAGATAGTTTTCCGCCTACGTTGTCCTCATAAATACGCTTGAATAGTCGGTCAAGTTCTTCTATCCGTCGTTCTGCCTGCGTCAGTTGCCGACGCTTCGCCGCGAGTTCTCTTTTTGCTTCGGCTTTCTGCTTCGCACCCATAGCCTTGCGGAATTGTTCTTCATGGTTCGCAACACAGGCAATCGTCATTCTCATGTGGGCGAGTACGCCCCGTTCCAAGACAACGGCGCGGATAAAATGCGTCGCGCAAACCTCTTTCCCTTTGAGCCTTGAAGTAGAGCAGACAAAGTGGTCTTGCCTTGCTTCAAAGTTCCTGCTTGTGCAGTAATACAGCTTTTCACCGCAATCGGCGCAGCGCACAATGCCGGAAAACATATTTGTCTTTCCTGTCCTCGTCGGGCGGCGTTTGTTCTTCCGCAATTCCTGCACCCGCGCCCATGTGTCAGCGTCAATGATTGCTTCGTGGGTATTTTCAAACACAAGCCATTTTTCTTCGGGATTATTGCAGGTCTTTTTGCTCTTGTAGGACTGCTTGTAGGTTTTGAAGTTTACTGTATGCCCTTGATATTCCGGACGCTCCAAAATGTCGGCTATTGTATCGCCCGTCCAGTTAAAGGGATTATCCGGCGGCGCGTTCCTTGTCGCCCTGCCTGTCTGCTGAAAATGGATTGTCGGCGTTATGACTTTATCATCTTTCAGAATACGGGCAATCTGCGACGGCCCGTAACCGTCCAGACAAAGGGCGAATATCCGCTTGACAACTTCGGCAGCTTCGGGGTCGATAATCCACCGCTTTTTGTTTTCCGGGTCTTTCCTGTAGCCGTATGGCGGGTTGGTGCAGAGGTGTTCCCCCGCTTCGCCTTTTGACTTCATCACCGCGCGTATCTTCTTGCTGGTGTCTTTCGCATACCACTCGTTGATGATATTGAGAAAGGGGGTAAAGTCGCTGTCCTGCTGGTTTGCGCTGTCTATGCCGTTGTTAATAGCTATAAAACGCACGCCCTTTTCCACGAACAGGACTTCGGTATAAAATCCCACTTTCAGATAATCACGCCCAAGCCGCGACATATCCTTGACGATCAAGGTGGACACTTCGCCGTTTTCGATTTTTTCCAAAAGTTCGCTCCAACTTGGACGGTTGAAGTTTGTCCCGGAATATCCATCGTCCACGAAAAACAATGGATTTGAAAAATGATTTTCCTTTGCGTACTTACTTAAAATCGCCTTTTGATTTACAATGCTGTTGCTGTCGCCCGTTAGTTCATCGTCGCGGGATAGGCGGCAATAGAGGGCGGTAATCTTGCCAGACTGCCTTAACATCGTTTCTGCTCCTTTCATCGGCGGGCAGTCTGCCATTACAGGATTGCTTATACTCATTTTAACGCTCCTCGTCTTTTTCATCAATAGGGGAGTGCCCCATAAGCCGTAAAACTTTATGGGGTAGGCTTCGGCTTCCGTCGTAGCTTCCCGTAAAACGATAGAACGTCCTGCCGGATTGAATTGTAACTTCGTGTGTGGGCAACTCTTGATAGAGTGGATTTTTTACAACGATTTGCCCGTCTTTGATTGTTCGCTTCTTTTCCATTCCTTTCCCGTCCTTTCCTTTGTTTTGAGTAGGGAGCAAGCACAGCAAATGAGTACCCATTTGCGATTTTGGCTTGTTGGGAAAATCCCAAACCCTTTACTTTCTCTCACTCAATATCCCGTTTGAAAGGCAGCTTTTGTTGCACTTTCCCCCTCACTATATAAAAATGAAAATCCGGAAAATGATATTGACTTACCATGCAATTTGTGATATTCTAAATAAAAATATGTTTCTGCCGAGAAACGCTTATTCTTACTCCAGTCGGCCATGGAAGGAGTAAAAAAAAACGTCTATTTTTTTGTGGAGGTCAATATGATATTTCGAGAAATGAGGCAAAAAAAACAGGAACTATCGCGGCAAGAGATTGCGGATATTCTGCATAAGGGGACATCTGGTGTGCTTGCCCTTTTGGGCGACAACGATTATCCCTACGCCGTTCCAATCAGTTATGTGTATGACGACGGGAAAATCTATTTTCACGGCGCAAAAAGCGGTCATAAAATAGACGCTATTCAAAGAACTGAAAAAGCGTCGTTTTGTGTGATTGATAAAGATTTAGTTGTGCCGGAGGAGTACACAACTTATTTTAGAAGTGTAATTGCTTTTGGACAAATACGGATAATCGAAGGTGATCTCGAAAAGAGAGCAGCGATGGAAAAACTGGCAATCAAATATGCGCCGGAAGATACTGCCGCAAACCGTGATGATGCCATAAGCCGCGGGTTGAAACCTCTTTGTATGTTGGAAATGAAAATCGACCACATAACAGGAAAAGAGGCGATAGGACTTGTAAAAGAAAAGGAAAAATTAAATAGACTGTAAATAAAATCAGCCCGCCGGGGTTTCATTTTATTGTGTAGTAGGCCAGCGTTACACAAACGCTGGCCTTTTTTTATTTGTTAGGAGGATTGATTATCATGTATGAAGGCAAATCACACACTTTATTTGCCAAATATGCCGTACCGCAAATGATAGGGTTGCTGTTTAACTCGGTCTATATGATTGTTGACGGTGTATTCATTGGCAATCGACTTGGCCGCGACGCTATGGCCGCCGCTGCCGTTTCTGTTCCGCTTGTCGAGATACTAATTGCATTGTCTATGGCAGTTGCCACAGGCGCGGGCGTTTTGATTTCCTCACATCTCGGTCAAGGTGAGAAAGAAAAAGCACGCCACATTTTTAGCCTTGCCGCCCTATGTACGGCTGTTATGGGGCTGTTGATTAGCGTATTGGGAAATATTTTTATTCACCCGCTTGCTGAACTTTTAGGCTCAACTCCGGTTATCCATGATGAAGCAATCAGTTATATGTGGTACATCATTACCTTTTCCCCATTCCTGCTTTTCAGTTTCTTGTTAAGCGGTCTGGTGCGTAATGATAACCGTCCAAAACTTGCCATGTTTGCCCTCATGTTTGGCTCTGTATCAAATATTGTCTTGGACTATGTGTTTATGTACCCATTGAACATGGGGATTGCCGGTGCAGCATTGGCTACCGCACTTGGCCCCATTTTCAGCGTTTTAATTATGCTGCCCCATTTCATATTCAAGCGCGGGGATTTGTACTTAACGAAATTCAAACTGAAGTGGCGGAGCATTTGCTCGGTCTATGTACTTGGCTTCCCGTCCTTTATCATGGAGTTTACTAATGGAAGCACTACCCAAGTTCCGCTTTGACAGATGACAAGTAGCAAAGGCAGAAAAAGCCGTCAAGGATAAACTTCGCGCTTCGCGTCCTTGACGGCTTTGCCCGTCTTTGCTGTCGGGTAATCAAGAGGGCGCAAACGGATAGACCGCTTGCGCCCTCAATCTATGATGATGTGTTACGCAATAGAGAGCGAGAGCGCCTTACACAACGCGGTTTTGCAGACTTGAAAACACAAGAGTTGAGTGTTTATATCCCCACCCTCAAAAATGGCGGTCTACTGCGTAACATTTTGCCATGCCAGCGTGGACATTTAGGCAGGCGAAAAGCCTTGATTTATGCGACTTGCAGAGAACGGAAACAGAACAAGTAGTATCGTATCCCTTGAAAGCGCAAAAATGCCTTTCTATCGTTCCACGCGGCACAGAAAAAGCGGGCAAGAAGTCTTTGACCTCTTACCCGCTTTTGTGGCAATCCGTATGGCAGCTACCCTGTTTCAGTTGATTGTTGATGCTGTTTTATGAGTAGCTACCATCAGCACAGCCCTTTGTCTTACTTCAGTCTTATGATCTGCTCATATAGCATGGCATATCTTTTCTCGATCACCATAT
>ERZ856578.7819-NODE-7819-length-10899-cov-3.028923_pt1 | contig 10899 bp, 6 predicted proteins | sample MGYA00514384_ERZ856578 | MGnify/ENA primary metagenome ERZ856578 (study PRJEB29103, sample SAMN06111958) | human gut metagenome | biome: human gut; feature: ankylosing spondylitis patient; material: healthy_person | host: Homo sapiens | place: China:Hangzhou...
CTCAATCGGCATTCAAAAAGGCCAAATCTAACCCCCGCGACACGCCGAGCCAGACACACATTTTGACCCTTAACCCTCCCCTTCTCCCCCTGTTGTTCCCCTCAGATCGTAGTACGGATATCTTCGGTTCTCTCCCGTATTCCCATGAAGCTGTATTCCCGTGCATCCGTACGGCCTCGGAATCTTCTATTTCCTCTGCTCCTAACGTTTTTTGTTTTTTGTAGACGTTGCGCTCCGTGGCTCGGCGTGTCGCCTGTGAGGCTTGTTGGTGGTTGCCGGATCATCCGGTGGCTACCTCCCGTTATTCCTGCGGTCGGAAGCCCCGCCATTCCCTGAAAAGGGGTTGGCGGGGCCATGACCGGAAAGTTTGAAGGGAGGGGATGAACAGACAAGGTTAACGGAGGTTCATTTACATGAACTTTAGTAGGAAGATGAAAGCCGGTGTCGCCGCGTTGGCCGCGATCGCCACGCTTGGTGCCGGCGGCGTCGTCGCTTCGACCGCGTTCGCGGGCGGTGGCGGCGGCAACCAGCCCGGCACGGGCGGCGATCTGGCCGCGGTGCAGTTCTGGCAGTACAAGGACGATGCTTCGGGCGCTTGGGGTCCGGCCACGAGTCTTGATTCGGTGCGCGCCGCCATGAACAATGCCGGCGTGACGTTGGAGGGCGATGGCGTCACGAAGGCGCAGGCCGCATTGGACCAGGCCCGTACGGAATGCGAGACCGGTTTCCAGCGGCGTCACCCCGGCGAGGGCAACGGCGACTGCCGAGTGGTCGCGGTCGGCGCGGTGCCAGCCGTCTTCGGCGGCAACTTCATCTACAACGGGTCCGGCGTGGCTTCGCAGACCGGGACCGGTGGCTGGTACGACAACTGGAACAAATACGTCGCACCGAACACCTATAAGTATGCAGGCACTCAGAATTACCACACATCCGATGGTTTCTCGGATGATCCGTCGAACAGCGTGGATGCGATTATGCGTCGTAATGTGGAGGCTTCCAGCAAGCCGTCGATCGTGGTGATCGTACTGGACAAGTACCAGCCAGCACCACCGTCGTATCATTTGAGCGTGAGCACGCAGGCTGCGGAGATGTCGGGCCAGTCGGGCGACACCAAGGACGCCTCGGATGTGATCACCCTGTCCAGCGACGGGTCGAAGACCGAGAACGTGAACGGCACCGCGACCCTGCACTGGCGTGGCATTGACGGCACCGAGAAGACGGTGGCGAAGCAGTTCACCGCATCCAACAAGGGCAGCGCCACAGTGAGCGCGTCCTTCAAGGACATGGACGCCTCGTGGGAGTCGTGGCCTGCGGGCAAGCGCTGGTGGGACGTTGACGTGGCGAAGCAGGGCAACATGGCCGAGGCGGTCTCCCACAAGGGAGAGAACGACGGCAAGGAGTCCGGCGAGAAGACCACCACCCCGCCCGAGAAATGGCTGACCAACGAGGCCGGCGACACGGTGCGGGACGGCAACGACTCCATCGCGTCCGGCTCGCTGTACACGGCGCACATCAAGGCGCATTCCAACGCCTCCGGCAAGTTCTGGATCTACGACACGATCGACACCAGGGACGTGGTGATCGGCGGCACCGAGCAGGACGACGTGAGCAAGGTGACCGTGACCGACGCGAACGGCAACATCGTGCCGGCGGACATTTCCATCGACGATTCCATCGATGGCAAGCGCGTGGTCAAGGCGCACGCCACCGCCCCGCATTCCGGCCTCTACACGCTGAACGTGCCACAGTCGGCCAAACCCACCGGCGGCGACTACGAGATCAACGACGGTTCCGTGGCGTGCTGGAACGGAGACAACGGCACCGGCAGCCTGGCCGACTGCCAGACCGGCAACAGCGACAGCGTGGGCAAGGTCACGCCGACCCCGGACAAGGTGTGGGTGCTGGACGAGTCCGGCGCTCTCGTGGCCGAGGACAAGCAATGGACCAACCAGCAGGGCGTCGATCAGAAGACGTTCCTCGTGGGCGACCAGGTGGGCGTGGTCGTCAACGGCAGCATCCCCGCGCACCTGCTCAACCCGCTGGCATCCTATTCCATCACCGATGATCTGACCGGTTCGAACCAGTGGATCGACTGGAAGTCCGGCAAGGTGTTCGTCGACGGCAAGGACGAGACCGCGAACTTCACCATCGCGATCGACCGGAAGGCCGGGACCGCGACCGCCACCGCGAAGTCCGCCTACATCGCGAAGACGATGTTCAGGAACAGCGCGAGCAAGGTCAGGTTCTACCTGACGGGCACCATCAAAAAGGGTGCCACCGAGGGCAAGAAGATCCAATTGACCAACAAGGCGTACGAGAAGTGGAACAACGAGACCCGACCGACCAACGAGCCGCCGGTGTTCGTGTGGACGCCCAACCCCAACAAGGCGTGGGCCATGAAGGTTGACGGCAAGTGGCAGCTGACCGTCGATCCGACCAAGACCGACAAGGTGGGCGGCGACGACAAGTACTACCGTCTCGGCGACGAGGCGGCGGCGGTCATCTCCGGCACCCTGCCCACAGGATTGGGCCGCGTGCCCGAGATCGCGTGGACCGACGACTTCGCCAACGTCGATAGCATCCTCGACCTGAAGGACACCTCCAACATCAAGGTCTACGAGCAGGACACCACCGACGAGGCCAACGCCGGCGTCAACGACCTGAACAAGACCGGCAGGGACGTGACCGACCAGTTCGACATCACCGCCGAGGGCACCAAGGTCACGGTCAGCGCGAAGGACTCCTACGAGGCCGCGCAGAAGGACCTGAAGACCGCGAAGCAGATCAGCGTCGTGATCCCCTTCGACGTGAACTTCGACACCGTGAAGCTGCTCGAATCCTACGGCAAGGCGGAGGGCGACGAGCTCAACACGTGCGCGGACCCGAAGGGCGACGACCTCGACAACAAGGGCGGCCAGACGGTCGGCGGCAGCACGGTGGACACCAACACGCCGAAGATCTGCGTGACCGTTCCCCCGATCCACAAGCAGGTCATCGCCGAATCCTCCCAGGGCGGCGACCAGTCCAGCATCGACACCAAGACCGTGTTCCCCGGCCAGACCGTGGAATACACCGTGCGCGTGGACCCGCAGATCCCCGCGGACCAGGCATATTCGGTGACCGCCATCAAGCTGAGCGACACCTATTCCGAGTACACCACCGCGAACAAGCAGACCCTGGAGATCACCGACCTGGGAACCGGCGGCATCATCCCGAAGAGCGCCTACAAGGTGCAGTGGGACGAAGCCAACCACTCGTTCGAGGCCACGTTCACCAGGGACTGGGTTGCCGCCAACTGGAAGGCCGGCTCCAACCCGCGCGTGCTGCTGCGCTTCGAGGCCAAGGTGAACGAGGACGCGCCCACCGACAAGACCGTCGGCAACAAGGCCGCGCTGACCGTCAACAACGGCGTCACCCCGTCCAACAAGGTCGAGAACGAGCCGCCGGTCATCAAGCCCTCCAAGCAGGACACGCAGAAGGACCCGACCATCAGCATCGACGGCAAGACCGCGCTGCTGGGCGACAAGGTGTACTACCGCGTCAACATCGACGCCTCCAGGCTCACCGACACCGCCTACAAGGTATGGCGACTGGGCATGGTGGACGACTACGACCAGGAGTACCTGACCCTCGACGCGAAGCACGTGGAGATCCTTGACGAGACCGGCAGGGACCGCACCGGCGAGTTCAACATCCAGGACAAGGACGGGGTGCTCTACGCCTTCGCCAGGACCGTTGACACCATGATCCCCGCGACCGGCGAGACCGTGCCCGGCGACCCGCAGCCCGACGATCTGAAGGCGTACAGCGAGAAGTCCGACAAGGATTACGATCCGCTGAAGGACCCGAGCATCGACCAGTCGCTGCTGGGCCACACCTACCAGGTGGTCATGCCGATGACCGTCACCAAGGTCAAGGACGGCCACACGGTGGAGAACACCGCCACGCAGGTCACGAACGACAGGCGCGACAAGACCAACACCGTCACCAACCCGCTGAAGGAGATCAACCCGACCAAGGACGTGACCGTGAAGGTCGGCGGCGACAGCGTCGACGGCAAGAGCGTGTATCTGAATCACACGTTCCTCTACCGCCTGGATTCCAGCATCCTGCCCCCGGGCCGCGCCTACCAGACCGTCACGGACTGGGGCGGCACGGACCAGCTGGCCACCGAGTACGACCAGTACCTGGGCAACTGGGCCGTCTACGCCTCGCGTGATTTGTACAGGGACGGCCAGGTGCTCGCGGCCAGGGGCGAGAAGATCGCGGGCAGCGGCTTCGACTCCTCGAAGTTCGGCGGCAACCTGTTCACCGTGGACGCCGACGAGAACGGCAAGGTCACGGCCGACGCGACCCAGGCCTACCTCGACCTGGTGAGCGCCGACAACGAGCACGAGGCCGGCTGGGTGCTCTACCTCCAGTGCAAGCGCATCGCCGTGGCCGACGAGGTGCCCAACACGTGGACCGAGACCATCAACGGCCAGCCGCGCGAATCCAACAAGGTCGTCACCAAGACCCCGGACATGACCCCGAGCATCCACCTGGAGAAGGTCGATACCCCGACCCTCAAGCAGGAAGGCCAGGAGCAGGCGGACCGCGACGACTCGAAGCAGGCGCTGAAGATGGACGCCGACAGCATCGGCATCACGTTCATCATCACGAACACCTCCAAGACCGACCCGGCCACCGGTGACGGCGCATGGTTCAAGGCAAGCGACCTGAACCTCGACGACTCCACCATCGTCGGCGACGCGCACGTGGACATGGATTCGCTCACCTATCCCGCCGACTGGGACACCCTGGTGCTCAAGCCGGGCGAATCGGTCAGCGTGACCGGCACGCTCAAGGGCGTCAAGGAAGGCGAGACCCACACGGATCGCGCCATCGTCACCGGAACCCCGCTCGTGGAATGCGCGCCGTCCAACGGCGACCCGTTCAACGACAAGACCGACGGCGGCGAAGACACCGATCCGGAATACTCCACCGGCGACGTGACCGAGACCGACGGCAAGCAGCCGTGCGCCGACCCCCCGACCGCCAGCCCCACCGACGACTGGGACGGCCCCCGTGCCACGCCGCCGCCCCCCACGGCCGTGCTCGGCCTTGCCGGCGGCGCTCTGGCGGTGCTGCTCGCGGGCGGCTCCCTGCTCGTGTTCCGCAAGCGCCACTACGCACAGGGTTCCGGCCGCCACACGGCCGTGAACGCGGGCAAGTGACCCCGTGGCGTTCCGGCCTCGTCGTCCGATGACGGCCGGGACGCCCTCCATTGACTTCACATGCCGGAAAGGGGCATAAAGCTTTCCGAATCCCGTGCCCCGGACGGCGTGTGAACCCCCAGGCCCTTCGCCAGCCTCTCCCCCGGCGAAGGGCCTTTTCCATGCCCGGAACCCGTGAACCCGTGGAACCGTGGAGCCGCAGACCCGTGGAACCGTGCTCCCGATGGGGCCTGTAGACGGTGCGCCCCGCAGCGGCCCGCGACCCGGCGCATCATCGACTCTGACATTGTTCGCACCATCATCATTCCTCTGGAGGTTGCACATGGCTGACAGGCAAACCGCATTGGCCGTATTCGATTTTCTCGACTCGCTGCGCGCCGGACAATACCGCATCGGCGCGGACGCGGAAAAGGACCATGCCACGGCGGGACTGCTGGCGTCGCTGTCCGGCGACACGGGGCTGCGCGACGCCGTGTGCGCCAAGCTGATATCGCCGGGCATGGAACGCGCCCGTTTCCTCATGGTCGCCGAGCATGATTCGCGCGCCTTGCCCCTGTTCGCCTCGGGCCAGGTCAAACCGTGGTACCAGGCCGACTACAACGTGCGCGAGATCGCCAACAGCGAGTTCCACCAGGACATACCCGCACTGCTGTGGCGGCTGTCCAACAGCATCCCGGATTCCGCGCGAAGGGAGGGCATGCTTGAGGCGGCCGCGTACATGAGCTTCATGCAGGGCGATCCCGAGGCCGCGTTCACCGGCCATCTGGGCCGGCTCGCGGCGGTTTCACCCGAGGGCGAGGTCACGCGCTGCCTCATGGACGCGCACGAACACGGCCAGCATCCCGCATGGGTCATGGAACAGCGGCAGCTGCGCGAACGGCAGGCCGACGCCGCCGACGGCATGACCGCCACCGCACCGGACCGCCCGAGCCTCCGCCAGCGCCTCTTCCCGAACCGATGAACACCTCCAGCACGGACCCATGGGAGATGGGCCCCATAATCGCCGCCGGCACCGCCGTCGCCATCGGCACGGCACGAGAACCGGAACCGGAACGCCGGCCACCGGCCGAACCCGAACCCGAGCCCGGGCCCGGGCTGGAGCCGGATGCGCGATGCGTGGACGACGCCGGAAGCGAAGACCGGGCGAACACGGCCGTCGATCCGTGGGAGATCGGCCCGCTGCCATCGGCCTCGAATCCGGTGGGGAATGATATCCCGGCCGATGCCCCGGCATCGGAACCGCAGCACGTTGGCGGTGCCGTGGAGCCGGCCGATCTCGCCGACACGATCGACCTCACGCCGGTCGGCGACCGGGATGCCGCCATGCCCGTGCGCGAATGGAGACGCATGGCCACGACCGCGGGCGGCATCCTGCTCGCGGCCTGCGTCACGGTCGCCGGCATGTCCGCGTGGAGATCGCATGAATCCGCCACGGCCGCACGCGAGCTGGAACAGGCGACGGCGGACTGCGCCACCGCCCACGCTGCGGCGAAGAAAGCCGAACGGAAGCTGGTCGAATATCTCGACGGCGACCGGCTCGCACAGGCGAAAGCGGTCACGGCCGACAAGCTCGCCGACCCGGAAACCCTGGAGACCCTCGACAAGCTGGCCGAACAATATTCCGAGGGCGAGCGAATCCCCGCATGTGCCGCCACGGACACGGAAACGGCCAACGCCACCACATCCAAGCTGCAAGCCATCGAAAAGAAGCACACGGGAAATCTCTCGCGGCTGAAGAAGGCGGCGGGCGCGGTGTTCTCCTCACGGCTGGCCCATACGGTCGAACAGGGCGAACGATTGTATTCCTCCTCCGAAGGCAAGGTGCAGGACGAATATTCTCGCGCCCTGCTGCGCGCCTCCATCGACAAGCGCGACGAGAAGGCCATCACCGACGCCATGGCCAAGGTGAACGCCTCCATCGACGCGAAGACCAAGGCCGACGAGGAAAGGAAAGCGCAGGAGGAGGCCGCAGCGGCTGCGGCGCAGGCGCAGAGCACGCCGGCACCGCAACAGTACTCGTACACGCCCTCCGGCTCCGCTTCGGGCCCGGGTTCCGGCCCGACGGGCGGCGGATACCATTCCTCCGGCGGTTCCGCCGGCTCGACCGGTGGTTCCGCGTCTCCGGGCTGGTCGGTGCCCGCGAACCCGGACCCCTCGCAACTGCCCGGCACCGACCCGAGCCTATGAAAGGACCAACACCATGCCACAACTGACCACGTTGATCCCGTCGTTCGCGGCACCCGTCACCGACCGCGTGTGGCTGGTGGGCGCGCACGGCGGTGCCGGATGCACCACGATCCGCCATTCGGACCCCGACCGGTTCGCCGACGCCGGCCGCGCGCTGCCGGTGAGCCAGGATCCCTCCATGCCGTCGCGCATCATCCTGTGCGCCATGGGCACGGGGCGCGGCCTCGAATCGTTGCGCGCGCTGCTCGCCGACCAGTCGGCCGGACTGTTCGGCGCATCGATCCTGTTGGGCGCGGCCATCACCGACCCCGTGCCCCGTATGTCCCGGCCTTTGGTGGCGGCGCGCATCCAACTGTCATCCGCCGTCCGCGTGTGGCGGCTGCCCCATATCAAAGGGCTTGAACTCGACGGGTTTCCCCGGCGTTATCCGGCCGCGTACTCACGGCTTGTCAGGGACGTAGACGCCATGCCCCGCGCCACGGCCCATGTCGGCTGACGATGGTGCATGAACCTAACACGAAAGGAACAACCCAATGCTGCATGAAACATACGTGATCCTCGCCGAGACCCTTTCCGACCCGACCCCGTGCCTGCCTCCGGGATTCTCGGGACCGGTATCCACCGCCCTGGGCTGGGTGAAGGCGCTGAGCCTGGTGATCGGCGTGGTCGCGCTGGTGCGCATCGGCGTGCACATCCTGCGCGAGCAGGGCGACGGCGTGCCAGACCGCGACGACACCTTCTACAATCTCGTCAACTGGGTGATCGGCATCTTCCTCGGTGCGGGCGCTGTCGCCATCCTCGCCGCACTCGGCCTGTCCGTCACCGCAAGCTGCTGAGAAAAGCCATGAAAGGGATTCGACGCATACGGCAGCGCCTGTGCGCGCTGCCGCTCGCCCTCGCCTGCCTCATGGGCCTCGCCGCCTGCGGCGGACCCGACTTCGGCTCGTTCAGCAAGGAGCTCACGTTCGGCGACAAGCAGGTCAGCGACACCCAGACCACCTACGTGATGAAGATACCCGAAGGCAGGCTCGGCGACCTGATCGGCCCCAGCCAGATCCAATGGGTCATCGACCAGTACGGCGACCCGCCCGCCCATACCGGCGCGGTCGCGGTCGGCACCAAGCAGGCGGCGAAGGATCTGCTGAGGAAGTCTCCGGAACTGCAATGCAGGGCATTGGAGAACACGTATCAGGAGGAGTCGTCCGACGAGGGCAAATGGGAGTACAAGGACTCCTCGTGCCGGAAGCAGCGCAAGCTCTCCTGGCTGGAGAAGACCCTGTGGAACATGTACCAGGTGCAGTCGGATTCCACGATCGAATGGCTGTCCACCAGCCGCAACACGCTGGTCGCCGCGGACGACACGGTATCAACGTTGCAGGCGAACGCCACCCCGGACTACGATTCGTGGTTCGCGCCGGTGAACCGGTACCTGCGCATCGCGCAGGGCGTGCTCATTGCCGCCGCCGCGATCAGCCTGATCGTGCTGAGCGCGCGCATCGTGTGGAACATCGGCCAGGGCGGCGAGGGCCGTCTGCTCGACCGCATCGGCTGGATACTGCTCGGCGTGCTGCTCGGCTCCTCGTGCGCGAGCATCGCGCTCACGTTCTTCTCCCGCTCGTCCGGCGGCAATCCGGGCCTGCCGTCATGGACGCCGGGCGGCGGCACCACGTTCTTCCTGTCGGACTACATCCGTATGCAGGTTGACCCGTTCCTTATCATCGCGGCCGTGTGCGGCGTGATCGCGGCCGGCTGGAAGCTCGTCACCCAACAGGAGGGACGCGACCTGATCCCCTTGGGCAAGGCCTTCATGTGGGCGATCCTGAGCGCCGTGTGCCTTGCCGGACTGGTCAACACGTTCCAGGCCACATTCGACACGTGGACCGCCGACGTGCTCAGGTCCGCAAGCGGCATGATGAACGACGCCTGGGAATCGAAAAGCCTGGCCGCGAGCTCGTTCTTCAATCTCGGCGCGCCCGTCGCCATCGTGCTCACCATCGTGATGTGGATCTGCGGGCTGATCAGCAAGATATTCGCCTACTTCCGCGCCGGGATGCTGCCGATCCTGGTGGGCGTGGCACCCATGTGGGCCGCCATGAGCTGGATGGAGACCGGCAAGCAGGCTTTCGCCAAGACCATCGGCTGGCTGGCCGCGTTCCTGGCCTACAAGCCCGTCGCCGCACTGGTCATGGCGACCGGCTCGGCGATCATGGCCACGGCCGGGCCCGGCGACGACAGCCAGGCCATCACGCTGATGCTCACCCTGAGCGTCATCATCCTCCTTCCCGCCATGATCCGCGTGATCGTGCCCGCAGTGCAATCCTCGGTCGGCGGTGGCGGCGGCGGAATCCTGCCCTCCATACTCGGCATGGGAGTCGCCTTGGCCGGCGGCGGCCTGCGCAAGGCCATGGGCGGCAAGGGCGGCAGGAAAGGCGGCGGCGACGGACGCGGCGAAGCGTCACCGGACGGTGCCAAACCCGGTGCCGGCCGAGGTTTGGCCGGACTGCTTTCCGGACTCGGCCGAAACGGCGGAAAGCCGCAGGGAGCGAACGGCGGCGGCAAGCACGCCAAACCGCTGGAAGGCAATCCCACGGGCGGCGAACCACAGAACACCGGCGACCAGCCACAGGGAGCGAACCGCAAGGGCAGCGACGGCAAACCGCAGGGAACGAACGGCAATGGCACGGGAAGCCCGGTTCCGCCGGCACCCGATGGCGCATCCCCTGACCCGTCAGGCGGCAACAGGCCGCAGGGAACGAACGATGCCGGCGGGTTCGCCCGCGAGGGTGCCCCGGACGGTGCCGACCGCTCGACCACTCGCAAGGGCAAGACATTCTGACGCATACGTTTTGTTAAGGAGATTCGGATAATCATGGCGTCGAACACGACATACGGCGATTGGATGCGGCCGATGCCGGGCGGCATCCGCAACATCGGCATACCGTTGACGATAGCGGGCATGGGCGTATTGACCTGCACGCTGCTGGTCAGCATGGCGAGCGTGGTCGCGGCCATCGCGATCCTCGTGGTCGGCATGGGCGTCATCCTCGTGCTGGCGATCAGGGACCGCGAGCACCGCAACATGGTGGACCGCGCCGTGGAGAAACGCACGTGGATGGCCGCGCAGCGTACCGGCGCAAACCTGTACCGTTCCGGCCTGCTCGCGCCGATCGACGGCGGCAAGGCCATGCTGCCGGGCATCCTCTCCAGGGTGGGCCTGACCTCCGCCCTGGACGGGCTGGGCCGTGAGTTCTGCCTGGTCAGGCACGCGCACACCGGCGAATACTCGCTGCTCCTGTCATGCCAGCCGCAGGGCGCGAGCCTCGCCGACGACGACGTGGAGGACTCGTACGTGGCCTCGTGGTCCGGGCTCATGGAATCGCTCGCCTCCGAGACCGGCGTCACCCAACTGGCCGTGACCGTGGACACGGCACCCGATTCCGGCGTGCGTTTCCGCCGCACGCTGAGCAAACGCATCGTGGAGGACGCTCCCGAGCTC
>ERZ856578.7827-NODE-7827-length-10892-cov-4.289228_pt1 | contig 10892 bp, 9 predicted proteins | sample MGYA00514384_ERZ856578 | MGnify/ENA primary metagenome ERZ856578 (study PRJEB29103, sample SAMN06111958) | human gut metagenome | biome: human gut; feature: ankylosing spondylitis patient; material: healthy_person | host: Homo sapiens | place: China:Hangzhou...
CACGCGACACCGAAGAAGTGGAAGTGTTTCTTGCTGACGATAAGAAGCGAGAGAACTTTTATAATCTCCTCTGTGCTTTTGGCAAAGCGTTGAATATAGTGCTGAATGCGGAACAGGCGTATGCAGCCATTCCGAAAGATGAATTGAAGCAGTATCAAAACACTTTTATCTTTTTCTCCAAGGTACGCCGTAGCGTGAAAATCCGTTATTGCGATGCCATTGATAACCGGGAATATGAGCCGCTGATGCAAAATCTTTTGGATACACACCTCTCCGTAGTTGGTCTGAAACAGATCACCAGCCCCATCGATATTTTGAACAAAGATGACTTTGAACGAGAATTAGAGGAATTAGGTTCGCTCCGTGCAAAGGCAGATGCTATTACCAGCAAATTGACCCGCAGCATCAGCGAAAAGTATCAGGAGAATCCCGCCTATTACGACAGTTTCTCCAAGCGGATCAAGGACGCATTGGAGCAGTACAAGGAAAAGGTGATCTCTGAGGCCGAATATCTGGCAAAGATGCGTACCATTATGGAAGACTATCACGCCGGAAAAAGCACTGTGACCTATCCGGAATCCATTAAGAATAATGTCCACGCCCAGGCGTTTTACGGTGTTCTGTCAGCGGTATTCGACGAAGCAAAAGAAGCGGAAGTTTCTCCTGATTTTGCTGCGGAGATTGCGGAAGAGATTACAAAAATTGTGGCCAACCACAGTCAAGTGGATTGGACCAACAACAAAACAATCCACGACCGAATCTCGCAGGATATTGATGACCTTTTTTATGGCTACGAGAAAGAACGGGGATTAAAACTGTCTTTTGACACCATTGATAAGATCATCGAAAATGTCAAAACAGTAGCACTTCGGAGGTTTTGACAGCAATGGCACAGGAAAGAACCGTCGTATATGAAAACAACGAGATCCACTACCTGCTGGAGCAGAAGCAGGTAAAAAATCTCAATCTGCGGGTTCATAAGAACTGTATGGTTTATGTTTCAGCTAATCCAGATGTCCCAACTGAAAAGGTTGACGATTTTGTAGTGAGCAAAGGGGCCTATATTCGCTCAGCACAAAGAAAGTTTCGTGAGATGGCGCAGTATGCCCCTCAACCCAAGCAATATGTCAGTGGAGAGACTTTCTATCTGCTGGGCAGAGGAGTTCGCCTAAAGGTGGAGGAAAATGTGCGGGACACAATTTCCTCTGATGGGGTTTATCTGTACCTTTGTGTGAAGGAAACGGAAGATTTTGCAAAAAAGCAAAAGATAGTGACCCGTTACCTGGATGAGCAGTGTCGATCCATTTTCGGTGATATTATTTTGGAGACCTACCCCGTATTTCAAAAATATGGGGTGTCGATGCCAGAATTACGGATTCGGAATATGGAGACCCGATGGGGATCTTGTCTGGCCAAAAAGGGAATTGTTACGCTGAATAAGAGGCTGTTAGAAGCACCACGCAACTGTATCGAATATGTGGTGATGCACGAGTTCTGCCACTTTGTTCATCCAAATCATTCGAAGCAGTTCTATGCGTTCTTAACGATGCTGATGCCGGACTGGAAACAGAGGAAAGAGACCCTGGATAAAAGCGCAACTTTCTGGTTGTAAAATATCCGCAAAGAGCTGGCTATTTTCCTTAACCTGTGCTATTGTGTCTTGCTACAAGGAGGCGGGGCACATGAACGAAACTTTAAGATTGCTGTACGACAAATTCTACACCCCTCTGCCTATGGTGGAATCCGAGCAGGAAGTTGAAATCTGCCACCGGCAGCTCATTGAGCGGTTGGACAAGCCGGAGCGTAAACTGGTGCTGCAGATCATCGGCGCCCAGAATCTGATGATAGTGCAACGCTCCGTGGACAGCTTTATCTGCGGATTCCGTCTGGCGTGGGAACTGGCAAACGAACTGAATCATTTTGAAACGAACAGGCATCCATCTCCAGTGAAAGAAGCGGAGATGGATGCCTGATTCTATCCCTACTTAATGACGAGGGTGTCACCCAACCGATACCGGCACAGTCCGAAGCCAGTTTCCGAGCGCTCCAAAATGGTCTCCGGGATCTGCTTGAGATACTTTCGCCCAAAGCTGGTGGCGCCGAAATATGCGTCAAAGTTGGCCACCGGCAGCACCACCCAGTCGGAGTCCTCCGGCTTATTGGCAAGGTAGTAGGCTGCCAGCGTTTCAACTATCTCCACGGGAACACCTTTGGGCGTAAGGCTGTGGAGCTGCTCCACCAATGCGGGCGGAAGTTCCGGCTCAGCGCTGCAGAGTGGCCCCAGCTCCAGAGCCTGGGCCAGAAAACTGTCAAACCGCAGACCCCACTGCCCCTTGGTGGTGGGGGCGAACAGAGGGATCTGCATTTGAATCACCTTGTCCCTCCAGGCCCGGTCAAAGCCCTTCTCAATGGCGGCGCACTTCTTTTGAGCGCTGCTGGACACCTTCTCTGGATTTTCCCGCACGAAATCCGCCACCCGATGTACATGCCTGTGAAACCATCCGCTGCCGTTTTCGTCCACAAGGCCGGGAAATTCCAAATGGAGTTCCCTAAAATCACTACCGAACTGCCACGCCTCCCGAGGCGTGGCTTTTTTGCTGTCCGGCACACTGCACCAGGCGCACAGACCCCGCTTGGCATAGTCGATTCGCTCCCGGGGCGCTTCGGCTGGGCTGCCATCCTCATTATGAAGCAGAAATCCTCTTGCCAGGATGGTCAGTACCCGGTTGAGTCCCTCAAAATCCAGGATGGTGTCGAAGGTAAAGCGGCCCAGGTAGGTGGTGTCCTGCTTGTTCCGGGCGGTGTAGTTTACTGCACCGGTGTAGTCCTGAAATTCCTTCCACTCATTCAGCATGATCCACCTCCAGCACATGTTCCTCAATGTGGTCCGGCAGCAGATCCCACAGCAGGTTCCGCTTACCCAGAGCCACCACATAGGGTACCGCCAGGCTGGGCCGGACGGTCTTATTCAGCAGCTTGCGGCAGACCTTGGACACCACAGCCCGCTCGTTGCCGCTGAAGGGAGCAGACAGATAGGCCTCCATCATCTTCTGGAAGGCCAGGGAGTCCGCCGGGCGGCGGAGCTGCTTCTGTTCCCGTGCTGCCTCCAGATCGTCGATATCGCAGACCAGATCACCCAGCAGACGGAACCCGCCATGGCGGAAGTCGGTCAGGAGGTCGTAGTAGTCGGCTCCCTCCGGCAGCCACTCCCGCAGGAATGTTTCTCTCTGTGCTTCTGTCATCAGGTGCCACTGCTGTTCCACAATCTCCTTTCGCAAAGCGGCGATACGCTCCGGGGAGAGCTGCTGGAAGAAGGCATACAGTTCGTCGCTGTCGTAGACTTCTTCCTGTCCCCTGGCATAGAGAATGCGGTCAATGTCCGTTTTCCGCTGCTGTCCCTTGGCAGGGGCGCGGCAGGCCCGGATGCGGGAGAGACAGTGCTCGTAGTCCCACAGCAAGGCAGAGACAGAAGAAAGAATGTTCTCATTCAGCTGTTTCTTCCAACTTCGTTCCTGGGCGAAGGTGAATAGTTCGCTATCCTTCGCTGGTTTCTCCTGAATCTTGGGCGTGTTGCGCTCCAGCTGGCGGGCCAGCCAGGGCAATCGCTCCACCGGGGAGTCCACCGTGTCCCAGTCGATCCCGGCAAAGAAGGTCTCCAGCCGCTCCCGGTGGGTGGACTCATACCAGGCGCGGCGGCGCTCCTCCGCACGCTCCAACAGATATTTGTACTGGAGGAAAGGGGTGCGCTTTACCTTTCGTCCGCTCAGAAATTCATCCAGATTGGGCCGCACACCGGTCTTGGCCGCGTCGATCTCCAGCCCACTATAGATGGCCAGGGATTCCAAGTCCCGGCGGCACCGCTTGCGCTCCTCCGGGTCGGCGTGGTTGTTGTAGGCGATGACGCTGCGATCCAGGGCGGCGTTGCAGATCTGTCCAATACGGGCAGCAAAGGTGTTCTCCACTATCTGAAACCGGGCCTGCCAGTCGTTGGCGTCGGACTTGGGTGCGGACAAGGATGGAATTTTCAGCAGGGGCAGGTTGGCGTTGTTGGAGAGCTGCTGATGGACATCGTAATCATAGTTCCGCTTCACACAGCGGTTCAGGATGGGATCGGCAATGGTCTTGATGAGGTCGCCGTCATAGTCCGCACCGCCCAGCCGCTCCGCTGCCAAACTGTCAGCGGACACCATGACCACATCGGTGAGGTGGCCCAGGTAATGCTGGCGCAGTGCGTCTCCCTCTGGGTACACGGACAACTGCAATTCCTCGTTCCGGGCGATGTGGGGATTGCGCAGCAGAGTACAGCTGTCCTCATGGTCATAGGCTGCACCAGGAGCAAAGAAGCTGTCCTCCGCAAAGAAATCTCCCATCACCTGATTGCAGAAGTCCCGCTCACCGGGCATCTGGAACACACGGGGCGCAATTAACTGCCGCAGCAGTTCCAGCAGATCACCGGAGAGAAAACGGTTGTCCCCTGGCACCAGCAACCGCCCGACGGCGTAGCCTCGGAGGATCTTCCGGGCTTGCCCATCCAGCTGTTCCGCGTAGATAGACTCACGGATAAACTTCGGGTTCTTCTCCAGCACCCGGGCCATGATGTTCGCCCGGCTTCCCATGGGCTGGCTCAGGCCCCGGCGAAAGTATTCCTGCTGGTATGTTTCGTTGGCACGAAAGTTATAGTAGGCCGTCTCGGTGGCCTTGGTCAGCCATTGCCGGGGGTCATCCTCCGGACTGTGGTCCCAGCCTTCCAGCAGGTCGGCGGGGCGGAACTCCTCCGGCTGGATGGAGAGGGTGGAGAGAAATTGATAGTTGAGCTCTACCAATTTCTCCGGCTCCGTCTTGCTCAGGTTGGTGATGTACAGGGCGTGGTTGTAGTCCCGAAAGGCGTCCCAATAGTCATCCCAGGTCATACCGTTCTCCCGCAGCCAGCCGTAGGCCTTGAACTGACTGCGGGTGAGAATGATATCCACACTGCGGACAGGGTGCGCCTTGCCCCAGATGTCTACGATGCGCTGGGTACCGCTTCTCTTCAAGAAGTCCTTGAAATCCACCTGATGGAGCATCCCCTTGATGTAGGGCATCCGAATCTGGAAGGAAGTGTGGGTGTGGCTGCCGCAGCAGGCCTTGTCCACCACATCGGCGTACTCTTTGGAGATGAGACCCACACCGTCAAAGCAGGTGATGTCCAGATCTTCCAGTGTATCTGCCCGGTAGAAGGTTCCCGGCTCTCTGCCTTCCCGCAGGGTGATGACAGGGGCTCGCTCCACTCTCTTGGTTGGATTGTCTATGACGATGACCCGGTGAGGTTTGTCAATGCGGATGCCTTCCACCCGGGTTCCGCTGGAGAACATGAGACCGTTGTAGGCGTAGAGTTTACTGAGCTGGCAGCGTCTCAGTTCCATATTCAGCATGATCCGCTGGCGTATCGGTCCATATAGATCCTCCCGGATAAAGGAGAGACGGGACTGACGACTCATGCTGGCGGAGCGCTCAAAGGCCACATAGCGGTGTGGGCCGCTGCCGAAGTCCAGGGTGATCCCCTCGGGACGAAACATATCTCTGGCCTTCTCCCGTCGAACCGTCTGCGTCTTCCCGGTTCCGCGCCGGTCAAAGATCCCGGCGAAGTCCATATAGAACAGCACATCGGAGAGGGTCGTTACCTTCTCCTCGCCACGCTCCCGCCAGCCCTTCCCGTGAAGTTGGTACATCAGTTGGTGGAACATGGCGCAGCTGTCCTGCTCGTGCTTGGCACCCGGTACCTTGCAGTGCTCGGTGGCACTGCGGTTCAAAGCAAAGGTGTAAACTCCGTCTTGCTCCGCAGCATAACTCATCACCGCCCGGGCAGAGAGTTCGTAGATCTGATAGGTCGCCATTGGCTCACCTCCGTTTGCTCCATTCTACCATAAACCATTTCAAAATTAAAACGAATACTACTCCCACTTCTTTTGAGGTGGGAGCTTTTTGTATTCAAATTCTTGAAATGGAGGTACCAAACATGAACAACAAAATGAACCATCCCCTGATCACAGTGGACGGCAGAACCCTGATGGATCGCCCACTGGAGCCGCCCAATTTTGTGGTGGATACCCTGATCTCTCAGGGCCTGCACATCCTGGCGGGCTCTCCGAAAGTGGGCAAGTCCTGGCTTGCCCTGTGGCTGGCGGTGACAGTTGCCAAGGGAGAGCCGGTGTGGAACATGACCACCAGGCAGGGTACCACCCTCTATCTCTGTCTGGAGGACTCCGTCCTCCGCATCCAGAACCGACTGTTTGAGATCACGGAGGACGCACCAAGCAGCGTCCACTTCTGCACGGAGTGCGCCCTCATTGGTCAGGGGCTGGAGGAGCAGGTGGAAACATTCCTCACTGCCCACCCGGACACGGTACTGGTCATCATCGACACACTGCAGATGGTTCGTCCGGCTCGTGACGCAACCTACGCCAACGACTACCGGGATCTGTCTGTGTTGAAACGGATCGCAGATACCCACGGCATTGCCATCCTGCTGATCCATCATCTGCGCAAGGAAACCGCTGACGATGTGTTCAACCGCATCTCCGGGACCACCGCCATCAGCGGTGCGGTGGATTCCAGCTTCACACTGGTGGAGGAACGGCGGGGCAGCGGTAGAGCGAAACTCTCCTGCATCGGTCGTGACATTGAATACCGGGAGCTGACACTGGAGCGCAATGGTGAAAATGTGTGGGAGCTGGTGTCGGACAGCAGAGAAGAACCCGTGTTTCATGAGGATCGGATCGTCGTTCTCATCTCCGCATTTATGAGCACCAGAACAGTATTTATCGGCACTCCCACAGAACTGTCTGAACGAATCGACCCTGTAGGCGTGGAGCGTATCTCGCCTAAGAAAGTGTCCAGACAGATCCTGCAAAACCTTGACGCACTAAGGAAAATCGGCATTTCCGCTGTGGTGCGCCGCAGCAACGGAAGGCGGCTCATTGAGCTGCAGCGTGCCGAAAGTGACGATACCCAGGGTGTCCCGGCGGTCGACCCTGTTGACCCTGCCGGGGCGCTGTGCGGCGATTTGCAGGCGGTTTCCGAGTATGGCGAGTAAACCCCCGCAAGGCAAAAGAAACGCCGTGTTGGGCCGCTTGTGGCCGAAGGAGGAGTACGGGTGTTCGGCGCGGGAGAATCACCTCCTTGGAGGTGGCCAGCATCGCGTTTGTCTGGTCGTCGGCAAAGCCGCCGCCCGCCTTCCGCCTGTTTGCGGGGCGCTGCCCCACACCCCATTTTTACGAAAGACTGGAGGAAACGACATGAGAAAAGATATCAAGTTCAGCACTCGGATGGCATCCGCAGACCGAGAGGCCATCAAGGAATTGGCAAAACGCTCCGGGATGTCCATGAGCGACTATGTGACGGCCTGCTGTTTGGGAAAGCAGGTGGTGGTCATTGACGGACTGAAAGAAGTGCTCAAGGAGCTGAAGTCCATCGGCAGAAATCTGAATCAACTCGTCACCCTGGCACATATGGGACGCGTCACGGTAGTCAATCTGGACAGCGTACGCCAGGCATTCTCTGAACTCTGCGCCACTGTCCGGTTGATTCTGGAACGAAAGCGGTGGTGAAAAATGGCGATCATCAGCTTCACTAACTACAAGCGAGGACAGACCACCGGATGCATGGGAGCCGTGATGCGGTACACCATGCAGAACAAGAAAACCGAGTGTGACGGTCAACAGTTGGTCACAGGCATCAACTGCCAGCCGGAATCTGTCTACGCGGACTTCATGACCACCAAGCGGCTGCATTACAAAACCGACGGTGTGCTGTTCTACCACATGGTGCTGAGCTTTCCAAAAAGCGAAGCGGTCGACCCGGTCACCGCTCATGCGGCGGCACTGAAGCTGGCTGAGTACTATGAGGGCTATGAAGTTCTGGTCTGCACCCACACAGACCGGGAACACATTCATTCCCACTTTCTCATCAACTCCGTCAACTTCGATACTGGGAAGAAACTGCACATCGCAAAGGAGCAGCTCCAGGAACTGCGACAGCGCAACGATCAAGTCTGCATGGAGTTTTCTCTCCCTGTGTTCAATCCCACGAACAGGAGAGAGAAGACCAAGACGATGTCCATCGGCGAGTATCACACGGCCGCCCGTGGCCAGAGTAAAAAACTGCAGCTCATGAACATCATCAACGACTGTATGCGCCACGCCTCTAACCGTGAGGAGTTTATTGCGCTGATGGAGAGCGAGGGCTACAAGGTACGCTGGGAAACCTCCCGGCGGAATATCACCTACACCACACCCAGCGGCTGGCAGTGCCGTGACCGCCTGCTGTTCGGGGACAAATATTTGAAGGAGAATATGGAATATGAATTCAGGATCAGAGAAGAAGTTATCTATGGACGAGCTGTTGGAGAAGAACCGACCTGCGCAGATGGCACAGGCCACACCGCAGCTTCCGGCACAGGAGCTGACAACGCCTCCCGAAGTGCATCCCACGAAAGCGGAGTGGGAGGAACTGCTGAGCAGCCTCTGCACGCTGGGGTACCACACCGAGAGACAGACTGGTTATCTGAAGAAGGTCAACGAACTGCTGGCGCAGCTTCCGACCCGGACGCAGATGGACGAACTGCTGAAAGCGGTGAAGCATCTGGAGCAAATGAGCGAACAGGCTGGGAAACAGAGCGAGAAGCGTTTTTCTCTGCCCAGCATCAGGCTGCCCAGACTGAGTCTGCCGTACACTCCATGGGCCAGTCTGCTGTTGGGTCTGGCAGCCCTGGCGCTGACTGGGCTGGTGCTGTGGGTGGTATGGTCCAGCTTGGCCACGCTCTGGAGCGCAGCCAGGGGCCTGCTCCCGTGAGGGACGCCACCACCACGCACTACCACGCAGACAGCAAGGCACTTCGAAAGGAACGGCAAAAGAAAATCGCCCAAGGCCACGCCGAGGACGACCACGAAGAAGAACAAACTTGGCAGCAGACCATGTAAAGGAGGATGATCACATGAGTTATCAGCAGGCAATGTATGATCGGGAGCATCCCCGATACTCTGAGCCGACAGAATATATCACGATGGAAGTGGACGGACTGATTGTTGCCCTACGCTTCAAAAACGCCGTTACACAGCCTGACACAGTATCTGCAATTGAGCAGACGCTGTTGATGGCGCAGGACTTTGAAAATCTGAACAAGCCCGCTTGATTCAGTAGACTTTTTACCAGTGGTGTGGGATACTGTGTGTGCATATGAACCTTGACAACTGAATGAACAGCAAACCATATGCACCGCAGTCCTACACCAGAAAGGACAAGGTGCAATCATGGAAAAAAACAAGAGAGTATATTGCCTCTATCGAGTCTCTACCAAAGGACAGGTAGAAAAAGATGATATCCCGATGCAGAAACAATACTGCCGTGAATTTGCGGAAAGCCAGGGATGGACGATCATCAAAGAATTTGCGGAAAAAGGTGTCTCGGGTTTCAAGGTGGCTGCCGCTGACCGCGACGCGATTCAAGAGATCCGCCAGGACGCTGAGGAACGGAAGTTTGACATCCTGCTGGTGTTCATGTTCGACCGCCTGGGGCGGCGGGACGATGAGACACCCTTCGTAGTAGAGTGGTTCATCCGCAACGGAATCGAAGTGTGGAGCGCAATGGAAGGGCAGCAGAAGATGGATGATCATATCGACAAACTGCTGAACTATATCCGTTACTGGCAGGCCTCCGGCGAGAGCCTCAAAACCTCTGCCCGAACAAAGACACGCCTTTCGCAAATCGTGCAGGAGGGGAGGTTCCGCGGCGGGATCGTTCCCTATGGATACCGCCTGGAAAAGCAGGGGCGCTTCAATAAAAAGAATCACGAAGTCAACGAGATTCTGGTTGACCCGGATGAAGCTGCGGTGGTGCGCATCATCTTTGAAAAATATGTCTATGAGGGGTTCGGCGCACAGCGGTTGTCCCGGTGGTTATATAACAACGGCTATCTCAATCGAAAGGGAACCAACTTCGCCAATACCACCATCATCAAAATGCTGAAGAACATCATGTATGTGGGAATCCTGCGCAGTGGGGAAACACGCTCAGAAATCTTTCCGGAGCTACAAATTGTTCCGCTGGATCTGTATGAGCGAGCACAGGAGTTGATGGAGGCCAGGACAATGCACCACAATGAAGTGCCCTTTAACTCCAAGGGGAAGGCGCTGCTCTCCGGGATGGTCTACTGCGCCCACTGTGGTTCCAAACTGGTGCTGACCACCAGCAGCGGTAGACGCGCCAAGGGTGAGCCCAAACGGGAAACCCATATCCGATATGCCTGCCACTACAAGATCCGCCATCCTCAGGACTGTGACGGCCAGACCGGATACTCCGGCGAGAAACTGGACGGCATTATTGATAAGATTGTCATCCAACTCTTTGAGCGGATGAAGACTGCACCCAGGAGCCAGCTCATTCAAAAGCAGCGGGAGAAGGAACTCCAACTGGCAAACAGTTCGGTGGCCAATCTGGAGAAACTCCATGCCTCCGCAGAACGGGAGCTGGAGAGCTACAAGAAAGAGATCATCAAAACCATCAATGGGACTGGCAGTTTTGGAGCGGATATCCTCGGCGAGATGATAGAGGACACCCGAAGCAAACTGGCGGCGCTGGCCCAGGAATTGGAACAGGCCAAGGAAAAAGCGGCTGATTTGAAGAGCTCTGCCGTTGCCGTCCAAAAGGAGTATGACAAGATTATGTCCTGGGCCGACCTATATGCGGGGAGTAGTATCGAGGGAAAGAAGATGATCCTGCGGCAGCTCATTGAGCGGGTGAATATCGGAAAGAATTTTGAAATCGAAGTGGAATTTAAAATCAGCGTCACACAGTTCTTCGACTTCCTGTATCCCGAAGGGGACAAGAGTGTGTACTATCGTGCATCCTGAAAACAT
>ERZ856578.7831-NODE-7831-length-10889-cov-3.067148_pt1 | contig 10889 bp, 6 predicted proteins | sample MGYA00514384_ERZ856578 | MGnify/ENA primary metagenome ERZ856578 (study PRJEB29103, sample SAMN06111958) | human gut metagenome | biome: human gut; feature: ankylosing spondylitis patient; material: healthy_person | host: Homo sapiens | place: China:Hangzhou...
CTGCCGGCGCGCCGGCGTAGGTCGAGTAGTAGTGGTCCGCATTTTCGACGCCGCTGACCGGCACGAGACAGTAGCTGACCTTGCAGCCGAGAGCCGTCCGGCGGGCACGGACCTCTTTCTCCGGAACGCTGAAGAGTTTCGCAAGATACTTGTCCGAAAATCCGAACTTCTTCGCCTGCACGACCATCTCATCCGGCAGGGCCATCCAGGTATAGGCCGCGAGTTTCAGCTCGAAATCCGCCAGCTCCTTGATCTCCTGCATGAAGAAACGGGAGATTTTCGTCAATACACACGCCTCGTCGACGGTCAAACCTTTCTTGAACGCCTCGTAAAGGTGGAAGAAACGCTCGCTCGACGGCGTCGCCACAAGCGGGCGCAACTCCTCAAGGGAGAGCTTTTCGATCTTCTTGACCATCCCGAGCCCCGCCCGGCCGATCTCCAGCGAACGGATCGCTTTCTGCAGCGCCTCCTTGAAGTTCTTGCCGATGCTCATCACCTCGCCGACCGCTTTCATCTGCGTGCCGAGCCGATCCTGCGCCTGCGGGAACTTCTCAAACGCCCAGCGGGCGAACTTCACAACCACATAGTCACCCGACGGCGTGTAGCGGTCAAGCGACCCGTCGCGCCAGTAGGGGAGCTCATTGAGAGTCGTCCCCGCCGCGAGTTTCGTCGAGACGCTCGCGATCGGGAATCCGGTCGCCTTTGAAGCGAGCGCACTCGAACGCGACGTGCGCGGATTGATCTCGATGACGATGATCCGCCCGTCTTCGCGGTTGTGCGCGAACTGCACGTTGCAGCCGCCGATCACTCCGACCGCGTCGATGATCCGGTAGGCGTACTCCTGCAGTTTCGCCTGCACTTCCTGTGAAACCGTCAACATCGGCGCGACGCAGAAGCTGTCCCCGGTATGAACCCCCATCGGGTCGACGTTCTCAATGAAGCAGACCGTGATCTTGTTTCCGGCCGAATCGCGGACGACTTCGAGCTCAAGCTCCTCCCAGCCGAGCGCACACTCCTCGACCAGCACCTGCCCGATCAAACTCGCCGCAAGTCCGCGCGAAACGATTTCGCGCAACTCCTCGACGTTGTAGACGATGCCGCCGCCGGTACCGCCCATCGTGTAGGCAGGACGCAGCACCACCGGGTATCCGAGTTCGTTCGCGATCTTCTCCGCCTCTTCGACCGAGTAGCAAGGCTCCGACTTCGCCATGGGGACGTTGAGAGAAGCCATCGTCTCCTTGAAGATAATGCGGTCTTCGCCGCGTTTGATCGCGTTGAGGTCGACACCGATGACTTTCACCTGATATTTGTCGAGAATCCCGCTGTCCTGAAGCGAAATCGCCAGATTCAGCGCGGTCTGACCGCCGAGATTCGGCAGCAGCGCGTCCGGACGCTCTTTCGCAATGATCTTCTCAATGCTGTCGACGGTCAGCGGCTCGATATAAGTGTGATCCGCCATGCCCGGATCCGTCATGATCGTCGCGGGATTCGAGTTTGCCAGAACCACCTCGTACCCGAGTTCCCGCAGCGCTTTGCACGCCTGCGTGCCCGAATAGTCGAATTCACACGCCTGCCCGATGATGATCGGTCCGGAGCCGATGATCAATACCTTCTTAATGTCTTCCCGCTTTGCCATATCAACCTTCTTGTCTGATTTGCGCGACGCCCTCCGCAGGCCGAAATCTCGAAGCCGTATACAAATCAGCGAAAGAAACGCATCATTGCGCCTCTTTCGCATGAGAGCCCACCGCTCAGGATTGTAACCCCGGTTTTCCCACTCTATCGGACATCGCTGTATGTTAAAAGTTCCGTACACAAACCAGAGATCTAATATAGCGCGGCAAACAGCTTCTGTCAACCCCGTCTCCCCGGAAAAAAAGCGGGCAGCGAAAAGCGCTCCCCGCTTCACCATCCGGACGTTATTTCTCCGCTTTGCGTCCGCAGATTTCCTCGATGAAATAACGCGGCCTCGCCCGGACATCGTTGTAGATACGACCGATGTACTCCCCGATCATCCCGATGCCGATCATCTGGATTCCCGTGAAGATGAACATCACCGCAAACAGCGTGAAAACACCTCCCTGCCCCCAGGAATCCCCATCCCCCCAGCAGAAACGGCGGATGACGATGTAGACGCTCAGCACATATCCGCAGAACGCGGCGAAAATTCCGAAATAGGTCAGAATCCGCAACGGCATCGTGGTCATGCAGGTCAGCAGATTGAACTGCAGATTGATGAGTTTCCAGAGCGAATACTTCGATTCTCCCGAGGCGCGCTCGCTGTGTTTCACCGGAATCTCACAGGTGTTTCGCGCAAAACTGTTCCCCAGCACCGGAATGAATGTACTGCGTTCGTTGCACTGCAGCATTGCTTCGACGATATGCCGCCGGTAGGCGCGCAGCATGCAGCCGTAATCGTTCATCTTGACCCCGGTCGCTTTCTGCGCCACCCGGTTCACGATCTTCGAGGCGAACCGCCGGAATAGAGTGTCTTTCCGCTTCTGCCGGACCGTACCGACCACATCGTTCCCCTCTTCCGCCGCGGCGATGAGATTCGGAATCTCCTCCGGAGGATTCTGCAGATCCGCATCAAGCGTGATGACCAGATCCCCACGAACCAGCGAAAACCCCGCCATGATCGCGGAATGCTGCCCGTAATTGCGATTTAAAATACAGCTGATCACCTGATCCGGCCGTTTTTCGCTCGCGGCTTTCATAATCTGAGCGGAACAGTCGCGGCTGCCGTCATCGACCAGGATGAATTCAAACCGTCTCCCGATCCCGTCAAGGGCTGCAAGTGTCCGGTCAATCAGCTCCTGAAGACATCCCTCTTCATTATAAACCGGCACCACAACCGAAACGAATTCGATTTTATCACTCTTTTTCATGTTCCGTCACGCTCCTCAGATCACTCTCCTGCGGCAGATTCAAAATCCAGATGGCCCGGCGGCGCGATCTGCTCTTCACCACCTCGAACGAACGTTCGCTGTAATCCGGCTTCTCAACATCGATCGGCAGATTCAACTCCCGCGCCGCGCGCGCCAGAAGCTCCAGATCCGACTTCCGGTCGTAGGAAGAGAGCGCAATCCGGTGTCCGGCGTTCTTTTCGACAAACGCCCGGAGTTCGGAGAGAAGCTCCTGATATTCCGCCTCAACACGCTGTTCCGGCGTCATCGCCGCGATCTCCTCCCGCGAGAGATCGCGGGTCCAGAATCCCAGACACTCCTCCACCGGACGCTGCAAGTCCAGATAAAACAGCATCTTCGAGGGCGCATCATCACGCCAGATCAGAATTCGTTCCGGAACGATTCCGGAATTCGACTCGGCAAACGCCCGATAAAGCTGCTTCTCCGTCCGGTACTTGGTCATCGACGGCATTACGCAGTCAAATACGCCCGCCATCACGATCGCGCATCCGAGCACCATCGCCCCGGTCCGGGGAGGCAGCCCGGTCAGCCGGTCGATCGGACTTTCGGATTGCCGATCCACGAGCATCACCGCCAGAGTCAATCCTCCCGTCACCGGCAGCGCAATCATCAGCAGCAGCGGCGGCTCAAAATCAAAAAAGTGATTCCACAGCGGAATCCCGACCAGAGACGCCACCCCCAGCGACCCGATGACGATCACCACCAGCCGCATCAGCAGAAACAGCGGACGATCCCACTTCACAACACTCCAACCTCCCCCGATTCCGGCGGCGGCGATCAGCACACAGAACGGCATCACCGGCAGAATATAATACCACCGCCGCGAAGTCGAACAGCTGAACAGCACAAACATCAGCAGAGTGCCGATCATGAGTTCCCGAACCGGCAACGGCAGTTTCTTCCAGTTCCGGATCATCCCCGCAATCACGACGATAATCAGCGGAGCCCACGGCAGCAGCGTCCGCGGCAGATTGTACAGATAGCTGTAAATCGGATCCTTATGGTCGAACGCATTGAACACCCGGACGATATTCTCACGCCAGACCAGTTCAAGACCGCTCAGCGCATTCCCCTCCGGAAGTCGGTGCGGATACTCCATCGGAACAACCGCCGCAAAATAAAACGGCACAAAGAAAATCGCCGCCGCAATAATGAATGCGCAGAAATTGGAAATCTTCAAGTGCCTGAGCCACCGCTTCTCCATCAGCAGATGCGGCGCAATCACCACGAACGACATGACCAGCGCGGGCAATCCTTTCGCCCAGGCCCCGAGGAAACAGATCAGGTAAAAACCGAAATAATGATAGAATTTCGCCCGGTCCTCAACCTGATAGAAAAAGGCAACAGCCAGCACGATCGCCGCCATGTTCGCCATGTCCGCCGCCGCAGCCCGTGCCCAGAAGAGAAATCCGTAACACGAAAGCAGCATCCACCCCGCCAGCAGCGCCGTCCTCCGGTCGAAGAGCTTCCGCCCGAGCAGGAGAATCCCCCACAACCCGGCCAGCCCGGCCAGCGCACTCGGAATGCGCACGATGAACTCATTGAACCCGCCGTACAGCAGCGCAAACGGCAGAATCAGCCAGTAGGTCAGCAGCGGCTTGTCGAAGTAGATCCGCCAGTTCAGCGACGGATGCAGCCAGTCGCCCGAGACAAGCATCTCGCGGGAGATTTCCGCCCAGCGATCCTCCGATCCGCTCAACGCATTATGGCCGAGAAACAAAAACAAGGTGAGGACGGCAAATCCCCAGAAAAACAGCTCGCTGCGACGCGAAGCCGCCGTCGACTCCTGCGAAAAAGAACGATCCATAGATCAACCCGCTTTATTTTCCGGCCAGAACCGCTTTAATTGCATCCACCACATCGATCACATCATCGAACGTCATATCGGGGAACAGCGGAAGAGAACAGATCCGATCGCTGTTGTACTCCGTCGCCGGCAGCATTCCCGGGCGGAATCCCATCACTTCGCGATAGTATTTCTGCAGATGTGCGCAGCGGAAGTGCAGTCCGGTCCCGATGTTCCGCGCTTTCAACGCGGTCATGAAACTGTCACGATCGATCTTCGGCGTATCGACCCGCACCACAAAGAGATGCCATGCGTGCTTGAAATCGTAGTCCGGATCCGCGAGCGGCCGAATCTCCGGAATCTCCGAAAGCTCCTTGCGGTAGAGCATGGCCAGCTCCCGCCGCCGCGTGTTGATGTTGACCAGCCGGGAGAGCTGCGACACCCCGATCGCCGCACAGATGTCGGTCAGATTGTACTTGAATCCCGGCTCGATCACCTCCGCCTGCGGAGAACGGCCGCGGTTCTGCCGGTCGAAAGCGTCCATCCCGATGCCGTGGAACTTCCAGCGGCGCATCAATGCGGCATCTTCCTCGTTGTTCGTCACGAACATGCCGCCTTCCCCGGTCGTCACATTCTTGATCGCGTGGAACGAGTAAATCGCCGCACCGGTCGAACCGACGTGCCGCCCCTTGTAAAAGGTTCCGAGCGCATGAGCGGCATCCTCCACCACGGGAATCTCTCCCGCAACCCGGTAAATTCCGTCGAGATCGAGCGCCGCGCCGGCAAAGTGCACCGGCACGATAAGTTTCGTCCGCGGCGTGATCTTTTCGGCGATGCTCTCCGGCGTCGCCAGCAGCGTCTCCCGGTCAACATCGCAGAAAACCGGCGTCGCCCCGGCCAATACAATCATATTCACGATCGACACCCACGTCATCGACGGCGTGATGACCTCATCCCCGGGACCGATCTTCATGATCTTCAGCAGCAGATGCATCGCCGCAGTAGCGGACGAAACCGCCACACCGAACCGATTTCCGGTCAGCTCGCACACCCCCGCTTCCAACGCCGCATTCTGCGGTCCGTTCGTGATCCATCCGGAACGCAACACCTCCGTCACGGCCTGTATATCGGCCTCATTGATCGCCGGCCGGGTAAACGGCAGAAATTCACTACGCATATCGCTCCAACTCCTCTCTTCAAGGGGCCATCAGCAGCCCTGCTTTTCTTCCTGCAATTTCGCTTCCCGCCACAAAGCCTCCATCCGGTCGATCCCGGCCTTTTCAAGCGGAATGCCGGCCTCCGCCAGACGCCGCTCGATGTAGCGGAAGCGCGATTCAAACTTCCGGTTGGCCGCCCGCAGCATCTCCTCCGACGTCGCCCGTTTGCGGAAACGCGCAAGATTGGTCACCACGAAAAGCAGATCCCCGATCTCCTCGTCAATGTGCTCCTCGTCGCCCTCGGCCATCGCCTCTTTCAGTTCGGCAAGCTCCTCCTCGATCTTCTCGACAATCCCCGTGCTGCTGCTCCAGTCGAACCCGACTTTGGCGGCTTTCTTCTGAAGTTTCTCGGCGCGGTTCAAACTGGTCAGATAGTGTCCGACCCCGTCCAGAATCGACTGTTCCTGCGGCTTGCCTGCGGCGGCTTTCTCTTTCGCCTTGATCTTTGTCCAGAGATCGACGACGTCGTCGGCTGTTTCGGCCGTTTCAGTGCCGAAAATATGCGCGTGTCGCCGCACCATCTTCTCCACAATTCCGCCGGCCATGTCCCGATAGGTGAACTCTCCGCGTTCAGTGGCAATCACGCACTGAAACAGAACAAGCATGAAGAGATCTCCGAGTTCTTCACAGATATCCTCCGGATTGTCCCGGTCGATCGCATCGAGCAGCTCGGCACACTCTTCGGCGAGGCAGCGGCTCAGGGTCTGCCGGGTCTGCTCCCGATCCCACGGACAGCCGCCCGGGGCGCGAAGCCGCTCGAGAATCGCCAGAAGCGACTCGGCCGTCGGTTCAAATTTTTCAACAGCATCCATCTTCAGTACGAAAATCCCAAATTGAAATGGAAACGCAGTTTATTCGACTCGTAATCCTGATTGTTCACGATCGGATACGCGAGGTCGAGCTTGATCGGCGCATTGATGACCGGCAGCTTGATGCGCAGTCCGTAACCGACGCCGACGTTGATCTCGGAGAGATCCATCTCAAACGAATTCTTCCAGGCGTTGCCGACGTCACAGAAAACCGCGCCGCGGACCGGCCCCCAGATCGGATGCGTCACCTCTGCCGTCAACTGCAGCATCGTCTGACCGCCGTAATTGTTCCCGTGCCCGAAAGTCGGAGAGACCGAACGATACTCAAAGCCGCGCAGCGAATCGCTGCCGCCGAGGAAGTAACGCTCGAAGATCGGAACATCCTTGTTGCGATTCACCGAAGCGACCGTCCCGATCTTGCCGCCGATCATCGCCACGATCGCCTTGTCGAAGAAGTTATAGTAATAACTTCCCTTCGCTTCGAGGCGATAGTAGGAACTCGACGAGCCGAGGAATTTCGGTGTGACCGAACCGAACAAATTGAGGTTGTATCCACTGGTCGGATCGGTCAGACTGTCGCGCGTATCCCGGGTCAGCGACAGGAACGGCTGGCTCACGAACTGCCCGTCGGTCTGCTTGTTCTCCCGCATATACTCCTTGAACCGGTGCGACACATGGTTGATCTTCACATACTCGAACTTGTAACCGGCCGAAATCGAGGTGAAATCATCAAAGATCCGGCGCGTGAGAGAGGTCCGGAAACCGACCCGGTTCTCCCGCCATTCATCGTAATCGACCATATTCATGAAGCCGGAAATTTCAAACCGCAGCGGCAGATCGAAGAGCCACGGCTCGACGAAGTCGACATTGAATCCTGCATTCTCGACGCCGAGCACCCCCTGAATGCGCATGCGCTGACCGCCGCCGTAAAACCAGTTTCCCGGGTTGGTGATGTCGAAGTTGTCGGTGGAGATCTCCGCCATGCCGAAGAAATCACTGATATCCGACGCCCCCGCTCCAATCCGGAAATTGTAGCGCGTCGGCTTCTCTTTCACGCGGAAAATCACATCTTTCTCGTCGAGCGCGTCCGCCCCGACCGGCTCGGCCTCCACACTCTCGAAGTAGCCCATGCCGAGCAGACGCTGCCGGCTTACGTCGATTCGGGCCGGATCGACCGGGTCGCCGTCGTGAATCACAAGTTCCCGCCGGATCACCTTGTCCTTCGTGTCGGTGTTGCCGACGATAACCACCTGCCGGACAAAATACTTTCTCCCTTCGGTGATCTCGTAGACGATGTCAACAGTCTTGTTTTCATAATCCTCGTACCGCACCGGGCGGCAGCTCATCTCGGAGTATCCGAGCGATCCGTACCGCGCGGAAAGATTGCGTACGCTCTCCTGCTCCGCACTGCTCGAGAAAGTCTCCCCCTCTTTCAACCGCAGATAGGGTGCGAGCTCTTCAGCGGTGAAAACGGTGTTGCCGACAAAACTCTGGCGGCCGACCTTGTAGGGCTCTCCCTCGGTGATCTTGAAGTCGAGATTCACATATTCCGGATCTTCCGGATCGGGCGCGATGGCAATGTCATCGATCTTGAAGTCGAGATACCCCTTGTCGTGGTACTTCTCCCGCAGCCGCGCCCGGTCGAGCTCAAGTTCGCTGCGGTTGAAAAGCCCGTAGTTGAGATAATCGTTGACAAACGGAATCCAGTTCCAGTAGGAGTAACGGTTCGCAATCGAGTGCTTCAAATCCCACTGGGAGAACACCTCCGCCCCCTCAAACGTGACATCATTCACCCGCTGTTTCAGATTCTCCCGGATCTCGAACACCAGCGTGACCGACCCGTCCTCTTCATCCGGCAAAGTCACCGGTGTGATCTGACAGTCGGTATACCCTTTGTCCAGATAGAATTTCCGGAGATTCCGCGCGCTCTCCTGCACGGCCTTGTCGTTCATCAACGCCCCCTCGGCCTGAGTGAGCTGCCGCCCCAGTTCCACGGAGGAGAACTTTTCGTTCCCCTTGAACTCGATCCGGCTGATCCGCGGCTTGAGTCGGAGTTTGAACGTGATGTTCACCTTGTCTCCGGGGAGATCTTCCACCACCGAGACCACATCGGCAAAGTTCCCCGTGTTGTAAAGACGCTTCACATCCGCATCGAGAATTTCGCGCGTGTACTGCGATCCCTTGTGCAACTGAACATTCAGCTCAATTTGTTCAGGCGAAAGAATCTGCGCGCCCTGCTGTTCAAACCGGACATCAGCCACCTCCGCAGCCCACGTTCCGGCCACGGCCAGTATGAGCAGAGCCAGCGCACCACCTGCTTTCCTTGTGAATTTCACGTTTGTACTCCCCTGATGATCCACGAAAAGGAGTTCCGCCCGTTACTGCGGACAATCCTCCTCCTTGTACGGCGCTGCCGGAATGAACTCCATCTTCGTCGGAAAGAAGAGAAGCTTCAGAATTCCGGTCCGGCCGTTGCGGTTCTTTTCAATGATCCATTCCGCCTCAACGCTCTGTTCAGCGCTGGAAATCTCCTTGGCATCATCCCGGTTGCGGTGCAGAAACGTCACAATGTCCGCGTCCTGTTCGATCGTACCGGATTCGCGCAGATGCGCAAGTTTCGGACGGGCGCCCGCGCCGGCGGTCTTGTCCACTTCACGGTTCAGCTGTGCGAGAACCAGCACCGGAATATTCAAATCTTTCGCGAGCGTCTTGATACCGCCGGAGATCTCGGCGACCTCCTGCTGGCGGCTGTCGGCACGCCCGTCGGAATGCATAAGCTGCAGATAATCGATCACCACGCATTCAATGCCCTCTTTCATCTTCAGACGGCGCGCTTTCGCCCGCAGCTCCGCAATCGTGAGCCCGCCCGTATCGTCGATGAAGAGTTTCGCCTTTTGAAACGCGGAAACCGCATTGGTCATCTTGGTCAGATCGCTGTCCCGGAACGATTTGGTCCAGAACACCGATTCGGAAAGCCCCGCCTCCGTGCAGAGCAGCCGACGCGCAATCTGAGCCGAAGTCATTTCCAAACTGAAGAAAGCGACTTTCCGCGGATGCTGTGAGCGGGTCGGCAACACCAGATTCCGAATCAGATTCAGCGCAAGACTGGTCTTGCCGATGGAAGGACGGGCCGCCAGAACGAACATTTCGCCCGGTTTCAGGCCGCCGGTGTATTCATCGAGCTGAGAAAAGCCGGTCTGAATGCCGACTTCGATCTCGCCGGTGTAAATTTTCATCAATGTGTTGAACTCTTGGGCGAAGAGCTCCTGCACTTCCGCATTGGAAAATTTATCCTGATCGCCGCGGACGTTGTAGATATCGGTCTCGATCTGTTCGACCAATCGCCCCGCATCGGCGTCGGGAGCATAACATTTGAGAAGCGACTCACTGCAGACATCGATCATTTTTCTGAGAGTCGCATATTTCTGGAGAATCAGACACCACGATTCGATGTTGACCGTGGTGGAAATCGAACCGTCCAGCTCCGCGAGAAAAACCTCGCCGCCGACAGCATCAAGTTTACCGAGCGTCTTGAGCCGGTGGGCAACGGAGATGATGTCCACCTTCATCTTCGGATCGTTGTAGAGCTCGAGAATGACCTGGTAAATCTCCCGGTAAACATGCGAATAGAACACCTCCGGACTCCGGAAATGTTCAATCGCAATATCCACACATGGGCTGGGCTCCCGCAGCATCGCCGCGAGAACCGCACGCTCCACGGTTGGATCATGCGGCTGCGCCCGATCGGGCAGGATCCCCGGAACCGGGCGGGCCGCAGATTTCTTCTCGTCAGACGCCATGAGCCGTTCAGCCCCGGACAACCCAGACTTTCAGCCCGGCGGCGACGTCCTGATGGAGTTTGACCTCCACTTCAAACGTTCCGAGCGTCTTGATCGGATCCATCTTGATCCGGTTGTGGTCAACCTGAATTCCCTGGCCGGCAAGCTGCTCGGCAACCATACGGGCCGTGACCGAACCGAAAAGCTGCTCGTCTTCGGTCGCCTGCATCGGAATCGACAACTCGATGCCGGCAAGTTTCTCGGCCAGAGCTTTCGCGTCGGCCAGCTCCTGCGCGCGACGGGCGGCAATCTGAACCTTGCGCGATTCGATCAGCCGCAGCGTGCCCGGAGTCGCTTTCGCCGCGAGCTTC
>ERZ856578.7835-NODE-7835-length-10879-cov-4.119793_pt1 | contig 10879 bp, 10 predicted proteins | sample MGYA00514384_ERZ856578 | MGnify/ENA primary metagenome ERZ856578 (study PRJEB29103, sample SAMN06111958) | human gut metagenome | biome: human gut; feature: ankylosing spondylitis patient; material: healthy_person | host: Homo sapiens | place: China:Hangzhou...
TTTTTTTAATGATACGGCGACCACCGAGATCTACACTCTTTCCCTACACGACGCTCTTCCGATCTTATTATAATAGTGTCTGTATCCGATATTCAGAATTTGGCTTATCCGAACCTTTTCTTAATATCCGGAGTTAATTTATATTTTATATGGAGGATTTTAAAATGGACAAGAAAGAAATTATTGCAAAGTTTGGTAGAAACCCTGAAGATACAGGTTCTCCAGAAGTACAGGTTGCTCTTTTAACAGCAAGAATCAATCACTTAACTGAACATTTAAAGGAACACAAGAAGGATCACCACTCAAGAAGAGGTCTTCTTATGATGGTAGGTCAGAGAAAGGGTCTTTTAAACTACATTAAGGCTAAGGACATCGTTAAGTATCGTGAACTTATTGCAGCTTTAGGTTTAAGAAAGTAATTTTTTATTTCCGAGCTTCTCATAGCTTTAAGTTTTGTTGACGAAGTTTTGGGGCGTAGGAAAAACTACGCCCCCTTTTTTATGAAAAAAATAATGATTTATCATATTGTAGTTTCGGCAGGAAAAGCGATATTTTTAGTTTAAAAATTTATTTAAGTTATTGAATGAATTTTTAAGCTAAAAATTGCATCCTGCCTTAACATATAACTATATTTTTAAGGAGGATATTTTATGAGCAAAGTTTATAAAATGGATTTAGCCGGCAGAGAATTATCTGTAGAAATTGGCAAGGTTGCTGAACTTGCTAACGGCGAATGTATTGTAAGATACGGTGACACAGTTGTACTTGTTACAGCTACAGCATCAGAAAAACCAAGAGCAGGTATTGATTTCTTCCCACTTTCTATTGATTATGAAGAAAAGATGTATTCTGTAGGTAAAATCCCTGGTGGTTTTAATAAAAGAGAAGGTAGACCTTCAGAAAAGGCTATTTTAACAGCTAGAGTTATTGATAGACCTATTAGACCACTTTTCCCTAAGGATTATAGAAATGATGTTTCTATTAATGCTATGGTACTTTGTGTTGAACAGGATAATCAGCCAGAAATTTGTGCTATGTTAGGTTCATCTATTGCACTTTCAATTTCTGATATTCCTTTCTATGGACCAACTGCATCAGTTTCTGTTGGTATGATTGATGGCGAATATATTATTAATCCTACAGTAGAACAGAGAGAAAAGAGTCAGATGGCGTTAACAGTTTCTTCTACTAAGGACAAGGTTATGATGATTGAAGCAGGTGCTAACGAAGTAACTGACGAAGAAATGTATAATGCTATTATGTTCGGTCATCAGCAGAACGTAGAAATTTGTAAGTTTATTGATAAGATTGTTGAAGAAAATGGTAAGCCAAAGCATTCTTATGAAGAACATGTTGTAGACCATGATTTATATGAAGCTATTAAGGCTCATATTACAGATGCAAGAATGGAAGAAACTGTATTTACTGACTTAAAGCAGGTTAGAGATGAAAGAATTTCAGAAATTACTGCTGAAATCTTTGATTTACTCTTCGAAAAGTTTGGTAATGACGATGAAGAACAGTTCCAGGCTGATATTGATGAAGCTATTTACAAGTATGAAAAAGAAACTGTTAGACGTATGATTCTTAGAAATCACAAGCGTCCAGACGGTAGACAGTTAGATGAAATCAGACCACTTTCTGCAGAAGTTGATATTCTTCCAAGAACTCATGGTTCAGCTCTTTTCAAGAGAGGTCAGACTCAGGTATTAACTGTAACTACTATTGGTTCAATCGCTGAAGCTCAGAAGATTGACGGTCTTGATGCAAATGAAACAACTAAGAGATATATGCACCACTATAACTTCCCAGGTTTCTCTGTAGGTGAGGCTAAGCCAAGTAGAAGCCCTGGTAGACGTGAAATCGGTCACGGCGCACTTGCTGAAAGAGCTTTAAGACCAGTTATTCCTTCAGAAGAAGAATTCCCATATTCACTTCGTCTTGTGTCTGAAGTATTAAGTTCTAATGGTTCTACATCTCAGGCCAGTGTTTGTGGTTCTACACTTTCACTTATGGCTGCAGGTGTTCCTATTAAGAGACCTGTTGCAGGTATTTCTTGTGGTCTTGTTACTGGCGATACTGATGATGATTTCATTCTTCTTACTGATATTCAGGGTCTTGAAGACTTCTTCGGTGATATGGACTTTAAGGTAGCTGGTACTGAAAAGGGTATTACAGCTATTCAGATGGATATGAAGATTCAGGGTCTTACACCTGAAATTATCAAGGGTGCTATTGAAAATACTCATAAGGCTAGAACTTATATTCTTGATGAAGTAATGCTTAAGGCTATTGCTGAACCAAGAAAACAGCTTTCTGAATATGCACCAAAGATTGAATTTGTTCAGATTAACCCAGACAAGATGGCAGAAGTTATTGGTTCTAAGGGTAAGGTTATTAACAGAATTCTTGAAGAATCTGGTGTAGACAAGATTGATACAGAAGATGGTGGCAAGATTTATGTATCTTCTCCAAATGCAGATGCTATTGCTAAGGCTGTAAGTATGATTAAGTGCATTGCTGAAGACCCAGAAGTTGGACAGATTTACACAGGTACTGTTACAAGAATTATGCAGTTTGGTGCTTTTGTTGAAATTGCTCCAGAAAAAGAAGGTCTTGTTCATATCTCTAAACTTGCAAAAGAAAGAGTTGCAAAGGTAGAAGATATTGTTAAGGAAGGCGACGTTGTTAAGGTTAAGGTTATCGAAATTGATGACAAGGGTAGAATTAACCTTTCAATCAAAGATTGCCTTGAATAATTAAATAATCATTAATGAAAAAGTCGGCTATGCCGGCTTTTTTGTTATGTAAAAAGATATGCTATCCATTAAACTGTATTCTTATGTATAATTTTACCAATAAAAAGGGAAATAATTCATTTTAAATATTCTACAAAAGATAGACATATGTATAAAAATTATAATTTGTTTTGAAAATTTTGAAAAAATGTACTGTTAAATTAAAAATTTTATGAAAAAAGTTGTTTAAATTGCTTAAAAATATTAAAAAATACATTGCAATTAAATTAAGATTATGGTATAATTTTCTTACAAAAATTGATAAGTAGGGTTTAAGTTGATATAATTATTCCTTTCATTGGTAAAAATGACAATAGACGATGGGTGTTGTATGTTTGTTTTGTCAGGTGAGATACGGCTTGCATATAATATGTGTTGTATATTTATAATGAAAGAAAATGATTGTATAGTTAAATCATACAATTATACACTTTATTTTTTAAGGAGGATTTCCATGAAAAAGAACTTATTTAAGCGTGCTATGGCTATGGGCTTGTCTGTTCTTATGGTTTCCGGTTTATCAGGTTGTAATGGCTCAGAAGGTAAGGACTTTACACTTGAAGGTGGCGACCCTAATGATTTACCTCAACAGATTTCTATGATGGCTGATACAGTTGTTTTACCAGAAAATGGTTTGTCTAATTTCTGTGATGAATTTAAAAAGCAAACTGGAATTGGCTTGTCTGTTGAAAAACCAGACCATGCAAAATACTATGAAAAGGTTACACTTGCATTCGCCAGTGAAGAACCGGCTGACCTTATTGAAATGGGCTCTACATATTATCCAGAACTTGCAAATTCAGGTGCGTTATGGGATATGACAGATGCGTGGAACAACTCAACTTCTAATTGTAAGAAGATTATTGATGAACAGTATGTTGATGCATTAAAAATTAATGGTCAGCTTTATGGTTTCCCAATGTCAGCAGGTAACGGTACAGTTACATATGTAAGAGAAGATTGGTTGAAAGAAGCTGGTCTTGATGCTCCAAAGAACTATGATGAATTTATTAATATGTTAAGAGCATTTAAGAAGAGGGGTAATGGTACTATTCCTATTACTGCTGCTGGTCTTCTTAATACTGAAACACCATACGACCTTTATCTTAGAGAATTTTATCAGGATGCAAATCCAGATTTCTATAAAGATGAAACAACTGGTAAGTATGTTGATGGTTTCTCTCAGCCTGAAATGAGAGAGGCTGTACAGAGATTAAGAGATGTATACCAGGAAGGTCTTTTAGATGCAGAAGTTGTTACAAATAAGACTTCTACTTGTAGAGATAAACTTGGTTCAGGTCTTGTTGGTGCGTTTAATTATTGGGCTGGTAAGTGGGGTATGAAACTTGATAAGTCACTTAGTGGTCAGGGTAATATGAAGGCTATTCCAGCTATTGAAGAAACTGGTGGTTATACAGAACGTGTTCCTACAGCACTTGCTATGTCAATATATGCTCCTAATAAGGCTGCTATATTTGAACATGTTATTATGTACTCACACGACGGTGGTGAAGGTCAGATGTTGTTTACTCATGGTGTAAAGGATGTTCACTATACTGTTGATGAAAATGGTAACTATACAGTTAAAAAGCAGATGTCTGACCCTAAATCAGATTTCGAAAAGGCTTTATATGATGCAGAACTTTCAATTACAAATTGGAATGACCCATTCAAGTTTGATTCAAGAATTACTGACTCTATTAATACATATAGAGAAAAGCGTCAGTTTGCTACAGTTCCAAAGGTAACTGATACAATTTCTGAAAACTTGGCTGACCTTAATGTAGTTAAAAATGTGGTTGTTGCTAATGCAGTAACAGGTAAGACTTCTATTGATGATGCCTTCAAGTATTATGAAGAAAAGGGTGGCTACTATGTAAATGCCATACTTGAAGACTTAAATAGTGAAGAAAATTTAGCTGAAGAAGCTAAGGCTCAAGAAGCTGCAGATGCAGTAGAAAATAAGTCTACTCAGGGTAATTAACACTAATTTAACGAAAGGATGGTTTTAGATGGCAAAAGTTAATCAAAAGGATACTATTGATTATGATAGTATCGTTGTAAGAGAGCCTAGTGTTTTCGAAAGAATGTGGCAGTATAGATATTTTTATCTTATGTTCATTCCAGTTGCATTAGTATTGTTTATATTCTTTTATTGGCCAATGCTTGGTGTTAGATATGCTTTTTCTACATATAAGTTAAAGCAGATTACACTTCGCTTAGGACCTGATTATTCTACAGGTTTAGGTAACTTTAAAAGACTTTTCGGAGCAGACCCATTCATTGGAGCTCTTAGAAATACACTTGTTTTAAGTATTGTAAACTTGATTTTAGCTACAGTTCTTACTGTTGTTATTGCACTTTTACTTAATGAACTTCAGCACCAGTGGAGTAAGAAAATTGTACAAACTGTACTTTATCTTCCACATTTCCTTTCTTGGGTAGTTGCTGCTTCTATATTTATGTTGATTTTATCAGCAGGTACAGATGCAACTGGTCAGGATACAGCAAATATGGGTTTCATTAATGCACTTTTATGCAAAGTCGGTATATTAGATAAGCCTATTGATTTCCTTACTGAAAGTAAGTGTTGGAGATCTGTATGGTATATTATGAATCGTTGGAAGGAAACAGGTTGGGGTACTATTATTTATTTAGCTGCCTTATCTGGTATTTCTCCAGACCTTTACGAAGCTGCTGAAATCGATGGTGCAAATAGATTACAGCAGATTTGGAATATTACAATTCCTGCTATTATGAATACAATCCTCGTTGTATTTATACTTAACCTTGCAAAGGTAATGAACGTATTCGAGTCAGTTTTCGTACTTTACAACTCTCTTGTTTACGATGTATCTGATGTTATTCAGACTTATACTTATCGTGTTGGTATCGTTGGAAATGATTATGGGTATTCAACAGCAATCGGTTTGTTTAAATCTGTAATTTCTCTTATCCTTGTTACTGCATCTGATGTTATCAGTAAAAAGGTTAGAGGTTACGGTATCGTATAGGAAGGAGCGCGAAACTTAAATGACTAAGAAATTTAACTTGTTCAAAAAAGAATATGCGGCTCGTTCTTGGTTCGTAGTATTCAATTCTTTATTTTTTATTTTATTAATGGTTTGTATGATTGTTCCAATTTGGAAAATCTTTTCAGATTCTTTGGTAAATGAAACAGTTTATGGTTTAAAGTTGTGGCCATCAGAATTTAACCTTATTGGTTATAAGCGAATTGTCACAGACCCTAATTTGAGTAGACCATTCCTTATTTCAATCTATACAACAGTTGTAACAACTTTCTTAGGTTTGTTGATTTCTACTTTAGGTGCCTATGTACTTATTCAGAAAAATATGCCTGGTGTTAAGCTTTTTAGTTATTTGTTGCTTTTCACTATGATATTTAATGGTGGTCTTATTCCAACATTCTTAGTAATGAAGAAAATTGGTCTTTTAGACTCTCTTTGGTCAGTAATGTTACCTATGAGTATGAACGTATACAACCTTGTACTTATGAGAAGTTTCTTTGAACAGTTACCTGTTTCATTGTTTGAAGCTGCTGAAATTGATGGATGTACTCCAATGGGTATATTTGTGAAGATTGTTCTTCCTCTTTCAAAGGCTGCTCTTGCATCAATCGGCTTGTTCTTTGCTGTTGCTGCATGGAGTGAATACTTCCATTATGTAATTTATATTAAGTCTACTGAAAAATATAACTTCCAGTATAAACTTAGAGATTTGTTCTCAGATAAGGTAGAAACTGGTGCAGAAGGCGAAAGTATTAACGTAAATACTTTAAAGAGTGCTGCCGTTATAGTTTCTATTGTACCTTTTATGTTTATCTATCCATTCTGCCAGAAATACTTTATGACTGGTGTTACAATGGGTGCTGTAAAGGAATAAAATGTTTTTTACACCTTGACTTCTTGGCTGAAAGCTGGGAAGTTGAGGTGTTTTATTTTTTCTTAATAAAAATAATTATCATCTATATTGACAAAGTATTTTTATATGTGTAAAATCAACTATAGATTAAGAATTTGAATATTTGAAAGGAGCATAATATGATTAAAGAAATTTTAGAATATAATAAACAGTTTGTAGCAGAAAAGAAATATGAACAATATAAAACAAGCAAATATCCAGATAAAAAAATTGCCATTCTGTCTTGTATGGATACTAGACTTACAGAACTTTTGCCAGCAGCTCTTGGTATAAAAAATGGTGATGTTAAGATTATTAAAAATGCTGGTGGTGTTGTATCCCATGCTTTTGGTAGTGTTGTCAGAAGTCTATTAGTTGCAATTTTCGAATTAGGTGTAGAGGAAATTATGGTTATTGGACATACGGACTGTGGTGTTCAACATATTAATAGCAATATGATGATTGGACATATGATAAATAGAGGTGTGTCAGAAGAAAATATAGACATAATGAAATATTGTGGCATAGATTTTGAAAAATGGCTTGAAGGATTTGATAATGTAGAAACTTCTGTTCATGAAACAGTTAAGTTTTTAAAAGAACATCCCCTTATACCAAAAGATGTTAGAATTGCAGGCTATGTTATGGATTCAGTTACTGGTGAATTAAATCCAATAGAGGGATAAAAATGAGTTTAAATGAAAAAGATTTTATTGTTTTAGGTAAAAATCCTGTTACAGATATGGTAGTTGATGGTAATATAATCACACTTTTTAATCTATTGGGATATAAAAGTGGTTATGTATCATTTGTAAAAGAGGATAATTTTAGAACCTCAAGGGGTATTACTTATCCGGCTAATGAAAATAAAATTAAAGCTATATATGGTGAAACTGAAGAAAAAGAAGTAAATTATCTGTCAGATAGACTATATTTAAGTGGATTAAAACAAAATATTGATGTAGCAGGTATAACAAAGGCTAATAAATGCTTGGAATATAATTTTAATGATTATGGAATACGTTTTTATTTTGACAAGGGTGGACAAATGGTCTTTCTTGCGTATTGTAAAAACTATGATAATATTCCTATTAAGTAAGTGGTGATTTAATGGTTGTTTGGAATCCTTGGCATGGTTGCAAAAAAATAAGTTCGGGGTGTGAAAATTGCTATGTATATCGTAGAGATGCACAGTTTGGAAAGGATAGTAGTATTGTAACTAAGACTTTAGATTTTGATTTACCTATAAAAAAGAATAAGAAAGGTGAATATAAATTAAAAAGCCAAAGTGAACCAGTCTATACTTGTATGACGTCTGATTTCTTTATTGAAGATGCAGACCAATGGAGAGAGGAAGTATGGAATTTTATAAAAATACGCTCTGATTTGAATTTTATTATAATTACTAAACGTATACATAGATTTTTAGAATGTATTCCTGAAGATTGGAATAATGGATATAATAATGTAACTATATATTGTACCTGTGAAAATCAAAAAATGGCTGACTATAGATTACCAATTTTTATTAATGTGCCTATAAAACATAAAGCGATAATACATGAACCAATGTTGGAAGAAATTAATATTGAAAAATATCTTCAAACAGGAGTTATAGAACAGGTAATTTGTGGTGGAGAATCTGGTGAAAATGCTAGAGTGTGCAACTATGATTGGATTTTAAATACACGAAAACAATGTATCAATAATAATATTAATTTTTATTTTAAGCAAACAGGAGCTAATTTCGTGAAGGATAACAAGCAATATACTATCGAACGTAAATTTCAGATGTCACAGGCGAACAAGGCAAATATAAATTATATTAAAAGTTCGCCCTATAGACAGCTATTTGACAGATTACAAAAATCTAAATTTAGAAGTAGTTTTCATTTAAAGGAGAACGATAAACAGTATGTACTTGATAAAGGAATAGATACTATAAGAAAACATACAGAAGATTTTATTGCTAAAAGATTAGCTCCAGCTTATATAGAAAATGATGGAAAACAAACTCCCATGAAAGGGCATCCGTCATTTGTTGCTCAACATGCCGCTGCTTGTTGTTGCAGAGGTTGTTTAAGTAAATGGCATAATATACCACAGGAAATAGAATTATCAAAGGAACAACAGGAATATATAGTGAATGTTATTATGGAATGGATAGAGCGACAAATGGGTTGAATTATTGAAATAATTGACATACTCTGAAAACTAATATATAATCCAATAGAATGTCTACTGAATAGCTATGATAACATAGGAGGAAATATATGAAGACTATAGAAGTAATAGATTTGGAAAAATTAGATAGTTCGGAAATTACGGTTGTTGATGTCCGTTCATCAGAAGACTATAGCAAAGGTACTTTTAACAATGCTATATCTATTCCTAAAAGTGATTTTTATAATAATGTTTCAAAAATAGAGAAAAATAAACCGGTTTATGTCCTTTGCTATACAGGAGATAACAGTGTAGAGATTGTAGATTATCTTAATGAAAATGGGTATGATGCTTACAATATTATTGGTGGCTATAGAGCATATTTAAGATTGTATCTTGAAAGGTCATTATCTGAAGATAATGACACAGAAAAGATTACAAAAGAAATAGAAAGAAGTATAATTAAGAAATTTAGAAAACCTATTTGGAGTAAATTTATAAAGGCTTTAAAAGAATACCAGCTTATAAATGAAGGAGATAAAGTTGCAGTCTGTATTTCTGGGGGAAAAGATTCAATGCTTTTGGCTAAGCTTATACAGGAATTGCAAAAACATGGTAATGTAAAATTTGAGGCTGTATTCTTATGTATGAATCCTGGATATAATGCTGATAACTGGAAAATAATACAAGAAAATGCTAAGTTGTTAGGTATTCCTCTTACAGTATTTGAAAGCAATATATTTGATACAGTTGCAGTAATAGATAAAAATCCTTGCTATCTTTGTGCAAGAATGAGAAGAGGGTATTTATATTCTCACGCAAAAGAATTAGGTTGTAATAAAATTGCATTGGGGCATCATTTTGATGATGTTATAGAAACTATATTAATGGGTATGTTGTATAGTGGCAAAATTGAAACTATGATGCCTAAACTCCATAGTCAAAATTTTGAAGGTATGGAACTTATACGTCCATTATATATGGTTAAGGAAGAAGATATAAAGGCTTGGAGAGATTATAATAAACTTCACTTTATACAATGTGCTTGCAGATTTACAGAAAACTGTGCAACTTGTGGTGGTGGCAGAGGTTCTAAGAGAGATGAAATGAAAGAGCTGGTTGCCGAGTTTAGAAAGAATTCTGGTACGTTAATAGAGGGAAATATATTTAAGAGTGTTCACGATATTAATTTACATAGAGTTATAGGCTATCATAAAAATGGAGATAGATATAATTTCTTAGATGATTATGATGAAAATTAAATAATTTGTTTGTGTAATCGGATAGGTATATTGGGCCTATCCGATTTTTTATAATGAATCGGAAAGATAAATCCGATGGCTTGTTACAAGCCACAAGCCATGTTTTGCTTTGCAAAATGTTCTGAACAATGAATCGGAAAGATAAATCTGATACCTTGACGGGTCAAAAAATAAATCTATTTTGTTAGTTTGTTTTGAATATATAAAAATTTTTTAAAATTTTTCACTGGTTTAACTATTGACGGATTATATAAGAGCGATTATACTAATTCATATAATATATATATGAATTAGAGGAAATATATAAAATGTTGAGTTTTTCAATGATTCTTTGGTAATATACAAAACATAAATAATTTTTAAAATAGTTATTTAATTATTAAATGTTGTTATTTAATATATATTTACTGTATTAAAAAGATTGTTATATTTTCATTTATTTTGATGAGAAATGAAAAAAATCATATAAAACCAAAAAATTTCATATTGACAAGTCAAATTTTGTGTGATAACATTTCCATATAAATCCTATTGATAAAGTATGAATAGAGGTGATTATGTTGCAAAGCATAAATAACGATAATTTTGAAAGCGAAGTTTTAAATTCAAACGTACCTGTTTTATTAGAGTTTTACTCTGATAGCTGTATTCCTTGCAAGAGAATGTCTCCAATTCTTGCAGAACTTGAAAAGCGGCCAATGAGTCAGCGCTAGTATTTTCTATGATCGCCTTGTC
>ERZ856578.7836-NODE-7836-length-10879-cov-3.946121_pt1 | contig 10879 bp, 19 predicted proteins | sample MGYA00514384_ERZ856578 | MGnify/ENA primary metagenome ERZ856578 (study PRJEB29103, sample SAMN06111958) | human gut metagenome | biome: human gut; feature: ankylosing spondylitis patient; material: healthy_person | host: Homo sapiens | place: China:Hangzhou...
GGGCACCTGATACGGACGCGAGAGGAGAACGCCATGGACGACAGAAGCACAGCCATTTCCGCGGCGGAGGTGGCGGACGACAGGGCGGAGATCGCGGCGGCGGTCAAAGTGGCCAAGGCTTTCCGGGACAAGCTGGAGGCCGCCGGGATCTCCTACCACAAATTGCTGGCGCTGGAGGAAGCGCGGCGCGACATGAACGACCTGGCCCACCATATCCTGCTGGGCTGGGAGAATGGGGAGGGCTTTCCACATGAGTGAAAACACTATGCTGGTGCCGCAGATAGGCATAAACATGGAGCAGGCCACGGCGAACTGTGAGGAACTGGCCAAGGCGATCCGCGAGATTACGGCGGGCGTTCTGACCACGGTAAACAGTTTCTGCAGATGGATCCAGCAGGTGGCGGCGGAGGTGGCAGCACAGCAGGAAATGGAAATGGCGCTGCGCTGGGCGTCGGTTGACAACCGCCCGCTTTATAACCGCTACCGCCACACCAAAAAGAAGCGGATCCGCAAGAAGTACGCCAAGCGGATCCTGGAGTGGTACAGAACGGAGGTGGCCCCGTGTTGAGGCTGAAAGCCAACAAAACCAGCCTTTACAATCTGGTGGCGACATACAAGCCCCTGCCGGGTATGCGCCGCGTGGATTTCCAGAAAGCGAATGGCCGCCCGAACTACTGGCTGGAATGGACGACGGACGACGGCCACACGAAAGCGTTTCTTTCCTCCTCCATGGGGCACCCGATCCTGACGATCACGACGCACGACGCGGCGGGCGGGCAGCTGTACCATGAGGCGCACCGCCTTTCCGTTGAGAGCCTGCGGGAGCGCGGCATGGTGGAGGAAGTCACCACCGCCATGGAGAGGAGGCGGCAGGCACATGGCAGAGCGTAACGACATGACCGCGGCCCTGGTGACGGCCTACACCTCCCCGCAGCTGGCCGCAATCAACGAATACCTGGAGGCGGAAAAGGCCGTCAGGACTGCGGCTGAAATATTAGGGCTTGACGCGGATCTGATGATTGCGGAGGCGGAGGGGCTGGCACGGGCTACGACATTTTCAAACGTGGAGGCCCTTTATTTCGTGGCAGATCAAGCCGCCAGCGGAAAGCGGGAGGTGAACGGCCATGCCTGACCATATCCCCCTCCCCGCCAAACAGTACAGCGTGATCTATGCGGATCCGCCGTGGGCATACCAGCAGGCCGGGGCCACCGCGAAAGCCCGCGGCACCGCCGTGAAGCATTACCCCACCATGACCACCGCGGAAATATGCGCCCTGCCGGTGCGCGAAATCTGCGGGGGGGGGGTGCGCTTGTTTCATGTGGGCGACATTCCCCAATATCGCGGAGGCCATCAAGGTCATGGAGGCGTGGGGCTTTACATACAAAACCGCAGCTTTCGTGTGGGTCAAAAAGAACCGGAAGAACGGCGGCAATTTCATGGGGTTGGGCGCCTATACCCGCGCAAATGCGGAGGTTTGCCTGCTGGGCGTCACACCGAGCTTTAAGGCAAAGACGCAGATCCGCGCCCACAATGTCCACCAGATCATAGAAGCCCCGTTCGAGGGGCACAGCAAGAAACCAGACGAAACCCGCCGGCGGATCGTGGAACTGCTGGGCGACGTGCCCAGGCTGGAAATGTTCGCCCGCCAGAGGGCTGACGGCTGGGACGCCTGGGGCAACGAAGCCCCGGAAGCATAGGAGGAACGGCAAATGTCTGATTTTTTAGAGAGAAACGGGCTGCAAACCGTGGCCCAACATTTCAAGGATCTGTTTCTGGCCAGCGTCCACCGCGACGGTGCGGAGGAACTGCTGGAGCGGCTGGAGAATGAAACAGACTTTTTCGAGGCACCGGCGGGAGCCAAGCACCACGGCGCTTTCCCCGGCGGCCTGGTTATTCACAGCCTGAACGTTTACCGTCGTCTGCGGGAAATCACGATCCGCGACCTGACGGACAGGGACGCGCTGGGGCCTGCCCCCATCTCCGAGCGGGAGGAGGAAACCGTGGCGATCCTGGGGCTGCTGCATGACGTGTGCAAGGCTGGCGTGTACCACGCCGAAACCAAGCGCCGCAGGAACCCGGAAACGGGTGTGTGGGAGGACTACCTGGGTTATACGTTCCGGGATCCCCTCCCCCTGGGGCACGGAGAAAAGAGCCTGTACCAGATCGCCCGCTTTATCCGCCTGGAGGATCACGAAGCCCTGGCAATCCGCTGGCACATGGGAGCCTATGACGCGGCGGCCCGCACAGACCTGCGGGACCTGTCCGCGGCCATGGACGCAACGCCATGGGTGTGGCGGCTGCATGAGGCTGATATGTGCGCCGCCCATATTGACGAAGGGGGCACGGACGAATGACAAAGCTGTTATGTAAGCCCTGCGCCGTCGATCTGGCGGCCAGGGGTAAGACTGTAAAACCCGTCGCGCAGAGGTGTGAGAAAATCACCTGTTCGGAGTGCGGACGCCGCCGGTTCGGTATCACCTATGAGGTGACCGGGCGGACCACCAGAAAAAAGGAGGTAACGAAGAAATGAGCCAGAAAGGCGAAAAATACGCCCGCCGCATGGAGCGGCGCGTGGACAAGCTGGAGCAGGACGTGGCGGCCATCACCACCGAGCAGACCACCCAGGGGGTGCGGATCTCTGCCGTGGAGGACGATCTGGCCGTTTACCGGGCGGCGGTGTCTGCCCGTGAGTTGAAACAGGCCGCGGCGGAGGTCAAGGCGGCCAAGGAGCGCAGAACCGCCCGCGCGGCGGAGCGGGAGCGCAAAGCCCGCCGGCGCAATAAGGTTCTGGCCTTTATCGCCCTGGCGCTGTTCGTTGCCGTCTGCGTGGTCATGGTGGCCAAGGCATACAGCGAGGAACCGGCGGCGGAACCTGCCGCGCCGGAAGCGTCGGCGGCCCCGGCGGCAATCCTGCCCACGGAATTGCTGTTCACCGCGGCGGCGGAGGAGGAATACATGGAGGACCCGCAGGAAACGGAAAAGATCGAGGAGGCGCTGCTGGCGCAGGGTTATTTCTCCCTGGCGGTTCCTATGCCCTACGAATGGCAGGACTACATGAGGACGTACTGCGAGGAATACGGCTGCCCCTATCCTCTGGCCCTGGCGGTGGCACAGACGGAAAGCAATTTCGACATGGACGCCGTGGGCGCCTCTGGTGAGGTGGGGATCATGCAGTTAAACCCAGGCCCCGGCGGTTCCTATCACGCAGAAATCCAGGCGGCCACGGGGCTGGATCCCACCACCGCCTCCGGGAATATCGCGGGCGGCTGCTACAAGCTGGGCCTGTATCTTGCCAAGTATGGCAGCGTCGAAAAGGCCGCCATGGCCTACAGCATGGGCGAGGGCGGCGCGAGAAGCGCATGGGACAGCGGGATCACCTCCACCGACTACTCCAAGGCAGTCAAGGAGGCCATGGAAACATGGGAATGTACGGTGAACGCCTGGGGCGGGGTGTAACCCGCGAGGCCGCCCGCAAGTATGAAACGTCTGTGACGGAGCGGGCACGGCGGGAACGCTGGCAGGCCAGCGGCTGCGCCAGAGTGGTAAGCCGGAAATATGGCACCGTCGTGGTGCCGCACGGTTCCAATTTCGCCGCCCTGCTGAACGCGGCGGAGGTTTGGGGCTGTGACTGGACAGAAATACGGGACGCAGAGGTGTGGAGAGCTGGCGCAGAGGACAAGCCGGTGCCCATGCCGCACATTATATAAAGGAGGGTTTCAAAAAATGCTTATCAGCGAAAAGGGGCTGGTGAGAGCCATAAAGCGGGCTTATAAAAACAGCGGCTATGTCGTAATGAACACAGGCGACGCCGTGGCCATCTACACAGAAAACTGGTTTGTTCTGGCCAACCGCGCCCTGCTGCCGCGCAAGGTGTTGGCCACCATCGTGGAACACATGGGCATGATCCCGGAGCGAGATATGCCCACGTCGATCATTAAGGACACGGAGCCGCAGCTGGTTTTAAGAGAAACGGCGGCGGACGATATGGACCACTGGCGCGGCGGTGACCGCGGCGAGGAGGTCACCATGGTGCCGGTGATTATGCAGGGGTTCCAGATTTACCAGCCGCCCGGCGGCGGTGCCTGCTGGGGTGTTCCGCTGTACCTGGTGGACATGATCGAGCGGGATCCGGCGGAGCATATCGGCGCGGACGTGATCGACAAGGATCGCCTGCTGTGGGAGGCCGACGGCGAGGCCGTGGTGATTAACGCAGTACGGAAAGCCTGTTCCGGCTGGGCAAAGGAATGGGAGCGGGCCGTGTGGAACGCTCTGGAGGGTGTGGACCTCCACAAAGAGGAGGCCGGGCGGTGAATAACTTTGAAAGGATCACGGCCTCCCCGGAGGCCCTGGGGGACTTCCTGGGCGCCCTCCCTATCCTGTCCGGCCCGTGGGACGACGATTTCCACCGGGTATTTTGTGACAGCTGCGACGCGGAGAACTGCGACGCTGAAAACTGCGCCCACCAAGCTGAACGGAATAGCCCTACCTGGTGGCTGAAACGGGCATACACCGGCAGCGGCCCGGTTAAGACCGACAGCACGAACCCATATAAGCGGCAGGCCGCAGACCTCCGCCTGGAGGCCATGCACCAGCGGGACCGTTTTGGCCGGAACCTCCTGGCCACGGAACTGGAGGAAGCGGCGGCCACCATTGAGGCCCTGGCGGAGAAATTGGAGGCGGCAGACAATGGCGAGAGTTGAAAGGCCGGAGATCGGCACGGAAATGTACGCCGTTTTTGAACACCTCTATTCCGTGCAAAACCGCGCTGGGCCTCTCCTGGAATACTGCGTGTGCAAGGGCACGGTGCGCGGTTTTTTCACCGGCGGTTATACGGAGGTGCGCCTGCTTTTCACCGGACCGGACGGGTTCCCAAAGCCTGGATATTATAAGCTGGACGACATTGGAAAGAAGCTGTTTTACACGGCGGCGGAGGCTGCCGCCCTGGCCAAAAGCATGACAGAAAAATACGAACGGACATGGGGCTGGATCGGCGCACCGGAGATCCCTATGGCAAGGCCATGGGAGAAACTGCTGGAGGTGCCCGCCAATGGCTGAAATAATCCTGACAGGCGACGCGCTGGAGCAACTGCGGCATTTACCGCCCGAAAGCGTCCATACCTGCGTCACCTCCCCGCCCTACTATAATTTGCGAGATTATGGCGCGGCGGGTCAAATCGGAAACGAGGCCAGCGTGGAGGAATACCTGCAATCGCTGGTTTCCGTTTTCCGTGAGGTCCGGCGGGTTCTGCGGGCAGACGGAACCCTGTGGGTGAACATGGGCGACAGTTACGCCACCAGATCAGGAAGCCAGCCGCCGACGAACACCCGTAATTCCTGCGGCCACACGGCAAAGCATACGCCGCGGGGCTACAAATACAAAGACCTGATCGGCGTTCCCTGGCAGCTGGCTTTTGCCCTCCGGGCAGACGGGTGGTATTTGCGCCAGGATATTATATGGAACAAATCCAACTGTATGCCGGAGAGCGTCCGGGATCGCTGCACCAAGAGCCACGAATATATTTTCCTGCTTTCCAGATCGGAACGCTATTATTTCAATGCGGCGGCAATCAGCGAACCCGTTACATCAACCAAGGGAAACGCCAGGACGTTCAGCGGTGGCGGTGCCTACACCGGCGGGCGGGCACACGACAACAGCGCCCAGGTGGAGCGCGAGAGCCACGGGAACCGAGAAAACCAGACGGGCCGCCGGAACAAGCGGGACGTGTGGACCGTAAGCACAAACGGCTTTCACGGCGCCCATTTTGCCGTGTTTCCTGAAAAGCTGATTGAACCATGTATTTTAGCAGGCAGCCCATTGGGCGGCACGGTCCTGGATCCGTTCGCCGGGAGCGGCACCACCGGAGTGGTGGCCAAGCGCCTGCGGCGCGATTTCATAGGCTGCGAGATCAACCCCGACTATGCACAAATGGCAGCTGACAGAATAGCAGCGGCCACGCCGTAAGGAGGGCACCGTGGAAGTAACTGTAAATATGACCGCAGAGGAGTTTCTGGAGTTTGTGGCCTGGGGGAAAGACCGGGACTATTACAAAAGCAGGCTGGACAAGGAACTGAACAAGCGGGAAATGCTGGCAAAGAAAACGTGCTGGGCCATCGACGCAGATCCGAAGAAGCCCGGCAAGGTCAAGATCATTGACCAGGAACACGCGGCGGAACTGTTGGAAATGGCCAAGGATTACCTGGCATAAAAAGAAAAGCCACCTGCGCCCGGTGCTGTCAACACGGCGCAGGTGGCAATATAGACGACGGAAAACCGTCCGATATACCTATATTATATCAGGTTCCCGGACGGAATACAAGCCGGAAAAATCAACGGGGCCACGGCCCCGTATAGCACCGGTAAGAGCAATTAGCAGAGTGACCAGCAGCAGAAAAGGAGGCACCCATGGCCTACGTTCATAGGGTGGTGAAAGCTGGTCTGTGTGTCGAACACAAGAAAATGCAATCTTTCCGGGTTCACACCAAAGGAGTGAAGCGCGGCCCCAATATCGGCCACACCACCGCAAAGCAGGAACGGATCAACGAGAAAGCGGCGGAGGAAAGACTGCGCTGGAAGATCAACGCCAATTTCGGCCACCGGGATCTCCATGCTGTCCTGCACTACTACGACAAGGGGAGAACCTTTGAACAGTGCATAGAGGATCGAAAGCTGTTTCTGAAACGCCTGCGCCGGATCTGCCAGCGGCGTGGGATCACGTTCAAGTACATTGTGGTGACAGAAACCAAGCGCATGACAAACCCACACCACCACGTCATAATCTCCAAAATGGATCCGGAGATCATTCTGGAAGCCTGGGAGGGCGTGGCGGAGGGCGGCGGGAATGTCAGCTTTCAGCCGATGGATCGCCGCGGGAACCACTACAAGCTGGCCAGTTACCTGATGAAAGAAAGCCGATCCACAATGGAGCGGTTCAAGGAACTGGGCATAAAGGGAAAGCGTTTCAGCGCCAGCCAGAACATGGCGGAGCCTGTGGTGACCTACACGGTGGTTTCCTCCTCCAGCTGGAGAAAAGACCCAAAAGCCAGAAAAGGTGCTGTGCTGTATAAGTTCGACGACGGATCCACCTGCAGGAGCGGGTGGCATGAGATCAGCGGTTACCCATACCAGGAGTATTTCGAGATTTTCAACGAATAGGAGGGTTTTCTGTGAAAATCTACATATCAGGCAAGATCACCGGGGACAGGCGTTATAAAGCCAAGTTCCGAGAGGTGGAAAAGAAGCTGGCGGCGGCGGGCCATATCGTACTGAACCCCGCCACGGCGCCGGAGGGGCTGCGCCCCGTGGATTATATGCGCCTGTGTTTCGCCATGATGGAGGCGGCGGACGTGGTTCTGTTCATGCAGGACTACCAGGACAGCCGCGGCGCCATGCTGGAATGGGCGTGGTGCCAGTACGTTGGGAAACAGACCTGTTTCGACCTGGCGGCGTTTGGAGGGCCGGAAACATGAGTGGGGCGCAGATCAATTTCCTGGACGAAATCATAGTGGATAATTTCGCCGGCGGCGGTGGCGCGTCAACCGGGATCGAATTAGCCACGGGCCGCGTGGTGGACATAGCGGTGAACCACGATCCTGACGCCATTTTAATGCACAAGACGAACCACCCGCACACGCGCCATTTTCAAGCCAGCGTGTGGGACGTGGACCCGGTGGAAGTCTGCCAAGGGCGCCCCGTGGGCCTGGCCTGGTTTTCCCCGGATTGCAAGCATTTCAGCAAGGCCAAGGGTGGGAAACCTGTTGACAAAAATATACGCGGGCTTGCATGGATCGTCCTGCGCTGGGCCGGAACGGTCCGCCCGCGCGTGATTATTCTGGAGAACGTGGAGGAGTTCCAAACGTGGGGGCCTGTGCGAAAAGGAAAGCCTGTCAAAAAACTGGTGGGCCAAACTTTCCACAAATGGCTGGAGCAGCTTAAAAACCTGGGATATGCCGTCGAGTGGCGCGAACTTGTGGCCGCGGATTATGGAGCGCCCACAACGCGAAAGCGGTTTTTCCTGATTGCCAGGCATGACGGGCGGCCTATTGTATGGCCGAAACCAACACACGCACCGGCAGACAGCCCGGAGGTAAAGAGCGGAAAGAAAAAACCATGGCGCAGCGCGGCGGAAATCATAGACTGGAGCCTGCCGTGCCCGTCCATTTTTGACAGCCGCGCAGAGATCAAGGAAAAATATGGGCTTTCGGCGCAGCGCCCCCTCCGTCCCAATACTATGCGGCGTGTGGCCAGAGGCGTGGACAAGTTCGTGATAAAATCGGCGGATCCGTTTCTGGTGATTGTCAACCATGCTGGGGATTTCCGCGGGCAAGAAATGAGCGGGCCGCTTCAAACTGTGACAGCAAAACACGGGTACGGCGTGGCCTCCCCTGTCATGGCGCCGCTGACGGTAACGAATACCACCAACAGCGTGGGGGCAGCCGCGGGCGCCCCAGTGCATACCGTGACAACCGCAGGAAACCAAATGCTGATTACGCCAACCCTGGCCGCAATCGGGCAGACCGGCGGCGGGGACCGCGGGCGCAGCGTAATGGAGCCGACGCACACCCAGGTGTCAAAAGCGGAGGAGTGCGTGGCGTGTCCGACCATGATCCAGTACCACACGGAGCAATCGGAGCGAGTGAGAGGCCAAAGCGTCAAAGAACCGGTTATGACCATTGACGCCTCCAACCGCTACGGCCTGGCGGCGGCTACGCTGACAAAGTATTACAGCGGCGACCACAACCAGAGCGCGGGCGCGCCGCTTCACACGGTCACGACGCGGGATCGTGAAGCTATCACCATGGCCAGCATGGTCAAACTGAAAGGTACAAACCTGGGCGGGCCTGCAACGGAGCCGGTGCAAACAATAACCGCTGGCGGAGGCCATCATGGGGTGATTACCACCGAAGTGGTAAAAGCGACACCGGGCGCCGATCTCCGAAACTGGCCAAAAATCCGTGCCGCCCTGAATGAGTATTGCGGCTACACGCTGGAGGACAACGAGGTGATCCTGTTTTTGATCGGCGGCGCCTGGTATTTCATGGCTGATATAGGGCTGCGTATGCTGACGCCGCGGGAATTGTACAGGGCGAACGGCTTTCCTGATGATTATAAAATCGACAAAGATTACACCGGCAAGGAGTACGGGAAAACCAAGCAAGTGGCAAGGTGCGGGAACGCAGTACCGCCACCGTTTGCCACGGCCCTGGTTCGGGCAAACCTGCCGGAATGGTGCGGAACAACAATCACGACCATGGCACAGCTGGAGCGGCTGGTGGCCGTGTAATGGAAAGGGCGGTAAAGCATGAGTATTATTTGCATAGCCAAAGGAACGGCCACCATAGGCCTGACGACGCGGGGCGCAGATGGGCAGATCATAAGCCAGACACCGGCGCGGTGGGAGCATGACCCGGACGGCGGGTGTGTTGCCCTCTGGACTATGAACCCGGAAACCGAGGAACAGGAAGCCCCGGCGCGTATCTATGGCGACTGGCAGGCGTCGGAATACCTGGGCGACGTTCTGGCGGAACTGAAACCGCGCCGAAAGGTGAACCTGCCGGACTTCCAGGCAATCGTCCGCGCGGCCATGGCCGACGGCGTGGACATTTGCGTGTACTGCCAGAGTTTTGGCTGTAACGAGTGCATAGTGAACGAGTGGAAAAACGAAAGGAGCGACGAAGAATGAACAAGACGAAAATTGACTGGGCCACAATGTCCTGGAACCCCGTAACCGGCTGCCGCCATGGCTGCCCGTACTGCTACGCCAGGCGGACGGCCACACGCTTCAACGCAGGGCTGGAGGATCCGGCCCCGCTGGCCGGCGGCCTCCATGTGCTGCCGGAGAAGATCAAGGCGACGCCATACCCGTATGGTTTCGAGCCTACCCTGCACCGCTACCGCCTGGGCCAGCCGCAGAACACAGAGGAACCGCAGACCGTGTTTGTTTGCAGCATGGCGGATCTGTTTGGGCGCTGGGTGCCCACCTCCTGGATCGTGGAGGTGCTGGACGCCTGCCGCAAGGCACCCCAGCACCGCTATTTGTTCCTGACCAAGAACCCGGCCCGGTATCTGGAGTTGGACCACCTGGCCCTCCTGCCTCACGAAAGCAATTTCTGGTATGGCAGCACCGTGGCGAACATGGACGCGGTGGGAATGTACGTCATGCAGGGCGTGAACATCAACAGCTTTTGGAGCATGGAGCCGCTGCTGGGGCCGGTGGACATGGCCGCGGCGGAGGGGCTGCCGGAGTGGGTGATCCTGGGTGCTGAAACAGGCAACCGCCCGGACAAGGTGACGCCCGCCCGCAAGTGGGTGGACGACATTGTGGCGTTTTGCGAGGAGAACGAGATCCCCGTTTTCTTCAAGAACAATCTGCGGGAGCATTTCCCGGATCTCCCTGCCTCTGCTTTCCCGTGGGAGGTGTGAGCCATGCAGAACGCTGAAAAGGTGGAAATCGGCTATACCCTGCCGAAAGAGCGGTGGCAGGAAGCCGCCAAGAACCTGGAGGACCTGGGCAACGCGCTGGCCGCCAGCCTCCGGGCGCACAACAAAGACGGACGGGGCGCAGAGGACGCGGACGAACTTATGGCGGATATTATGCTGGCCTGTATGGCGCTCCATCATGTGGCGGAGTTCGCAACGGATAAATGCCGGTTCGTTCCGCTGCCCGGAAAGAACGGAGGTTAATATGCTGGCTGTGCTTATGAGCATGAAACCGGAGTGGTGGGAGAAGATCCTGGCCGGGGACAAAGTGCTGGAAATCAGGAAAACGCACCCGCAGAGCAAAAACCACGCGGATCTGGAATGTAGCATTTTTTACATTGACAATTAATTCTTGTTTATAACCATTTTGCGGTGTACCGTTTTTAACAGCATCAATCAAC
>ERZ856578.7837-NODE-7837-length-10876-cov-4.717566_pt1 | contig 10876 bp, 11 predicted proteins | sample MGYA00514384_ERZ856578 | MGnify/ENA primary metagenome ERZ856578 (study PRJEB29103, sample SAMN06111958) | human gut metagenome | biome: human gut; feature: ankylosing spondylitis patient; material: healthy_person | host: Homo sapiens | place: China:Hangzhou...
CTGACCACGCTGCTGTTTTCCCACGGCACGCCGATGCTGCTGGCGGGGGACGAGTTTGGCCGCACGCAGAAGGGGAATAATAACGGCTACTGCCAGGACAGTGAGATCTCGTGGATCGACTGGAAGGGGCTCTCCGAAAACGACGCCGCGCTGCGCGAGTTTACCCGTCGTCTCATTGCCCTTCGCGCGCAACAGCCGCTGCTGCGCCGTGAAAGCTGGCGTGACGGGCTGGAGATCCGCTGGTTCAATGCCGGAGGCGGTCCGCAGCAGGCCGAGCAGTGGGATGAAGGCTCAACGCTCGGGGTCTCCATCAGCAGGCCGGATCTTCAGCAGGAGGACGGCATCTGGCACGACGTGCTGATGCTGTTCAATCCGTTTGAAGGCACCGTGCCGTTCCAGATCCCGCAGTTTGGCGAAGGGGGATGGGTGCTGGAGCTGTCTACGGCGGATGACGCCGCCACCGGAACAGCGATCACCGAAACCGTTGAGTACGCGCTGGCCGGACGGAGCATTACGCTGTTCCGCCGTCCCTAGTTACAGTGACGCCGCCGCCCGGGCGGCGGTGTCATACAGGGAGGAGATCGTGCGTAACAGCTGCGCGGTCTCGCCAATCGACTTCCCGGCAATGCCGCTCTCCGCGTGGATCGCAATCAGACACGCCTCCCGCACGTCCCGGTATTTCATGCACAGCGCTTTCCCTTCCTCCGTTGTAGAGAAAAAGAGCTCTTTGCCCGCTTTCTCGCTCGTCACGTAGCCTGCTTTGACCAGCTTTTTCAGCGCATAGGTTACCACGTGGGTGTCTTCCACGTTGAGGACGAAGCAGATATCGGCCAGCTTTTTCTTGCGGTCGCGGTGGTTCACGTGATGCAGCAGCGAAACGTCAAAGGCGCCCATATCGGGCTCGCCGGCTGCCGTCATGCAGCGCACCATCCATTTGTTAAACGCGTTGCCGGTCATGATCAGCGCATATTCCAGCTCTGATAACTCCGCGCAGCGCTCGGATACCAGATGGCGGGAAGAGACGATCCGGCCCTCGTTGATATCGTCGCGATCGGGTGAAGCACTCTTTTCTGAGGTCATAACGTTCCTTAGCCAGAAATGTAAACTCATCGATAAAATAAGAACATTTTATTGATAATTTGTTTACATGTTTTTGAGGTTCAGATATAGCTTTTTAGCGCAGGTTTTGCGAAGCCTGCCAACAAAACACAACATCGCTCGCCGCAAATTAAAAAAATAGCCGTCGGCGCGCAACGCTCACTTTCGATAGGGTAAACGTTATGGACGGTACTACGCTGCTGCCGCTGATCGGGATACCGATCGTGGTTATTGGTTTTGCACTGCGCTTCAACCCGCTGCTGGTGGTCGTGGTGGCGGGGCTGGCGACGGGTCTGCTGGTCGGCATGGATTTCGGGATGCTGCTGGAGACCTTTGGCGAGAAGTTCGTCAATAGCCGATCGCTGGCCACCTTCATCCTGATCCTGCCCGTGATTGGTCTACTGGAATATTACGGGCTTAAGGAGCGCGCCCAGGCCTGGGTGGCGAAGATCGCCAGCGCCACCTCGGCGCGTATTCTGATGCTTTACTTTGTCGCCCGTGAAGGCACCGCCGCGCTGGGACTGATGTCGCTGGGCGGCCATGCCCAGACGGTGCGCCCGCTGCTGGCACCGATGGCCGAAGGGGCGGCGCTGAACGAATACGGCGAACTGCCGCAGCATATTCGCGACAAAATCAAAGCCCACGCCGCCGCGTGCGACAACATCGCGGTCTTCTTTGGGGAAGATATCTTTATTGCCTTCGGGGCGGTGCTGCTGATCGACGCGTTCCTGAAAGAGAACGGTATTCCGGGCATTGAACCGCTGCATATCGGCCTGTGGGCCATTCCAACCGCCATCGCGGCATTGATTATTCATATGACGCGCCTGCTGCGCCTCGATGCGAGCATCCGTCGCGACGTGATGGCCTGGCGTGCAGAGCAGGGTACGCAGGAGGCCGCGCAATGATGACGCTTATCACCATTAACCGCGTGTACTACCTGATCGGCTTTGTCGTAATGCTGCTGGTTGTCATGACCCTGCGCGATCGCGCCAACCCGAAGCGCTTTACTACCGCGCTGTTCTGGTTCTTGTTTGGCGGGATCTTCCTGTTTGGCGCTCTGATGGTTCAGGAGCTGGGGAAATCACTGGCGTACCGGATCATTGGCGGCGGCGTTATCGTTATCGCGCTGCTGGCGGGGTTTGGTCTCGTCGGGAAAGGGCACTATAAAATGTCCACCGAGGAGGAGCGCGTCGCGTCGTCAAATCGGCTTAAAAACTGGCTGTTCCTGCCGGCGCTGATGATCCCGGTGGTGACGGTGCTGGGCACGTTATTCCTGAAGGGCGTTTCGGTCGGCGGCGTGTTTCTGCTCGATCAGAAACAGCTCACCCTGGCGGCGCTGTGCGTGGCCTGCGTCGCGGCGATCCTCACCGGCTGGTGGCTGACCAAAGGCACGCCGCTCCATGCCGTTCGTCAGTCCCGTCGTCTTGTCGATACCATCGGCTGGGCGGTGATCCTGCCGCAGATGCTGGCCATGCTTGGCGGCGTGTTCGTGGTGGCCAACACGGGTGACTCGGTGCAGAAGGTGGTGAGCCTGTTTGTGAACCCGGATAACCGCTTCATGCTGGTGGTGATTTACTGCGTGGGGATGGCGCTGTTTACCATGATTATGGGGAATGCGTTTGCGGCCTTCCCGGTGCTGAGCGCGGGGATCGCCTTGCCGTTTCTGATCAACGTGCATCACGGCAACCCGGCGCCGCTGCTGGCGATTGGCATGTACGCAGGCTACTGCGGCACGCTGATGACGCCGATGGCCGCGAACTTCAATATCGTTCCCGCCGCGCTGCTGGAGCTGAAAGACAAATATCAGGTGATCAAGATCCAGATCCCGACCGCGTTAACCCTGCTGGTGGTGAACGTGTTCTTAATGTATTTCCTCGTGTTTCGCTAAGGAGCTGTCATGGAATTAACGCAACATCAGGCCGACGCGTTTGCCCGCATGCCTTTGACCTATTTGCGCCAGGAATACCCGAACCACATCATGCACCTGCTGAATGATGATGGTGACGTGCTGCCGCCGCGCGAGCTGCATCCCATTTTCTACGGCTGTTTTGACTGGCACTCGGCGGTGCACGGTTACTGGCTGCTGCTGCGCTGCGTGCGCCTCTATCCAGAATTACCGTGCCGGGACGCGATCGTCGCGCTTTTTGACGAGCACCTGACCGAAGAGAACGTGGCGAAGGAGCTGGCCTATTTCACCGCACCGTTCCGCGCCTCGTTTGAGCGGCCGTATGGCTACGGCTGGCTGCTGGCGCTGGCCCAGGAGCTGAAACAGTCGTCGCTGCCGCAGTCCGCAGGCTGGTACCAGACGCTGGCGCCGCTCACCCAGGATATTCGCAACCGGCTGTTGGATTACCTCGGTAAGCTCACCTATCCGATCCGCGTCGGGACGCACTACAACACCGCGTTTGCCCTCGCGCTGGCGCTGGATTATGGTCGCGCAGTGGGCGACAAGGCGCTTGAGCAGGCAATTCTGGCGGCGGCTGAGCGGTTTTATCTCGCCGACACGCGCTATCCGGCTCATTATGAGCCCGGCGGAGACGAATATATTTCCGGCGCGCTGACGGAGGCACTGCTGATGAGCAAGGTGTCGGAGGGCTTCCCGGCCTGGTTTGACGCGTTTCTGCCGGAGGTGGGCGCCGTTACGGCACTGATGAACCCGGCGGAAGTGAGCGATCGTACCGACCCGAAAATTGCCCATCTGGACGGGTTAAACCTCAGCCGCGCGTGGTGTATGAAGCACATAGCGAAAGCGCTTCCTGCCAGCCACCCGGCGCAACCGGCATTGCGCGAGGCGGTGACGAAACATCTGGCCGCCAGCGTCGGGCATGTGGTTGGCAGCCACTACAGCGGCGGGCACTGGCTGGCGAGCTTTGCGCTGCTGGCGCTGGAGTAAACAAACGCGCCGTCTTTCTTGCCGGGTGGCGCTGCGCTTACCCGGCCTACATTGTGCAACGCTTGCCTGTAGACCGCGCAGTGCGCAGCCTGCTCAGGCTAAATACCACCGAACCCGTCGAGGCGATGACGGCTAGCCACAGTGCAACCTGGATAGCATGTTGATGGTCCCATCCTGCCGCCGCTCGCAGCAGAACGCCCACCACGGCGGCGCCGAGACACTGGCCGAATGTTCTGACGATCGACAACACGCCGGAGGCATAGCTGGCATGTTCCCGCGCCACGTTAGCGAGCATTTCCCGATTATTGGGACTCTGGAAACAGCCAAATCCCATCCCGCAGACCAGGCTACGCAGGCAGATATTCCAGGCGGAAGGATTGTCCGGCAACGTGGCCAGCAGGACCAACCCACCGACAAAGACCATCAGCCCGAGGGTCGAGATGAGCGGCGCGGAGATCGTATCCGCCCAGCGACCCGCGTGCGGCGCGATCAGCACGATGCCAATCGGCCACGGGGTGAACAGCAGCGCGGACACTACAGGGCTGTAGCCATATACGCTCTGAAACAGGAACGGCAGCGCGACAAACGTGATCCCCTGGCTGACAAACGAGGCCAGCGAGGTCAGCGCGGCGAGGGTGAAGCGCCCGTTTTTGAACATCACCGGCGGCAGTAACGGATGTTGCGCGCGCCGAATCCGCCAGGTAAAGGCGAGGGCGCTAACCAGCGCGAGAACGCCCCAGCAGACGGCCTGCAGACTAATGTGTTGCGCCACGTGCTGAAGGCTGTCGGCCAGCATGATCGCGGAACCTAACAGGACGGCGGAGAGCACGGCGCCCGGCGCATCAAAGGGCGGTCTGTCAGCAACCGATTCCCGCGGCAAGGCCCGCCATGCCAGCAGCAGGGCGATGCTGCCCGGAATGAGGTTAATGGCGAAAAGCCACTGCCAGCTCAGGACGTCCAGTATTGTTCCACCGAGTACTGGGGCGATCGCCGTGCTGGAGGCGATAAGCAGGGCGTGCAGCCCCAGAATACGGCCCAGCAGTCGGCCCGGAAAAACGGACCGCAGGATCGCCGGAGCAATACTCAGGGTCGCCGCCCCGCCGATGCCCTGCAGAATTCGCATCCCGGTTAACATTTCCGGCGTTGTTGCCAGCGCGCAGCCGAGCGAGGTGAGCGTAAAGGTGGCAAGCCCGCTCAGAAAGACCGGGCGATAGCCCACGCGGGCCGCCAGCGCGGCGAAAATAGCCAGCGTCATCGCCGCTGACAGCAGATAACCGTTAGCGAACCAGACCGCAACGTTCGCGGGGACCTGCATCGCTCTAGCCATGGAGGGGAGCGCGATGTTGATCATGGTGCCGTCAAAGACGCCCATCAGCGTGGTGGTCATGACGGCGGCCAGGACCCGGGCGCGTTCATGCCCGGGTAAACCTTCATCGCCGGGCTGGTTGGTAAATAGCGTCATCGTCGTTACTCCGGATAAGAATAGTGATGACGAAACTATAATCATGCGCTATACAGGGCGGAAGACGCAGCATTTGCACTTAATCGTTGCATATAACGCCTTATCTGAGGAGCCATCGTGTCCGATCCTGACTTTAACCTTCTGGTTGCGCTCGACGTTTTGCTGGCCGAAGCCAGCGTGGCGGGCGCGGCGCGACGTTTAAACCTGAGCACCTCCGCCATGAGCCGCACCCTGAGCCGGCTGCGGGAGGTGACCGGCGATCCTATTCTGGTGCGGGCCGGGCGTCATATGGTGCTGACGCCCTGGGCCGAAGCCACCCGGGACCGCGCCAGATGCGCCGTGCACGAGGCGAGGGCGGTGCTGCAGCCCTCCACCGACACGCTGAAGGTGGAAAGCCTTGAACGGCTGTTCACTATTCGGGCCAACGACGGTTTTGTCGTGGCGTTTGGACCTATGCTCATAGCCGCGGTGGCGAGCGTTGCGCCCGGGGTCTGCATCCGCTTCGCTCCCAAACCTGAAAAAACGTCGCGCTATTTACGGGAGGGGCTTGTCGACCTGGAGATCGGCGTGCAGAGCAACATGGGGCCTGAAATACGGCTGCAAAGGCTCTTTCAGGATCGGTTTGTTGGCGCGGTGCGCAAGGGACATCCGCTGTCTTCACAGCCTGAGGTCAGCCTTGACGATTATGTTGGCTGGGGCCATGTGGTGGCGTCGCCTGATGGGGCGTTACACGGGTCTGTGGACGACGCGCTGGCGGAGCGGGGGATGAAACGAAAGATCGCCAGCGTGGTGCCTGGATTCCCGACGGCGTTATCCGTAGCGCTGGCCTCCGACCTGATTGCTATGGTACCGGCGTTGTACCTCCTTAATCAGGCGATGACCGAGCGCGTGCACGTCTTTGAACTGCCCTTTAAGACCCGCACTATTACGGTATCCCAGATGTGGCATCCGCGCATGGAACGGGATCCGGCGCATCGCTGGCTCAGGGAAAAGGTCCTTGAAGTGTGCCGCGCGGTTTGCTGACGCTCAGAGTACTTTCCCCGGCACCGTGAGGATGAAGCGCGTCGACACCGCATCCGATTCCACGCGGACTTTTCCGTGGTGCGCGGTGACGATGGACTTCACGATGGCAAGCCCAATCCCGCTGCCTTCGCCCTTACGCTGCCTGGACGGATCGACGCGATAAAAACGGTCAAACAGCTTTGGCAGATGCGCCTGCGGGATCGGCGTGCCGGGGTTTTCTGTTACCAGCTCAACGTCGTTATCCCGTTTTCTGATGGAGACCGTTACCGTTTTCCCTTCCGGCGTATAGCGCAGGGCGTTGGAGAGCAGATTATTGATTGCTCTTCTGAACATCTGCGGATCGCCTTCTATCAGGCAGGGCATCCCGTTAAATTTCAGCGAGACGTGGCGTTCTTCCGCCCAGGCTTCGAAGAAATCGAAGACTTTCATCACCTCGGCGCTTAAATCAAACATCACCCGATCCGGGATGAGCTGATTATTATCCGCCTGCGCCAGGAACAGCATGTCGCTGACCATGCGGGTCATCCGGTTGTACTCTTCGAGGCTGGAGTAGAGGACATCTTCCAGCTCTTTCTGGGAGCGGTTCTGACTCAACGCAATTTCCGTTTGCGTCACCAGGTTGGTGATGGGCGTCCTGATTTCATGCGCGATGTCGGCGGAAAAATTCGCCTGCCGGGTAAAGACATCTTCAATTTTCCCAATCATATGGTTGAAGGAGATCACCAGCTGTTCCAGCTCAACGGGCACGCGGGACGGCTCCAGCCGCGCATCCAGATTTTCGGAGGTGATATTTTTAATGGCGGTGCTGACGTTACGCAGGGGCAAGTGTCCCTGACGCACCGCGATACGAATCACCAGCACAATCAGCAGGCTGATTGCCGCGGCAATGGCAAAAAGATTCTTCTTCAGCGCCTCAAGGTAGTGGAGATGAAAATTAATTGAGAGCCCGATCAGCATGACGTAGTCCTGGGTTTTGCCCTGCAGCGTTGTCCTGCCTGAGGAGGCGATAATCCGGTACGTTTCCATTTTCATGTCGGACCCGGCATGCATAGGGTTGACCGGGTCTTCTACCGTCCAGAGAAACACATCCTGTGCCTGACGGTGTTCGCTAAAGTTCGCTGTGTTCATCGCCGGGCGCAGTGCCGCGCCTTGCGCCGAGCTGAACAGGGTATTGCCCTGCGGATCCAGAAGCAGGACGGCCACGTTGCGGTAGCTGGCGACCGACTCTTTGAGCTTGCTGATTTTCTTTTGGTCGGGATCGGCCGGAGACTGGAGGATGCGATGAATTGCGCTGCTAATCTGCTGTAAGTCGCTGATATCCTGCTCGGCAAAGTGCTTCTCAACGGAGTGCAGCATAAACCAGGTAAAGGCGAAGAAGGCCAGTATGGTGGAGAGGCTGATAAAAAAGGTCAGCCGCAGCGCAAGCGAGAACGGGCGTCGGAGGGGCTTAACGGGCATCCGGCACCTCCAGCATATAGCCTACGCCGCGTACCGTCTGGATCAGCTTGGGTTCAAAATCGTTATCGATCTTTGCGCGCAGGCGCTTTACCGCCACATCTATTGCGTTCGTGTCGCTGTCAAAGTTCATGTCCCACACCTGGGAGGCAATCAGGGAGCGGGGCAGCACCTCGCCCTGATGACGCATGAAAAACTCCAGCAGGCTGAACTCCTTGCTGGTGAGCAGGATGCGATTGCCCGCCCGGCTGACCTTCCTCGATACAAGGTCAACCGTCAGGTCAGCCGCCTGAAGCTGGCTTTCCGCGATCACCGTATTTCCGCGTCTTAGCAGCGTCCTGACCCGGGCGAGCAGCTCCGCAAAGGCGAAAGGTTTAATCAGATAATCATCCGCGCCCAGCTCAAGCCCTTTAACCCGGTGCTCTATCGTCCCGAGGGCCGTGAGTAACAGGATGGGCATTCCTTTGCCGGCAGAGCGAAGCATGCGGACAATATCCCAGCCGTTCACGTCGGGCAGCATGATATCCAGAATCAGCAGGTCATATTCCGCGGTCATGGCGAGGTGGTACCCGGTCAGGCCATTATCCGCATGGTCCACGACAAACCCCGCTTCCGTCAGCCCCTTGCTGAGGTATTCACCGGTTTTCATTTCGTCTTCAACGATCAGTATTTTCATCTTGCTCCCCAGACTGGCTGCTGATGACATTCTAGTGAGCCTGCGATCGTTAACAATGACTTACGCCATAAATGACAACATTGTCATTATCCTGTCACCGGTCAAACAGGATGCGTTCAGTAGAGTAGCCCTAAAAATCCTCTGGACTTGATTTGAACCGCTATGTTCCTGTTAAAACGACTCAGCATCACTACGGTATTTATCCTGGCAGGCTGCGTCTCGCTGGCGCCTGACTACCCGCGCCCGGCATCACCGGTACCCCGGCAGTTTTCGCTCTCGCGCAACGACCTGACGCCCGCGGCGGCCGGGTATCAGGACACCGGCTGGCGCAACTTCTTCGTCGACCCTCAGATAGCTGGATTGATTACAGAAGCCCTGAAAAACAACCGCGATATCAAAATGGCCGCCCTGAAGATTGAAGAGGCCCGGGCGCAGTTCAACGTGACGGAGGCGGATCGTTATCCGCAGTTGAATGGTTCTGCGGGTATCACGTACAGCGGCGGGCTAAAAAGTGACAAACCGACCTCACGGCAGTACGACGCCGGTCTTGCGCTTAGCTACGAACTCGACTTTTTCGGCAAGCTGAAGAACCTGAGCGAGGCCGACCGACAAAACTATTTCGCCAGCGAAGAGGCCCGTCGCGCGGTGCATATTCTGCTTGTCTCTAACGTGTCGCAGAGTTATTTCAACCAGCAGCTGGCGTATAAACAGCTGCGCATCGCGCGGGAAACGCTGAAAAATTACCGGCAGTCTTATGCGTTCGTTGAGCAGCAGCTGGTGACGGGCAGCACCAACGTGCTGGCGCTGGAACAGGCCCGGGGACAGATCGAAAGCACGCAGGCAGAGATTGCCAAACGAGAGGGGGAGCTGGCGCAGGCCAACAATGCTCTGCAGTTGCTCCTCGGCACCTATCGCGGATTGCCGGGCGACAGCGGAATGAACGCCCGCGATATTGCGCCGGTAAAACTCCCGCCCCATCTTTCTTCAGCGATACTGCTGCAGCGCCCGGATATTATGGAGGCGGAGTATCAGCTTAACGCGGCCGATGCGAATATCGGCGCCGCGCGTGCCGCCTTTTTCCCGTCAATTTCCCTGACCAGCGGGCTTTCAACAGGCAGTACGGAATTATCCAGCCTGTTTACCGCGGGCAGTGGGATGTGGAATTTCATTCCTAAAATTGAACTTCCGATTTTTAATGCGGGCAGGAATAAGGCCAACCTGAAGCTGGCTGAAATTCGTCAGCAGCAGTCGGTTGTGAATTACGAACAAAAAATACAGGCTGCCTTCAGGCAGGTTGCCGACGCGCTCGCGCTGCGGGACAGCCTCAACCAGCAGCTTGCTGCGCAAGAACGGTATCTTGATTCGCTAAATATTACCCTGCAGCGGGCCAGAGGATTATATACCAGCGGCGCGGTGAGCTATATCGAAGTATTAGACGCGGAACGGTCGCTGTTTTCCACGCAGCAAAATATTCTCGACCTTATTTATGCCCGGCAGGTTAATGAAATTAACCTCTTCACCGCGCTGGGCGGCGGTTGGGCCGAATAACCTCACTTAATTAAAAAGGATATTAAACATGCGCAATTCACTTAACGCCGTCGTATTTGGTGCAATCATTATGTTTTCTGCCGGTCTTCAGGCTGAGGTTCATCAGCACGCGGAGATGAGCGCCGCCAGCGAAGGTGCCTCAGAGCAGGTTATCACCGGGACCGGCATTGTGAAGGATATTGATCTCACGAACAAAAAAGTAACGATTTCTCACGAAGCCATCCCGGAAATTGGCTGGCCCGCGATGACCATGCGTTTTACTTTTATGCAGGCCGACGCGAGTATTACTGCCTTAAAAGTCGGCAGCCACGTGAATTTCTCGTTTGTTCAGCAGGGCAATCTCTCTTTACTAAAGAGCATTAAATAGCGAGAAACGGCATGGCCTCATTAAAAATAAAATATGCTGCTGTGATAGTCGGCAGCCTTATTGCCGGAGGGCTAATATCGGTGACGGCATGGCAGACACTTTATTCATCTGAAAAAACAGAAAATAGCGTTGCGGAAAGAAAGGTCCTTTTCTGGTATGACCCGATGAAGCCTGACGTGAAATTCGACAAGCCCGGTAAATCACCGTTTATGGATATGGATCTGGTGCCGAAATATGCCGATGAGGATGGTAAAAGCAGTGACGGTATCCGTATCGATCCGACCCAGGTTCAGAACCTGGGGGCTTTGTTGAATAAATCAGATTTCGGGTAAGTCTCCCCCGTAGCGGGTTGTG
>ERZ856578.7842-NODE-7842-length-10865-cov-2.748146_pt1 | contig 10865 bp, 7 predicted proteins | sample MGYA00514384_ERZ856578 | MGnify/ENA primary metagenome ERZ856578 (study PRJEB29103, sample SAMN06111958) | human gut metagenome | biome: human gut; feature: ankylosing spondylitis patient; material: healthy_person | host: Homo sapiens | place: China:Hangzhou...
GCTATCCGACAAAAAGAACTATCGGTAGCTTGTTACCAAAGATAAATACTAAAAAGCCACGGCATCCGCCGTGGCTCCAACCCCAACGTAGGCGGCAGCTCCAAAGGGCATCTCGTCCGTGAGCTGGACGCTCTCGGTGGGGAAATGGGTAAAAACATAGACAAAACCTTCATCCAGTCCAAAATGCTCAACCAGTCCAAAGGCCCTGCAGTCCATTCCCTTCGTGCACAGGCCGATAAACAGGCCTACAGCACACAAATGAGAAAGACACTGGAAAATACAGAGAACTTAACCATCCGCCAGGGCGAAGTGACCGAGCTTCTGGTAGAAGACGGGCACATCACCGGTGTAAAAACCTTCTCAGGAGCCACCTACCACGCAAAAGCTGTAGTCCTCTGTACAGGAACCTACCTCAAGGCCCGCTGCATTTACGGTGACGTCAGCAACTATACGGGACCGAACGGCCTTCAGGCAGCCAATTACCTTACGGATTCCCTGAAAAAGCTGGGAATCGAAATGTTCCGCTTCAAAACAGGAACTCCGGCCAGAATCGCCGGAAACACCATTGATTATTCTAAGATGGAAGAGCAGTTCGGAGATGAAAGAGTCGTACCGTTCTCTTTTTCCACAGACCCGGAAGCTGTACAGATCGAGCAGAAATCCTGCTGGCTGACCTATACAAACGAAAAAACACACGAGATCATCCGTGCAAATCTGGACAGATCCCCCCTTTATTCCGGAATGATCGAAGGAACCGGACCACGTTACTGTCCGTCTATCGAAGATAAAGTAGTCCGTTTTGCAGATAAAAAACGTCATCAGGTATTTATCGAACCGGAAGGTCTTTACACAAATGAAATGTACATCGGCGGAATGTCCAGCTCCCTGCCGGAGGATGTTCAGTACGAGATGTACCATTCTGTACTAGGTCTGGAGAACGCCAAGATTGTAAAAAATGCTTACGCTATTGAGTATGACTGCATCAATCCGCGCCAGCTCTATCCCACACTGGAATTCAAAAAGATCAAGGGCCTTTTCAGCGGCGGACAGTTTAATGGAAGCTCCGGATATGAGGAAGCAGCCGCTCAGGGCCTCATAGCGGGAATTAATGCGGCTATGGAGGTAAAAGGCCGGGAACAGCTGATTTTGGACCGCTCAGAGGCATATATTGGCGTTCTCATCGATGATCTGGTAACAAAGGAGAACCATGAGCCATATCGAATGATGACAAGCCGTGCTGAGTACCGTCTGCTCCTCCGACAGGACAACGCAGATCTCCGCCTTCGCAAAAAAGGCTGGGAGGTCGGCCTGATCGATGATGAGACATACCATAAATTACAGGAAAAAGAGCGCCGGATCCAGGAAGAGATCGAGAGAGTGGAACATGCAACCGTAGGTGGTTCTGCAGAGGTACAGAGCCTTCTGGAATCTCTGAACAGTACCCTTCTGAAATCCGGAACCACCATTGCAGAGCTGATCCGTCGGCCGGAGCTTAACTATAAGGTGCTTGCACCCATTGATAAAGAAAGACCGGAGCTTCCGGAAGATGTATGTGAGCAGGTAGAGATCAACATCAAATATGATGGCTATATCCGCCGCCAGATGAAGCAGGTAGAGCAGTTTAAGAAACTGGAGCAGAAAAAGCTTCCGGAAGACATTGATTACGAAGATGTAGGAAGCCTCCGCATTGAGGCACGCCAGAAGCTGGAAGCCTACAGACCGGTGTCCATCGGCCAGGCGTCCCGTATCTCCGGTGTATCCCCGGCTGACATTTCCGTGCTTCTTGTATATCTGGAAAGCAGATCCGGACACAAACACTGATAATACAAAGAATAACAGCAACTATTCAGAAGGCAGGCGTTTTGGCACGTTTTTTTGCCAAAATCCCGAGACATATAAGGCAAAATGCCATCACCGAAGGTGATTTGGAATGTATTTTGACTCGTAACTGTGAGGGTACTGAACAGTTACAAATAACAATAAAACACAGAAAATAAGAGAGGAAGCTGCATGTACAATTTAGAAATCCTGGAAAAAGGCTGCGAGGAGCTTGGGATCGCACTCAATGACACGCAGAAAAACCAGTTTATCCGGTTCTACGAATATCTTGTAGAAAAAAACAAAGTCATGAACCTCACCGGTATCACAGAATTTGACGAGGTTCTCGTGAAACATTTCCTGGACAGCCTCTGCTGCGTCAAGGCTGTAGATATGAGCAATGTAAAAACCGTTATGGACATCGGAACCGGTGCCGGATTCCCGGGTGTTCCCCTGAAGATCGCCTTCCCGGAAGTGGAAGCCTGCCTTCTGGACTCCCTCAATAAAAGAGTAAAATTCCTGGAAGAAACCTTTGCACTCCTGGGCCTGGAGGGGATTTCTGCCATTCACGGAAGAGCTGAAGAATATGCAAAAAACAAAGCCTACAGAGAAAAATATGATCTCTGCGTATCCAGAGCAGTATCCGGACTTGCAACCCTGTCTGAATACTGTCTCCCGTATGTAAAAGTCGGAGGGCTTTTTGTCTCCTATAAATCCGGTTCTGTAAAGGAAGAAGCAGAAGCAGCAGAGAAAGCAGTAAAGATCCTTGGTGGAAAGATCAGGGATATTCAGTACTTTGACCTTCCGGGATCTGAGATCGGCCGCTCCCTGGTCATTATCGAGAAGGTAAAGAACACCCCGGGCAAATATCCGAGAAAAGCCGGAACACCGCTCAGAGAGCCACTGGCATAAGATACCTCCTGTCGAACAAAGTCAAAATTTGTCCGACAGGAGATTTTTTTGTCTGGGAGTTTCACAAAATTATCACAAATTTATCCTACTTTTATCACAAATTACTTTTACACTATAATCCGATAGAGATGCCCCTGGATTCCCCCATTCTCTGTTTCATCCAGGGGCATTTTCTATTGGTATTGAAAAGACGCCAGAGTCAAGGGCTTCAGTTTCAGGACCTTTTGCCTCTGGCATCTTATAAAATGGGAAATCGATAATTAAAAAAGGTATTTCCCTGAGAATAAAAGGAGGAGAGTAAAGTGATCGAAGTAAGTAATCTGGTCAAAAAGTATGGTGATCATACTGCAGTTGACCATCTTTCCTTTCAGATCGAAAAGGGGAAAATTTACGGATTCCTGGGCCCCAACGGTGCAGGAAAATCAACAACTATGAACATGATCACAGGATACATTGCTTCCACAGAAGGAAAAGTGATGATCGATGGTCATGATATTCTGGAGGAACCGGAGGCAGCCAAGAAATGTATCGGCTATCTGCCGGAAATGCCGCCGCTCTATTTTGACATGACTGTTCTTGAGTACATGAAATTTGCGGCTGATCTGAAAAAAATCCCAAGAAACCAAAAAGACAAGCAGATAAAAGAAGTCATGGATATGGTAAAGATCACAGACATGAAAGACCGTCTGATCAAAAACCTTTCCAAAGGTTATCGCCAGAGAGTGGGTCTTGCACAGGCGATCCTGGGATATCCTGAAGTGATCATCCTGGATGAGCCGACAGTAGGACTTGACCCGAAGCAGATCATCGAGATCCGTGACCTGATCAAAGGTCTGAAGCAGAAGCACACGGTTATCCTAAGCTCCCATATCCTTTCCGAGGTAAGAGCAGTGTGTGATTATGTTCTGATCATTTCCCATGGAAAGCTGGTAGCCAGCGATACACCGGATAATCTGGAACGTCTGGCAGCAGGCTCCAACAGCCTCCTTATGAAGGTAAAAGGAGAGAAAGACACGATTCGAAAAGCTCTGGAAACGATCGAAGGCGTAACCGGGGTGGAAATGTCCTATGACAGCGATGAAAAATTGTGGAAAACAAAACTTTCCATTCAGGAAAATGTGGATATCCGTGAAAAAGTCTTCTACGCTATGGCAAAAGCGAACTGTCCAATCTACGAGATGCAGGTTAAGAGAGTTTCCCTTGAGGATGTATTCCTTGAACTTACCGAAGGAGAGAAAAAATCCGCCGGAAAACCGGAAAGCTCACAGTGGAAACCGGTAGAAGACAGATCATCGGAAAAAGAAAAAACTCAGGAACCAGAGAAGGCTTCTGATGAGAAAGAGGGGGATCAGTCATGACAGCGATTTTTAAAAGAGAACTGAAAAGCTATCTGACCTCCATGGTTGGATGTCTTTTCATATTTTTTGTCCTGGTGCTGACCGGAATTTATTTTTCCGCATATCAGCTTTCAGGCGGCTATTCAAAATTTGAAACTACCTTAAGCGCACTGACCTTTGTGTTCCTGATCGGTGTGCCGATCCTTTCCATGCGTGTACTTGCAGAAGAGCGCAAGCAGAAAACGGATCAGCTTCTTCTGACCGCACCGGTATCTGTATGGGATATCGTATTTGGAAAATATCTTGCACTGGTAGCTGTGTTTGCCATTCCGGTCGTGATCATGTGCGTTTATCCTCTGATCATGAGTAAGTTCGGAACGATTTCCTATGCTTCCGCATACACCGGGATCCTGGGATTTTTCCTTCTGGGATGCGCGAATCTGGCGATCGGTGTATTTATGTCAGCGCTTACAGAAAGCCAGGTAATTGCAGCAGTACTTACTTTTGTATTCCTGTTCGCCTTCTATATGATGAACGGAATTTCTTCATTCTTTTCACAGACCTCCATGTCAACCGCAGTGGCATTCGGACTTCTGATCGTGGCGATCGCTATCATCATCTATACCATGATCAAAAATGTCCTGATCTCTGTAGTGATCGGAGCTGTGGGAGAGATTGCCCTTGTGATCGTATACGTTGTAAAATCCAGTATTTTCCAGGGTGGTATCCAGAAGGTACTGAACGTATTTAACCTGAGCGGACATTATGATAATTTTACAAACGGCGTGTTTGACGTGACAGGAATCGTTTATTTTATTTCTGTTATTGCGATCTGCCTGTTCCTTACCATGCAGTCCATTCAAAAGAGACGCTGGAACTAGGGGGTGAATGGAAATGAAATTCAGTGAGGAATTTAAGAAAAATTAAGGTGAGGCAGCCGCACCGGCGGCAGCAAAGGACTCCGGCAAAAAGAAACATAAACCGGATCCGAAAAAGCTGGTAGGCACCATCAGCAAAAAACATATCAAAAATGGTTCCTACAGCATGGCTATGGCAGCTGTCTTTATCGTGATCGTGGTTGTGATCAATATGATCGTCGGTGCGATCCCATCCAAATATTCACAGCTGGATGTAAGCTCATCCAAGCTTTACACCATTGGTGATGAAACAAAGAAGGTACTGAAGGCACTGGATAAGGATGTTACCATTTATCAGATCGCGGCAAGCGGTTCTGAGGACGACACGATCTCCAATCTGCTTTCACGTTATAAAGATGAGTCCAAGCATATTAAAGTTGAGGTAAAAGACCCGGTTGTAAATCCGAAATTTGCATCGGAATATACAACCGATGATCTTGCGTCAAACAGCCTGATCGTAGTCTGCGGCGACAGAAACAAGGTTATCAATTACAAAGATATGTATTCCTCTTCAGTAGACTATAATACCTGGCAGCAGACTACTACCGGATTTGATGGAGAAGGACAGATCACAAGTGCGATCGGCTATGTGACATCAGAGGATCTTCCGATCATGTATACCTTATCCGGACATGGAGAAAAAGATCTGGATTCCAGCTTTAAAGAAGATATCCAGAAAGCAAACATTGATATCAAGGAGCTGAACCTTCTCACAGAGGGAAAAGTTCCGGATGATGCAGACTGCCTGATGATCGTATCTCCGACCAGCGATATTTCCGAGGAAGAAAAAACAGAACTCCTGGATTATCTGGAGGCAGGCGGAAAAGCTATGATCTTCTCGGATTATACACAGGATGATCTGCCGAACTTTGATGCGGTTCTTGAAAACTATGGTGTAAAGTGTGCAGAGGGAATCGTATTTGAGGGTGATAATCAGCATTATGGAATGCAAATGCCATATTATCTTGTACCAACAGTCAACAGCACAGATGCAAGCTCTGAGACAGCTTCTGCAGGCTCCTATGTACTGGCACCGTATGCGCAGGGCATTCAGAAAACAGATGATGTAAGAGATACCGTAACCATCGACAGTATCCTGACAACCTCTGACAAGGCTTACTCCAAAGCAAATATGCAGAGCAGCAATATCGAAAAGGAAGACGGAGATGTAGACGGACCGTTTGATCTTGGTGTTGCCATCACTGAGAAACTGGATGATGATAAGGAAACACAGATCGTTTACTACTCCACAGCAAATCTGATGGAGAGCCAGGTGAACCAGATGGTATCCGGCGGAAATGAAAAGCTCCTTCTGGAGTCCTTAAACTGGATGACCAGCACAGACGACAGTAATTCCGTTTCTATTCCATCCAAGAGCCTTGAGTCCACAAGCCTGACAGTAACCGATTATGATGCAGCCTTCTGGAAGATCTGTACCATTGGTCTGATCCCGGGAGTGTTCCTTGTTGCAGGATTCCTGATCTGGCTTAAGAGGAGAAAAGCATAATGAAAAAATCAACCAAACTTGTTTCAGCAGTTGTTGTTCTGGCAGTTCTCGGCGGCGTTTATATGGGACTGAACACCTATGTATCCAAAGAAGAAAAGGCAGAGAGCAGCAGCGAAGAGGAAAGCAAAACAGAAGTGTTTTCCGTGAAAACGGATGACATTAAATCCCTGGAATTTATCGTAGACAAGAAGGACGTGACCTTTGAGAAAAAAGATGATTCCTGGGTGAAAAAGGATGAGACTGCTTTTCCTGTAAATCAGACAACTCTGGATTCCGCAGCTTCCGCCATCGAAACGGTGGAAGCGGACAGAGTCTTGGAGGATGTGGAGGATCTTACGGAATACGGACTGGATTCTCCATCTAACACAGTAACCGTTGATACCGCTGATGGGACAACGAAGCTCAACATCGGAGATGAGAATACGTCTACGAATCAGTATTACATTTCCAGGGATGATGATGACAGCACGGTATATGTAGTAGCAGCGGATACAGTGTCTCCGTTTATGGATTCCCTTTACGATTATGCACAGGGAGAAGATTTCCCAACAATTGATTCTTCCACAGTGAAAAAGGTCCAGGTCAGCGAGGATAAAGATTCCTATGTCCTGGAAGAAAATTCCGACGGAGCTACCTGGGATGTTTCCGGTGACGGAAGCAGCGATAAAGAGTCTGCCGATACAACGGCAGCAGGAAATGTAACCTCCGGACTTGGAAACTTTGCATTTGACCAGTTTGTAAACTACAATGCAGAGGATCTTTCCCAGTATGGTCTTGATAAGCCCTATGCGACGATTACAGTGGATTATCAGGAAGAGGTGAAGAATGACAGCACAGACAGTACAGAATCCGGAGAAAACGATTCTACGGCCTCTGAGAGCGATTCTGAGAGCAGAGACACTACTGACACGGACAGCAGCTCAGAAGATGCAGACAGCAAGACAACCACAGTGGATAAACAGCTTGTCATTTATGTTGGTGATGAGGCAGGAGATGGCAGCAGATATGTAACGGTAGATAACAAACAGATCTATACAATGTCAACGGATACACTGAGTGCAGTTATTGACAAGACGCCGTCAGATCTCTGGTCACTGATCGTCAATTATCTGTCTGTAAAAAATCTGGATCAGCTCCAGGTTACTTACGGTGAAACAACAAGTACTGTAAATGTTTCACGTGAAACATCCACAGATGATGACGGAAACGAGAAAGAAACAACAACTTATCAGCTGGATGGTAAGGAAATAGAAAGTACAACCTTTACTACCTTCTACAACAAGCTGATAAACATGGCAGGACAGAAGAGACTGACAGAGGCTTATACACCGGCTGCAGACCCGGAGATGACCGCTGTATTCACAGACTCTGACAAGAACCAGACAACCGTTACCTTCTACACATATGACACAAACTATTACGCAGCTGTCGTTGGAGACAAGGTATTTCTTGTAAACAAAATGACAGTAAAAGAAATGTTCAATGCATATGAAACCATGGTAAACGGTGAAACAGAGACAGAAGCCACAGCAACACCAACAGCTGAGGCGGAAAAATAAAATATTAAGAAAATAAATAAAAACACCTCGGAGATCCGCAAACAATAAGGTGATCTCCGAATATCCGTTTGATGATCAGATATTCGGAGAAATGATACAGATCAGGATTTTCGGGGGTGTTTTTATTTTGGTATTGTTTTCTCGTCCTATTTTTTACCGTTTGTGATGCGGTATGCACGGATACGGTATTTGGTTGCGGTGCCTGGCTTTTAATCGGTGTAGGTTGTATTTTTGGTATTGCCGTTTCCGTCCAGAAAAACATAGGTGATAGCAGATGAAGACATAAAAAAACTGTACAGAAGCTCATCTGAGCAACTGTACAGTTTTACTTTTTCTATATCTAACAGAAGGTTCGGGGGAGCTTCTGTCAGTAACTAAGTATTATGCAAGACCTCTTTCTTCCAGCCAGTCGAAGAAAACGATTTTTCCTGTTTTCTTTCTCTTAGTCATGTGATTGAACTGAAGGATCGTCAGGATTGTGAAGATCACTAACAGTGCAACCATTACAATAATGGAAGTGGTAATGGTTCGGCCACCGCTGATCGTTGCACGGAATGCATCGACCGTGTAAGTAAACGGAACGTATGCATGGATCTTTGCAACGAATGAAGGTGAAACCTCAACCGGATACGTTCCGGCAGATCCTGCAAGCTGAACGACCATGAATACCAGCATCAGGAAGCTTCCTACCTTACCAAGAGTAATGTTGAAGAAGTACATGATAGAGGTAAAGGTCATTGATGTCAGGCAGGCGAAGAGTACGGTTTTGCCCATCTCTGCAGGTGTGAATCCGTTAAATGCATGTAACAGCATGATCAGGCAGATTCCCTGAAGGATAGCTACCGGATAAAGGACGGAAGCCTTGCTTGCCCACCATGCGAAACCGGATTTCAGTTTGCCCTTATACTGAGCCAGAGGATACATCAGGCAGAATGCCAGCGCGCCGACCCAGAGGCCTACAGACATCATGTAAGGTGCCATTGCGTGTCCGTTATTCGGGACATCGGTAAGTTTTGTTTCATCGTTTACAACAGGAGTTGCGAACATTTTGATCGTTTCATCACTTGCTGAATTATCTTTTACAGTGGTAGCTCCATCGCTGAGGCTTGTGGTCAGTGTCTTGGAACCGTCTTTCAGTTCTTTCATACCGCTTCCAAGCTTCTTGGAACCATCATACAGCTGAGAGGAACCGCTCTGAATCTGGGCAGCGCCATCTGCAAGCTGTTTTGCACCATTGTTAAGTGTGCTGTTGTTGCTTACAAGCTTCTCGGTACCGCTGAGAAGTGTTGAGGTACCGTTTGCTAATGTCTTAGTTCCGTTTGCAAGAGTAGTAGCACCGCTGGAAAGGGTTTTGGCTCCTGTTGAGAGCTTTTTGGTACCGTCTGTAAGAGCGGAGCTGTTTTCGGAAAGCTTAGCAACACCATCGGTGTAGGTTGTGATTCCGGTTGTCAGTGTTCCGGAACCATCGGCTAATGCTTTTGTTCCATCTGCAAGAGTAGCAGCACCGCTAGAAAGAGCCTTGGCTCCTGTTGCCAGTTTCTTGGTGCCGTCTGTAAGAGCAGCACTGTTTTCAGAAAGCTTTGCAATACCATCGGTGTAAGCTGCGATTCCAGCTGTCAGTGCCTTAGAACCATCTGCCAGCTGACCTGCACCGGATTTGATATCCGGAAGTGCGTCAGTGATCTGTTTGCCGGCTGCTTTCAGATTCTTTGCACCGTCGTTGAGTTTTTTATCATAAGATGTCAGTTGATCAAATCCATCGTTCAGAGCTCTGATTCCCGCTGTTGCAGTCGGGAAGGTTTCGGCTGTGCCGTCTTCCAGAGACTGAAGTCCTGCGGAAACATTCTTGGTTCCTGCGTTTACAGCCCGTGCACCCTGGTACAGCTGTGTAACACCTGCAGAAAGCTGAGCGATCAGATCTGTAGGAAGCTGATTTGTAGCTGCAGATAACTGCTCTGCACCTGCATTCATGGTTGTTGCGCCTGCACTCATCTGGTTTGCACCATCTGTCATGGCTGTTGCACCCTCAGAAAGTGTACCGGCACCCTGAGTCAGTCCTCCGGAGATCTGAGTCAGTCCGGAAGCTGCTTCGTTAAGTTTGGAAGCAACAGCATTCAGGTTTTCCTGAGTAGAAGAGAGCTGACCGGATACACCAGCTGCAAGCTGTGAAACCTGATCAGAATAGCTGCTCATGTAAGAACCGTCCACGCCAGTCATTCCACCGGCTGTGCTGTTTAAAGCGTTGATCACATCATTCAGAGCTGCTGCGGAAATGGTTCCGTCCTCAGAAGCGGTTGCCTGAATTGCCTGAAGCTGTGCTGCTAAATCGGTCATTGTCTGTCCGGCAGTACCGATCTTGGTATTTGCCTCAGTAAGTGCTTCCGTTGTTTGCTGTCCATATCCTGTAAGGATGCTGCTGACCTGATCACCCACCTGTGAAAACTGTGTGCCTGCATTCTGGAGAGCTGGGATCAGACTGTCTGTGATACTGCTGCTGGTCTGGCTTGTGATGCCTGCGGCCTGAGTGATATATCCGGCCGCATTGTTGATTCCGTCTGCTGCATTGTTCATGCCAGCTGCGGCACTGTTCATACCAGCTGCGGCTGTGTCCATACCATCCTTTGCGGAAGTAAGGCCGGCTGCAAGCTTGTTGATGGATTCCTGTGTTGTTCCTTCTTTCAGAGCAGAAACTTTATCATTCAGGGTTTTCAGTCCGTCTTCCAACTGCTGTGTCCCGGATGATGTTCTTCATCTTGTAGTAGTCCATGATACCCAGGTTGCCGTTGCGGAACGCCTCGGCCATGGCCAGCGGCAC
>ERZ856578.7861-NODE-7861-length-10843-cov-3.649916_pt1 | contig 10843 bp, 3 predicted proteins | sample MGYA00514384_ERZ856578 | MGnify/ENA primary metagenome ERZ856578 (study PRJEB29103, sample SAMN06111958) | human gut metagenome | biome: human gut; feature: ankylosing spondylitis patient; material: healthy_person | host: Homo sapiens | place: China:Hangzhou...
GGGATTGCGGAAATGGGGTCCACCTGGGCGGGATACAAGGCGTTGGAAAATGGGCAGCCGGAAAAGCTGAAAACGAAAAATTCCAAAAATATAGGCGGGCTTGTTCATCCCGACAGGAGATTCGGGCAATGATTTACGAAACCATGCGCGTGCCCGCCAAGCCTCGCGGGGGGGCGTTGCCCACCTACCGGCGACAGGGGGAAATCCATGCGCCGGGCGCGGGCGTCAATGTCCGGATGGACGATTCCGCCGCAAGAATCGCGGGCGCGGGGGACGCCGCCCAGGCGCGCGCCCTGGCCGGGCTGGGCCAGGCCATACAGGGCGCGGCCGATGTGGGGCTCAAAGCCTATGACGATTACCAGACGGCCAAGGCCACGGAAGGCTATAACGCCTTTCAGCAAGCCATGAACGACAAGCTGTACGGGGAAAACGGCATTTTCGCGCGGCAGGGGGAAGCGGCGTTCGGCAGCGCGGAGGATATGGAGCGCGCCATAAGCGAGACGCGGGAAGATGTCGCCCGGCAATTGGGGCTGAGCGATGTCGCGCGCCAAAAATTGGGCAAGCAGGTCTTTGCCTATGGGCTGCAATTTGTCCCGAAAGCGCAAAGACATGCGGCCGACGAGCGCAAGAAATGGGCCGACGGACAGGATCGGGCGTCCCTGGAACTGAATCTTGAGGGGTTCCTGAACAATCCGAACGATACGCAAGCGCGTCTGATGCACCTCAGCACCATGCGGCAAAGCTACCGTCAGTACGCGGACCGAAACGGCCTTGGGGCGGAACAAAGAGAACTGGGCTGGAAAAAAATTCTGTCGGCCGCGTATTCGCAACTTGCGGACACGTACATAACGGCGGGAGACCTGAACGCCGCCCGCAAACTGGTTGCCGACGAGCCTTTGTGGATGGAGGGCGATCAGGACAAAATCCGCGCGAAGATACAGGCCAGGGCCGAAGCCCTGCAAGCCGAGGCGGAAAGGCGGCGGAAGCAGGCGGAAGAAGCGCGCCTTGACGCTTTGAGCGCGGAGATATGGAAGGACACGGAAGGGCTGACGTGGGAAAAGCGTCGGGAAACGGCCGTCGAGCGGATTGCGGCCCGGACGGAAGACCCGACCGAGCGGCGCAAGCTGCTCATGCTTTTCGACAGCGACGCGGCATTTCAGAAAGTCCGCGAAGATGCCCGCGACAACCGGCAGGCCAGAACCTTTGTGGAAGACGCGCGCAAGGCGGGGCTCACCCCCACGCAAGTCATGACTCGGCTCGATGCAAACCCGGATATGACGGAAAGCGCCAAGGCCCTGGCGTGGAAAGACTTTCGGGGGGAAATCACGGAAAACCCGAACAATCGGGCCGCGCTTGTGGCTTTGCGCGTGGAAATCGACAGGCGGACGCGCGACGGCAATCCCATGAGCGATGATGAACTTGAAGCCTACGCATTCGACAGAGGCTTCACCAACGAGCAGATACGCGCGGCCTATTCTTACAGGGACGGCGGCGGCAAGATGGGCAAGCTCACGCTTTCCCGGCTTCAAAAGATGTGGGACGCGCTGGACGGGCCGAAACTCCCGAACGACGTCGATCTATACAGGCTTGTGGAAAATCTTGTTCCCGAGGGGAGGCAAGCGTCGCCCGAGGATATGGAACGCATTCTCAGCAATCTTATGATGGAAGGCGAGGTCGAAGGCGGCGGATGGGGCTACGGCAAAGATAAACGGAACTACGAATCCAGGCTTGACGGGGATTACGAAACCTGGCTGCCGAGCTTTGTCGGCAGCCGGGACAGGGAAGAGGGGGAACGCTTCCTCACGGAAAAAGGCTGGCCGGTCACGGAGGAGACGCTTCGGGTGTTTGCCAAGGTAAGAGGGGGGATGCCGCACAACGCCGTCCGCAGCCTTGGCGACTGGCCGGACTATGCGGAAGTGCAGGCGCTTGCGCCGCAAGCCGCCGAGGACGTTTCATCGCTCGCCGCGTCGCCCGTCGATTCTCCGGAACCTTCCGAAGCGACGGCCGAACAGGCCGAATCCGTCGTCCGTCCGGCCGTCGGCTCGGTCTACGACAGGGCGCCGAGATACCCCACGGGAACGGACATACGACGAGCGGCGCGCGAGCATGATGAGCGGTGGGAGGCCGTCATCAACGCCCCCGAGCCCCTGCCCGACGCCCTGGACGCTCTGCCGAAACACGCGAGCGACGAACTGTATAACTACGTTGTGGTTTTTGGCGAACTTCCTCCGAAAGATTTTTCGGCAAGCGATATGAAGCTGGCGGTGCGCGAACGGCTTGAGGACGATTTGGATACGTCGATTTGGGATTCCCGGTATGTGCGGCAACGGCGCGCGCGTCGTCTTGAATATTTGCGGGAAAATTTGCGCGGCGACGTTCGGCACCCTATAACCGGCGCAAGGCTCAAGGATCGGCAATGAATACGGACTCCATGCAAAACGACCTTGCGCCCGGTCGGACCGGGAACGCCCATGCTTCCCCCCCTCCCGTAAGGGCGGCCCTTGTTTCCGCCGAAGGGATGACGACGGAGAGTCTTGCCCGTGAACGTCGGCTTTCCGACTCGTTGGGAATTCCTCCCCGTATGCTGCGTCCCAATATGGACAAGGCGGAACGGGAAGCTATGGCCCGTCGAATTCTGGCCGATCCGGTTCTGGCCCGCTATGCCGGAATGAGCCCGGAACATGCCGCGCTTGTCCGCGACGACGAGCAGGGCTTGCTGAATGTCGTGACTTCGCTCGCGTCGTCGGGCTGGCGCGAGATAAAGGAAGGGGCGACGGACATAGGCGAAGCGTGGAATGCGGGGAAACGCCAGATGGAACTGGCCGACCTGGGAAATCGTCTGGTCGACGGCGACGAAAGCGCCCTGCCGCTGATTGCGGAGTGGTACAGGCGGGAAGGTTCGTTCAAGGAGCGCGATACCTGGGCCGATACCATCGGGTTGACCTCCGCGACGACGCAACTGCCGCGTATGCTGTTCCGCGATTTGCCCACGTCGGGATTCTATGCGCTTGGCGGCGGCGTGACAGGGCTGGCCGGAGGCGCGGCGGTCGGTTCGGCTTTCGGCGGCGTGGGAGCCGTGCCCGGCGGCGCGATCGGTTTTCGATTGGGGGGAAAAGCCGGATGGCTGGCCGGCACGGCCAAGACGTCTTATGAGGCCGAACGCGGCAGTTTTGCGGCGGAACTGAGTCGGCTTCGGGACGAAGGAGGCAATCCCCTGGCCCCGGAAATCCGCAATGCGGCGGCTTCTCTTTACGGCGCCGCTTCCGCCGGGGTGGAAACGCTCGGGGAGGCGGTGTTTCTGAAGATTCTTTCTCCTCTGGCCGGACGGACGTTGAGCAAATGGGGCGTCAAGCCGGTGCTGCGTTCCGCCATAAAAAACGCGATTTGGGACAAAAGCGTCCAGGCCGCCCTGTTGGATGTTTCCCGGCGCATAGCCGGGGGCGCTCTGACCGAAGGCGTGGAAGAAGGCGTCCAGCAACTCATATCCATTATCACGAAGTCCGGGGCGCAAAGACGGGCGACGGCCGAAGGCGTCAACTCTTTTGCCGACAGGGGGCTTGTCCCGGACGGATCGGGGGAGGAAATATTCGAGGCCGGGAAAGAAGGCTTTCTGAGCGGGTTGTGGCTCAGCGGCGCGCCCACGGCGGTTCTGGGAGTCGCACAGGTGCGGGAGGCCCGACGCACGGCGGCATGGACGCAAGCGCAAAAGGCGCTCAAGGCGACGATCGATCAAACGAAAGTGCAGGCGGCTTCTCCCGAATTGAGCGAAGGCTTTTTGCAAAGCGTCGGCCTGAGCGGCGACGTCGCCTTGCCCGCCGACGCCGTGTTGGAATTGAGGGAAGCGGGCACGGACATTCCGACCCCGCTGGGCATGAAGTTGGAAGATTGGCGCGAGGCCGCCGACGCGGGGCAGGAAGTCGCCGTCCCGCTGGCCCGGCTTCACGCCCGGCTGGACGAAGCGACGTTCGCCGCCGTCGCCGACATCATGCGGCCCGCGCCCGACGCCATGAACATGAAGGACGCGGCCGCCCTCAACGAGAATTTGTCCGCCGATATGGACGGGCTTGTGGAAGCGGCGGAGGAAGACGCCGTCGAGCGTTCGGCCGTTGAGGGAGAACTTGAGCGTTTGCGCACCGAAATGACCGAGGCGGTCAAGTCTATCCCGCATCTTATGGCGCAGACAGCATCCGACACGGACGCGGATACCACCGTGGGGCGTTATGTGGACGCGCAATTGGGCTTGCTCTTTCGGCGCGCCAGGGCGTTGAGCCGCATGGGAATCCCCATATCCGAGACGCTTTCCCGCATTTCTTTGCGGGGGTTGGTACGGGACGACGCTGGCCGCCTGGTAACCCCAGAAGAGGCGGAAGCCTATGCTCAACAACGGGCGGAAGAGGAAGCGCTTGCGCCGTTCTGGGACACGGTATGGGGGCGGCTGAACGCGGACGGTTTGCGCGGGGATTTTTCCGAAGCCCGGCGGGAACTGGCCTATCGGCACGGCCGGGGGCTGTTCGCCAGGAAAGGCGAGGGGCCGACCGTGGACGAACTGGTCGACGAATTGAAAAACAGGGGACTGCTCGAAGAGGACGCGGATTCTTCGACGCTGATTGAACGATTAAAGGAACTGCCCAGGCCGAAACGAAAAAGCGCGGATCGGCGTGGGCAAGGAGTGTTTCAAAGCGGCAATCCGCTCGCCTCCCGTTTTGCTGATATGCCCATGATTGACGCCGACAGTTCGGCGTGGTTCGGGGAAGGGAAAGCGATTGAGGCGGACAAGAAGAAGTTGCGCAGCAATCTCAAAGAATGGGCAAGGAAAAACTTTTCCAAGGATACATCTGTCTCCAATGCGGATACGGGATGGGAGGTGCTGGTAACGCCAAGAAGTATTGAAAAGTCTCTATCGCATGGATTTGACGAGCTTTTGGCCCGTTCCGTACCGTTTATCCCGCAGATTATAGAAGGCGGTATTCATGTCGCTTCCATAGAAAAAAAGCCCGGCCTCATGTCGCATATCTTCGCGAACAAGATTCGGCTGGACGGCAGGGACTATGTGGTCGGCTTTGTGCTGCGGGAGGATGTTAACGGTAATCGCTTCTATGACCATGAGTTGACGGAAATAATCAACCCCGATTCGCTCAATGCGGACCGCTTGCCTGGAAAAGGTAGTGAGGTACACGCAGCCCGAGCGAACCGGGGTGATGTCATGAACATACTCCGGGAAAAGCTGGGTGTCAATGACGGCAGCGGGCAGGTTTTGTTCCAGTCCGCGCCGCCCACGGATTCGATCGCGTTTAAAGCGTGGTTTGGTAATTCGCAAGTTGTGGATGAAAATGGAGAGCCGCTTATAGTTTATCATTCCAGTTATGCCAACTTTGGAGAAGATTTTGTTTTTGATGCCAGCCTCCTAGGCGAAAACACCATAGGTAATGCCACAGACCCCGCATGGGCGGCAACATCTACGGTTGGTTTCTGGGCAAATACAAAACCTCTTGATATATATAGTAATGCTCAATCAGTATATTATAAAATTGAAAACCCCAAGGAGTTTTATTCTGTTGAGGAGTTGGCTGAAGAATTGCGCGGCTACATGAGTGACGATACTCATGCCTATGATGCTGCTGAAATTCGTCGCGTGGGGCAAGAATTCGCGGACGCTTTAAAAAGTGAAGGATATGACGGTTTAATTGTACACGATGAAGAATTTGGCGATACATCGTATGTAGCCTTTTCTCCAGAACAGATTAAGGCAGTGAATAATCATGGCACATGGAACCCCGCCGATCCCCGCATCTTTTATCAGTCCGCCTGGCACGGCACGCCGCACCGTTTCGACGAATTCAGCCTTGACGCCATAGGCACGGGCGAAGGGGCGCAGGCCCACGGATGGGGGCTGTATTTCGCGGAGGATAGGAAGGTCAGCGAAGGATACAAGAACCGCCTGACAGGCCGTTTTTCATTTTCATATAAGGGTGTCAAAGGAGAACACCTGAAGCCTTCAAGCGAGGAAACCCAGGCGATAAGGGCCGTTCTCAGAGATTTCTATGATGGGAAAGCTTCCGATCTCGCTGAAGCATACAATGGTCAAATCCGGGAGCAGGAAAAAATCCTGGCTGACGAGCATGCTGCGGAATGGCAAAAAAATATGGCCCGTGACCGCCTTGCGGCATTAAAAGATATTGATGTCAATCAACTTATAGTGGATACCGGCCAGCTTTTTGAGGTGGACATCCCGGAAAACGACGTGCTGTTGGATGAGCAGAAGGAACTGGAAGATCAACCGAAAGCGGTACGGGAAGCCATCATGGCCTACTTCAACAGCAGGCCGGACAGCTACATCCCGATTGCGTCTCCTGATGAAGTCAGAGGTTCAACCGGGCGCAATTTTTATCGGGATGTTGTTTTTCAGATGGCGAGAGAAGGTGCCGCAGATGCCGAAAAAGCGGCTTCCGAATTGCTCAACTCGCTCGGCATCAAGGGCATCACCTATGAAGGCGGGCGGGACGGCCGCTGCTTTGTCGTGTTCGACGACAAGGCTATCAAGGTGCTGGACACCTATTATCAGGGGCGAAACACCTCCCTAGGTTCCACCAGGCCGGACGCCGACGGCAACTATGTCATACAGCTTTTTCGGAGCGCGAACCTCTCCACCCTGACCCACGAGACGGCGCACATCTTCTTTCTGGAGATGGAACGCCTGGAAAGGGAAGGTCTGGCCGATGAAAAAATGCTGGCCGACCTGGCCGCCCTGCGGGAATGGACGTCGGTTTTGGACGACGACGCGGCCCTCAAGGCCGACTACGACCGCTTCATGAAGCATTCCGTAGCCGCTTACGGCGGCGCGGAATTCGACGCCCTGCCCGCCTGGTTGAAAGAAGACGCCCGAAGCCGCGCCAAACAGGAAATGCTGGCGCGCGGTTTCGAGCAATACCTGCGGGAAGGCAAGGCTCCTTCGCGCAAGCTGGAGAGCGTGTTTACCCGCTTCCGCAAATGGCTCATGCGCGTATACCGGGAAGCTCGGGCCCTGCACGTCGAACTGACGGACGAAGTGCGGGACGTGTTCGACCGGATGTTGGCGCACGAGGAGGAAATGGACCTGAGGGCCGAAGCGGCGGGAGCGCGGGATGAAACGGCCCGTCTGCTCGACGCGCTGGACTTGAAGGGCGCGAAGCGGCTCGAAATCGAGGGGCTGATAACGGAGGCCAAAGCCGAAGCGGCGGAAAAACTGCGGCGGGCGCGGGACGAGAACAGACTGAAGCTTTTGCGGGGATGGGCAAAGGAAGCCAAGGAACAGATGGAGCGGGAAAAGGTGTATGTCGCGCGCAAGGCCATACGCCGGACGCCCATAGACCTTGCCAGCTTCAACGATGTGAACGGGGAAGAACTGGGCAAGGCGCTAGTCAAAAAGCTGCCCGGTTCGGCCACGCGGCGGGAAGGCGGCGTGGAACCGGAAACTCTGGCGGCGGAACTTGGGTATGAGAGCGCGGCGGATATGGCGCGCGACATTGTAAACAGTCCGACGCCGGGGCAAAGGGTCAAGCAGATTGTGGACGAACGACAGGCCGAACATGACGCCTTGTTCGACGCCGACGACTATCTGTTCGAGCAGGAACAGCTTGCCGAGCAGCAGGAGCGGATAGCGGCGGCGCTGGAAGAAAAGATGCGGGCCATTACGGCGGAACAGCGCTACCGGCGTGAAGTAGCCGGGAAAACCGTGGGGGGCGAGGAGGTCCGGCCCACGGCTGAGGATTATGAAGACTTCGGCCCCTTGGCCCGCTGGCGTGTGGGGCGCGATCAACTTCGGGCGCAAGCTTTGACGGTGCTGAGCAAAAAGCCGATGGGCGAAGAGGTGTTGCCGGAGCAGTTTCGGCGGGCCGCAAGCCGATGGATGCAGGAAGAACGCCGAGGCATTCTCAGGGGAGATTTCGGGAAAGCTCTGGAAGCCAATTACAAGGCGCGGCTCAATATCGAGCTTGCCGGGCGAGCCGCCGAACGGCGCGATCTGGTGAACAAGCTGACAAAGCGGACGAAGAAATTTTTGGATATGGACAAGGCGGACCCTGACGCCCGCTATGCGACGTTCTGGCTAGCGCAGAATATCGGCCTGTTTTCTCCGACGCGCAAGATGTTGGCTAATGCCGGGGACAAAAACAGGCAAAATGTCGATGCCTTTTTCGCACGGATGCGGGAAGAAGGTCTCTTGGGACAGGAGGATATAGACATTTGGCTTTTCGCGGAGGAGCGGCGCTCCTGGAAGGGCATGACCTGGGAAGAGTTCCGGCCCTATGCCGAAGCCATGACCATAATCATGCACATGGAACGCGAAAGCCGCACGGCGAATACCGCTCAGGGCCGCGTAGACCTGGAAGCGAAAGCAAAGGAAATCGCGGCGAGCATTTACGCCAACAACGCCCACAGGGAACCGGGAGCGCTGGTCAAGCGAAGCAAGGCGGGAAAACTGCTGCGGGAAATTCACGCCGCGCACCTCAAAGCGGACACCATCGCCCTGTTGCTGGACGGCGACAGCATGGGGCCCGCCTATGCGGCGATCATGCGGCCTATCAACGAAGCCACCTGGAACCGGGCGGAACGGCTGAGGCAGGGACGCGACGCGCTGAAAAAGTTGTTCTCCGTGTATTCCCGGCGCGAACTGGTGGAAATGAAAAGCAAGCGCTTCACCGTGCCGGGCGTGGCCGCGCCCATAACCAAGGAACAGGCGCTTGGCGTGCTGCTGAACAGCGGCAATGCCTCGAACCTGCAACGGCTCATGAGCGGGCAGAAGCTCACCCGTGACCAGGTGCAAGCTATTATCGACACCCTGGACGAACGGGATGTGCGTTTTGCCCAAAGCGTATGGGATTATTTCGAGACATTCCGGAAAGAGAGTTTCGATCTGGAAGAAAGTCTGACCGGAGTACGACCGGAAGCGGTGAAAGCTCAGCCCGTGCAAACGCGCTTCGGTATGCTGCGGGGCGGATATTATCCGGTGGCCTACGACACGGACCTGTCCGCTCTGCCCGCCGACCAAGATAAAGTGGGCACACAGACAAGCGGGCGGGTAGCCTCCGTCGATCACGGGTCCATGAAACAGCGTACAGCAACGGGGCTGGGAACGCCGTTGGCCTTGTCTCTGGACGTGATTCCCCGGCATGTGTCCGAGACGGCGCACATGCTCGCTTTTCGTCGGCCGGTGCTTGAGGTGGGAAAAATCCTCCGGCGCAAAGAGGTAAACGGCGCGATTCAGGAAACGGCGGGCGTGGAAATCGCCAAGGCGTTGCGGGACTGGCTGGCCTATGTGGCCGGAGAGCGCCCCGCCCGCACGGGCTGGAACAAGGCCGCGTCCTGGGCGCGGAAAAACGCGGCGCTGTATGCGATGGGATTCAAGCTTTCTACCATGTTGTCCCAGGTGACGGGGCTGCTTGCCACGACTTCGGAAATCGGTCTGAAATGGACGTTGCGGGGCGTGGCGGATACCTACGGCCGGGGGAATCCGCTTGAGGTATACCGTACCGTCACGGCCCTTTCCCCCATGATGCGCAATCGTATCACAAGCATCGACCGGGATGTTTTCGAGGCGTCGTCAAAACTCATGGATACGGGGTCGACTCACCGGGCGCTCGATCCTTTTGTGCGCATGAAGTCCTTTATGGAAACAAAGGGTTTTGTGCCTATGGGGGTCATACAGATGGCCTTTTCCGATCTGCCGACCTGGAACGGGGCCTATGCCAAGGCGTTGACGGAAAACGGCGGCGACATCGAAGCGGCGGCGCGCTATGCCGACGCCGTGGTGGAGCGCACCCAGGTGGGGGGAGCGGAAAAAGACCTGGCCGCCGTTCAGCGCGGGAGCGAATTGGGCAAGCTGATGACCATGTTTTATTCGTACTTTTCCGCGCTGTACAACCTGAGCGCCCGGCGCGTCGCCATGCTGCGCCGACGCCGGGACGCGGCGAGCGTGTACCGGCTGGGCACGCTGATGCTGCTGACCTGGTTCGCGGAGCCGGTATTGATGGGGACGCTGCTGGGCAAGGCTCCCGACGACGAAGGGGACGACTGGGAAGACTGGTTGTCCTGGGGCGCGAAAGAAGCCTTTTTCAACCCGTTCAACATGGTCGTAGGGGTTCGGGATGTGGCTTCTATGGTGGATTCCTACGTGTCCGGGTACAGCGGGCGTTACCGTCTGAGTTCCGCTCTGGACGTGTTTGATTCCGCTATGAAGTTCGGCATACAGGCGGGCAAAATTCTGGAAGGGGGCGGCGATGAAAAGGAACTGGTCCTGGCGGGCGGCAAGGCCGTGGGGCAGGCCACGGGCTTTGTCAACGCCCAGGCGCTGTTGATTTTGGAAACGTTCTGGGACTGGCTGGACGGGACATCGCCCGAATGGGAATTGGGGAACTTGATCCGCAGGAAAAATTGAGCGAGAGGCGGCCGAAACGGCCGGACGGCGCGACAAAAGGAGAAGATGGTGTGGCTGCATGTGCCCATGTGGGTGTTGGAGGAAGCGGAAGACGCGCGGAACGCGACGGCGGAGGGAACGACGGCCGAGGGGCGGAGCATGGACGCGGGGCCGAGCGTTATGGAAACATCCCGCCAGGAGGGGGGGAGCCGCGCAGCGCGAGCGAGAGCGAGTGCCCCGCAGGACGCGGGGCCGAGCGTCATGAAGGGGAAAACGGCGTCTGGCGCGGCCTCGCCCTGTGCGCCGGGGCCGGAGGACTCGAACTGGGTCTGTCTCTCGCCTTACCGGGATATCGCGCTGTTTGTTGGGTCGAGCGTGCATAATATAAAAAATATCAGAATGAAAGGATTTTTATTATGAAAACAGCAGTAGTATATTGGAGCGGAACAGGCA
>ERZ856578.7864-NODE-7864-length-10840-cov-5.181920_pt1 | contig 10840 bp, 9 predicted proteins | sample MGYA00514384_ERZ856578 | MGnify/ENA primary metagenome ERZ856578 (study PRJEB29103, sample SAMN06111958) | human gut metagenome | biome: human gut; feature: ankylosing spondylitis patient; material: healthy_person | host: Homo sapiens | place: China:Hangzhou...
CGGTGGAAACGGCGGTACAGGAACCGAGACCACACAGCCTGGAAAGACCGATAATAACGGTGGAACAACATCGGGTGGAAATGGTGGAGACGGCGGAAACTCCAACAACGGCAACGGTGGAAACGGAGGAAACGGCGGCAGCGGCTCCACAGGGGAAAATAATAACAACGGCGGCACCAGCAGTGGCGGCAACGGCGGAAATGGCGGCGACTCTGACAAGGGTAACGGCGGATCCGGCGGTAATGGAGGAAGCTCAGGCGAAACCGGAGGAAACGGTGGTAACAACACCGGCGGCAACGGTGGAAATGGCGGAGATTCCAACAGCGGCAATGGAGGATCCGGCGGAAACGGTGGAGACTCCAACAGCGGCACCGGAGGAAACGGTGGCAATGGTGGAGATTCCAATAACGGCACCGGAGGAAACGGCGGAAATGGCGGTGGCTCCAACAACGGCACCGGAGGAAACGGCGGAAATGGCGGTAACTCCAACAACGGCAATGGAGGAAACGGCGGAAACGGCGGTGGCTCCAACAGCGGAAACAATGGAAACGGCGGCAGCTCCGGCAGTAACGGTAACAGACCCGGCGGAAATGGCGGCGGCTCCAACAATGGCAATGGAGGAAACGGCGGTAACAACGGCGGAGGCAACTCCGGAAATAACTCCGGAAATAACTCCGGAAATAACTCCGGAAATAACTCCGGAGACAACGGCGGCAATAACGGTGGTGATAACTCCAATACCAATGGGAATAACAATTCCGGAAGTACAGGTAACACAGGTAATACACCAGATGCAGGTAATACAGCCGGCAATGATTCCGGAAATAATGCCCATAAAGGAAATAAAGGAAACAGTACCGGCAACAGTAATGCCGGGCAGAAGGATCCGGCAGAGGATGACAGCCTGAACGATGCTGCGGATGAAAGCAGCCTGACAGGTGATGCAGATGGCAGCGATGCAGACGGAAGTGATGCAGATGGCATACAGGAAGAGGAGAGCATCCATGCAGACAGCGACAGCGTTGAGAATGGTACGGACAGTGACAGCCATATACCGTTTGGTGAATGTGGTTTCCACTGGATCCCCATTGTATGGCTCCTTGTAATCCTGGGTTATACCGTAGTACGTGTGAAGAAGCTCCGTGATGAGTCAGAAGAAGCCTAAGGAGGAAAACAGACATGGAAAACACGAAACCGAATAAGAAATTATACATTGTAGTGGAAGTCATACTGTTTGCAGTATATATCCTGATAGGTGTCCTGCTGTTCGTCACGGAAAAGCACTGTGCTGCAGACGCATTCATCTTCTGGATCGGACTTGTGATCGCAGCAGTATGTGCAGTAGTGCTGGGAATCCATGAGAACAGAAGGATCTAAGAAGTAAAAAAGAAGAAGTAATTTTAAGAAAACCAAATGGCTGTGATGGCTGTTTGGTTTTCTTGCGCTAAAAAGACCGGAAAGGATCATCGGATATCCCGGGAACTGGTTCGTCCTGAGACAGATCCTTTTGATGAAAATAACAGAGGAAGTCGTACACAAATATATAAGAGAGCAAGCAGAAGACTCAAGAAGAGAGGATTCCAGTAGTACCGCTTTATAGCGGAGCCAGTAACAGTGCTTGCGATACCGCCCTTCGGGGCGAGCAGTAGTAATAGCCCTTTGGAGGGCTAATATTAAACCACCACTTGAAGTGGTGGTTGATAACTTAGAAATACCAGTGTAAAGGAGGTGATCTTCAATGTTTTCAAGGATTTGGACAAAGCCATATACGAAAAGCTGCTCAGAGCAGATTGAGCGATTGAAAGCTGCATTGCAGGACTGTGACGCCGTGGTGATCGGTGCCGGAGCCGGTCTTTCCACCTCAGCCGGATTTGTTTACACCGGCGAACGGTTTGAAAAATACTTTTCCGACTTTGCGGCAAAGTACGGCATCAAGGATATGTATTCCGGCGGCTTTTATCCCTTTGCCATGCCGGAGGAGCATTGGAGCTATTGGAGCCGATACATCTACATCAACCGCTATATGGATGCCCCCAAACCGGTCTACGATGACCTTTTGAAGCTGGTGTCTGACAAGGATTATTTCGTTATCACGACCAACGTGGATCACTGTTTTCAGAAAGCAGGCTTTGATAAAAAGCGGCTGTTTTACACGCAGGGCGATTACGGCCTGTTCCAGTGCAGTGAGCCGTGCTGTCAGGAAACCTTTGATAACGAAGCCGCGATTCGTGAAATGGTCAAGCGGCAGCAGAATATGAAAGTACCGACAGAACTTTTACCCGTCTGCCCTCACTGCGGCAAGCCCATGACCATGAATCTCCGCTGCGATGATACCTTTGTGGAGGACGAAGGCTGGCACAAGGCAGCGGAGCAGTACGAAAATTTTCTCCGAACTCGAAGCGAGCAGAAAATTCTCTTTCTGGAGCTGGGTGTCGGCTACAACACCCCAACCATAGTGAAGTACAGTTTCTGGCGCATGGCTCATGACTGGAAAGATGCCACTTATGCCTGTCTCAATTATGGAGAGGCGTATGCGCCTGACGAAATCAGAAAGAAGTCCATTTGTATCAATGGAGATATTGGAGAAATCCTGTCTCAGCTTTAAGAAAAGTCAATATTGTCTTGCCGTGGGCGTTTCACTTTAACCAGTGGATGCCCTTTTTTCATACCCATTTTCAAAGGAAAGGAGGTCTTGTAATGGCTGTATTCAGAGTTGAAAAAACGAAAGACTTTACCATCATGTGCAACCATCACCTGCGGAATATGCACCCTATGCTATATCACGCTCTCCGAATAAACCTCAAGATTTTGAAAATAATAAAGTGAAAATTCCGATGTTTGTATTGAAACCATGTCACGAATAGTATATAATATTCGTGACATCATGAAAGGAGAGCACGGTCGTGGACAATGGATATATGCAGAAAATACGAGCGCGAATTCTTGCTGCTGAGGATGGTGCAGTTTTTGTTGCTCCTGATTTTGCAGATATTGCGGACACCGCAACAATTCGCCAAGGATTGAAGCGGCTTTACCAATCTGGCATTATCCGCAGAATTATCAGAGGCATTTACGAAAAGCCAAAGTACAGCAAACTGCTTGATGAATATGTAGCGGCCGACCCGGATGCAGTTGCCAAAGCATTGGCACGGTGTTACCACTGGACCATTGCCCCATGTGGAAATACGGCCCTGAACCTGTTGGGTCTCTCTACACAGGTAACAGCGGTCTGGTCCTACATCAGCGACGGTCCGTATAAGACCTATGAGTGGAATTCCACCAAGCTGGAATTTAAGCATAGGACCAACAAGGAAATCACTGGCCTGTCTTACATGACGAGTCTGGTGATCCAGGCGCTGAAAACTCTGGGAAGGACCAACGTGACGCCGGAGATCATACAGACGCTTTCTGAAAAGCTGTCCGAGGCTGAAAAGCAAGCCTGTCTGAAAGAGGCAACGGAATCCACGGATTGGGTTTATGATACGATACGAAAAATGTGTGGAGGTGACACACAATGAGGAATGTAGCACGATTGCCGGAAAGTGATCGGCGCGAACTGTTCCGAAATACCGCCGATAAAATGGGCTTGAATGATGCCATCGTAGAAAAAGATTTTTGGGTATGCTTTACGCTGGATTATCTGTTCCACCGCTGCCCGTGGAAAGAGACTATTACCTTCAAAGGCGACACCAGTCTTTCCAAGGCATTCAATCTGATCAGCCGCTTTTCCGAAGATATTGATCTGATTCTGGATTGGCGGGTGCTGGGATACGGTAAGGACGAGCCATGGGAAAAACGTTCCAACACCAAACAGGATACGTTCAACAAAGAAGCCAATGCTCGGGCAGAGGTTTTTCTTGCGGAGCAGTTTTGTCCCACCATTCAGGCAGAACTTTCTCAGGAGCTTGGCTGTGAGGCGAATATTTACATAGACGAAAAGGACAAACAGACAGTTACCTTTGCCTATCCGCACCTGTTTACAAATCCCGCTACCTTGCAGGTTATTCGTTTGGAGATCGGTGCGCTGGCCGCTTGGACGCCCGCAAAAATCGCTCAGATCGAGCCCTATGCCGCAACCTATTACCCAAAAGTATTTGTGCAAAAGGACACGGCTATTCTGACCGTTGCGCCGGAGCGGACTTTCTGGGAGAAGGCAACGATTCTGCACCATGAAGCCAACAGACCCGAGAGTTCGGAAATGCCGCAGCGTTATTCCCGGCACTACTATGATCTGTACCGTATGTCCATGACACCTGTGAAAGAAGCTGCCTTTGCCCGGGTGGAATTGCTGAAGACAGTGGTGGACTTCAAGATGAAGTTTTATCCGAGAGCCTGGGCAAAGTATCAGGAAGCTATTCCCGGCACCTTGAAGCTTGTTCCCCCGGAGTATCGCTTTGCAGCATTGGCCGCAGATTACGAAGCAATGAAGGATATGCTCTATGGTGATGTGCCGACCTTTGAGACTGTCATGAGCGCAGTCAGCGAATTAGAAAAAGAAATCAACGCACTGTAACAACCTAATATTATAAAGCCACCGGCTAAGCCGATGGTCTTGACTCGTGAGCCCGGCAGGTAGAAGAAACGTTGTCACTGATAAGGATTTGACCAGAGACGGTAAAAGGAAGTATAATTGGACTGAGAGAAAACAACAGGAGTGACAATATGGTAAAAAATCAAGTACATTCATCTCAGTCAGGAACCTTTGACATCAGTGCGGCAATGCTTCATATCATCGCCATGACATTTATGCTGATGGATCATCTCTGGGCTACGCTCCTTCCGGCTCAGGACTGGCTGACCTGCGTAGGAAGGCTCGCGTTTCCCATCTTTGCATTTATGGCAGTGGAAGGATATTTTCACACGCACAGCTTTAAAAAGTACATTCTCCGGCTGCTGCTGTTTGCGGTGCTGTCGGAGATACCCTTTGATCTGATGTATGGCGGAACCTGGTTTTATCCGTTTCATCAGAATGTGATCTGGACGTTGTTGATAGGACTCGCTGGAATCCATTTGATGGAAAAAACTCGAAAAAAACAGAAGCTTACGATCTTTCTGCCGACGGCGGTTCTGGTCGTGCTGGTTGGAAGTGCACTTGGGACGGTAGGAATGGCAGATTACTATGGTGCCGGTGTATTGACACTGTTTATTTTTTACTTTTTCCGGGGAAGAAAATGGTGGTGTTTTGCCGGACAGATTCTGGCGCTCTATTGGGTCAATGTAGAGCTGCTGGGAGGTCTGATGTACCCCATCCGGCTTTTTGGGATGGACTTTGAACTCTGCCAGCAGGGACTTGCATTGCTTTCACTGCTTCCGATCTGGCTGTATCGTGGACGGCAGGGCTGCCATACGAAAGTCTTCCAGTATAGCTGTTATGCGTTTTATCCGGTCCATATGCTGATTCTTGCATTGGTGCTGAATTATGTAAATCGATAATGATAAGAACTGCGGCTGCAGGGAATACGACCCTGCAGCCATTTTTGATTAACAGGAAATCTCGTGGCATATTTCTTTTCATTGATATCCGTTGCAGGCTGATATGAAATCCTATTATGGATTATTTCGGTTTGTGGTGTGGGCCTCCTTTTTTTTGTTCGTTCACTGCCGTGTTTCAGGGAAGAGCGGTAAAGGTAAGTCAACGCAATTCAAACGGAAAAGAAGAGAAAAAAGGCCCGCTGGAGAAGTTTCAAAACAGATGATGAATCTGAATGAAAAATCTCTGGCGGGCTTTTATGTTGCCATGCATCGAGAAGAAGCTGCCGGTGGCAGGTAGCATAGGTATAAATTTTTAAACGGATAAGTTTAGAACATGGATGGGCTGTACCGCGTAAATATTACTTTAAATATGTATCCATCCACTTAATGATCTCCGTCATCCGGTCGATCCTGTTCTCCGGCTTTCCGCCTCTGGACAGCTCATGGTTTTCTCCATGGAACAGGCAAAGCTTCGACGGGCAGCCGTTCCGCTTGATGGCGCTGAACATGGCGAGTCCTTCCGCCATATAGCAGCGGTAGTCCTCATCAGAGTGGATAAAGAGTGTCGGTGTCTTGCAGTTCGGCGCAAACTGGAGCGGAGACTGCTTCCAGAGGAGCTCCACATCGGTCCTCGTATTGGCTCCCTGGTTGTTTAAGATGAAGGTGTGTCCGATATCGGAGCTGTGCTCAAAGGATACCCAGTTAGAGATGGAACGCTGGGAAGCGGCGGCATGGAACCGGTCTGTATGTCCGATGATCCAGTTTGTCATAAATCCGCCGTAGGAGCCGCCTGTGACACCGAGATGTTCCGGATCGATCATCGGATACCGCTTTAGGACTTCATCCGTGAAATCCATCAGGTTCTGATAGTCCACAGTTCCGTAGATTCCGTTGATATTTCCAAAATCCGTGCCCCGTCCGTCAGATCCTCTCGGATTGCAGAAGAACACGAAATATCCGCGGTTTGCCCACATCTGCATCTCATGATAGTAGACGTCTGAATAAACGGTTCTCGGACCGCCGTGGATAGTTAAGATGCCGGGATAGGACTTTCCTTCCTCGAAACCTGCCGGTTTTAAGACCCATCCGTGGATCTCGTAGCCGTCGCTGGCGGTGAAAGAGAACGCCTCCGGTGTCTGTACGTCATATTCGTCGGTGAGCCAGTCATTCATGTGGGTCACCTGCTCGCCGTCTACAAAGAGTTCCGCAATGTGGAGTCCGTGGAATTCCATGGAGGCGATGTGTCCGCCCGCGAGATCGAAGCTGTCGCAGGAGCTTCCTGCCGTCAGCGGCCCGGAGACGGTGCCGCCCCGGGAGATCTTATAGAGATGGGAAAAATCTCCCACGGTGGAAATATAGTAAAATTCCCCGCCCACAGCCTTAAATGTCTGTCCTGCGCCGAATCTGGAATCGGAGCCCACGGAGGAGCCGCCGATGGAAGATTCATAAGGATGGATCAGCTTCATGGATCCGTCCACGAGATCCATATGGTAGAAGTCACAGTATTTCGTCGTATCCTTATAGGAGTCATCCGTTGCCGCAATGAGTGCAGTCTTTTCGTCTAAGAGGGAGACAACTCCGGTGCGCATGGAATCCGGCGCGATCAAGGTTTTTGTCTCTCCGGTGGAGAGGTTATAAAGATAAACGCCCGGACGAATCCCCATGACACCCTGTTTCCACGGATATGCTTTGTAGAGCAGGAGATTTCCAAGGACAGAATACTGGGAACAGTCGGTCCAGTCGTCCGCCACGTAAGTGAGTTTACCGGATCCCATATCATAGATGGCGTAACGGTTCCTCTTCGCGTTCGTGTATCCCTGACCATTGCCCCAGAACGGAAGCTCGTCGAAGACCTCGTAAGATTTCTTTCTCGTATCTCTGTAATTATCATGACGGATCGTCAGAAGGTAACGTCCATCCGGGAGAAGGCGGATCCCTGTGACAGTAGCCGGAATGGACGTGATGCACTGGGCCTCTCCGCCGGACGGAGAGATCTCATAGAGGAAAGAAGTTCCGTTCTCCTTTTCTTTTTTTAAGGCGGCAGTCCGGGCTGCGGTAAAGATCAGGGTATTCTCCGCGGTCCAGCTCCAGGTCTTCGCGTCACCGCTGCAGGTGACACGGGAGACAGTCTTCTTCCCGAGATCATACAGGTACAGGTCAGACAGATAGCCATTGGTCTCCCGGTCCGGTACGGATACCGTGAAGGCGATCTTCGTTCCATCGGGTGAGAAATGTGGGTTGCTCAAAAAACGGAACTTCAGGAATGTGTCGATCTCAATCTTCTTCATCGTCATGTCCTCCATAATTAGTATTTTGTAACAGGAAATCCGAGGAATTCCCTATTATACAAACAGGCACTAATGTGCCAATGATGCGCACTTGCGCAAAAATGCAGGTCAGATGCATCCATCCACAGAATCTGCCGGGCTGACCCCGGAAGATCATAGGCCGGAAGGCACTGGATCGCTATGAAATGAGTATAAATACTCAGAGTGGAATGTGTCAAGGAAAAGTGGAGCAGGGGTATCCGGAAAAAGCGCTTGCCATATCAGAAAAATGATGTTAGAATATTTTAGACTATGTATAATGCGCACGAAAAGATCCTTGGGACTGGTGCACGAGAGATAAAAAAGAGCGAGATGCGAAGAGAAAGGAAGCTGAACCGATGTCAGGACATAATAAATTTTCCAACATCAAACATAAGAAAGAGAAAAATGACGCAGCAAAGGGTAAGATCTTTACCGTAATCGGAAGAGAGATTGCTGTCGCAGTTAAAGAGGGCGGCGCTGATCCGGCTAACAACAGCAAGCTGCGTGATGTGATTGCAAAAGCGAAAGCAAACAACATGCCGAACGATACCATCGACCGCGGTATCAAGAAAGCAGCCGGTGACTTAAACTCCGTAAACTACGAAAACTTAACATACGAGGGATACGGTCCGAGCGGTGTTGCGATCATCGTTGACACACTGACTGACAACAAGAACCGTACCGCAGCAAACGTAAGAAGCGCCTTCACAAAGGGCGGCGGAAACGTAGGCGCACAGGGAAGCGTTTCCTTCATGTTCGACCGCAAGGGCCAGATCGTGATCGACAAAGAAGAGTGTGATATGGATGCCGACGAACTCATGATGGCTGCACTCGATGCAGGCGCTGAGGATTTCTCCGAGGAGGAGGACAGCTACGAGGTTATCACAGATCCGGACAACTTCAGTGCAGTCCGCGAGGCTCTCGAGAAAGCCGGAATCCCGATGGTAGAGGCTGATATTACTATGATCCCGCAGAACTGGGTAGAACTTACTGACGAGGAAGCGATCAAGAAGATGCAGAGAATCCTTGATCTCCTTGACGAGGATGATGACGTACAGGCTGTATACCACAACTGGGATGAATAAAAAATCGTGATTGTGTATGTTGTGATCCCCTTTCACCAGAATTGTACTGATGAGAGGGGATTTCTTCATGTAACAGGAAAATCGGAGAGCGTGGAACTCTCCGGAGACAGGAGGGAGGAGTCCGTTATGACGGATATGAAGAAAAATATAAAAAGGACAGCAGTGCTTTCTGTGGTGCTGGTCCTGATGTTCGCGATAACCGTATTTGGCGCGGAGCAGACAGAAGAGTATGTGCCGGCGGTCTATGCGACGTTCTGGGCGCTCGTTCCGCCGGTCGTGGCGATCGGGCTGGCACTTATCACAAAAGAGGTGTACAGTTCCCTGTTCATCGGTGTTCTTATGGGTGGAATCCTGTATTCCGGTTTCAGCTTTGAGGGAACGATCACCCATATTTTTGAGGACGGAATGATAAACGTTCTCTCTGACAGCTACAATGTGGGAATCCTGATCTTCCTTGTGATCCTTGGCACGATGGTGTGCCTGATGAACCGGGCCGGCGGGTCGGCAGCATTCGGCCAGTTTGCGGCGGATCATATTAAGGGCCGCGTGGGCGCGGAGCTTGCGACGATCCTGCTGGGCTGTCTGATCTTTATCGACGATTATTTTAACTGCCTGACCGTGGGAAGCGTGATGCGCCCTGTGACAGACAAATTTAAAGTCTCAAGAGCAAAGCTCGCGTACCTGATTGACGCGACGGCAGCTCCGATCTGCATTATCGCACCGATCTCTTCCTGGGCGGCCGCGGTTACCGGATTTGTTGAGGGCGAGGACGGATTTTCTATCTTCGTGCGGGCGATCCCATACAACTTTTACGCGATCCTGACGATCGTGATGATGATCGGAATGGTACTTTTACGGACAGAATTCGGTTCTATGAAATTTCATGAGAAGAATGCGCTCAAGGGGGACCTTTATACCACGCCGGGACGTCCGTATGACACGGAGAAACAGCCGGAGGTCTCTGTCAGGGGAACCGTTCTGGATCTTCTGATCCCGATCATATCCCTGATCATTTGCTGCATGGTCGGCATGCTCTATACGGGGGGATTTTTCTCAGGAGAGGATTTTGTGACAGCCTTCTCCCAGAGTGACGCGTCCCTGGGACTTACGATGGGAAGCTTTTTCGGACTTTTGATCACCATCGGTCTCTATCAGGTACGCCGGGTCCTGAAATTCTCTGAGTGCATGGCCTGCATTCCGGAAGGTTTTAAGTCCATGGTCCCGGCGATTATGATCCTGTCCTTCGCATGGACACTGAAGGCGATGACGGACAGCCTCGGCGCAGATGTCTATGTGGCGACGGTGGTTGCGTCCAGCGCCCGTTCCTTCTTAAATTTCCTTCCGGCGATCATCTTCGTTGTGGGCTGCTTCCTGGCTTTCGCGACGGGAACATCCTGGGGAACCTTCGGGATCCTGATCCCGATCGTTGTTGCTGTGTTTGAAAACAGCAACCCGGATCTTATGATCATCTCCATCTCTGCCTGCATGGCAGGAGCTGTCTGCGGTGACCACTGTTCTCCAATCTCCGACACGACGATCATGGCATCCGCCGGAGCCCAGTGTGAACATGTAAACCATGTGACGACCCAGCTTCCGTATGCGGTCACGGCGGCGGTTGTGTCCTTCGTCTCCTACATTATCGCGGGCTTCGTACAGTCCGCATGGATTGCCCTGCCGATCGCCATTGCGCTTATGGTGGCCACAATGTTTGTGATCCGCGCGGTGAATGGAGTGATGAAGGAAGAAGCGTGAGTTCCATGTGGCCACTGAACGTGCCGGATGGCTCCGGTTTTGAAAGGACCTGCGGAATCTGCGGGTCCTTTTCCTGTTCTGTATGTTTCTGACGATATTTTCCGGTTGCTTTTTTGCCGGTTTCTGGTATAATAGTTTTTGTTCCCGGGGTATGGCGTAGCTTGGTAGCGCGCTCGGCTGGGGGCCGAGAGGTCGCAGGTTCAAATCCTGTTGCCCCGATTT
>ERZ856578.7877-NODE-7877-length-10822-cov-3.581201_pt1 | contig 10822 bp, 9 predicted proteins | sample MGYA00514384_ERZ856578 | MGnify/ENA primary metagenome ERZ856578 (study PRJEB29103, sample SAMN06111958) | human gut metagenome | biome: human gut; feature: ankylosing spondylitis patient; material: healthy_person | host: Homo sapiens | place: China:Hangzhou...
GGTTGGCATATCAGACGGGACCATGAGCTTCGGGGCCACCGTGGAGCTGTCCGTGGCAATGCCCCTGTCCTGGTTCCCTTTGATCAGCGATTATACCAGGGAGGCTGAAAAGCCCTTTGCCGCCACGGCGGCCAGCATGATATTCTCCGTTGCTCCCACACTGGGAAGCGATAGCGTGATCTCACACCCGGTCAGCCGTTCCGCCCGGCAATGCAGCGTTCCACCCGTCTCTCGGATTTCTGCGCCCAGCTCGCGGAGAGCCTTCAGGTGCAGGTCGATGGGCCTTGGCCCCAACTCGCAGCCGCCGGGATAGCTCATCTCCGCTTCGCCTGCCCGGGCTAAAATCGCGCCCAAAAAGATAACGGATGAGCGCATCTCCCGCATCATGGCGTCGGGAATTTCACCGCAGGCCATGGCGCCGGTATGTACACACAGCGTGTCCCCCTCCCACTCCGCACTGCAGCCCAAACGGCGCAGAATGCGGATCGAAGCGTCCACATCCTGCAGGCGCGGGCAGCGATGGAGTACGCTTTGCCCCCGATTGAGCAACGTCGCTGCCAAAATCGGAAGCACGCTGTTTTTTGCTCCCTGAATCTCCAGTTCCCCCTGCAGGGCGCGGCCGCCAATGATTCTTAAATAATTCATAGGCTCCTCCTTTGCATTTCTACTACCTCATCGTATGCAAAGGAGGGGCCTTTCGTTTTAGATTTCCGTTTTTTCCGCCTTCGGCACCAGCGCCATTACCGTATGATAAATGCGTTCGGCAGCGTCAGCCACACTGAGCGAAAGCATAGCTTTGTGCATTCCCTCGCGCTTGGTGCTGTCGCCCAAAATCTCCATGGCGGTATCGTAAATCGCCTTGCCGCTGCTCTCATTTTCCAGCATCAGGCAGATACCGCCGGCTTTCTCCAGCACGCGGGCGTTCTTTTCCTGATGATTGTTGACCACATACGGCGAGGGCACAATAATGGACGGCATGCCCAGCGCCGTCAGTTCGCTGATGGTGGAGGCACCGCCGCGGCAGATCACCAGATCCGCCGCGCGCATCACGGTAGGCATATCGTAAATATACTCCCGCAGATCCACATCCGTATGCGCCAGATCTATTCCGGCAGCGCGCAGGGCTTCCTGCATCTTGGGATAACCCGTGGATCCCGCAGCATGGATATGATGAAACGGGCTGCCCGAGGAAAGCTCCGCACGGATAAAATCCACCATCTGTTCATTCATATGGGCAGCGCCCAAGCTGCCCCAGAAGGATACCACCAAGGGCTTGTCGTCTGCATAGCCCAATCGGGCACGGGCCTGGGCACGGCTGCAGGCAAAAAAGTCGCCTCGCACCGGGGTACCGGTAACTACAACCTTTTCCGGATGCTGATAATACGGGCGGCAGGCCTCAAATCCCACCATCACTTTATCCACCAGCGGCTCCAGCGTTTTCGTGGTCAGTCCAGGCACCATATTGGATTCATGCACTGCAGTGGGCACACCGGCCTTAGCGCCGTATTTAACCATCGGGTAACTGGCATAGCCGCCGGTGCCAACGATCAGATCCGGCTTAAATTCCTCCAGCACGGCTCTGGCCTGTCGGGGCGTTTTCACCACCAGCGCCGCTGTGTGCAGATTGTGCCGAATATCCGCAACCTTGAAGGAGCGGCGGAAATTGTCAATCTCAATAGCCCGAAAGGCATAGCCCGCTTTTTCAACAAGCTTCCCTTCCATACCCCGCTTGCTGCCCACGAACAGGATGTTGACGGATGCATCCCGCTCCTGCATCAACCCTGCCAGGGCCAGCGCTGGATTTACATGACCGGCCGTTCCGCCGCAGGTAAAAATCACGTTCATCGTTTTTCCGTCCTTTGTCGTAAAAGTAAAGTGCACATTCCGATGCAAAACGCAGTCGGCTCCACACCGCGGAAGACGTTTCTTTTTGATGGAACGAACCGCGTTTGATACGGAGCCCTCCCGGCTTCTTCTTACCCCGATTTCGGTCCCGGGATTTGCCGCGATACGCTGAGCAGCACGCCCATTTCAAAAAGCTGAATCATCAGCGCCGTACCGCCGTAGCTGAAAAAGGGCAGTGAGATACCTGTGTTGGGCACAAAATTGGTCACCACCGCCACATTAAGGAAAGTCTGCACGGCGATCATGGTAGTAATTCCCACCGCCAGCAAGCCGCCGAAACGGTCCCTCGCATGCAGGGCAATCCAATAGCCCCGCAGCACCAGAAAACAGAACAGCGCCAAAATCAGCGCCGCGCCGATAAAGCCCAGTTCCTCACACACGATGGAAAAAATCATATCATTGTGCTCTTCAGGCAGATACAGCAGCTTCTGCCGCCCTTTTCCAAAGCCCAAACCTGCAAGCCCGCCTGAGCCGATGGCCAGCAGGCTCTGCACCGTCTGATATCCCTCATCGGAAGCATAGGCCCAGGGATCCTTCCACTGAAGGATCCGGCTTTGTCCATAGGGCAGCACACCGGAAATCAGCACCAGGATGCCCCCCACGCCCAGGCTGACGCCCAGCGCCACCATTTTTCGGGAGATGCCTCCCACAAACATCATACATGCACCGATACACAAAATCAGCACGGAACCAGACAGATGCGGTTCTTTCATCATCAGGATCACGATCACGCCCAGGACCAGGAAATAGGGGAAGATGCCATCCTGCAGCGTTTCCATTTTATCCTTTTTCACACTGATGGTCGCGGCAAAATACAGGATAACCGCAAACTTTGCCACTTCGGACGGCTGGAACGTGGTAAAGCCCACATTCAGCCAGCGGGTAGCACCGTTGGATGTGATGGCGATGGGATAGGGCAGCACAATGACCGCCAGAAGCAGCAGAATCGTCAGCCCCAGCAACAGCACCGCCCAGCGGCGCCACCAGTGATAGTCAATCTTCGAAGTGATAAACATCACCACGACACCCGCCGCAGCAAAGACCGCTTGACGGAGAAAAACGCTCAGCGCCGCCATGGCCGAAGGGTCTTCCGCTTCATAAAACGCCCGGGCAAAAGACGCCGAAAACACCATCAGCACACCGATGGCTGTCAGCAGCAGTACCAGCAGGGCAAAAGGCAGGTCAATGGGGCCTTTGGCCATCAGGCGGTTGATTTGCGCTTTCTGCCGTTTTTCTTCACTTGTCACCGCCATCCCCTCCTTTCCAAAGCCAGTCGGGTCCACAACACCACAGCGCAGAACACTGCCCGGCTCAAACCGCAAAGCGGTCCATCACACCCAACAGCGCCAGGGCACAAAACACAGTGCTGACCGCCGTAAATACCAAAACGATTTTCACTTCGCTCCAGCCGCACATTTCAAAATGATGGTGCAGCGGCGCCATTTTGAACAGACGCTTGCCGTGAGTGGCCTTGAAATAAGTTACCTGAATGATGTCGGACAGCGTCTCCACTACATAAATAATGCCCACCAACAGCAAAATCAGCGGCATATCGTAGGCAAAGGCCATGGCCGCTACGCAGCCGCCCAGGAAAAGGGAACCCGTATCGCCCATAAAGACTTTGGCCGGGTGGAAATTGTAAAAGAGAAACGCCACCAGGCCGCCCAGCATCGCCGCAGCGAAGATGCCCAGCTGCGTATAGCCCCACCAGAATGCACAGCATACGAAAAACAGTGCCACCGGCACGGACACGCTGCCCACCAGGCCGTCAATGCCGTCGGTGATGTTCACCGCATTCACCGTACCCACAATAACAAAGGCCGCAAAAATCAGATACACCACCCAATTCAGGTGGATATGCACATTGAGAAACGGGATGTATACATTGGGCGTGAGCAGATGCTCAAAGCGCATCAGCGTCAGGAACGCCACCGCCGCAGCCAGCTGCAGAACAAATTTCTGCAACGCCGTCAGGCCTTCGTTCTGGTGCCGGGTCACTTTCTTATAATCGTCGATATAGCCGATGATACCGAAAACCAGGGCAAAGACAAACACATAAAGATGTACAAAGCTGCCCATCATCATACCGCGGAGCCCGGCAATCAATACAGCGGCGCCAATGCCAATGATAAACATCAGTCCACCCATGGTGGGGGTACCCTGTTTGCTCATATGCCAGGTAGGGCCATCCTCCCGGATACTCTGCCCCGCTTTCAGGCGGCGCAGGGCCGGGATCAGCATCCGCCCCACAATCAGTGTAACCGCAAAGGCGATCACACAGGAAAGAATCATTTCCACTCTTGAACCAAACCCTTCTCTTTTGTTTCTTGTCGCTCACAGGCCGTCGTGCGTCTGTTTCCAGTGCGCTGCAACGATCTCGCGCTCATCCAGGTGGCGTTTCTCCGCGCCCACAATCTGATAGGTCTCATGCCCCTTTCCCATCAGTACAATCACATCGTCTTTCTGCGCGTGATCCATAGCGTACACAATTGCCGCAGCACGGTCTTCCACTACAATATGGGGCGTCTGGGAACGATACATCCCCGCCAGAATATCCTGAATGATACCTCCGGGGTCCTCTGTCCTGGGATTGTCTGAAGTGACAATCACCAGATCGGCCAGCGCGGCGGCGGCAGCCCCCATTTTGGGGCGTTTCGTCTTGTCTCGGTCCCCGCCGCAGCCCAGCAGCGCCACCACACGCCCTTTGGCAAAGCCCCGCACCGAACGGAGCACATTCTCCACCGCGTCCGGCGTATGGGCATAGTCAATCAGCACAGTGTACTCTGCCCCCGGCAGGGGGACCACCTCCACACGGCCCTTCACATGATGGCTTTGGCGCAGCGCTGCAGCACTGTCTTTCAGCGGGATACCCAGTGCCAGCGCCGCTCCCAGAACATCCAGAGTATTATATACCATAAATCCGCCCGGAATACCAACAAAAATTGCCTGGCGCTCCGATTTTGTCACCGCATCAAAGGCAACGCCCGCCGCACTCAGCGACACGTTTTCCGCCCGCAGATCCGCCGGAGCCTGTTCAGCATAGGTCAGCACCTGACACGCCGCATGTTCCAGCAGGCGTTTGTGCCAGGGATCGTCCCCGTTGACGACACCCACGCGACACATGGAAAAGAGCCGGGCTTTGGCGTCGCAGTAGGCTTCCATCGTTTTGTGAAAGTCCAGGTGATCCTGGGTCAGATTGGTGAAAATGCCTACCTCAAAGGGGATGCCATACACCCGGTCAAGAAACAGCGCATGGGAGGACACCTCCATCACCACATAAGTACAGCCCGCTTCGCGCATCTTCCGGAAAAGCCGATGCAGCTCGAAAGATTCCGGCGTAGTGCGCTCCGCTTCCAACACTTCGGTACCAATCAGGATCTGATTGGTGCCGATCAGCCCCACCGCGGCCCCGGCCTCCCGCTCCAGCACTTCTTTCAAAAGGTATGTGGTGGTGGTTTTGCCGTTGGTGCCGGTAACGCCAATCATGGTCATCTCCTCCGCCGGGTGGGAAAACCAGTTGGCGCTGAGCAGCGCCAGCGCCCGGCGGCTGTGGGCCACTTTCACCCAAGGCTGCGCATCCTCCGGCGCGCGCTCGCACAAAATACAAACCGCGCCTTTTTCCCGTGCCATGGGAATAAAATCGTGTCCGTCGGCTGCGTAGCCGGTCATGGCAACAAACAGGTCCCCCGGCGCTGTTTCTCTTGAATCATAGCTGACGCCGCCGATTTCCAACTCCTCCGGCGCGTGCCACTCCAGCACCTCCACACCGGAGAGCAGTTCCCTTAATTTCATTTCTGAATCCTACCTTTCATTGCAGCGGAAGGTCCCTTTCCTGATTTTACGTACATTTCCCCAGACCGCACCCGGAACATCCCAAGGGGCAGCGTCTCATTGAATATCCGGCGTTGCCGCCCGTGCGGCGGCGGAAGCAGCAGCGCCTTCTGCCGAAAAACCGTTTCCGCAGACGCCGCTCCTTCGTCTGCAGTCCGGTCAATCCACCATTGCTGTGTCCGTAAGCTGCACAGATACCACTGTGCCCGCTTCCACTTCGCCGCCTTCCGCCACCGACTGGGTGCTCACACGGATCGTACCGGAGTTGTTGGACGTATCGCCCATGACTTTCATAATCAGGCCTGCGTTGGTCAAAGCCGTGTTTGCCTGCTCAGCAGTCATACCAATCACCTTAGGCACCACGCATTTTTTGGTGGGCTTCTCTTCTCCCAGATAGAGTATAATCTCCGCCGTACCCGGCACAATGGAACCGCCTACAGGTGTCTGATCGGTCACCTCCGCGCCGCTGCCCACCGTGCGGCAGGAAAAGCCGTTTTCGCTCAGCCGCTGTTTGGCCTCTTCCAGCGTCAGGCCCACACAGTTGGGAACATTGGCATCTGCTGCAGCCAGTTCCTCGCTGGAATAGGTCGGCTCAATGCCAAGATACGGCAGAATCTGGGAAAACAGGCTGCCCGCCAGGGGCGCCGCCATATTGCCGCCGCTGGGATATGTGCCGGTAGTGCGGCTGGGCGTATCCAGCGCGACCAGAACAATGACTTCCGGATCGTCGATGGGCGCCACGCCCACAAAGGAAACCACAATGTCGCCCTGCGGATTTTCCGCGGTCTTGGTGCCGGTTTTATCGGCGGTACCGGTTTTTCCGCCGATGCGGTAACCGGAAACATAGGCGTTCTTACCGGTACCGCCATCTACCACACCTTCGAGCAATGCACATACCCGCTTCGACGTCTCCTCACTGACCACCTGACGCACCGGTGTAGCGTCGTGCTCGTAGGTCACGTTGCCCTCGCTGTCGAGCACCTCCTGCACAATATAGGGCTGGTGCAGATAGCCGCCGTTGACAGCCGCGGCCTCTGCCGTTACCAGCGCAATGGGCGTCACGGTAAAGGTTTGGCCGAAAGCCGCCGAGGCCAGGGAAACCACGTTTGTGCCGAACTGTTCCTCATCAAAGAAAATACCTTTCTGCTCGCCCTGCAAGTCAATACCGGTCTTCTCCAAAAAGCCAAAATCTTTGATATACTGATAAAATTTGTCCGTTCCTACCTTCAGGCCGATGGTGATAAACGCGGGGTTGCATGAATTGGCCACCGCCTGAGCCAGAGTCTGATGGCCGTGGCCTGCCTTTTTCGAGCAGTAAATGGGTTTGGGCCAGCCGGTCACATTGATGTGGCCGGAACACTCGAAGGTACTGCTTTCGTTGACCAGCCCCTCTTCCAGCGCCATGGCCAGCGTAATGATCTTGAAAGTGGATCCAGGCTCATAGGTATCGTTAATGGCCTTGCTGCGCCACTGTTTGAGCTGCAGTTCGCCCAATTTTTCTTTATAGGCGTCTCCCTCCAACCCTTCAAGCTGCGCCGCCAGACGCTCATCGTAAATCGTGCGCGGATCATTCAAATCATAATTGGGCAGCGACGCCATCGCCAGAATCGCGCCGGTTTTAACATTCATCACGATGCCGGTGGCACCGTTTTTGACATCGTATTTTTCTATCGCATCTTCCAGCCCCTGTTCCAAATAGTGCTGAATGGTCGCATCGATGGTCAGCACCAGGCTGTCGCCATCCTGCGCGTCATAATACTGTTCATATTTATACAGCACATCTTCGCCACGGGCATTTTTCTCCGTCACCACCAGGCCAGCAGTGCCCTCCAGCTCTTCTTCATACAGCGCCTCAATGCCGTACAGGCCCACATTGTCGCTGCTTACAAAACCAATGACCTGGCTGGCCAGGGAGCCGAAGGGGTAATAGCGTTTGCTGTCGGGCACCAGATAGATGCCCTTGATCTCCTTTTCATTGATGAACTCCCGCACCTGATCCGCTTCGTCCTGTTCGGCCTTCTGCTTGACCACCTGGTAATAGGATTCCACCTTATCTTCTTTTTTGCGGATGTTCTCCGCGTCTACATTCAAAATTTCTCCCTGCGTCTGCGCAATCAAATCTTTATCGCACTCATTTTCAGTAATCTCGTGGGGCGAGATGAAAATCGTCTCTGCCGTGGCGGAAATGGCCAGCGTCTCCCCATTGGCATCATAAATGGTGCCGCGGGAAGCAGAAATGGTGGAGGAGCGGGTCTGCTGCGCCACCGCTTTCTCCTGCAGCTCCTCATGGCGAACAATCTGCAGGTAATACAGCCGGCACAAAAGCGCCGCAAATGTGGCTACTCCCAACACCGCCGCCAGCACCAGCGTACGGGATTTCAATACCTTTGTGGCCCGCTTTGCGGACGTTTCTCTTCGGTCTTTCTGATTCGGCAATGCTTTTATCCTCCCATGAATGGCAAGCAAGGAGCAAGAAATTCCTTTCTTACTCCTTCCTCGTTTGTTCCACTATATGCGTATACAAGCGCTCTTAGACTGACTGCTCACGTAAAATATTCCACCACTGCATGCAGCTTGTCCCCAAGGATGGACAAAATCTGCCCCGCACCGCTGCTGGCGGTGGTATACACCGAAGCGCTGTCCGGCAGATTGGAATCCAGATAATAGATCTGGCTGGTGCTGGGCTTGCTCATTCCCGCAGCGCGGGCGGCGCTCTCCACCGTTTCCAGATCAAATGCGCGTTCATAGGCCGTCGTCAGCGTCACATTCTCCGTCTGCAGCGTTGTCAATTCTTTCTGCAGCGACACCACAGAATCGGACAGAGCCGTCAGCTGCACATAGCTCATCAGCACCAGCACCAGCATGGCGCCGGCCACCAGAAAGCCCAGTACCGCGGATACGGACACCTGCTCGGCCGGGCGCAGATTGACTTTGGGGCGACGGATGGTGCGCACCTGAGGATGAGGCGTCGGGCGCTCCTGCACCCGGCGGCGCTCCAAGGCATTGTAATCATAAGCCAGATTGCTGCGATCGGCCCCATAGCCCTGCCGGGCGGCGCGGTCTGTGTACATGCTTCTTCCGCTCCGATTCTGTTTGCGCTGTGCAGCCATGGCAATCAGTCCTCTTTCCATTCAAATTCGGTGCGCTCAGCAATGCGCAGCTTGGCGCTGCGGGCGCGGGGGTTGTCCATTATTTCATCCTGCCCCGGCAGGATCGGTTTCCGGGATACGATACGCACTTTCGGCTTGTTTCCGCACACGCACACCGGAAAATCCGGCGGACAGGTGCAGCCCCGGGCCAGTGCCTGCATCGTCTTTTTCACAATGCGGTCCTCCAGTGAGTGAAACGTAATCACACACAGGCGGCCGCCGGGATTGAGCCCCTTCACGGCGCCGCGCAGCATGGGTTCCAGTACCCCCAACTCATCGTTCACGGCAATGCGGATGGCCTGAAAGGTGCGTTTGGCAGGGTGCTGTTTTTCCCGTTTTGCCGCAGCCGGCAGGGCGGATCGGATCACCTCCACCAGCTGCAGTGTGGTGCCAATGGGCGCGTCCTCCCGCGCCCGAACAATGGAACGGGCAATGGCGCCGGCATAACGTTCTTCACCATACTCATATAAAATGCGCTTCAATTCTTCCGCGCTCCAGGTGTTAACAATATCGCGGGCCGTCAGCGCCGCACGGCGATCCATCCGCATATCCAGCGGGGCGTCGTGCATATAGGAAAAGCCCCGCTCCGCGTCGTCCAACTGCGGGGAAGACACCCCCAGATCAAACAGCATCCCATCCGCGCCTGCGATACCCAGCTCCCGGAGGATTTCTCCCACCGCACTGAAATTGCTGCGCACCAGTGTGATGCGGTCCATATATTCCGCCAAACGGATTTTGGCTGCCTCAATGGCCGCCTCGTCCTGGTCAATACAGATCAGGCGTCCTGTCGTCAGTCGGCGGGCAATCTCCAGCGAGTGCCCCGCCCGGCCCAACGTACCGTCCACATAGATCCCATCCGGCCGAATGGCCAGTCCTTCGATGCACTCACGGAGTAGCACCGGTACATGCGAAAATTCTCCCTGCATATCAGAAATTCAACTCATCCACGGCCGCTTCCAGGCTGGCCGGATCCATTTCAATCTCAGACACCGCTGCCCAAGCATCCTTGTCCCAAATCTCAGCGTGATTGGAAACGCCGAGTACCATGACATCTTTTTTCAGTCCTGCATACCCGCGCAGTTTCTGGGGCAGCAGAATGCGTCCCTGGGCATCCAAAGTGCATTTGGCTGCATTGACGAACAGCGGACGGATACGGCGGGCCTGTGCCGAAGGCAGCGCATTGAATTTTTCTTCCTTCTCCCGCCAGGTTTCTTCGGAATAAGCAGCAAGGGCGCGCTCAATGCTGATGGTGACATAAATCGTGTCTCCCAGCTCTTCGCGCAGACTGGCAGGAATAAACAGACGGCCTTTTGTATCAATGGAATGCTGATATTCGCCGGTCATACCTGCCACCTCGCTTTCTCTTTATGGGACAACCAGGGATTTTGAACCACTTTTCACCACTTCGCCCCACTTTTTATGTTAAGTATAAGCGAAACAATTTCAGATTGCAAGAAAAAATTTCCCGATTTGTTTCCGTTTCTCCTCTGATTTGAAACAATTTTGTTACTTTTTTGATACAAATACATTTGTTTCAATTTTTTATTTTTTCCCTTTATCCCGCAGAAAACACAATATATTGTATCTAAAGCAAAAATAAAACACAATTTGTATTATCTGTACAGGCAGGTGCAAATAAAGTCGAAAAATATTTACAAAAAAAAGTGCAAAATCAACTGAAAAAAATTTTTTCGCCGCAGCAAAATGACGACAAAAACAAAGCGTCCTGTGGGGTGTTTTCCCACAGGACGCTTTGTTTTTCGATTCGTTTCCAATCACTTGGCCACATTCTGGTCAAAATTCATCAGCATCTGCGCCACTTCGGAGCGGGTAGCGTTGGCCTTGGGCGCAAGGCCCGTGCCGGTGCCCTTGAGCACGCCTGCACCCACAGCCCAGTTCAGCGCCGAAACCGCATAACCGGAGATCTCATCCGCATC
>ERZ856578.7879-NODE-7879-length-10819-cov-4.402160_pt1 | contig 10819 bp, 8 predicted proteins | sample MGYA00514384_ERZ856578 | MGnify/ENA primary metagenome ERZ856578 (study PRJEB29103, sample SAMN06111958) | human gut metagenome | biome: human gut; feature: ankylosing spondylitis patient; material: healthy_person | host: Homo sapiens | place: China:Hangzhou...
ACGCCCCATAAAAATGCAGGTAAAGCACTGCCAAAGAAAATCATATAATCCCATAAGCTTCGCCAATATGTGCAATCAGCGCGTGCTGCTCGGCAATCGGAACCTGCTCACGCATCACAATATCGAGGTTCCGCTCAAGTCCGACGAGGACAAGGTCAAGCGCAACGGACGCAAGATTCTCTACATAGCCATAGACTCCCAGGTGGCGGCGATGTTCGTCTTTAACTACGCCGAGGACGCCTCTCTCAAGGAGTCGCTCAACGAGATGGCGGACAACGGCTTCAGCCTTGTCGTTCGCACGGATGACCCGAATGTCACCGACGAGCTTATCGCCGCGCGCTTCGGCATAGCGCAGAAGGATATCAAAATGACGTTCTCCCACGGCGCGCGCATATTCAGCGCATACAGAGACAGCGTCGTTGACTCCGCGCCCGCAAAGGTCATGCACGACGGCTCCGCCCGCTCTTACTTCAAGAGCATAGCGGCCTGCGGCAGGCTTGCAAACTTCGCCTCGCGCTGGGCGGTGGTCGCCCTTATAATGCAGGCGGTCGTGGCGGCGGGAGCGATACTCTGCGTCGCGCTCAAGGCGTTCGCGTTCGTGTCGCCGCTGACGGCGGTAACAGTCCAGTGCGCGACAGTGCTTTTCAGCGTGATACTCGAAAAATTCAAGAAATAACTCACGGGGGCTGCGCCGCAAGGTGTCAGCCCCTTTCCGAAAGGGACGGGGGATATGCAGGAAAAGCTCGGCAAGACAAAAACAGACCTGAACGGCAAAACCGTGCTCGTGACGGGCGCGGCGGGATTCATCGGCTCTTTTCTCTCAAAACGCCTGCTCACGGAGTTTGAAGATATCCGCGTCATAGGCTTCGACAGCGTCAACGACTACTATGATGTCCGCCTGAAGGAATCGCGGCTCGAAGAGCTCCGCCGGTATGCGAACTTCACTTTTATCAAGGCGAATCTCGCGGACAAGAGCAAGGTCGGGGAGGTCTTTTGCGAATATGCCCCGCAGATCGTCGTTAATTTGGCGGCTCAGGCGGGGGTGCGCTATTCAATCGAAAATCCCGACGCCTATATCGAGTCGAATCTCATCGGCTTTTATAATATCCTCGAGGCGTGCCGTCACTCCTATGACAGCGGCAGAACCCCGGTAGAGCATCTGGTATATGCCTCAAGCTCGTCGGTCTACGGCGGCAACAAAAAAGTGCCCTACAGCACCGACGACAAGGCGGACAGCCCCGTCAGCCTCTATGCCGCAACGAAGAAGTCGAACGAGCTCATGGCTCACGCCTACTCGAAGCTCTATAATATCCCCTCGACGGGACTCAGATTTTTTACGGTCTACGGCCCTGCGGGTCGCCCCGACATGGCATATTTCGGCTTCACGGACAAGCTTCTGCGCGGCGAGACGATAAGCATTTTTAACTTCGGAACCTGCAAGCGCGACTTTACTTATATAGACGACATAGTAGAGGGCGTGGTTCGCATTATGCAGGGCGCACCGGAGCGCAAAAACGGCGAGGACGGTCTGCCCGTGCCGCCGTATGCGGTCTACAATATCGGCAACCGCAGCCCCGAAAATCTGCTCGACTTCGTCGAGATTCTGAGCAGCGAGCTTATCGCGGCGGGCGTTTTGCCGCAAGACTACGACTTCGAGACGCACAAAAAGCTCGTTCCCATGCAGCCTGGCGACGTGCCCGTGACCTATGCGGACACAGAGCCGCTCGAGCGCGACTACGGCTACAAGCCCTCGACTGACCTTCGAACCGGGCTTCGCAATTTTGCCCGCTGGTACAAGGAGTTCTACAAGGTCTGATTTATATGTTTATTTATAATGTATCCCCCGCAGATGCGGGACGAAAAAATCCTACCTGCGCTTTTTTTCGCGGGTAGGATTTTGTAATATAAGCTTTAAGCTTTATCTCCAGATATTTGTCCAGAACATGCTCTCGATGCCCGCAAAGGTGATAAGCTGAGCCATGTTCACATAGATGCAGGCGACTGTCGAGACGGTGAATATCAAATCGACGAGCTTTTTCGTGCTCTTCGACTTTATGCTCTTATAGAGCGTGAACGCAATGACCAGAGCGCCGCTGACCATCGGCCACGAGATATCCGCGTTGTAGCGCACGGCATAGCCGCTCTCCCACGAGGAGAAGATTATCACGAGCGGCATGAGTATGCAGGTCACGCCGATGAGAAGTGCGGGCAATACGCGCTTTTTCTTCTCGACGCGCTTCAGAGCCTTGCCCGCGAACAGGTATGCGAACATGGGCAGCGCGCGGTATATCAGACCGACGGAGATGAGGTTCCTGCCCGCGTCGTCGATAAACATATAGCCGTTCAAGCCGAAGGCCTCCACCGAGGACGCAAGATGAGTAAAGGCCTTGGGCGTGAAGTGCGGCATATTCAGAAGATAGGCATACATATTGATAAGCACATATCTCCAGTGGAACTCCGAGTGGGTGAAGTCGTTTATCGTCAGAGAATACTGTATGCCGAAGTCGAGCGGGTTGTCAAAGCGCAGATAGTTATATATCATCTGCCCCATGGCGATAATGCCCAGCGGGACGAGGGCGGCCGCCGCATACTTGAAGAACGTGCGGGTTTTCTGCTTCTTTTCGAGCCCGTCGAGAGCTTTTTTCAGTCCGCCCGCGAAGAAGAACAGCGCGGCGATGCAATAGACCGCAAGGGTCGGGCGGCAGAGCACGGCATAGCCCAGGAAGAACGAGGCAAAGCCGAGACGGACATAGGAAATCTTCCCGTCCCAGAGTATATTCGAGCTTATGAGCAGATACGCGCCTATCGCCACGTTCATAAAGCCGGCGGCGATAGCCAGCTCATAGAAGAGCGGGCGCGCCGTGGAGAACATGATTCCCGAGGACATCTGCAGGGTTATCAGCCCTGCGAGCACCGTATTTGTCGGCAGCTCACGGAAATTTTTCTCTATAACCGCGAGATAAATCTTCGTCAGGAAGATTATTCCGACTAACGCGAACATGAGCGTCGCCCAGCCGCAGGGGAAATAGTATCCCGTTATCAGGTGATACGGCAGGAACAGCGCGAGCACCGGGCCTATGCCGTAATATGAGTAGTATTTTCCGTTATACAGGCAGTGATCCCACAGGAAATTCTCCTGAGTAACTTCCGTGTTGCGCTTCAGGCTGTCGTAGGGATTTTCGAGCGAGAGCAGCTTGTCGTTCGGCTCCTCGAGCAGATGCACCTGATGATGCTCGAACGCGTCAACAAGCTCCTTTGATATCTGATTGCCCTCATGCGAGGTGAAGCTGAAATAGGTGGTTGACCAGCCCTTCGCCACGCTCGTGAACGTGAAGAACACCGCGAGTGCCATGGTGACAGCGGTTATTGCCACTGCCCAACGGGTGCAGCTCATTTTGTTGTCCAAAAACTTTTTGCGTGCTCCGGTGGGATTCGCAATTAAGTAGATAATAAAGCCCGCGACTATCGCTATGAGCAAATAGGTCAAAACCGTTCCGATTATGTGGCGGGCGCTTGCGGTTTGGTTGAGAGTTATGTTCTTGATTGCCACGTAGCCGTCGCCGTCGACGGATATGTTGAACCTGAGGCGTGACACGTCACCCGAGAAGCTGCAGGTCATAATATTGTCGGAATCTCTGTCCATCTCGAGCTTAGCAATGCCTTGGCGGTAATACGAGGTGGTCGAATCCGAGAAATCGACGCGGACGGTGCTCTTGTCCACGTTGTCGTCAAGCTCGATATCGAAGCCGATGGAGCCGACCCGCGCGTCTATGTCCGAGAACTCGAGCTCGGAATATCCCATGCCGACGGTTACGGTGCCGTCAAAGTCGCTGTAGACAAAATTGCTGCCCTGCGCACGGGAGAGGTCGAGCTTTTGCTCCTTATAGCCGCCGATAAGTCTGTTGAGCGGAGTAAAATTCATCACAAACAAGCTGACCGCCGTCACTACAACGAACAGCACAGCCATGCATATAGAAAGCTTTTTAAGAAATCTTCTGTTTTCTCTGTCCATAAGCACCTCACGAAGCTGGATTTTTTGGCCGTTTAATTATACCCCATTTGCGGCAAAAGTTCAAGCTTAATTGCCAATTAAAAAATATGAACCGCAATCCACATTTTCTGCGAATTGCGGCTCTTTTTTATTTTCGGTTCAATTAATACTTGACGTTGGTTATCTCAAGATAGTTGTCGAGAACCGCATTGCCGGAGAACCTGCTGCCGAGCACCTTGCCGGAGCCGGTAACAAGGACATGCATATACTGATAGAGATCTACCATATGATTGTTCTTGGGGTTGTAGGTGAGCACTGCGGTGCAGTCATAGTACTTGAGCGAATACTCAACATCCTTGACGACCTTCGTGACGTTGGGGTCATTCTGGAGGGTGTTGTCGATATCGGCCTTTGCAAGGGGGCTGAACATCGTTCCGGTGAAGCCCTTGGAGATAACGCCCGTCTTGGGATCGCAGGGCTCGGGGTTGATATCCGCCTTGAGGACTATCGTTATCTTGTAGTTGCCGTTCGAGAGAACCTCGCACTTTGCGCTCTTTATCTTGCTGACGTCGGTCAGGGTGCAGCCCTTTGTGGGATGCTGGTAGATCGGGAACCACTTCATGTCGGTGCCCTTCGGGTTGTTCTCGTGCTTCTTGCCCTTGGCGTCCTTCTCGCTGGTCATGAACAGACCCGCAACGGGGAGGAGCATATTGATGACGGTACCGTCGAAGTTTCTCTTCTCCTTGGGCAGAACCTGCCACTCGGACTTCTCATAGCCGACCTTGCTGCTCTTTGCGAGATTGAGAACATCTCTGTAGGCCGCGAGAATTTCCGCATAGCTCTCGGGCTTGCCGTTCGAGGGCTTCGCGGAGTTGTCGGCAACAGCCTCTGTCTCTGCGGCGGTGCTGTCCTCTTTGCCGGAAGAAGCCTCTGTCTCGTCGACAACTGCATTTGAGGGATCCTCGGGAAGCATATCGTCTCCGACGACCTCGCCTAAAGCGGCGGGCTCGTTTGCGCCGGTGGTGTCATCGTTATTCTTATCTTTCTTGCAGGCCGCGAAGCTTGCTGTCATGACAATTGCGAGCATAAGAGCCACAATTCTCTTGAGATTCTTTGTCATTATTAATTTTCTCCTTGCTTACGAGTAATCGATTGCCCGGTATGTAATCAGTATTTGAAATCGGAATAGGTAACTGTCGTTGTTCCTGTTGCGGTGGGCTTTCCGGCTGCACCGAGGTCAACGTTGACATAAATATCGAACTTGATGTTGATATTAACAAGGCGGCCGGTCGCGGCGTCGACGGTTGCGGTAAGCACGGCTCCCGAATACTTCTCGGTGACCTTGGCGTTGCCGAATACCTCGTCTATGGCGTCATAGATAACGCTCGCTCTCTTGTGGTCGTAGTAGTGCTTATCCTTGTCGCCCACGCAGATGCCGCTCTTGTCGAGGGGCGCGTTGCAGGTGGCTGTGCCCTTAGTGGCATAGGAATTGCCGTTTTTGATGTTGATTGTTATGACGTAGTTCGCGCCGTTCTGCTTGCAGGAGGCGCCAGAAACGTCGCCCGTGCCGAGGGTCGAGGCTCTGAGATAATACTTGTTCGGCTCGGTTGACCACTGACCCTTTGTGACCGTCTCATTGTAGGCATTCTCTTCGCCGATGCCAATGAAGCCGTAGATAACTTTCTTGAACTGCTTGACGATCGCGTTGGACTCTATCTTTTCGTTTCCGGTCTCTCTGTGCTTTTTGAAGCCGACTCTGCCGTCAAAGGCTGCCTTCGTGGCGGCATTGTAGTAGTTGAGGATTGCCGCCGTGCCGGAGGGCATTTTGCTGCCGGCCGGGGGCGCTGCGGGAGTCTTGCCGCTGTCGGCGGGCTTAGTCTCGACTACCTTGCCGGAGGCGTCGGTAACAGTCTCGGCCTCGGTGGATTCCGCAGAAGGATCCTCAGTGGAGGCGTCTGCGGGGAGAGTTTCGTCGCCGGTGCTGCCGCCGACATCCGAGCTCTCGGAAGGAGCGGTTGAGTCGCCGTTGTCTTTGTCCTTCTTGCAGGCTGCAAATGAGAATATCATAGCTAAAACAAGAAGAAGCGATGCGATTTTGATAAGATTCTTTTTCATGTTTCAAATCCTTTCTTAACTTTTTTTCGGAACAACTCTTGCATAATAAATTTACACTAAACGGCACATAAAGTCAAGTAATTTTTGATAAAAACAAAAATAATAACACCGTGTTTTTATGCAAGATGACTTCACATACCGCCGCGCCGTAATAGATTGTTTACATTCGCCTTTATAAAGTTATGGAAATTCGGCGAAAGATATGATATAATATCAAGGTATATGTGCTCGGTGCATTTGATTTGTCCCGACGAAGGAGGTCCCGATATGGCGGAGAAAAGGCTTGTCTCGTGGAATGTCAACGGAATAAGGGCGTGCCTCGGTAAGGGCTTCGCAGAGGCGTTTGCCGCGCTCGACGCAGACATACTCTGCCTGCAGGAGACCAAGGTTCAGGCGGGTCAGGTCGATTTTGCGCCCGAGGGCTACCGTTGCTATTGGAACTACGCCGAGAGAAAAGGCTATTCCGGCACGGCGGTATTCTCGCGCGAGGAGCCTGTAAGCGTGGCATACGGCATGGACATCCCCGAGCATGACCGCGAGGGGCGCGTGATAACGCTCGAGTTTGCGGACTTTTTCTTCGTCTGCGTCTATACTCCCAACTCGCAGGACGGGCTCGCCCGACTCGACTACAGAATGACCTGGGAGGACGCGTTCAGGGACTATCTTCTCTCGCTCGACAAGACAAAGCCCGTCATCGTCTGCGGCGACATGAACGTGGCGCACAGCGAGATAGACCTGAAGAATCCCAAGACGAACCGCAAGAACCCCGGCTTTACTGACGAGGAGAGGAACAAGATGACCAAGCTGCTCTCCTCCGGCTTTACGGACACGTTCAGATACTTCTATCCCGACGCCGAGGGGCAGTACAGCTGGTGGAGCTACCGCTTCAAATCCCGCGAGCGGAACACGGGCTGGCGCATAGACTACTTTTTGTGCTCCGAGCGGCTCAACGGCAGGCTCAGGGGCGCAAAGATCCGTCAGGAGATATTCGGCTCCGACCACTGCCCTGTGGAGCTGACTGTCGATATATAAAAAGCGCCGCCGAAAGGCGACGCAAAAAGCTTTCTTTATATTGAGTTTTCGGAGAAGTCGATAACGAGCTTGTCCCGTTTTATCTCGAGCTTCTTGTATTTCACTCCCGCGGCGTCGAACATCCTCTTCGATGCGCGCACGCTGTCGGTGTCGCGGTATTTGTCGCTGATATAGACGACCTCTTTTATCCCGCTCTGGATTATCGCTTTGGCGCATTCGTTGCAGGGGAAGAGAGCGACGTAGACCCGGCAGCCGCGCAGGTCGCCGCTGGCGTTGAGTATGGCGTTCAGCTCCGCGTGGCAGACATAGGCGTATTTTGTGTTAAACGCGCTGCCCTCGCGCTCCCACGGGAACTCGTCGTCGTCGCAGCCGGACGGGAAGCCGTTGTAGCCGACGGACATTATCCTGTTTCTGTCGTTTACGATGCAGGCGCCCACCTGGGTGCTGGGGTCCTTGCTCCTGTATGCAGAGAGCATGGCGATTCCCATAAAATACTCGTCCCACGAGATATAATCGCTTCTTTTAGGCATTTTCACCGCTCCGTTTCCTTTATAATCAGAACAATCAGATATCATCCTGATATTAACATATCCAAGCCGCTAAGGCAAGAAGAAATTTTTTGAGGTGACAATCTATGGGTTTTTTAAAGAAAATTTTCGGAGACTACTCTTCGAGAGAAATCAAGCGCATAACGCCGATAAAAGACAAGGTGCTCGCGCTTGAAGAAGAATATTCCAAGCTCACCGACGAGGAGCTAAAGGCAAAAACCCCGTATTTCAAAGAGAGACTCGCAAACGGCGAGACCCTTGACGATATCCTGCCTGAGGCGTTCGCCGCCTGTCGTGAGGCATCGTGGCGCGTGCTCGGAATGAAGCACTTCCCCGTGCAGGTTCTCGGCGGTATCGTGCTGCATCAGGGACGCATAGCGGAGATGAAGACGGGCGAAGGCAAAACGCTCGTCGCAACGCTCCCCGCCTATCTCAACGCGCTCTCCGGCAAAGGGGTCCACATCGTCACGGTCAACGACTACCTCGCCCGCCGAGACAGCGAGTGGATGGGCAAGGTCTACCGCTTCATGGGGCTCAAGGTCGGTCTGATTATCCACGAAAAGTCAAACGACGAGCGCCGCGAGGCCTACGCCGCCGACATAACCTACGGCACCAACAACGAGATGGGCTTCGACTATCTGCGTGACAACATGGTGCCCTATAAAGAGCTCAAGGTTCAGCGCGGACACTCCTTTGCAATAGTCGATGAGGTTGACTCGATACTTATCGATGAAGCGAGAACGCCTCTTATCATATCCGGCCGCGGCGACCGCTCGACCGACCTCTACAAGCAGGCGAACTCCTTCGCCCGCACGCTCAATTTCGAGCGCATAAAGGAGCTGCGCTCCTCCTCGAGACTTGAGAATACCGCCGACCAGGTCAGCGAAAACTGCGACGTCATAGTTGACGAAAAGGCGAGAACCGCCGTGCTGACTCAAAAGGGTATCGCAAAGGCAGAGAAGTATTTCAATCTCGATAACCTCATGGATCCCGCGAACATGACCATACAGCACCACATCAACCAGGCGATAAAGGCTATAGGCGTCATGCGCCGCGATGTCGACTACGTCGTAAAGGACGGTCAGGTGCTCATAGTCGACGAGTTCACCGGACGTATCATGCTCGGCAGACGCTACAATGAGGGTCTCCACCAGGCTATCGAAGCAAAAGAGGGCGTAAACGTCGAGCACGAGAGCAAGACTCTCGCAACGATAACCTTCCAGAACTACTTCAGACTCTACGACAAGCTCTCCGGTATGACCGGTACGGCTATGACGGAGAGCGAGGAATTCCAGGAGATATATTCGCTCGACGTCGTCGAGATTCCGACCAACAAGCCCATGATAAGAAAGGATATGGACGACCTCGTCTACAAGACCGAGCCCGCGAAGTTCAACGCGGTCATTGACGATATTGTGGAGCGCCACGAAAATGGTCAGCCCGTGCTTGTGGGTACTATCTCCATTGAGAAGTCGGAGCTTCTCAGCAAGCTCCTTAAAAAGCGCGGCATAAAGCATGAGGTGCTCAACGCGAAGTACCACGACAAGGAAGCGGAGATAGTCGCCCAGGCAGGTAAGCTCGGCGCGGTCACGATAGCCACCAACATGGCGGGACGCGGAACCGATATTATGCTCGGCGGTAACGCGGAGTTCCTTGCCAAGTCCGAGATGCGCCGCAAGGGCTACAGCGAGGAGCTGATAGCCGAGTCGACCGGCTTCGGCGACACGGACAATGAAGATATAATCAGCGCGCGAGAGGAATTCCAGGCTCTCGAAAAGAAGTATAAAAACGAGATCTCCGGCGAGGCGGAGCAGGTAAGACAGGCGGGCGGCCTCTGCATCATAGGCACAGAGCGCCACGAGTCCCGCCGTATCGACAACCAGCTGCGCGGACGTTCCGGCCGTCAGGGAGACCCCGGCGTGAGCCGCTTCTACCTGTCGCTTGAGGACGACCTTATGCGCCTGTTCGGCGGCGAGCGCGTGACCACCATAATGAACACGCTCAGAACCCCCGAGGATATGCCGATAGAGTCGAAGATGATCTCCAACGTTATCGAGAGCTCGCAGAAGCGCGTCGAGTCGCGCAACTTCTCCGTGCGTAAGAGCGTCCTGAGCTTCGACGATGTCATGAACCGCCAGCGTGAGCTTATCTACAAGCAGCGCGACCAGGTGCTCGACGGCGAGAACCTCAAGCCCGTTATTCTCAAGATGCTCGACGAGTGCATAACGGAATCCATCGATTTCTACTGCCCGAAGGCGCTCTCCCACGCCGATTGGAACGTGGTCGGTCTGCGAGAGAAGTTCCTCGGATGGCTGACCTCGCCCGAGGACTTCGCGGACGGCTTTGACCGCGAGGACGCAAAGGAAGAGCTCATTGAGCGCGGACATAAGCTTTACGACGAGCGCGAGGAACTCATGGGCGTCGACGAGAACGGCGTGCCGATAATGAGAGCGCTCGAGCGCATGGTTCTGCTCAAGATGGTTGACAGCAAGTGGATGGATCACATCGACGCCATGGAGGAGCTCAAGCGAGGCATAGGACTTCGCTCCTACGGCCAGCAGGATCCCGTCGTTGCGTTCAGGCAGGAGAGCTACGATATCTTCGACGAGATGACCATGTCCATCCGCGAGGATACCGTCCGCCTGATGATGACGATAATGCCCAAGAACGAGGAGGACACCAAGCGCAAGCAGGTGGCGGAGATAACCTCGACCAGCGGCGCATCCGACGGCAGCGAAAAGGGACGCACCGTCCGCAAGGGCGTAAAGATCGGCCCGAACGACCCCTGCCCGTGCGGAAGCGGAAAGAAATACAAGAAGTGCTGCGGCGCAGTGAACAAATAATATTATATAGTATATGCGGAAAAGCTCCCTCCCCGGGTTTTTCGGAGAGGGAGCTTTCGTTTTCAGAGCACGGACAGACAGCGCAGTGGCGGAGATGTGAAAAACAGCCGTGCGGAGCAGACCCGCGCACCGCCTGCGGCGGCAGCGGTGCGTCAAGTCGCCGCATCCTGCAAAGGCATTGAGAAACACAACAGTCAAGACAAAGCGGGCGAATCTGTGCAATAAATCATCAGTCTCGGCAAAGCTCAATTTATTGAGCACCACCCCTCTTGCCGCGAATACAAAAAAGG
>ERZ856578.7882-NODE-7882-length-10815-cov-2.699758_pt1 | contig 10815 bp, 10 predicted proteins | sample MGYA00514384_ERZ856578 | MGnify/ENA primary metagenome ERZ856578 (study PRJEB29103, sample SAMN06111958) | human gut metagenome | biome: human gut; feature: ankylosing spondylitis patient; material: healthy_person | host: Homo sapiens | place: China:Hangzhou...
CCTTTGTGCGTGCCCCTCCTTTGCGCCGCCAGGAGGGCGCGAAGGGGTGACTACAGAAGGCCCGCCGTCGGAGGGATTGCCGGAGGGCGTAGCGCGCAAAGGCGGACTGAACTGAGCAAAGCGGAAAAAACAGGCAAATGACAAATACGGAGAAGAAGGGAATAAAGACCGAATATTGCCCTGCGCTCCCCGGACGTGGCGTAAGTGTTGCTGCATCAATGCGGCATGCTGACGGCAAAAGTCGGATATGAAATGCCGTCTATATATTTCCCTGCGCCGCCCGCAGATACGCCATGCGCAGAGGGGAATCGGGCAGACTTTCTCCCCACAGCAAGTACATGAGGCGTAAATATTGCTCGCGTATGGCGTCGGCTTCCGCGTGTCGTCGTCGAGGCAAATCCGCTGACAGCCTTTCCAGGCGACGCGCCAGGGTTTCCGCCCGATGGCGTGCGCGGTGGCGGCGATTCACTTCGTCCCAGCCGGCCCGAGCCAGGGCTTCGCAACGGTTCGGATCGCTCAACAGGGAACGGATAAGCGGCGCCGCGTTTACCGCCGCCTGCGCGCCCAGGCTCCGGGCTTGTTCGGCGGTGGGAGGGCGTTCTTCTTTCCAGAACGACGCGTCGAAGGTCAGCAGATGGCGGCCTGGGGTAAACAGATCGGTCAAACCGTGCCCCACGGCGGGAGTCACCAGAGCGGCGCCGCAGCCCAGGCTTTCGAACACGCGAAAGTTAAGATCGCCGTGTTCGCAGATGTTCACCACCAGACGGGCGCGCGGATAGAAACGCGCGAAATGACCGTGTTCCACGGACAGAGCCGGGATTAACCCGGATAGACGATCCAGAAAGTGACGGCGCAGGGGGGTGCGTTCAGGGTCCACACTGCCCACGAACAGGCAATCCCAATTCTTGGGGGTGGTGGAAAATTCATCCGGAATGTTCGGCGCGTAAGGCGGGGACCACCACAGGCGATCGTCCGGCAGACGTTGCCCCGCGAAGAACGGAATGTGATCGCGCAGACTGATCAGGCAGGCGTCGAAAGCCTGACCGTACAAGGGCATCCAACTGTGGATGTGGGTGTCCACGGCGTAGAAAAGCGTAAGACAGGGGAAACGCTCCACCCCCAGGACAAAGGGCGGGCGGCTGGTGTCGGCCGCCACCAGGGCGTCGGGGGGGCCTCCGCTCAGTTCAAGACAGTTGTTCCAGGTGAAGTATTCGCCGTCGCGGGGTTGGCGGAAGACCACGCGCCAACCGTACCGTTCCATGTCGGCGCGGAAAAAGGGGTTGCCGAGCCACAGCAGGGTTTTCACGGTCGGCCCGCTCCGTATGACGCCGCCCCCGCGTTTCGGCGGAGGCGGCGTTCGGCTCTACAGGTTTTCCACAACCTTGGACCCCATTTCCACGGTGCCCAGGCGGGTTTTGCCCTCTTCCATAATGTCGCCGGTGCGGAAGCCCTGTTGCAGGGTTTTGTGCACCGCGTTTTCGATGGCGTCGGCTTCCGTGTCCAAATTGAAGGCGTGACGCAGCATCATGCCCACGGACAGGATGGTGGCCAGGGGATTGGCCAGGTTTTGGCCCGCGATGTCCGGGGCCGAGCCGTGGATGGGCTCGAACAGACCCGGATTGCCCGCGCCCAGCGAAGCGGAAGGCAACATGCCGATGGACCCGGTGATCACCGAAGCCTCGTCGGACAGAATGTCGCCGAACAGGTTGCCGGTGACGATGACGTCGAACTGCGAGGGATCGCGTACCAGTTGCATGGCCGCGTTGTCCACATACAGATGCGTCAGTTCCACGTCGGGATACTCCCGACCGACCTCGATGACCACTTCGCGCCATACGCGGGACACGTCCAGCACATTGGCCTTGTCCACGCTGCACACCTTTTTGCGGCGCTTGCGCGCGGCTTCGAAGGCCACCCGCGCAATACGGGCGATTTCCTCTTCGTCATAAATCATGGTGTTCCAGCCGGTGCGCTTGCCGTCGCGCACCTCGGTGCCCGCGGGCTTGCCGAAGTAGATGCCGCCGGTCAGTTCCCGCACCACGATGAGGTCCAGCCCCTTGCCCACGATGTCGGGCCGCAGCAGGCAGGCTCCGGCCAGTTCGGCAAAAAGCGTGGCGGGCCGCAGGTTGGCGAACAGGCCCAGGGCCTTGCGAATGCCCAGCAGACCTTTTTCCGGCCGGATGGCCGGGTCCAGGGTGTCCCACCGGGGGCCTCCCACCGCGCCCAACAGGACGGCGTCGGCCTTTTTGCAGGCTTCCACCGTGGCTTCGGGCAGCGGGCCCCCGGTGGCGTCGATGGCCGCGCCGCCGATCAGAGCGTTTTCCGTGGTGAAATCGTGGCCGAATTTGTCGGCCACAGCGTTCAGCACCTTGAGGGCCTCGCCCACAATTTCCGGACCTATGCCGTCTCCCGGCATGACGCAGATATGTTTTTGCATGATGCTACCTTTTTCCGGGGAGGCAAACTTTCTTAAAAGTTTCCCTTTCCGGCCGCCACCCGTTTCCATTTTTCATAAGGTGGGTTGTGCTGAAATTTTTGGGATAAAGCCTAGCGTGCCGCCTGACTTTGCAGGCGTTCGCGCACGTAGGGGACCAAACCGCCCTTGTTCAGGATTTCGGCCATGGACGAGGGCAGGGGCAGCACGGCGATACTGTCGCCCGTGGTCACATTGCGGATGGTTCCGGCGGCGGCGTCGATATCAAGCTGGTCGCCGTCGTGGATTTTGTCCACTGCGTCGCCCACTTCCAGCAGCAACAGCCCCATGTTGAAGCTGTTGCGATAGAAGATGCGCGCGAAGCTGTGCGCGATGACCACCGGAATGCCCGCGCCCAGGATAGCCACGGGCGCGTGTTCCCGCGACGAGCCGCAGCCGAAGTTGCGGCCGGCTACCAGGATATCGCCCTTGGCCACCCGCTTGATCCAGTCCGGTTCCAGACCCGACATGCAGTTTTCACCCAATTTGACAGGGTCCGTCGTCACCAGAAACCGCGCCGGGATGATCGCGTCCGTGTCGATATGATCCCCGACTTTGTGCGCTTTGCCTTGATAGTGCATGAAAAAGTCCTTTCCGGGATTTTTCCGGGGAGGGAGAGTTTTGAAAAAGTTTCTCTCCCCGGACCCCACTTTCCAAACTTTTTATTATGGGCGGCTTAAATATCCGCCCATTATTAAAAAGTTTTGCGGGGTGGGGCTTGGGGCGGGAGGGGCGTTTTTTCAAAAGCGCCCCTCCCCGCCCCAAGTATGGTTTACAACTGGTCCGGTCCCGCGATGACGCCGGCCACGGCGGAGGCGGCGGCTACGGCGGGGTTGGCGAGGTAGACTTCGGCCTTGAGGCTGCCCATGCGGCCCTTGAAGTTGCGGTTGGACGTGGAGATGGCGCGTTCGCCGTCGCCGAGGATGCCCATGTGACCGCCCAGGCAGGGGCCGCAGGTGGGAGGGCCGACGATGCAGCCCGCGTCGGTGAACACGTCGAACAGGCCTTCCTTCATGGCCTGCTTCCACACCGAGGGGGTGGCGGGCAATACGATGCAGCGCACGCCTTTGGCCACTTTGCGGCCCTTGAGCACGGCGGCGGCTTCGCGCATGTCGGCGATACGGCCGTTGGTGCACGAGCCCACCACCACCTGCTGGACGGCCACGTCTTTGACCTCGCTGACGGGCTTGACGTTGGAGGGCAGGTGCGGACAGGCCACCACAGGTTCCATGCCGGTCACGTCGAATTCCACGTGCCGCTCGTATGTCGCGCCGGGGTCGGCGGCGAGTTTGACGGCGTCGGGCCGCTTATGGGCCGCGCAGTAAGCCACGGTCTTGTCGTCCGAAGCAAACAGACCCACCTTGCCTCCGGCCTCGATGGCCATGTTGGCCATGGTCAGACGGCCCTCGATATCCAGAGCGTCGATGACCGGGCCGTCGAATTCCAGGGCCTTGTACAGCGCGCCGTCCACGCCGATGGCTCCGATCAGCCGCAAGATAATGTCTTTGCCGCCCACCCAGCGGGGAAGTGTTCCGGCATAGGTGACGCTGATGGTGGGCTGCACCTTGAACCAGGTTTCGCCCAGGGCCATAGCTCCGGCGATGTCGGTGCTGCCCATGCCGGTGGCGAAGGCCGCCACCCCGCCGTAGGTGCAGGTGTGACTGTCCGCGCCCACCAGGATGTCGCCGGGCCCCACCAGGCCCTGTTCGGGCAGCAGGGCGTGTTCCACGCCGCATTCGCCGCCTTCGTAGTAGCGGGTGACGCCCATTTCGGCCGCGAAGGCGCGGGTCACCATAACCTGGTTGGCTGAATCGATGTCCTTTTGCGGGGTGAAGTGGTCCATGACCAGATAGACGCGATCTTTGTCGAACACGCGGTCCGCGCCCATGCCCCGGAAGGACTTGATGGCCAGGGGGGCGGTGATGTCGTTGGCAAGCACCGCCGACACTTTGCACCGCACGATTTGACCCGCTTCGCGGACTTCTTCGTCGGTGTGCCTCTGCAATATTTTTTGAGCCAATGTGTGTGCCATGAATTCTCCTCGACGTGGCATACGAGCTTGAGCCCTTTTCCCGGACAGGGGGGCCGGGGGAACACTTCCCCCGAAGGGCGCGGGGCGGAGCCCCGGTTAATTTCTGCTTTCCTCGCGTTCCTTGGCGGCCAGGCGGTTGAGGGCGTCGACATAGGCCTTGGCGCTGGCGATGATGATGTCCGGGTCGGACCCTCGTCCGGCCGCGGAGAAGGGGCCTTCGGTCAGGCGCACGGTGGCTTCGCCCTGGGCGTCGGTGCCGCCGGTGATGGCGTTGACCGCGTAGCGTTCCAGATGGGGCGCGCGATCGAGCATGGTGGCTATGACGTTGAAGGCGGCGTCCACCGCGCCCACTCCGAACCCGGCCAGGCGGCGTTCGGCCTCGCCGTCCTGAAGCACCACGGCGGCCGTGGCGGGCATGGCCGAGGTGGCGCTCTGCACGCTGAGGGACTTCAACTTGTAGCGGTCCGGAATGCGGTACACTTCGCCCATAATCAGGGCTTCGATGTCTTCGTCGTGGACCGCCTTTTTCTTGTCGGCCAGGGCCTTGATGGCCTCGAACACGGCCTGGAACTGGTCGTCGCTCAGGGAGGCGTAGCCCAGGGCCTCCAGCTTGTTGCGCACGGCGTTGCGGCCCGAATGCTTGCCGATGACAAGATCGGTGCTGGTGCGGCCGATGGACTGCGGGGTCATGATTTCGTAAGTTTCGCGGTTTTTGAGCATACCGTCCTGGTGGATGCCGGATTCATGGGCGAAGGCGTTGCCGCCCACAATGGCCTTGTTGGCCGGAATGGGTTGACCGATGATCATGGACAACAGCCGGCAGGACGGGAAAAGCTGTTCGGCCCGGATGTGGGTATCAAGCCGGAACACGTCGTTCCGCACCTTGAGAGCCATGACCACTTCCTCCAACGAGGTGTTGCCCGCCCGTTCGCCGATGCCGGACAGAGTCACCTCGGCCTGTCGGGCTCCGGCCTGGAGGGCGGCCAGAGTGTTGGCCACGCCCAGCCCCAGGTCGTCGTGGCAGTGCACGCTGAACACGGCCTTGTCGGCGTTGGGGGTGTGCTCGATGACGTAGCGGACAAGGTCGGCGTAGACGTTGGGAACAGCATAGCCCACGGTGTCGGGCAGGTTGATGGTGGTGGCTCCGGCCTTGATGACCTCGGTCACCACCCGGACCAGAAAGTCCGGGTCCGAGCGCGAGGCGTCCTCGGCTGAAAATTCCACGTTGGAGGTATGGGACACGGCTCGTTTGACTCCGGCCACGGCCATGTCCACCACCTGATCAGGGCTTTTGCGCAGCTTGTACTGCATGTGAATGGGAGAGGTGGCCAAAAAGGTGTGTATGCGCGGGCGAGCGGCGTGACGGATGGCCTCCCAGGCGCGATCGATGTCGGACTCCATGCACCGGGCCAGCCCGGCGATTTCGGACTCTCCGACCAGTCCGGCGATGGCCTGCACGGCCTCGAAGTCGCCCTGGCTGGAGGCCGGAAAGCCCGCTTCGATGCAGTCCACGCCCAGCACTTCCAATTGGCGGGCCAGGCGCAGGTTTTCCTGAAGGTTCATGGTCGCGCCGGGGCTTTGTTCGCCGTCGCGCAACGTCGTGTCGAAGATAAAAACGCGGTCGCTCATGCCGGACTCCGAATCGGGTTGAGGATGCTATGCAAAAACGGAACGAAGCCTGCTGAAAGGGGCCTCGTTCCGTCGACTATGCGAACTTTGGGCGCCTTTCAGCTCTGGGTCAGGTGGCGCAGTATCTGGCGATTGCGCCGGGGCAGCAGCAGAAAGGTGTAAATCAGGCCGGACAGAATGTAGCCCAGGCACAACAGAAAACAGAACATGCGCGGCGCGGAGAAGATCAGCACGAACAGCAGCAGGGCGGCCACCAGCGTGCTGAAGGGATGGGCCCGCAGAAATCCGTATTCCTTGAAGGAAAAATAGCGTACGCGGCTGACCATGAGCAGGGGGAGAAAGAAGGCCAGCCCCAGACAGATGTAAGGCAGTTGCCCGGCCAGCCAGTCGGGCAGATAGGGCCGGAACAGCACGAAGGTGGCCAGAGCGCAGCCGCAGGCCGGTATGGGCAGGCCGATGAAAAAGCGTTTGGAGGTGGTGGCCACGCCCACGTTGAAGCGGGCCAGACGCAGGGCGCCGCAGGCCACGGACAGAAAAGCCACTGCCACGCCCATGCGTCCGAAGGCGTTCAATTGCCAGGCCCACATCAGCATGGCCGGGGCCGTGCCGAAGGCCACGCAGTCGGCCAGGGAATCGTATTCGATGCCGAACTGGCTGGCCGTGCCCGTCAGGCGGGCCACCTTGCCGTCCAGGCCGTCCATGAGGGCGCTGAATAAAATGGCCCAGGCCGCGCTGTCGTAGCGCCCCGACACGGCAAAAATAATGCTCATAAAGCCGGTGAACAGGCTGGCCGTGGTGAACAGGTTGGGCAGTATGTACACCCCGCGGGGCACGGGACGGTTGGGATCGCGCATATCAGTCCTTCACGCTGGAACGGGAAAGGCGGGCGACGACGGTCTGACCGGCGACGACGGTCTGACCGATGCCGACGGCCGGATCATAGCCTTCGGGCAGGTAGAGGTCAACGCGCGACCCGAAGCGGATCAGGCCGAAACGCTCCCCCCGGGCCAGGGCGTCGCCCGCTTCGGCTCGGGCCACGATGCGGCGCGCCACCAGCCCCGCGATCTGCACAAAGGTCCAGGCGGCACCGTCGGCGTCCCGCACCTGCCAGGCGCAACGTTCGTTGTCGGTGGACGCCTTGTCCCACGAGGCGTTGACAAAGGCGCCGGGCGTGTAGGTCACATCCGTCACCTGTCCCGCCACAGGACTGCGGTTTACATGCACGTTGAACACATTCATGAAGATGGACACGCACACCCGTTTTTCGCCGGTGAAGGGATCGTCCCGATCCGCGATGCGGATAATGCGGCCGTCGGCCGGACTGACGGCCAGACCTTCGCCGTGGGGGATCACCCGTTCGGGGTCGCGGAAAAAGTGGACGGCAAACCACAGCAGGATCAGGGCGGCCAGGGCCGGCAGCCACCAGTCCAGGCAGGCGAAAACAAGAGTGGTGAGGGCCAGCAGGCCGATAACGGGAGCCCCTTCCGGGGCCAGGCCGATGGATGGCTTACGCATGGGACGCTCCTTGCATGGAGGGGGTGGGGTATGCCGCCTGTTCCGCCGAGCGGCGGGTTATGGCTTCGTCCAGAGCGGCAAGGGCCGTGTCGGGCAGAGGAAAGCCGGTCCACAGGATGAATTGGGCCGAAGCCTGGGCGACGAACATGTCGCGACCGTTCAGGGTTTCCCACCCCGCGGCGCGGGCGGCCTCGAGGAAAGGCGTGGCCTGATAAATGAGATCGTAGGCCAGGCCCCGCCCCCGGAATTCGGTAAAGGGCGAGGCAAAAGCCGCCTTGCCGCCGCTCATGCCCACAGGCGTGGTATTGATCACCAGATCGGCCGTTACGTCGTGTCGGGCGTTCCAGTGAACGATTTCCACCGCGGGCGGGGTGCGCGGGGCGGCGTGTTCGTCCGGCAGAGCGCGCACTTCGCCCGCAAGAGCCCGGGCCTGCTCCTCACGCCGGGCGGTCACCAGCACGCGGCGCACTCCGTCCAGACTCAGCAACCCGGCCAGAACGGCGCGGGCCGCGCCCCCCGCTCCCAGAATCAGCGCGGTGGGAAATTCGCCGCGCTGATACAGCGGCTGAAGGAAGCCCTCTACGTCCGTGTTGTGGCCCACCAGTTCGTCGCCGTCCCGGTACAGGGTATTCACCGCGCCCACGGCCCGGGCCAGGGGCGTGGCCCTGTCCACCAGAGACAGCATCTTTTCTTTGTGGGGGATGGTCACGCAGGCTCCGGCCACGGGCAACAGCCGCGCCGCCGCCACGAAGTCGGCCAGGCGCTCCGCCGCGATGCGCCAGGGCAGCAGCACGGCCGGAATGCCCCAGGCCTGGAAAGCCGCATTGTGCAGAACCGGGCTCAGGCTGTGCCCGATCGGATCTCCGATGACCCCGTACAGTTTTTGCGGGAGGAACATACCGGCTCCTTTGGGGGACTCCGTCTCCCCCAGCCCCCGGCGGGGTCCGGGGCGGCGCCCCGGTTTAATCTTTCCGGCGCAGAATGACGACGCGTTTGAGGGGACCTTCGCCGGAACTGCGGGTCTGCACGTCGGGATCGTCCTGAAGAGTGAGGTGGATAACCCGGCGTTGATAGGCGCTGAGGGGGCGGGTGGACTGGGAGCGGCCCGTGGCCCGCACTTTGTCGGCCAGGGCGCGCGCCAGTTCCTGCAGGCGGGAGTCCTGGCGGGAGTGATAGTCTCCGGCGTCCACCTGCACGCGCACCTGCGCGCCCACGGCGCGGGCGACCATGCGCGCGGCCAGATATTGCACGGCCGCCAGGTTCTGGCCCTCGCGACCGATAAGCAGGCCGGTGTCTTCACAATCCACGCGCACCTGCACGCGATCTTCGCCCACGCTGACCTCCAGAGGCACTTCGCCCACGATGGGGAAAACCAGCCTCGACACCATATCCGTGGCAATGCGGATCAGGCGATCCTGATCCAGATCGGCCAGAGCCACGCGGGGCAGACCTGATTCACTTTCAACGTCATGGGCGTCCTCGGGCTTTTCGCACTTGTCCGCCGTTTTGGCCTGCGTGTCGTCCGGGGTGTCGGCTTCCCTGTCCACGGCGCGGGGAACGCGGGGGGGGCGTCCGCGCCGTGGTTCGCGAACGGGCGCGGCTTCGGCGGGAACCTCGGCGTCCGCCTCCGGAGCGTTTTCGGCAGGAGCTTCCGGAGTCGTTTCAGCGGCGGCCTGACGGTGATTTGGGGCGGGCTTGTCGCTGCGGCGAGCCTTGCGGGCGGGTTCGGATTCTTTCGGCTCGTCCATGACGCCGTCGGTCCCGACCGCCGCATCGGGCGCATCCGAAGGAGTCGGGACCGACGCGCGGCGGTTTTTGCCGCGGCCGCCCAACGGGGGCAACTGGGCGCGGCGGGCCCGTATCCGGGCCTTGCGCGCGCCCACCAGACCGAAAATGCCGCTTTTGGCGTCTTCCACAATGTCGATTTCCAGCTTTTCGCGGGGGGCGTCATAGTACGCGCACGCCTCGGCTATGGCCGCATCGAGTGTTTTGCCTTGAAACTCCTTGAAATCGCTCATGGAGCTGTCCTTTTCAACCGGATTGAGTTTGAGTGGGGCCGTAGCCGTTTTTCCGGACTTGTCGGTCGGGCACGGCGGCCGCGGCTTTGCGGCCGCCGAAGGTCGATCGCGGCGATCGACCTTCGGCGCGCGCGTCAGGCCTTGCGCAGGGTCCACCACTGCTGGGCGATGGACAGCACGTTGTTGCTCAGCCAGTACAGTACCAGGCCGGAGGGGAAGTTGATGAACATGACCGTGAAGATGAGGGGCATGATCATCATCATTTTACGCTGGGTGGGGTCGCCCATGGCGGGCGACAGCCATTGCTGCAGGAACATGGTCGCGCCCATGATGATGGGCGTGATGTAGAAGGGGTCTTTGGCGGACAGGTCGGCCAGCCACAGAGTATCGGTAAAGGGCAGATAGGTGATGAACGCGGCGTGGCGCAGTTCGATGGAGTGCAGCAAGGCCTGATACAGGGCCACGAACACCGGCAACTGGATCAGGATGGGAAGGCAGCCGCCCATGGGGTTGACGCCATAGGTTTTGTAAAGCTGCATCATTTCGCGGCTCAACGCTTCCTTGTCCTGGCCGTACTTTTCCTTGTGTTGCTTCTTCATGTTCTGGATTTTTTTTATTTATTATTCCCTAACGATCTGGTGGATATGTATAGATTCTTTTCCTATTGTGGTTATTTCTAAAGAAGAGAAATCCTCGAACATGGTTTTATTTAATTTGATGTAGCCTACGTTTCCTTGATAGACGATGTTTTTCTCGCCATCTTGGGAGAGGCCGGTGATGGATACCAGATTCTCGTTACTTCCGGAGAGGAAGAAAGATACGGCGTTGATATCATCACATTTTATATGAATCATTTCTCCCGGGTTCAAGTTCTTATACGTATCTAGGTTCATATCGTACATCATAAGAGCCTCATTGATTTGCGGGTCTTGTTTGGTTGTCGCCGTGAATCCTAGTACGTATAGCTCCATTTGCTGATCCGAGTTATTTCGCATACGGATATAACGGGCTTTCGGGTCGATGGTGCGGATCGTATCTTTAGCGTTTTCCGTGGAGACATGAGGGATTAGGCTCCAGCTCTTGCAGTCGGCGGACCACTCGAATACCCGTCGGGGTTGGTTGCTTTTCGGAAGATTGAAACAGAAGGA
>ERZ856578.7884-NODE-7884-length-10812-cov-1.818072_pt1 | contig 10812 bp, 10 predicted proteins | sample MGYA00514384_ERZ856578 | MGnify/ENA primary metagenome ERZ856578 (study PRJEB29103, sample SAMN06111958) | human gut metagenome | biome: human gut; feature: ankylosing spondylitis patient; material: healthy_person | host: Homo sapiens | place: China:Hangzhou...
ACCTTAGTTGGCCTACCCGAAAAAACTGTAAAAGAAGCGCAAGATCGTGTCAGAAGTGCATTAATGAATGCGCAGTTCAAATATCCTGCCAAACGCATCACCGTAAATCTTGCACCGGCTGATTTACCCAAAGAAGGGGGACGATTTGATTTACCCATTGCGATAGGTATCTTGGCTGCATCAGATCAATTAGATGGTAGCCGTTTAAAACAATTTGAATTCGTTGGTGAACTCGCATTAACGGGTGAATTACGTGGCGTACACGGTGTCATTCCTGCCATTTTAGCAGCTCAAAAAGCGAAACGCGCACCCATTATCGCTTATCAAAATGCCAATGAGGCGTCGCTTGTCTCAGAGCAAGAGACTTATTTCGCTAAAAACCTTTTAGAGGTCGTGCAATTCTTAAATAATCAAGAAAAATTACCTTTAGCCTCATTACTCACACAAGAAAGTGCGGTCGGATTTTCAGCTAAAAATCACTTAGATTTGACCGATATTATTGGTCAGCAACATGCTAAACGAGCTCTGACAATAGCTGCCGCTGGTCAACATAATCTACTCTTTTTAGGACCACCTGGGACGGGTAAAACCATGCTGGCAAGCCGTCTCACTGCATTGCTACCTGAAATGACGGATTTAGAAGCGATTGAAACCGCTTCAGTTACGAGCTTAGTACAAAATGAATTAAATTTTCATAACTGGAAACAACGTCCGTTTCGAGCGCCACATCATAGTGCCTCATTACCTGCCTTAGTAGGTGGAGGAACCATTCCAAAACCAGGCGAAATATCGCTCGCACATAATGGCGTACTTTTTCTTGATGAATTGCCTGAGTTTGAGCGTAAAGTGCTTGATGCACTTCGTCAGCCATTAGAAAGTGGAGAAATTATTATTTCGCGTGCCAATGCGAAAATCCAATTCCCCGCTCGCTTTCAACTCGTTGCTGCGATGAATCCAAGTCCAACGGGGCATTATACTGGAACACATAACCGCACCTCGCCACAACAAGTGATACGTTATTTAAATCGCCTTTCTGGCCCATTTTTAGATCGTTTTGATTTATCCATTGAAGTGCCCCTTCTGCCACAAGGTAGCTTACAGAATACTGGAGATAGAGGCGAAACAAGCCAACAAGTAAGAGAAAAAGTGTTAAAAGTGAGAGAAATTCAACTTGCTCGAGCAGGCAAGATCAATGCATATCTTTCAAGCAAAGAAATTGAACGAGACTGTAAATTACAAGATAAAGATGCATTATTCCTTGAGAATGCACTGAATAAGCTTGGACTTTCAGTAAGAGCCTATCATCGGATTTTAAAAGTCTCACGCACGATTGCTGATTTAAATGGCGAAAAAGAGATACAACAACCTCATTTAGCAGAAGCGCTAGGATATCGGGCGATGGATCGATTGTTACAGAAATTATCTGCCGCTTAAAAAATAAAAGGGCGAATAATTCGCCCTTTTTTCTCTTCTATTCTTAATAATAAGAATGTTCACCACGTTGGTGTTCTGTTACGTCTCTTGCACCTTTTAATTCATTCGGGAAGAGCGAAACTAACTGTTTTTCTACCCCGTCTTTTAAAGTGACATCAACCATTGAACAACCATTACAGCCACCACCGAATTGTAGAACAGCATAACCATCATCAGTAATTTCAATTAACGTGATTTTACCGCCATGGCTAGCTAATTGTGGGTTGATTTGTGTTTGAATCACATACTCTACGCGCTCGATTAAAGGCGCATCATCTGCAACTTTACGCATTTTTGCGTTAGGCGCTTTTAAAGTCAGTTGAGCCCCAAGCTCTTCTGTTACATAATCAATTTCCGCATCTTCTAAAAACGGTAAGCTTATTTCATCTACAAATGCTGAAAAAGTATCGTATTTCATTTCGGTATCAGTCGCTTCAACTGAATTTGGCGGGCAATAGGACACGCCACATTCTGCTCCTGGCGTACCCGGATTCACGACAAAAATACGAATATTTGTACCTTCTTCTTGTGTATCTAAAAGTTTCCGAAAATGTGCTTGTGCAGCATCTGAAATAAAAATTTGTTCCATAAATAAAGTCCTAATATTTGATATAATATGTTAAGAATAATACTCCGATATGGCAATTTTTTCTACATTTATTCCTATTTTTATAGATATAGATGAATCCTATCTTTAACAGAATTTAAGCTCTCGCTAAACCCCATACCTGAATTTCTTTTACACCTAATTTTCGAAGTTGTTTAGCTATCTCTGCCAGCGTTGAGCCAGTTGTAATCACATCATCCACCAAAGCAACGCGTTCATAAGGAAAAGGCTTTTTGGTATTCACTGCAAAAGCATTTTTAAGATTGTGTCGTCGATCTTTCGCCGTTAAACCTCGCTGAGTATGAGTATGTTTAATCCGTTTCACCACATGATTACAGTTAGGCACATCACACCAACGACTTAACCAATTAGCCAATAAATCAGCCTGATTATAGCCCCGTTGCCACTGTCGAAAATGATATAGCGGTACGGGGATAATCGCCTGTGGCAGAGAGAGTCCATGTGTTCGTCTCGCCTCTCGCACCGCAAGATAAAGCAAACGCGATAAACTGCGATCTAACCAAAACTGTTTTTGGAATTTAAAACGATGAATAAGTGAAGAAAGTGGTTCGAGGTAATGCCCGATAATCACAATACGATCCCAAGCGGGTTCATTTCTCAAACAATATCCACAGCCCATTGCATAATGCTGCAAGGGTGAACCACATCGCCCACAATAAGGGAAAGTTTTAATTTGCTTCTGACATTGACTGCACAATCCATTTCGACCAAGATGAATAGATCGCTTGCAATGCACACAGCTAAATTGAAAAAAATGAGAAAACATGAGAAAAATTGACCACACTTTATTTTTTCGCTTTTTCAACTTGCTTAAAATGCTTTTCTTTTTTGGCCATTTCCATTCTTTCACCTTGTTTCAAAATATGAGGAGTCACAAAAATTACGAGTTCTCGTTTTTGATGTCGTTCACTTTCCTTACTAAATAAGCGCTTAATACCTGGAATATCGCCCAATAATGGTACTTTATCGACACCTTTCGTGATCGTATCGTGGAATACACCACCCAATACAATCGTTTCCCCATCTTTGGCAAACACTTGCGTATTAATTTCTTGTTTATCAATAGATACGACTTCATTCTGCCCATAAGCCACGCGATTTCCTGGCGAGTTTTGACTGACTAATAAATCCAATAAGATATTATTATCCTTCGAAATATGCGGCGTGACTTCCAATCCTAAGACAGCCTCGCGAAACTCTACTGATTGGGTGTCATTTTTCCCATTTGTCACCACATAAGGAATTTCTGTCCCTTGTTTGATGCTTGCACTTTTCTTATTGGTCGTGAGTAAGCGAGGGCTTGCAATAATTTCTACGTTATTTTCACGTTCAAGTGCGGTCAATTCTAGATCTAATAATCGACCATTAATTTTGGCTACTTGAAGTGCTAATGAGCCAGCTGGCGTGACCGTTGTCGCAAAATTTACATTTAAATTATTACTGATATTGCTAAACCCATTCGCATCTAAACTGCCACTCACTCGATGGGCTGCCTCAGTAGGATTAAAAATGCCCCAACGCACACCTAATTCTTTTAGGCTTTCCTCGGTAATCTTCACAATACGTGCTTCAATGACAATTTGTTCAATGGGTTTATCCAGCTCCGCAATCAATTTTTTAATATTTTTGAGTGAACGTGCATCATCCTGAATCAGTAATACATTGCTTCGATCATCAAATGTAATTGTGCCGCTAGGTGAAAGCAAAGAACCACTACCTGTTGTTAACGATTTCATCACATCAGAAGCTTTGGCAAAATGCAATTTAACCGTTGTACTCACAAGTGGCATTTCACTAGATAAACTTTCCCCGCTAATCGCCATAGGTTCTGTCATTTTCTCTGCATATTGTTCATGTTGAGAAGGCTTACCCAAATAATAAATATTATTTTCTTGATAAAAAGAGAGCCCTTTGATTTTTGCGACAGAACGCAATAAACGATCAAAATCTACGTTATCTAATTGTAATGAAAGCGTTCCTTCTAGCTCATCATCAATCATTAAATTAGCATTTTGCTCAAGAGCAAGTTGTTGGAGTGTCGCCACCATGGGAGCTTGCTTTAAGCGAAGTGAAAATACGCGATTCTCTGCCGCTGAGTAAGTTGTCCATAGGATCAAAAAACACATTAAAAACTGACCGCACTTTGTTTTTATTTTCTGCTTTATCATTTTAAAATCTCATTATGATTGAGGTCGTTTGTTCACATTGCCCTGCTTTATAACTTTGAAGCGTCACGCTGTTTTTACTCACTTTTTCGATTAAATAGCCTTCTTTTCCAATCCTCTGCCCGACTTGAACAGACAGAATATACTCATCATCATTAAATAACACTTCTGCCTGTTTACCATATTGCACGACTCCCACAACATGTAGCTGAACCAATGGGCGTTCCTCCGCCAGTCTCGGCTCCGAATACACGCAAGCCGACACCGGCGGTAGGGTGAGCCCCTCTTTTGGATATTCGGTTTGTTCTCTTTGTTTACGATCAAAAGGATCTTGCGAAAATGCTAATACAGAAAAAAACGCTATCAAGATTAAGAAAAGCTTTTTCATTATTTGTCCTTATTTAGTTGGAAAATTAACTCGCATGTAATAGAAGCATTTTCCTCTTCATCTAATTTCTCAATGTTTAATTGAGTTAAAGAAAGTGTAGAAACATTGTTTAAAAGTGCGGTCAAAAATTGCTGTAAATCGACAAAATAGCCTTGCAATGACAAATGCAACAACGTATGTTGAGAAAAATCCCAACGTAAATCCAATGCTCGGAGTCGCCCATTTAACAACGTCTGAACATGCTGATTGATCGGTAACACAGAATTAGCTAATTCTGGAGAAAGTTGTCGGCTGTCTGACTTTTGTCTTAAAGTTTGTAAAATCTTTTCCTGTTTCTCCCACTCTCGCTGCTGCAAACTCAATTCTGCGTTAAGTCGATGTCGTTCATTACTGTTTTCAACGTAACGAAAAACAGGTAAAAAGATGACCGCACTTAATGCACTCAACCAAAAGGCAGCATGGACCATTTGAGGTAATCGAAGCCATCTCCCAAACCAACTTTGTGCACTTTTTTGAACAAGCTCATTGATAAAGTTCCTCATTGCACAGACTCCGATAAATGAATATCAAATTGAAAAAATAACTGCTGTTGCACTGGCTGAAACTTAGTTAAGTTAACCTCTGTAAAATGGCGTTTGAGAAATTGATGTATCTCCTCAAACTCTTGTTGGCTTTCTGTCATGCCTGAAAGGACAATTTGCTTCGCATTGAGCGTAAATTCATCTAACGCACCCTGTTGTAATGGCAGCTCACTTAATAAATTAAGCAGGCGATACACATATTCCGTATCCATCTCAGTCAACTCATTCATTTCTTTTAAGTTACTTTGTAGTTGCTGAACTTGAATACGCTTCTGATGGACTTGATGAGTGATTTGTGTCAGTTTTTCTTTTGTCTGATTTAGAGTTTGCGCTTGTTGCTCATTGAGTTGGTTCAATCCAACAACAATCAAAACAGAGCAAGCTAGCCAAATTAAACCTTGCCACATAAAACGACGAAAGGCCTTTTGATGTTGTTCTAAGCGCCAAGGCAATAAATTAAGGCTAAACATCACCACTCTCCCGATTAACTAAAGGCAAAAGTGAGGGTGGTTTTAAAGATAAATCCACTAGCTTTAAATCGGTTTGCCAAAGTGCATTACCTAAAGCAATAAAAGGAAGATCTGTTTGAATACGCTGCCAATCCTTAGGCTGTAATTCGATTGTATGTGAATTCAATATATCGGGCGTTTGATAGACATAAACCTGTTCTATCGTTTCGGGAAAACGTTGAATAAATTGTTGATAAAGTTCAGATAAATCTCCTTGAGATTGCAAAACTTGTCGTTGTTGTAAGCGTTCACAAACAGCGAGACATCCTTGTTGATCTTGATATAAAAATAAGGTGTTAGTCGGCTCTTGACCTAAAATGGCATAAAATGCACGTAAAATACTATGATTCAGTAAATCAAGTGCGGTCAATTTTAGTGGCAAATATTTTTCTAATTCTGCATTGGCGCTTTCTTGTCGAATAGCCGTGATATCCAAACGAAAACCTTGTTTTAATGGCGTGGTCAGATAATCAAACCATAATTCATCCAAAGGAATCGGTAATTCTTTTTGCAAAATAAAACGACATTGTTGTTCACATTCCTGGGCATTAAGTGTTTGTGGTAGAATGAGCGTTTTAGACCAAGTTAAGTGGGGCGAAATGGCGCCAACAAAACAGCATTGACTGTTTTTTTGTGGCAAATGAGGCAATAACTGGGAAAAAATATCTTTTTGTTGCGTATTTAAGCAAATTGATTGAACTTTGTGTAATTCATCTAGCCAAACAAAATAGAGGTTATCTTGTTGTTTGCTCACACCAATTTTTTGTTTTTGCTGCTTTCTATTGGCAATTCCCATATTCTTTCCTATTCTTTAAGGGATTAATCTTTTATACTTAGCAGCCAAAATCATAATTTTGATTTTTTGAATATTCATTAAACCAGAAAGAATATTACGATGCGGATCGCAAAATTAATATTAAGTACCCTATTTACGATATGTATACTGGGGTTAGTTGCCGGTGGAGTGTTTTATTTTCACTTAAAATCCTCCTTACCGTCGGTAGAAAGCTTAAAAACCGTTGAATTGCAGCAACCAATGCAAATCTATACGGCTGATGGAAAATTAATCGGTGAAGTGGGTGAACAACGCCGTATTCCGGTGAAATTAGAAAACGTGCCTCAACGTTTGCAAGATGCTTTCTTAGCAACGGAAGATAGTCGTTTTTATGACCATCATGGTTTAGACCCAATTGGTATTGCCCGTGCAATTTATGTTGCAGTCAGCAATGGTGGAGCCTCTCAAGGTGCAAGTACCATTACACAACAGCTTGCGCGTAACTTCTTCTTAACCCCAGAAAAAAAACTTATTCGTAAAGTACGTGAAGCGGTATTAGCGGTTGAAATTGAAAATACCTTGAGCAAACAGGAAATTTTAGAGCTTTATTTGAATAAAATTTTCTTAGGGTATCGTTCTTATGGCGTTGCAGCTGCTGCACAAACCTACTTTGGTAAAAACTTAGATGAATTAACGCTCTCTGAAATGGCTGTGATTGCAGGCTTACCAAAAGCACCTTCAACAATGAACCCATTATATTCACCAAAACGTGCGGAAGAACGCCGTAATGTGGTATTGGGCCGCATGTTGGATGAAAACAAAATCACCAAAGCAGAATATGATGCAGCCATCAAAGAGCCAATCGTCGCGAGTTATCACGGTGCAAAATTTGAATTCCGTGCAGACTATGTGACTGAAATGGTTCGTCAGGAAATGGTGAAACGTTTTGGTGAGGAAGAGGCTTATACCAAAGGCTATAAAGTCTTCACGACAGTGCTTTCAAAAGATCAAGCGGAAGCACAAAAAGCCGTCCGTAATAACTTGATCGATTATGATATGCGTCATGGCTGGCGTGGCGGTGCACCACTTTGGAAAAAAGGTGAAGCCGTATGGGACAACGAACGTATTGTCGCTTTCTTGAAAAAACTACCGGATTCAGAACCTTTTATTCCAGCAGCGGTAACCGCATTGGGTAAAAATGGCGCGGAATTACTTTTAGCTAATAATGAAACGATGACGCTGTCTTCAAACGCAATGCGTTGGGCAGGTAAATCCCCTGTTAAAGTGGGCGAACAGATTTGGATTCGTAAACGTGATAACGGTGAGTGGGTATTAGGCCAAATTCCAGCGGCTAACTCTGCATTAGTTTCATTAAACTCAGATAATGGTGCAATTGAAGCCATGGTGGGTGGTTTTAGTTATGAACAAAGTAAATTTAACCGTGCAACCCAATCTTTAGTGCAAGTAGGTTCTTCGATTAAACCATTTATCTATGCCGCTGCATTAGAAAAAGGTTTAACGCTTTCAAGCGTATTGCAAGATAGTCCTATCTCTATTCAAAAACCAGGGCAACCTCTGTGGCAACCGAAAAACTCACCTGATCGTTATGACGGCCCAATGCGTTTACGTGTAGGTTTAGGTCAATCTAAAAACATGATTGCGATCAGAGCATTACAAACTGCCGGCATTGATTTTACTGCTGATTTCTTACAACGTTTTGGATTTAAACGTGATCAATATTTTGCCAGTGAGGCGCTTGCATTAGGTGCTGCCTCTTTTACACCGCTTGAAATGGCTCGTGCTTATGCAGTATTTGATAATGGTGGTTTCTTAATTGATCCTTATCTTATCGAAAAAATTCAAGACAATACCGGTAAAGATTTATTTATTGCGAACCCGAAAATTGCTTGTATCACCTGCAATGACATTCCAGTAATTTATGGTGAAACAAAGGATAAAATCGATGGTTTCAAAGATGTTGCAGAAGTAGCTAATCCAGATAACCTAAAATCAGCACAAGGTAATAACAATACAGATACAGAAGAAGGTGATCAGCAACCAGAAAATGTACCAGATTTACCAGAAGTTCAAACATCAACATTAAATGATGGAGCTGTTGATTTGATGGCTGATGCGAAAGACGGTACCGCAAAGCAGGAATATGCGCCTCGCGTTATTAGTGGAGAATTAGCCTTCTTAATTCGTAGTGCATTAAATACGGCGATTTATGGTGAACAAGGTCTTGGTTGGAAAGGTACCAGCTGGCGTATCGCGCAAAGTATTAAGCGTAGTGATATTGGCGGTAAAACAGGTACCACCAATAGCGCGAAAGTTGCTTGGTATGCGGGCTTTGGTGCTAACTTAGTGACCACGACCTATGTCGGTTTTGATGATAATAAACGCGTATTAGGTAGAGGTGAAGCGGGTGCGAAAACCGCAATGCCTGCTTGGGTCGCTTATATGAAAGCAGCACTTTCTGATGTACCAGAACGTCAACTTGAGCTTCCACCAAATATCATAGAGAAAACCATTGACAGTAACTCTGGTTTACTTTCTGAAGGTGGTGGCCGTAAAGAATACTTTATCGTAGGTACCGAGCCTAAACGTACTTACTCTGCGGAAATGAAAGAGCGCGGTTATTATGTTCCACCTGAGTTGCAACAACGCTTGAATGGCGGAACAGGTAAAACCAAAGACGCGATTCCAGCAACGCAACCAGAAGAATTATTCTAACCCTGATTTAAATAGTAAAAGTGCGGTTAATTTTGACCGCACTTTTTTACGTCAAAAGGACAAGCCATGTTAAGTTATCGTCACAGTTTCCATGCCGGCAACCATGCCGATGTGCTAAAACACATTGTATTAATGCTGATTTTGGAAAATCTTTCGCTGAAAGAAAAAGGTTTTTACTATCTCGATACCCATTCTGGAGTCGGACGCTATCGTTTAAGTTCTAACGAATCAGAAAAAACCGGCGAATACAAAGAAGGAATTGGGAGACTTTGGGAAAGAACAGATTTACCCGAAGAAGTTGCTCGCTACGTGGATCTCATTAAAAAACTCAATTATGGCGGTAAAGAATTACGTTATTATGCGGGCTCACCAATGATTGCCGCGCAATTATTGCGTTCGCAAGATCGTGCATTACTCACAGAATTACACCCTAGCGATTTTCCATTATTACGCAATAATTTCAAAGAATTTAAAAATATCACCACAAAATCAGAAAATGGTTTCCAACAACTCAAAGCGACGCTTCCACCAAAAGAACGCCGTGGTTTAGTGCTTATTGATCCGCCTTATGAATTAAAAGAAGATTATGATTTAGTGGTGAAAGCGATAGAAGAAGGTTATAAACGCTTTGCGACAGGCACTTATGCAATTTGGTATCCAGTGGTTCTACGCCAACAAACAAAACGCATTTTTAAAGGATTAGAAGCAACAGGGATTCGTAAAATTTTGAAAATTGAATTGGTGGTTCGCCCTGATAGCGATCAACGTGGTATGACCGCAAGTGGAATGGTGGTGATTAATCCACCTTGGCAATTAGAACAGCAAATGAAATCTATTTTGCCTTATTTAACCCAAACGCTCGCCCCTGAAGGTACGGGAAGTTGGACAGTGGAATGGATTGTGCCGGAATAATCCATTCCAAAATCTCGGTCAAAATAACCGCACTTTTAAATTTTAATTTTATTGGAATACAACACTAAACAAAGTGCAATAACCATAATTAAAATGGCGCCTGCAAATAAGATGGTATCAACTGAGCTTTCATGATTCACAATAATCAGGCGCAACATGGCGGTAATCCCCGCATAAATAAAATATCGCAAAGGAAAGTGATAGCCACTTTTAAAATATTGCACAATAAGACCAATAAAACCGAAATATAAGAAAAACATCACGGCTTGTTCAGCGACTTCATAAGGCACAACGCTTGATGTATTAAATACCATAATCGCTAAAGTGCACGTGATTTTAGCTAAAGCAATAATCAATACTAAAGCCAACGCAATAAGTGAAAAACTTAATACTACTTTTAATAAACAAGTAACCACTCGCGGCAGTTTTTCGAGTTCTTGAGATTCTTCCATAAAGTTCCTTTTTTGTTTTTAAATGAAGAAAGGCGCGTATTTTAAAGGAATGTGATTTCACGGTAAATAACCAAATTTAATCAAATAAAAAAGGCAGAGATCTCTGCATTTTCTTTTTATATAAATAAACAATAAATCATCAAGGAAATTTCTTAATGACTAAGAACGGCTAGGATGACGTAATTTACACAACGCT
>ERZ856578.7889-NODE-7889-length-10806-cov-3.863641_pt1 | contig 10806 bp, 7 predicted proteins | sample MGYA00514384_ERZ856578 | MGnify/ENA primary metagenome ERZ856578 (study PRJEB29103, sample SAMN06111958) | human gut metagenome | biome: human gut; feature: ankylosing spondylitis patient; material: healthy_person | host: Homo sapiens | place: China:Hangzhou...
AAATGTTGCCCGATATACACCGGGCAACACAAAAATTTTATATTTTTTTAATTGTCTACTTGACGGGATGCACACCACGTAATATTTCCGCTCACCGGCTACAGAGAGTTCTGCTGCTTCTTCTCTCTTTTTCTCCTTTTTGTACAAATTCCAAAGAACAATTACTAACAGAACCAACAATAGAAAGAACAGAAAAGATATTTCTCGTTCCTTTATATATCCCAATATCATACTCATTCAAAATCTGCCCCATTTATAAAATATTTAGCTATTTTCATTGAAATGTCCAACTATCCATTTATATGGTATCACAAGATAATGCAAAACTCAATATTTGACATTTTCTGATTTGCGAAGCAAAACTGATGTTCTCGAAGGGCAGCCGAGCAATAGAACCCCTATATGCCCTATTTCCTAATCACACTAATACAGGTGCCGAGACAGTCTACTTCATCCATTCGCCGAAGCAGCATATCTTTCCCTCTTCCATTCAGGCATTTTAAACAGTACATTTCTCCTTCCATTTTAAAATAGCGGAAATAAGCTTTCATTCCATCTGTAAATACGGCGCATTCTCCTAATTCAGGAAAACGATTCTCTAATAATATCCTGTCTCCTTTACAATATGCAGGAGCAAAGTTATTATTAGTAATCTCAATAGCCAGATAAACCTTTTTAATCATTGTGTATTCGTCTTCTACCGTACAACTATTGTAATCAATACCATCTCCAATACGGCCTACTGGAATAAAACATGGGATTCTGTGTTTCATTTTACGCAAATTCAATCTTTCTTTTCTTGCTGCCTTACATTCTAACCGGGCAACTAAACGAATAATTGCCTTTCCATGATTCCCACACTCTCTATAATTTTCAAGAAGTTCTTCCTCTATGCCCTCCTGTCCTTCTGAATTCTCCGCCTCTTCCTCTGTCGTACTCATATCTTTTAATAAATACTCAACGGTAACTTCAAGCGCACTTGCTAATTGAAAAGCAGTCGATACTTTTGGATCTTTTACTTTTCTATAATAAATATTACGCAATGTCTCAAATGGAACTCCAGAAAGTTCCGCCAAATCCGTAAGGGATATATCCCTCTCAATCATTAATTCTCGAATCTTATCACTGAACATCTTGTCTCCCACGGGTCATTACTGACATAACTTTTTAAAAACTTTTATAATTGTTATGTTATTCCTAATATTTTATTATGTCAATATACATATTAAAATGTAAAAGATAACAAAAAGGAATGGGATATAATATATGTCTAACGTTTTTATTGATTTTGCAGGAATTTTCCATGTCAAAGATGACCTTTTCAGATTTATCGACACTATGGAGGATCATCAAAAAGTACTTATTTTTACTATAAACAGTGAAAATGATTTTAAAAATGTTTTACGCATCGAAACCTCAGGAATTCAAAAACTTTTGATGCAAATCGGAATTCCCGCTAATATGCTTGGTTTTTCTTACATAGTAACCGCATTAGAACTTATCGCACTTGATCCTGATTATTTAAACAACATTACAAAAGGATTATATGTCGATGTTGCTAAAAAATGTTCGAGTACGGCCGCCCGGGTCGAACGAAACATTCGGCATGCAATTGAAATTGGATTTTTAAAAGGTGATTTAGAAGAGATTGAGAAAATTTTTCATTGCTCCTCTTATTCAGATAAAGGAGCTCCGACAAATTCTAAGTTCCTTGCGGAGGTTTATTATTATATGGTGAATAATGAATTGTAGTTTACTGTTCCATTCGGTAAGCAAATGGCTAAACAGACGAATCCATGAAATAAAATAATCCATATCTGCGACTAAAGCCACAGATATGGATTATTTTATTTCATGGATTCGTCTGTTTGTCCGTTGTTTAATGAATTAAATCATCATTGTCTATGTTCCACAAAAGCAATCAGTTCTCCACCCTGTTCGTCAATGACAATCGTATCCTGTGGATATACCTCGCCGGAAAGTATCATTCTCGCAGCAAGGGTATCGACATGTTTTGTCAGATATCTCTTCAATGGACGTGCACCGTATGCCGGTTCGTATCCATGTTCGATAACATAACTCTTGGCAGCATCGGTAAGATGAATAGAAAGTTCCTTGTCTTCAAGACGTTTGTTGACATCGGCAAGCATAAGCTCAATAATGCCTCCGATATTGTCTTTGGTAAGAGGTTTAAACATGATAATCTCATCAAGACGATTCAAAAACTCTGGTCTAAAGTGGGAACGCAGGTCATTCATGACCATAGTTTCTGCATCGGTCTTGATGTTGCCATTTTCATCGATTCCTTCGAGCAGATACTGGGAACCGATATTGGAGGTCATAATTAATATCGTGTTCTTAAAGTCTACTGTTCTGCCCTGAGAATCGGTGATATGCCCGTCATCAAGTACCTGTAATAGCACATTAAACACATCAGGATGTGCCTTTTCTATTTCATCAAAAAGAACAACCGAGTATGGTTTTCTTCTGACGGCTTCGGTAAGCTGACCACCCTCCTCATATCCTACATATCCTGGAGGCGCTCCGATCAGACGAGATACGGAATATTTCTCCATATACTCACTCATATCAATACGAACCATGTTCTGTTCGTTATCAAACAAGCTTGCGGCAAGTGCTTTCGCAAGTTCTGTCTTACCTACACCAGTAGGTCCGAGGAACATAAAGGAACCGATTGGCTTTGTCGGATCTTTAATTCCTGCTTTCGAACGGATAATGGCTTCAGTAACCTTTTCCACACCTTCATCCTGACCGACAACTCGTTTATGGAGTTCCTTATCAAGATTCAATGTCTTATTTCTCTCACTCTCGGTAAGTTTTGCTACCGGAATACCCGTCCAGCGGCTGATGATCGTTGCGATTTCATCATCAGTTACAGATTCGTGAACCATAGAAGATTCTCTCTTCTTTGCACTTTCTTCCGCTTCCTCTAACTGTCTTTGCAATTCTGGCAATTTACCATATTGTAATTCTGCTGCTTTATTTAAATCATAATTGCGCTGTGCAATCTGAATCTCATTATTTAAACTTTCGATTTCTTCCTTTAACTTGGAAACACGCTCTACTGCGGATTTTTCCTGATCCCAGGAAGCCTTTTTCGACTTAAATTCCTCACGTAATTCGGCGAGTTCCTTTTGCAGATTTTCAAGACGTTCTACACTAAGACGATCCGTTTCTTTCTTTAAGGCTGCTTCCTCGATTTCTAACTGCATAATCTTTCTCTGCACTTCATCAAGGTCGGCCGGAAGGGAATCTAATTCTGTCTTAATCATCGCACATGCTTCATCCACAAGGTCGATTGCCTTATCTGGGAGGAAACGGTCGGTAATATAACGGTTAGATAAAACAGCGGCACTTACTAAGGCACTGTCTGCAATCTTTACACCGTGATATACTTCGTAGCGGTCTTTTAATCCTCTCAAAATAGAAATCGTATCTTCTACCGTAGGTTCATCGACCATAACCGGCTGAAAACGACGCTCCAATGCGGCATCTTTTTCAATATACTGACGGTATTCATTCAGTGTTGTAGCACCGATACAGTGAAGTTCCCCTCTGGCAAGCATTGGCTTTAACAGGTTTCCGGCATCCATCGCACCGTCGGTCTTACCAGCACCAACAATCGTGTGCAGCTCATCAATGAATAAAAGAATCTGTCCATCGCTGGCTTTGATTTCTTCAAGAACTGCTTTTAAACGTTCCTCAAACTCACCACGATATTTCGCTCCTGCTACTAAAGAACCCATATCAAGGGCAAATAATTTCTTATCCTTTAAAGAATCTGGCACATCACCTTTCACGATACGCTGTGCAAGGCCTTCTACAACGGCTGTTTTACCAACACCAGGCTCACCGATCAATACCGGGTTATTCTTTGTCTTTCTGGAAAGAATACGAACGACATTACGAATCTCGCTGTCTCGTCCGATAACCGGGTCAAGCTTCTGCTGTTTAGCTCTCTCTACAAGGTCATAACCATACTTCTCCAATGTCTCATAAGTAGCTTCTGGGTTATCACTGACAACCTTCTGGTTACCTCTTACCGTAGACAATGCCTGAAGAAAACGCTCTCTTGTAATTCCATATGCCTGAAACAATTTCTTAATCTCTGTATTCGGATACTTCATTAAAGAAAGGAAAAGATGTTCTACAGAAACATACTCATCTCCCATTGCCTTCGCTTCATCTTCTGCACTGACAAGCACCTGATTCAATGACTTACTGATATAAGTCTGTCCGCCGGACACTTTCGGTTTCTTCTCAACTGCCTGCTGTACCTGTGACAGAAATGCTTCTTTATTCACTTCCATCTTTTCAATTAATTTTAAAATCAGGCTATCCTCAATCGTAAGCAGGCTATATAAAAAATGTTCCTGATCGATTTCCGGGCTACCATACTGATAAGCCAGTTTCTCACAGCTATTTACTGCTTCTAATGACTTTTGCGTAAATTTATTTATATTCATATAAGTTCCTCCTAACCCGAAGATGCTTATTTGTTCTACACTTCGTATAACATATATATATCACTATCTGTTAGCCATGTCAAGAGACGAGTGCTAATTTTTTGAGATTTTTTGATGAAGCTTTGATTTTACGGGCTTCTCAGGGATTTCTCACTTGCTTTCGCACTCGATTTTCTTGATTTGACCACATTTTTACGACAAATCTTTGGAAAAATATATTCGTCTGATTTTCTTACCACATTTTACGACACAGTTTTATTGTGGGATAAGAATGTCATTAATGATTAACCCACAGATTGCTGGAAATGCGTAATGCAATAGTAAAATATCACAAAAATCGAATGCAAATTTTGTAATGGGTTATGCGCTTAACCTTTGTAAATTTCACATTTATCATGTACCATATAATCATAATATTGCAGAAGAAGGGATGAAAAAGGATATTTTCTTATGATAAAAACGACATTTGATATCAGAGAAATTCCGGTATTTGCATCCATGTGGAATATGGATGGACTGATTCTGATTAGATTTTGTAAAGTTGATTATGAAAATCTTAGAAATCCGATATAATTGATTACCGCAAATTTATATTCTAATACCTTTTCCTGTTTGCTATCACCCAAGTGCCACATCCAGAATCATCATTAAGCTAAACCCAACTGCAAAGAAAACTGTACCAATGTCCGAGTGCTCTCCCTGCGACATTTCAGGGATCAGTTCTTCAACCACGACATAAAGCATAGCTCCTGCTGCAAAGCTCAGCAAATATGGTAATGCCGGGATTATCAGCTGTGCAGCAATAATTGTCAATACTGCGCCAATCGGTTCGACCACCCCTGAAAGTACACCACCTAAAAATGCCTTTCCCTTACTTTCTCCCTCTGCCCTAAGCGGCATGGATATAATTGCTCCTTCCGGGAAATTCTGAATAGCAATTCCAAGTGATAACGCAAGTGCACTTGTTGCTGTAATCTGTGCATTTCCAGCAAGAAATCCTGCATACATTACACCAACTGCCATCCCTTCAGGAATGTTATGCAATGTAACTGCTAACACCATCATCGTAGTACGGCCAAGCCTGCTTTTCGGTCCCTCTGCCTGATCACTTCCAACATGAAGATGCGGAATCAAATGATCAAGTGTAAGTAAAAACAATATACCAATCCAGAACCCGGCAACTGCCGGAACAAATGATAAGTTTCCCATCTTCTCCGATTGTTTAATAGCCGGAATCAGAAGGCTCCAGATTGAAGCAGCAACCATTACACCTGCTGCAAATCCTGTAAGTGCACGTTGCACTGATTTGCCTAGCGTTTTTTTCATAAAAAACACACACGCTGCACCCAGCGTTGTTCCAATAAATGGAATCAATATGCCAAAAAAAGTATTCATTCGCTTTGCATTTTCCTTTCTTTAAAATCAGAAAAACTACTATTTTGTAGTCCTTCATACTATTTTTGATATTAGTTACAACTAACTATTATGTATAAAAGAAACCGTGCGAAAGTAAAACTGTAATTCCACACGGTTTTTTTCTGTCTTTCTAGTATATCACTTACGGAATGATATAACAACAGAATTCTTTTTCATTCTGCTATATCTCTGTTATTCTTTTCCCAGTCACTGACACATCTACTTACCATCACAGAATTTTCGGATTGTATCCATCAGTTCCGGTACATTTAATGGTTTTGACAGATGTGCATTCATCCCTGCTTCCATCGTCTTTCTTTTATCTTCTGCAAAAGCATTGGCTGTCATAGCTATAATCGGTATGCACGCTTTATCCTTATCTGGCAAATTTCTGATTGTCTGTGTTGCTTTATAACCGTCCATTTGCGGCATCTGGATATCCATGAAGATCATATCATATGTTCCTGCCGGCATTTTCAGTATTCTGTTCACACACTGAATACCATTCTCCACACGTTCTATCCTAAGACCGGCACGCTCAAGTATTGCCTCTGCAATCTCTGCATTTAAATCATTATCCTCCGCTAAAAGGATATTCCTGCCTTCAAGGATTTCATTTCCTGTTCCAGGCTCTTCAATATGCTTTTTTACATAATATCTTTCATCCGCTATCCTGTGTTTTAATGTAACTGTAAAGGTGCTGCCCTTGCCAAGCTCACTCTCTACATCTATTGTTCCACCAAGCAGGTCAACATAATTCTTGACTATTGACATGCCCAGTCCGGTTCCTGCGATTTTGCTCTTTGTGGTGTTCTTCTCACGCGTGAATGCTTCGAAAATCTTTGTCAGATAATCCTGACTCATACCGATTCCGGTATCGCTGATTCTGATCCTCACTATCATGTATCCAGACTCATCACAAGGTAATTCATCTACATATACCATAACAGAACCACCTGCTGGAGTATATTTTATAGCATTGCTCAGGATATTGACCAATATTTCTTTTACCTTGGTAACATCTGTCAATACATGCTCATGCTCTACATTCATCGTGTAATGAAGCGAAATATTCTTTTTCCTTGCTTTCTCATCAAATACTGCAAACAAAGATTTCCAGACATCTTCAATCCGGCAGTAATTCTCATCAATCTCCATCCTTCCGCTCTCAATCCGGGCCATATCCAGTACATTATTTATGATTGACAGAAGAAGATTTCCTGACTGCTGCAGTTTTTCCAGATGTTCTAAAGCTTCAGGTATGTCTTTTCCATTTAGTTCATTCTCCATAAGCTGTGCATAACCCAGAATTACATTCATAGGAGTACGGATATCATGTGACATATTGTTAAGAAAACTGGTCTTTGCGAGACTGGCATCCTCTGCTTTTTTCAAAGCGATTTCCAGTTTCTCATTAAGTTTTTGTGTATCATTTGCAGCAAGCTTTGCGGCAGCTTCTGCTTTCCTTGCCTTGCGTAAAAGTACGAGGATAATAACAATGATGCTGAGTGCAGAGAATCCTGTGGCGAGAAAAAAAGCAAGCATATTGTCTTTTACAAAGTCCAAAAATGTTACCTTATCTGCCGTACTGTCATAGATAGCAAGTGCGCTTGTAAGCATGCCAGACGGCATGCCCTTTAAAGTTTTATTCAGTATCGACAAAAGAGTTCCCTCTCCACCTTTTACTGCAAAGCATGCCTCCATTGTTTTTGTAAGTGGAACACTCTTGAAATCTCGATTGTTATCATATACCATCGCCTGACTTGCTCCCATGAGAAAACAGTCTGCTTTTTCATTAGTAATCATTTCAGCAGCCTCCTCAAACGAATCATAATCCACAAGATTCCATTGTGGATAACTAAAGGTAAGCTGCTGTTTTAAAGCTTCTTTTTCCTTTGGCACAGCTACTGTATACTCATTACCCTCGTCAAAATTTTTCTCATCAGTTACTGCCATAAGATTGTAGGTCCAGGCTGTGTTTGTAAGTGCATAGCCTTTTTTTTCTGCAATATCAGGATTTCTGCCGGCATAAAAAATCATGTCAATTTCATGATTCTGCAGTGCCTGAAGCATTTCATCATAATCATCATAGTCCTGTATATTAAATTTCAGCGTCTGATTTCCCAGACAGTCTTTGGCATAGGAGACATATTCTGGTAGCATACCGGTAAGTTTTCCAGTTGTTTCGTCCATGGAAAAGATTGCCGGATCATTGTTCAAAAATCCCATCCGGATGTCACCATGTTCTTCCAGCCAGGATTTTTCTCCACCTGTAAGACTCTGATTATAATCAAGAGTAAAATACAAAAGCATCAATCTCATGATTCGCTAATTTCTTTTCGACATCATTATCATTATTCACATTTACATGCTCTGTATGTATACCATTTTTATTTTCCCATTCTGTCAGCATAATTTCTGGCTCTGTATCCATGAGCACACCTACACGTTTCCCGTCCATAAACTTAAAATCAGACATCCCAATATCCATATTCGATAAATCAGCATAAAGAATATATTTTTCCTCACCCATCGGTTCATCCGAAAAAAGCATCTTTTGTGCACGTTCATCGCTATAAGAGATATCACCCATAATATCAATCTCACCATTTTCAAGCTTATCAAAACAGTCAGACCAGTCACATTTCACATACTCAAATTTCCATTCGGTATAACCTGCCAGAGCCTGCATGAGTTCGTAGCCATATCCTCGTCTTACACCGTTTTTGTCGACATAATTAAAGGTATCCTCAAATGAGCCGACACGAATGGTCTGTGCCTGTTTTTCATCATTATTCGTTTCAGCGGCCTGGCTGTGTACTGATAACATCATCCACATTCCCAGAACTAGCAATATACATACAAATAGTACGGCTGATTTTTTTCTACTTTTATCCATATTCCTTATTTCCTTTATCCGTGCGGATTTTCTGAAGTTCCAAACACCTGATCAAACACGCTCTAATCCAGCAGGTTGTTGTGTAAAGTACTAATTAACTCCTCTATAACTATCGGTTTGGATAAGAATCCATCCATACCATATTCCAAGGCTTTCTTCCTGTCCTCATCAAAGGCATTAGCAGTCATGGCAAGGATGGTGATTCCCGACAGTGCCGGATCATCCAGCGCACGAATCTGACGGGTGGCCTCGTATCCATTCATTACCGGCATCTGCACATCCATCAGCACCAGATCATACTTACCTGGAGTCGAATTCTTAACTTTCTCCACTGCCTCTGCGCCATTTTCGGCAGTATCAACCAGAAATCCATATTCTTTCAGAATTTCCACCGCAATTTCACTGTTCAGTTCGTTATCTTCCACAAGCAGTATACATCTGCCTCTGAAATCTGAACCTGCTTCTGGAAGAATTGAATCTTCTACTTCAGCCTGACTCTGGCCGATAGCAGTCATCAAGGTATCTCTGATATCTGACATGAACAGCGGTTTCGCACAGAATGCAGTCACCCCTGCTGCTCTGGCTTCTGCCTCGATATCTGACCAATCATATGCGGTCAGGATAATGATCGGTGTATCATCACCAAGGCTGCGGATCTGACGGGTGACTTCAATACCATTCATATCTGGCAGACGCCAGTCAATGATATAAGCGTGGAACGCATCTCCCAGTTCCATAGACTGCCGTGCACGGAGAACAGCTTCCTTGCCGGAAAGTGTCCATTCCGAACGCATTCCGACCCTTACAAGCATTTTTGTCACACTGTCACAGGTATTAAAGTCATCATCTACAACCAGTGCCTTAAGCCCTTCCAGTTCTGCGATTTTCTCTATACGTTGGCGCTCAGACTGAATCCGTAATGGCAAACAGACAATAAATTCGGTACCTTTGCCCTGTTCTGTCTGAACCTCAATAGTTCCGCCCATCATATCCACAATATTCTTGGTGATTGCCATGCCAAGCCCTGTGCCCTGGGTTCTGCTTACAGTGGAAGTCCTCTCCCTCTCAAAAGGAGAAAAAATTTTCTGCACGAATTCCTGACTCATACCGATTCCGTTATCCTTTACCCGGATCTCATACAGCTTACTGCCTTTTGCTGCTTTCGGATACTGTTTCAGCCGGACAGAAACGGTTCCACCTGCAGGCGTAAACTTAACCGCATTAGACAAAAGATTCAGCAGCACCTGGTTCAGCCGAGTCTTGTCACAGTAAACATCTTCATTTGTAACATCCATGACATCCATATAAAGTTCCAGCTGCTTCGCATGTATTTGCCCACTGATGATCGTCTTCAGATCATGAAGCACATCCGACAGACTGACCTCTGTTTCTTCCAGATGGATCTTTCCGCTCTCAATCCGGCTCATATCCAATATATCATTGATCAGTGAAAGCAGATGCTTACTGGAGGAAAGAATCTTACCCAGATAATCCCGGACTCTTTCCTGATTATCAATATTACTTACAGCCAGTGTGGTAAAACCGATAATCGCATTCATTGGTGTCCGGATATCGTGAGACATATTAGAAAGGAAAGTACTCTTTGCCTGGTTTGCTGTCTCCGCCGCATGTACCGCCTCAGAGAGTGCCTGGTTCATTTTCCAGTCAGAGGTACGATCCGACATAACCAGGATATATTTCCTTTTCCCGTTTACCTCACTGCCCATTACAATATTATGGAACCAGCGTTTTTCCCCTGTCTTCAGATGAACATATTCAAAATCCCATTCTCTCTGCTCATGAACCTGGATTTCCTCCATATAATTTTTCTCTGGATTTTCCTGTTCCTCTGGATGTAGTTTTCCCAGGATACAAATATCTTTACGAATCTGTTCTACCGTAATACCCAGCAGCTTTTCCGCATTTGGGCTGACGTAATCTGCCTGATATGTTTTCTTCTGACCGGGCTGTCTTTCCGGCCCCGCATCATTTGCGTTTGCGGAT
>ERZ856578.7895-NODE-7895-length-10798-cov-8.838821_pt1 | contig 10798 bp, 9 predicted proteins | sample MGYA00514384_ERZ856578 | MGnify/ENA primary metagenome ERZ856578 (study PRJEB29103, sample SAMN06111958) | human gut metagenome | biome: human gut; feature: ankylosing spondylitis patient; material: healthy_person | host: Homo sapiens | place: China:Hangzhou...
ATCTTTAACCCACTATGTCCTAAATTCTTAATTATCTCGGTAACATCTGTGAGCGATAGTTTGCGCTCGCGACATAAACTACTACAAGGAAAAATACCGCACTGATTATCTGTGTGATTCCATATCCTGATGTTGAATCAATAAGCAGATCCAGTATGTTATTTAAAACAATATATGAGAATCCTCCGACTACAGCCGCATATATCTTTGATCTCGCACCTCCCGAAATCGGCATGCCTCCAAAAACAATTGCCACCATGATGTTCATTCCAATATCACCTGCTGTAGTGGTTGTAACCGACGGTGTATATACAAGGGTCATAAATGCTCCTATTCCAACGCCTATTCCTGCCATTAAAAAACCTAAAATAGCATAATTATTGTATTTAATACCCGAAAGTTGGGCACATACAGGGTTTCCACCCACAAATTTCTCTCTTCTTCCAAATTTCGTATAGTTAAATATGAAAATACAAATTGCTACCCAGACTACAAGTACTATCACTTTGAATACTGATGTATCAAGGGACTTTACTACTGCACTCGGAATGCTTATTCCGCCTACCGCACCACCTTTTGTCGTAATAATCTGTGATGCAATAGCTGACAAAACAGACATCATAGCAACCGTTGTAACAAAGACCGGAATATGAAATATTGATGCCAGAACCGAATTCAGTAAAGAGCATCCAATTCCTGCAAGCATGATAACCAGTATCATCCATCCAATATTTTCTGTCGCATTATATGTCATAACCCCCAGTGTCGCCGCAAACAAAGTCGCTGCTCCTAAACTGATATCAAAAGAACCCAGCGTATATATAAAAATTGCCCCTGTTGCTACAATTGATAATACAATGCCCTCGTTAAATACGATTTTAATGTACATATCCAGACGATACCCTTTGCTGCTTACAATCCCGCAAAAAATAGCAAAAAGGACTATAAGTGCTACAAAAGGCAATGTCCCTATTATCATTTTTTTACTTTTTGTCATCCTTCCTTTGCCTCCTAAATCATATATTCGATGATCTGTGAATCAGAAAGATTTTCACTTCTTTCAAACTCCATTGTAATTTCTCCATCTTTCATGATGAGCACTCTGTCGCTCATTCCTATGAGTTCCGGTAATTCTTCACTAATCATCAGAATGGATTTTCCTTCATTTTTCAGTTTTACCATCAGCTGATACATAGCCTGCTTAACTCCGATGTCAACGCCTCGTGTCGGACAGTCAAGAATGATGATTTCGCTTCCGCAGCCTATCCATTTTCCAAAAACAACCTTCTGCTTATTTCCACCCGAAAGCTGTGAAACTGACTGTTCTCTTCCCGCACATTTAATAGACAACTCTTTAATCTGATTATCTACATATTTCTTTTCTCTGTTTTTTAATACAAGAAAATCTTTTATTGCAAACTCGCTCATTCCGGCAATTGAAATATTATCCTCTATGCTGGCATTCAAACACAATGACTCAACATCTCTGTCTTTTGAAACATATCCGAGTCTCTTTTTCATTGCTTTTGAAGGACTGTCAATGATTGTTCCATCGCTTACCGAAACACTTCCCGATTCAGGCTTTAACGCTCCGAAACACACTTTTCCAAGTGAATGCATTCCACAATGCGCCAGACCGCCGATTCCTACTATTTCGCCTTTTTTTACCTGAAAAGATATATCTTTAAGTCTGTCTCCATAAATAAGATTCTTAACATCAAGTGCTACCTGAGGCTGTGAAGTTGCTTTAAAATCACTTCTGTAATAATCACCCTGAAGTTCTCTTCCTATCATGCTCGCACGAATAGCACCTGCCTCAAATTCCTCTTTCACAAATGTTCTTATTATCTTTCCATCTCTTAAGACGGTTAATGTATCACAGACATCCATTATCTCATCCAGATCATGTGAAATAAAAATAACTGATTTGTTTTCCTTCCGGAAACGATTCATAATATCGTACAGTACCTGTCTTCCGTCATGTGACAGAGCCGTGCTTGTCTCGTCTATTACCAGTATTTGTGGCTGTTTCATTACCACCTTCGCAATCTCAACCAGCTTTCTTGTCTGAAAATCCAACTGCTGCATCTGCATATCGCCTGTCACATCATTTACTCCGATGTTTTTCATAACCTCAGTTGCATCAGCATTCATTTTTTTTCTGTTCACAAGCCCGAATTTGTTTTTATATTTTTCAGTCTCTGCAAGAAAAATATTTTCTGCAACTGTCACTCCCTGTATCGTTCCGCTTTCCTGAACGATCATTCCTATTCCTCTATGCAATGCATCAATCATGCTTTGCGGCTTCCACTCCTGCCCTTTAAAAAACATCTTACCGCTATCGCATGGTTGCATTCCAGCTACTATAGAAGTAACTGTAGATTTTCCTGATCCATTCTCTCCGATAAGTCCTCTGATTTCTCCCGGATACACCGAAAGCGATACATCATTTAAAGCTACCGTACTTCCAAATTTCTTATTCATGTTTTCAACTTTTAAAATTGGTTCACTCATTTTTATCACCTCGTCTATACTGTTATTATAGGTTTTGATTAATAATCATGTGATTTTGTTTTTTATCTGTTTCAGTCTACTTTTTAATATTTTTTGCTTTACAATTTTCTCAAGCCCGGTTTTCTATTCTTCTTGTCAAAAAATAGATTAAAAATTATATGTTTTTATTGATTTTCATATTCCATTCATGTTTTAATTTATATATAATCAAATTTTTAATTAATACGGAGGTTTTTATGTCAGAGAATTACTATCTTATTTCAGATAACGATACACATATGCCAATCCGCTGTACAATGCAGCGCTTTGACCATTTACGTCAGCACATGCACGATTTTTTTGAGTTTTCAATGATCGTGTCCGGAAACTGCTCGTTACAGCTTGATGACCATATCTATAGTCTTAAAGCTGATGACGTATTCTGTGTTGATCCATTGATGCTGCATGAACTACATGGTGTAAACTGCGTAATTGTAACCATATTATTCAACCAGTCTCTGTTTACGCAGATTCTTCCGATACCCTCTCAACCTCGTTTCTTTTGTGTCAGCACGGTATCTGAACACCCAAAAGCAATTTCTGAACTACGCTCTCTGATTGCACATATAATAAAGACCAACATTGATAAAAAAGAGGGATATGAGCTGCGAAACTGGGCTTACATATATAAAGTTATGGATATTTTTTATAGAAATTTCCGTATAAAGCTCTCTACTGCAAAGGAAAAGAAAAACCACAAATATGCTATGAGACTCTCTGAAATATCTCAGATTATCCAACAGCGCTATACAGAAAATATCACATTAAAAGAATTGGCTAATGAAGTTCATTTATCGGTACCATACCTGTCAAAATTCTTTGTAGAATATTATGGAATGAATTTTTTGAGTTATCTAAATCAGTACCGCCTCATGCATGCCGTGCAGGAACTGTCTACAACCGATAAAAATATTGATGAAATTGCTATTGACAGTGGTTTCTCAAGCAGTCATGCATTTGTCTCTCTTTTCAAAAAGCAATATGATATGCTGCCAAAAGAATACAGAAAAGAACAAAAAAGCAATAAAGAGAACTCTCACCAGCAGATTGAGCAGCATAACTATATTGCCGGACTCAAAAAATACTTAATAAATGACATATCGTCCAATGTTACAACTCCGACTGCTGACCGCATAATAGATTTTTCCGTTTCCGGAAGTACGATACATCTGATAAACACCTGGAAAAAAATGATGACTGTAGGTCGCGCAAGCGATGTACTGATAAGTGATGTACAGCAAATGCTAACCCAGTTGCAACTGGCTGTAGGTTTTGAGTACATCAAATTATGTGGTGTTTTTTCGGATGATCTACATGTGTACACCGAAATGCCAAACGACTCACCTGTATATAGTTTTTCGTATCTTGATAAAATACTTGATTTTGTGACAGACAATAATCTAAAGCCGTGGATTCAGTTATCATATATGCCCGAAAAACTTGCAAAATATCCAAACAAACGATTATTCGGCTCAAATGTCAGTCAGCCAAATTCTGTCGCATCATGGTGTCAGCTGGTTTTAGAATTCTTGCGCCACATAGCTGCCCGATATGGTCTTGATGTAATCAAAACATGGAAGTTTGGTCTTTGGAACCAGCCAAACACAGACAATAATCTTTTTGGATTTTCAAAAGAACAGGATTTTTTTGAATTTTATAAAGAAACATATATTTGTCTAAAAGGCTTCTGTAATGACTTGGAATTTTGTCTGCCTCCGACTTTCTATATAGTCTCAGATGAATACGAGAATTGGTATTTACATTTTCTTGACTGGTGCAGGAGCAACGGCTGTGTTCCAGACAGTCTCAGCTTTACTTACTACGACACAAAGCTTATGAATACAAACAATCACACAAAAGAATCATTCGGATTTGTTTATACTATGAGCCTTTCCGAATCACCTGACGGACTTAAGGATTTTGTTATGCAGGTGCTGAGAGAACGCCGCCAGTTAAAACTTGGCAATATGCCTATATACCTGTCAGAATGGAATAATACGCCAAGTCAGCAGGACCTGCTTAATGATACCTGTTATAAATCCTGCTATATAGTAAAAAACATACTTGAAAACTATGACCGACTAAGCAGTTTTACATATCAGGCGCTTACCGATCTCATGGCCGATGCAGCTCTTCCAAACAAATTATTCTTTGGTGGACTTGGTCTGTTCACTACAAACGGCATTCCAAAAGCAAGCTATAATGCCTACACACTTTTACAGCAATTAGGTGACGAGTTTCTCGGGCGTGGTGACGGATATTTTATTACACGAAAAGATACAAGCTATCAGATAATGCTCTATAATTATCAGCATTTTAACTATCTGTATGCTAACGGCGAGAGATTTGACATGACAGAAACCGACAGATATACCGTATTTACAGACTCCGAACCTGTTACTGTCAAATGTAAGCTATCTGATATTCCCGAAGGACATTACAAAGTATCCGATACATACATAAACCGTTCACACGGCAGTTCTTTTGATCAATGGATTGCCATGGGCGCATTAGAGCCTACCACTCCACATGAATTTGATCTGCTAAAAAAGGCATCCACCCCCGGATTCCATCAAAGATTAGCCGATGTAACCTCTGATGGTATTCTAGAGTTGAATGCCACATTAGACTTATTGGAAGTCCGTCTGATACAAATTGTTCCGTTATTATAAGATAGCTAATAAATCTGAAAACGTATGGATTGGATATGTCACATTTTTATGAGTGCCGGCAGCTCCAATCCCTGCACTTTCAAAGCCCCCTGCATATGCAGCTTCTATTCCGGCAAGCGCATCCTCAACAACCATACAATTCTCAGGTTTCTCACCAAGCATTTCAGCAGCTTTTAGGAACACTTCCGGATCAGGTTTTGATTTTGTAATGTTCGTTCCATCGCTTATCGCATCGAAATAATCCCCCAGACCTATTTGTTTTAATATTTTCTTTGTATTCTTGCTGCTTGATCCTATCGCAAGCTTATAGCCTCGCTTTCTTAATTCATCAAGTGTGTCCTTTACCTCAACCGATAAATCCGCAGGAGACATTTGATCAAGTAAATGCACATAGCTTTCATTTTTTCTTGCTGCCATCTGCGTTTTCTCCTCCTGCGTATATTCCCTGAATGCTCTCTCTAATATGATATCAAGGCTATCCATCCTGCTGACCCCTCTTAATCGGTCATTTATTTCTTCATCAAAATATATTCCCTCTTCATCTGCCAGCTTCTTCCATGCCTGAAAATGATATTTGTCCGTAAAACATATAACTCCATCAAGATCAAAAATAACTGCGTTTAATTTATTCATGAGATACCTCCTAGCAAAGCTTTTTCTTTTGGTTCTCACGATAACAAAAATAAAGACAGCTTTTTAGCCTCTCATTAGACTAAAAAACTGTCCTTATTTTCTCATCACTTATTTTCTATCCTGTATCGCCTTGGTGTCACACCATATCTGTTTTTAAACTGCTTAAAGAAATAGCTCTGGTTCTCATACCCTACATCAAGAGCAATTTCCTCAATGGTAAGGTCTGTATCCATTAACAAATGCTCTGCCATCTGAAATCTTTTTCTTTGCAGAAGCTCCTGAAAATTGTATCCGGTTTTTTCTTTTATCAGCTTACTCAAAGTTGTCATTGACTGATGCGTTTCCTCTGCAATTCTTGTCAGACTGGCATTTTTACAGTCACTGTTAATATATCCGAGCACTGCCTGGACTACAGTCTCCTTATAGTCCATAGAAGAGTTATGACTAAGATTTTCCAGATGCTTCAGCAGATACAAAAATACAATTCCCATAGAATATTGGTTTATAATATCTTCGTCAGCATATCCGTGCAGCATTGATTCCACCATATTTTCCATAAGGTTTTCAACCTGTTCATTTTCCTGCAGTCTGAACAGCAGATAATGTGAAACCGGATCTTTTTGCCTGAATACACCTGTCACAAACCTGGCAAGGACATTTTCTTCACCGAGCATTGATAAAGGTATCTCAAAGAATTCCGGCAGTGCGATAAAATTGATACCGATGTCCTGATAATCCGCTCTTTTTATTGAATGCACCACCTGCTGGTTCAGCATCAGGACATCTCCCTTATGAAGTACTAATTCTTTTCCTTCTATATAATGCGTAATACTGCCCTGGACCACATACATAATCTCTACATAATTGTGTCTGTGTTCCGGGAAATCAACAAAACGGCTATGCGGACGTACTGTAATAAGCTGTCCTCTGCGAAGCAGCCGTTCCCTGTCTATTTCCTCTAGCTTTTCGTTCACATACAATTGTCTTTCAATGTTACCCTGGCCGTCCAGATATTTCTGTTCTTCTTCCGATACCTTCATTAGTTCATCTAACAGTTTCTGTTTCATATAATATTCCCTTCGTATAATAGCAGACAGGTCAAATTCACCGGTAATGATGAGTCATCGCGTCAATAATATCTTCATATTTTACTAATGACACATTTCCCATCTCTACTGCCTTTTCCATGCACCTTTTTGTAAATCCGGTTTTTGAGAACAGGAAATAATGTATTTTCGTGTAACAAAATAATCCACTGCGTTCTATCAGTGTTTCCATAAATACTGCGTACAGATTTCCTCAAGAATTCTGCCCATATAATCATTGAGTTCATGCACAGCCCACAAATAATTTATATAATATCCATTCTTATTTCATCAATAATACTTTTATCTCTTATCTTGTGAATTTCAGTTCGTGTGATAAAAAACACAATTCCTATCAAAACAAATATACCACAAAACAATGTCGCCCACGGAATATGATACAACACCGGAAAAGCCTTCCGAATAGATAAATTAATTAACAACGGAATTGCAATTCCAAGTATCACTCCCGGAACAAGTGCATTTAAAACGCAAAAAACACTTTCACTATATAACATCCTGCAAAGTGATTTATTTGTCATTCCAACACTCTTTAACACTGCAAACTCACGGCTTCTGATTCTGATATTTGTCGTCAGCGTACTAATTACACTTGTAAATCCCATAAGAACGAGCAGGATAACAAAACCATACATCACAATTTCAACAAGAACTATAGCTATATTGAGCATTTTAACCATAGCATCTGTGCGGGCAATTCTCACGGTATATCCCTGCTCTACATAAGAATCCTCTGCCGCAATCGGAAAATATTCATCCATGACGCTTCTGGCATATTCCGTATAATCATCCTCATCTGATGGCATACTAAACCAGTCACAGCTCCTTGCATCCGCATCAGGTACGACAATTCTGACCGGGTATGGTGTCAATTCCCAAAAACCATATTCCTTTAAATCAGCCTGTTCTAAAATACCTCCAATTGTAAAGGTGTTCTTCTCATTGGCTGCGTTTATCAAGGAAATCTGTGTCACATCATCTTTAAAAGGTTTTATCGACGTATACTCTCTATTGTCATTATATTGGTAAGTATTCAGCAAAAGTATACTTCCATTTTTCCCCCTCGTTTATGATTAATCAGATTACTACATGCTACGCATGCATCGATGATACCTTTTGACCCTTTAATCATTATATCAAGTCTCAGTAATCCTCTCAATGACTTTTCTCCACTTTACAGGAGTCACTCCAAGAACAGAGATATCCGTTCCATAGTTCCAAAACCGCCAGGAAAGATATTTGCAATCTTTAAAAAACCAATTGGTGCACATCTCTTTTAGAAGACAATAATTGTTCTTTTCTCATGACAAAAATCTCCTTTTTCATTGATTTGAGACAGATAGGAAAAAGCCGGATTGGAATGTACACATTCCAATCCGGCTAAATGTTCAGTCAATAATGTTTCATAAATTTTCAACAACTTCCGCTGATTTCTTAATAATTCTCTTCGTGCACTTCAAAATAGCTCTGCGGATGATTACATACCGGACATACCTCAGGTGCTTTTGTTCCTACCACAATATGTCCACAGTTACGGCATTCCCATACCTTAACTTCACTCTTTTCAAATACCTGTGCAGTTTCAATATTTTTAAGAAGTGCACGATATCTCTCCTCGTGATGCTTCTCAATCTCTCCTACAGCTCTGAATTTTGCTGCAAGTTCAGGAAACCCTTCTTCCTCAGCTGTTTTAGCAAAGCCTTCATACATATCTGTCCACTCATAATTCTCACCTTCTGCAGCTGCTACTAAATTTTCTTTTGTATCTCCAATTCCTGCTAATTCCTTGAACCACATCTTTGCATGTTCTTTTTCATTATCTGCGGTCTTTAAAAATAATGCTGACATCTGTTCATAGCCTTCTTTTTTTGCTACAGAAGCAAAATAGGTATACTTATTTCTTGCCTGAGACTCCCCTGCAAATGCTTCCTGTAAATTTTTTTCTGTCTGTGTTCCTGCGTATTTGTTCGCTGCCATTTCTTTTACCTCCGTTTTCTTCACTACTTTTTCAAAATCTGATGCCGGATGCTTGCACAAAGGACATATAAAATCATCCGGTAATTCTTCGCCTACATATTCATATCCACAAATTCTGCAACGCCATATCGTCTGACCATCCTCCGTTTGTCCAACTGCCTGTGGCTTAGGTTTAATATTATTCTGATAATACTCGTATGTTACAGAAGGAATATCACTTAAAACTTCCATGTCAGTTATCTCACCAATGAACATTGTATGCGAACCTAAATCTTCTGTTTTATTAACAGTTACAGAAATGTATGCATTGGTACCTTGTGTAATATAATAAATACCATTTGTACCCCTGGCACACTTTTCAAATGTTTCAAACTTATTGGTATCCCTTCCTGATTGAAAGCCAAAATGTTTAAATAATTCAAATTGTGCATTCTGATTCAGGACTGATACTGTAAACTTTCCGGTTCTTTCAATCATGTCATGCGTATAATTTGATTTGTTAACACAGATACTTAACTGGTTTGGTTCTGAAGCTGCCTGAATTGCTGTATTAATAATACATCCATTGTCTTTTTCGCTTTCCCTGGCAGTTAGTACAAACAATCCGTAACTCAACTTATACATTGCCTTTTTGTCCATGCTATTCCTCCTTTTCCGATTGTAGGATATGCTTCTTTTATAAATTCATACACTTCATTTGCTGTAACATGCCTTTTCATCTCATATACAGCATTTCGTACGAGGTCTTTCTGAATAGTATTTCTTCTATTTGCCATGCATTCTCCTTATTAGGACTTGTTCTTAATAAGGATTATATATTATTTTAAAGCTTTTTTCATCAAAACAGTAATAATTCTTGTTATTCTTTTTTAATCAATTGATACCAAGTTGCTTCATCAATTCAAATGGGCGAAGTTCTCCCGACAACACTTTTTCATAATGCTCTAAAAATTCTTTTTGTGACATTATCGCCGGACAACCATAATCATCCCATTCTCCACGATTTTTCTTAGCATCAATCCCCTCACGCTGATGTTTCTCTTTCTTCTCAATCTCTGCCTGTGCCATAGCTGCATATAACTCAATTATCATACAAATCGCATTTTCTTTGTCAATCATAACAGAAAGGACGAATGCTCAAATGCATTCGTCCCCAAAACGGTTATATATTTAGTATAAATTGTTGTAAACTTGCAATGAAAACATCTACAAGTTTAGTTAATTGTGCATTTCAGCAAATACATACTATTTGTAATCTTTGTTTTTGAGCGACGTACCGACAAACGGTATCGTTGCAAATTCCCGAGGGTTACTACGTATAACATAATCGATATAATTCGCCACCATCAATGCGTAAGCATAGTACCCCATCGGGTTCGGATGGAAGCCCAGCCCGAACGACTTACGCATTTCGGCATCGTATACGGGCGCATGCGCAGTCATATCCAGCAAGTATGTAAAGTCAAACATATCGCACAATTTGGCAAGTTCGCTTGCGATATAACGAATATCTTTATCGCAGGCTTCACCGCGAAGTTGCGGAGTAACGACAAAAATACGAGCATTTGGCTCGATCGTTTTAAGTTTGCAAACGATTTTGCCCATATTGCCGAAGAACGTATCGGCGTTATCCTGCGGACATTCTGAGTTAACGTCCTTGACGCTTCCCAACGGATGTCCGCAGACAAACGAATCGTTGTTGCCCAGCGCAATGATATACGCTTGATTCCATTGCCAAAATCCGTTTGCATCCGCCCAACTTTGCATATACTCGCGCGCGGTCATTCCGCCGCGAGAATAATTGTTGTACTTCGTCCCCGTAATGCGCTCCAAAACAGCGGGCCACGAATACTCGTA
>ERZ856578.7899-NODE-7899-length-10790-cov-3.740316_pt1 | contig 10790 bp, 13 predicted proteins | sample MGYA00514384_ERZ856578 | MGnify/ENA primary metagenome ERZ856578 (study PRJEB29103, sample SAMN06111958) | human gut metagenome | biome: human gut; feature: ankylosing spondylitis patient; material: healthy_person | host: Homo sapiens | place: China:Hangzhou...
CGGAAGTGAACGTCCCGTTATCCTGATGACCGATTATAAAGCGAATGGAGAAGGAATCTATGAAGTTTTGAAAAAACAGATGGAACCTTACCGCAAGTATTTTTGTTCTGTAAAAGATGGCGTATATCAGGAAGGAGCAGTCCTGTTTTTTATTTCCGGGAATCGTCCGTTATATTCCCTGCCTTCGGAATCTTTACGGTTTGCTTTTTTAGACGGACAGATCCGGGATCTTGGTAAAGGAATGCCGGCTTCCCTGACTCCGGTGATCAGTGATAATTACCAAAGTTATTTCAGTTGGGAAGGCAACGGGGAAATGCCTGAAGAACAGTATAAAAGAATGGTGGAGATAGTGAAAAATGTTATTCAGGAAAAAAAATTGTTCCGTTGGTGGGGGGCTCCCGATACCGAAGCTTTTAAGAGGTTATTTCTACGAACCGGTGTTGATCTGGTGGGTACCGACGACCTGAATCTATTATATAATTTGCTATCGGAAAATGAATAAGCTTGTCTTTTGTGTTATAATAACGTCCCTGATTTTCGGCTGTTCTTTACAGAAAGGCCGGTTGGCCCGGGAAGTGAATCCTTTTGTAGGGACAGGTTTTCACGGACATACTTATCCGGGGGCTACGGTCCCGTTCGGAGCTGTACAGTTGAGTCCGGATACCCGGAAAAACGATTGGGACGCTTGTGCCGGCTATCATTACAGCGATTCGCTTATCTCAGGTTTTTCGCATACGCATCTCAGCGGAACCGGATGTATCGATTTCGGAGATATCCTCGTTTATCCGGCAAGTAGGACACTGGATCCGGAACAAGGAGGGAAAAGCGATCCAGGGTACGCTGGGCTTCACCGGCGCCCTGCTCAAAATCGTTCGGCGGGTATCGCCCACCCATCTGCTCGTCCTCTTCGACGGCGAGCATCCCAACGGGCGGGCGGAGCTGGACCCCGCTTACAAAGCCAATCGCGTGGATTACACGGCGGTCCCGGACGACGACAACCCCTTTTCGCAGCTTCCGGACATCGTCGCGGCTCTCGATTTCATGGGGATCCGCCACGCCGAAACGACGGACGGGGAAACCGACGACGCCATCGCCGGCTATGTCGGCCGGTACCGCGGCCGGATCCCGATCGTCATTTCCTCCCTCGACAGCGATTTCTTCCAGCTCATCGGCAAAACCGTGACGGTTCTGCGATACCGCGGCGAGCATACCGTGCTCTGCGACACGGCCTACGTCCTGGACCGGTTCGGGATCTCTCCCGGCCTCTTTGCCGATTTCAAGGCCCTCGTCGGCGATCCGTCGGACAACATCAAGGGCGCCGACCGTGTCGGTCCCAAGACCGCGGCGGCGCTGCTCCATCGCTTCGGTGGTCTGGAGGAGATTCTGCAGGACGCGGACACCATCGGGCAGGCGGCGGTTCGGGCCTCTATCCAGGCGAACGCGGACCGCCTGCGGCTGAACGCCCGTCTGATCCGCCTGCGGGGCGGCGGCGCGCTGCCGTTCGACATCGGGGAACTCGCCTATCAGGACTCCGGCATGACGACGAACGAGGTTCTCGCCGGAATCGGCCTGAAATAATGCCGCTTTGAATACGATCCAGGCATCTCACAACGTGGACTGAAGGAGGAACTGGCATGGATATAACGGTGGATATTTCAAAAGTTGTTCTCGAAACCGACCGGCTTCTGCTGCGCGGATGGCGGGAGAAGGACGTGGATGATTTTTTCGAGTATGCCTCGGTCGACGGCGTGGGGGAAATGGCCGGGTGGAAACATCATGAAACCCTGGAAACCACCCGTCAAATCCTGCATGGTTTTATCCGCGAAAAAAATGTATTCGCGGTGGTTAACAAAGACAACGATAAGGTGATTGGATCGTTGGGATTACACGAATCCTGGGCAAATGGCGACGACCGCGCCAAAAATTTGAAAGTGAAAGAGATCGGGTATGTATTGTCGAAAGCGTATTGGGGAAACGGCTTGATGCCTGAAGCGGTAAAGGCCGTAATGGCCTTCTGCTTTGAACGCTGCGGACTCGAGGCGCTGACTTGCAGCCATTTTGAAACAAACTCGCAGTCCAAAAGGGTCATCGAAAAATGCGGCTTTTCTTATGTCGGGAACAGTGAGTTTTTTGCCAAGCAGCTCCAAAAACGCTTCCAAAACCGGAATTATATCGTCTTGCGTTCAGATTGGACTGCTCCCGTCAGAATAATGCCGAAATAACATGATTTTCTTGCTCATATAGTTAAAGTTATGGAAAGAATTTTAAAAAGGATGTAGAGGAGAATGATGCACTTTGAGTTGGTGCAACCGTCTATTGAATACAAGAATCAATACGAAAAAATGATGAACGAATGGGAAAATTTTGGCGGCAGATTGAATCCTGGAGCATTACGGCGATACTGTTATTCGCAGAAACGCATTGTATCTTATGAAGAATGGCTAAATTGGATTGATGAAGATAAACGCGCTGGACAAGAATTGTATTTTTTTATTAATGAACAAAGAATATTAGGGGCAATCAGCCTTCGCCCAAAAAAAGACGCAAATCACATAGGCACTGACGGTCATATCGGTTATGGCATTCGTCCGTCTGAGCGAAGAAAAGGATATGCTACAATCATGCTGTCCATGGCTTTGCCAATCCTGAAACGTCATGGTATCAATCCGGTCGTGATTAGCTGCGATAAAGATAATACGGGATCAGCAAAAACCATCTTGAATAATAATGGTACACTCGTAGAAGAGATTGCCGATAAAGCGTCCGGAAATATTCTTCAGATATATCAAATCCAACTGTAAGCCTGTTGTGGCTTTCATCTTTAAAGTTTTACGCGGGTTCAAGTCCTCAATCCGATTCAACAGGCGGATCTTTTTTGTATCATCTTTACTTTGCGGCGGCACCTTGCAGCCGCCATTGGCCGCGCGCGTGTCCGCGCCGTGAAACGCCGGCGTTTCACCTCACATATGGGCGATCAAAAGCAGGCGCCGGCAAACCGGCGCCTGCTCGTTTATGAATCCCCGTCCTGCGGGGAGGGTTCCAAAGCATCCAGCAACTCGGGGACCAGCTCCTGCTCGGCCTGGGTCAGGCAGGCCGCCGCCCGCCAGCGGGCGGGCAGCAGATTCCAGATCCGCCCAGCCCATTCCCGGACGGACGGGGGAAGCTCCACGGTCCGTCCGTCGACGGCCTTGAGCCGGAGAACACCGTTTTCCACCGCGTATTCCAGCCGCGGCTCGGTATTGCCGAAGGTCATCTGCCGGGTATTGATATCCGCCACGAAAAAACCACAGCCCAGGATCAGCAGGCAAAGGGTGAGCATGAACGCGCTGCCGAACGCGCGTGTCCGGCTCTTTTTTTCGCCGCTTTCCTTTTGCTTCGTCATTTTGTCCCGTCCTTCCGGCCTCTTTACGCCATCGCTTTCAAATCCCCCAGCACTTTGACGAGCGCGCGTCCCAGCATCTGGCCGGAAACCATGGCCTCCTCCAGCGTGTTGGCCTCGCTCCCCATTTCCACCAGGATCGAACCATGGGTGAGCTGCTGGTTATACCGCGCGTTGCCCACCAGCGAGATCGGCCGCATAACCCCCTCATACCGGGTATGCAGCTCCTGCTGCAGCCGCACGGCCAGGGACAGGTTCTCCTGCCAATCCGGGTGGGGAACCGAAGCGGTGTTCATCATCCCCATCACGATCATCATCTGGGCCGCCTTTTTCCCCCCGATTTCGGCCGTGGGCTTGACCTTGCTGCTCGCATCCCTCTGGATCGAGTCGCGGTGGATATCGAGTACCACCTGGATGGTGGGATACGCCTCCAGGTTTTTCAGCACCGTCGCCTTGGACCGGTCGTACGCACCCGTATACTGCGGCGAATCGTGCACCGTCTTGTCATGGACAACCCCGATCCCCGCCGCCTGCAGCTGCGCGGCGACCACCTCTCCGACCGCGACCACGTTTTTGGTTTCATCCAAAGTCCGGGTCGGGTCGGAATCGTTGTAAAAACCCGCGTCGTAATCGAGATAGCATTCGGTGGTGTGGGTGTGCATGAGCAGTACCTGCGGTTCGGCCGTGTCGGTGATCGAGATGGCGGGCTTGCGGGAGAGCAGATCCGCAATATCCAATGTAAGCCCGCTGCTGTTGCGCACCGCGACGCCGTCAACAAAGTCGCTCCCCGGGGACAACTGCTCGGTCAGCACTGTGCCGCCGCTGGATTTCTCAGGGATGACCGGCTCTGGAAACGTGGGAAGGGTCGGCCACGCTATGCCGTTTTCCCATTCGGTCGGCAGGGTGGTCGGCGGCGTGGTCGTCCCGGAAGGCTTGGTTCCGCTCGTGGGAGGCGTTGTGCTGCTTCCCCCTGCCGCCGGTTCTCGTTCCAACCGCCCGCTCAGCGCTTCGGCGCCCCCGTCGGGCTGCTGGATACCGACCGACAGCATGGCGAGCCGTCCACCCCATTCCAGCAGCGCCTTCCGGCTAAGCCCGCCGCAGACGGCCGCCAGGCAGGCCGAGGCCGCCAGCACACTGAAGGCCGCCCGGACGGCCCGTTTCGTCTTTTTCTGCATACGGCATCACCGCTATATATCTATGCGGCAAAACCGGCGGCTAGACCCCCTGTATCCGGATTGTCCGATTTTTCCTCTACTGTGCGGCGGCGGCCAGTTCGAGCGGTGAGTAATCGGGCTGCAGGGCGGCATTGATCGCCATGGCGACCAGGCGGGAGGCCCGCCGGATCATCAAATCGATCTCCCGCGGGGTCACCATCATGCCAGCCCCGCGGGGGGACACCGCATCGGCCGCATCTTCCCGCCCGGTGAGCTCCTCCGCGAGAGTCACGGCGTCCACTACGGTGGGGACCCCCACCGCGATGACGGGTATCCCCAGGGTATCCCGGTTGAGCTCCCGCCGGTTGTTCCCCACCCCCGACCCCGGAGCAAGGACGGTGTCGCTGAGCTGGACCGTGCAGCCCAGCCGGGACAGGCTGCGGGCCGCCAGCGCGTCGACCGCCACCACGGCGGCCGGTTTGACCACCGCGATCACCCCTTCCGCCATCTCGCCGCTCTCCACCCCCGTGTTTCCCAGCACTCCCGGGGCCATCACGGCGGTGGGACGGAGGTCGTCGAGTCCCGCGGCGCGGGCGAATTCACCTTGGATATGCCGGGTGGCGAGCACCATCTTGACCGCCTGCGGCCCTAAGGCGTCGGGGGTAATCGCCTCGTTTCCGAGGCCCACGACCAGCACGGTCCCCTCCTCCGGAAGCAGAGATGCCAGCTGCCCCCCGATCAAACGGGCGGTTTCCTCCAGCTCCGTTTCATTGTCGGTCAAAGCCGGAAGCTCGGCCGTGATATAGGTCCCGCGGGGTTTCCCGAGCGCCCGTTCCCCCCGTTCGCTCAGGATCCGGATGCGGGTCAACGCCGCACGCCCCTGCACGAAACGGTCCCGTTCCACGTCCTCGTCCGTCAGCGCCTCCTGACGGACCGGCTGTTCGGCGGCTTCCAGCGCCAGATCGGTGCGCCTTTCCATATCCAAAGTCCTTCCTTTCCATAAGCCGGGGACCCGCACCGTTTCCGTTCGGGAAATCTGCCCCGCCGGATTCCCCGCTGCCCATTCCGGCCCTTCGTCCGGCGATTTGCCTATATATCCCGGCATTTCCTGCGCCTTTCGAGTATTTGCAGAAAAAACCGGAATATTCCCAAAAAAAGAGTTGATTTTCTGACCGGAACATGCTAAGATAATTTGTGCGTGATTTTCAAGGAATGAATTGGCAGAGGAGGTGTGACCATGCCCAATATCAAATCCGCTAAAAAGCGTGTGAAGGTCATCGCGACCAAGACCGCGCAGAACAAGGCCAACCGCTCTGCCCTCCGGACTCAGATCAAGAAGGCGAACGTGGCGATCGAAACCGGGGCCGCTGACAAGGACGAGGCCGTACGGGCCGCCGTCAAGAAAATTGACCAGGCCGTGGCGAAGGGACTCCTGCACAAGAATACCGCCGCCAGGAGAAAGTCCGCCCTCGCTAAACGCGCCCAAGCATAAACGCCGTCTGAAAAAGCCTCGTCGGAATGACGAGGCTTTTGTTCTATCCAAAAGGAAACCGGAGGTTATCCGCCATGAAACTCATCCCGCCTTCCCTTCCCGCCGATCTGCCCGTGTCCAGCGATCCGGCCGGGGTTGTGGCCGTCTGTGCGGCGTCGGGCGACGACGTCACCGACCGGCACTTTCTCCAGGGTGTCCTGTCGGGGGAATTTCCGTCCCGTATGGAATTCCGGCGCTGCCGGTTCGACGGCGTCCGGATGGCCGGCAGCCGGTTCGACCACGCCGATTTTGTGGACGTGGTATTTTCCGGCTGCGATCTGTCGGGGGCGGAACTGTCGGGCTGCGGCTTCCTCCGCTGCCGGTTCGAAAACTGCAAAGGGGTGGGCACCGCGTTCGTCCACAGTCCCATGCGCCATGTCGTTTTGGAGGGCAGTCCCCTCCGGATGGCCAACTTCTCCGAGACGCCCTTCAAAGCTGTCCGCTTTTCCGGCTGCGACCTGACCGAAAGCGTCTTTTTACAGTGCGTGCCGCAAGACCTCTCATTTGAGTCGTGCAAGCTGGTTAAAATCAATTTCTGCCGCACCCGTCTGGCGGGGATCGATTTCTCCGCCAACCAGCTCGAGGGGATCCTCATCTCGGGTGACGAGCTGCGGGACGCGGTCGTCTCTCCCCTGCAGGCCGTGGAGCTGGCCCGCCTTCTCGGGGTGAGGGTGAAAGACGGCTGAACCTCTCACTCTTCGAACTCATAAAGCATCGGTCTCATTCCAAACCAGATCTAAAAAACGGGAGGAGCATGATGGCTGTGACACTCTACCTCATCCGGCACGGCCTGACACAGGGAAACCTGGAGGGCCGCTATATCGGGCAAAGGGAAAATCCCCCGCTGAGCGACCGGGGCCGGCGGGAACTGACCGAACGGAAGGAAACCCATCCGTACCCCCGCGCCGAGGCGCTGTACACCAGCCCTCTCCTCCGCTGCCTGCAGACGGCGCAAATCCTGTATCCCATGCTGGTGCCGGTCCCCCTGCCGTCTCTGTCGGAGCAGGATTTCGGCCTGTTCGAGGGGAAAACATACGAGCAGCTCAAAGACGATCCCGCTTACCGCCATTGGGTGGATTCGGCCGGCCTGCTGCCGCCACCTGGAGGCGAAAGCGGCCAGGCATTGACCGTCCGGTTGGAGGGGGCGCTCAAAAAAATAGCAGATGACTGTCGGAAAAGCGGGGCCAAAACCGTCGCGGTAATCACCCACGGCGGCTGCATCATGGCCATGCTCAGCCGCTTGAATCTCTGTCCGGACTCCTCGCCTGTCTCCTTCTATGGCTATCAGGCCCCGAACGGAGGCGGATTCTCTGTCGAGCTGCATCCCGATTCCGCCCGAATTTCCCTTCTCGGGGTTTTGTAAAGGATTTATGCTTGTCAAGCATCGGCAAATATGCTATACTGTCGTAAGAGAACGAACTTTTTGTGTTTTGCAAGATAAAAATTGGCGCCCCATGATCCAACGACGGTGAAGAAGGTGACGGCATGGCTCTTGGATTTCCTCTGTATATCAATCTGCATGGAAACAACTGTGTCGTGCTGGGCGGCGGGGAATTTGCCTGGGAGCGGGCGCGGACCCTGCTCGCGTTCGGCGCCAAAGTGACGGTGATCAGCCCCACTCTGTGCGAGGGTCTGCGCCGCCTCGACGAAGAGGGGAAAATCCGCTATATTCCCCGCCGGTATTTCCGCGGGGACTGCACCTGTGCCTATCTTTGCGTCGCCGCGACGGAAGATGAAGCGCTTAACATCGCGATTTCCGACGAATGCAAGGCCAAAGGAATTCCGGTGAATGTGCTCAAGCCCGTCGCTTTCGGCACCTTCTATTTCCCGGCCGTCGTCCTCACCGATACGCTGTCCGTGTCGATTTCAGGCAAGCTCGATCCCGTGGTGCTCGCCCGCTTGCGCGACCAGATCGAGCAGGCGCTCCCAACCATGCTGAAAGCCGCCTCTTCCTCTGACACAGATGTGGATCTCACCCCGGTTTGATCCCGGGGCAAGGAAACGGCGCCGCAGTCTGCAGACTGCGGCGCCGTTCGGATGTTTGATCGGGGGACTTAGAAGTTGTCCTGACGGTTCTGACGATTCTGGGAATTCTGGTTGTTGTTCTGGTTCTGGCTGTTGTTGTTCTGGCGGTTCTGGGAATTCTGCTGATTCTTGTTCTGGCTGTTGTTCTGATTGTTCTGCTGGTTGTTGTTCTGATTCTGGTTGTTCATGATGTTCCTCCTGTACAGTTACGGTGTGTTGAATGATGGGATACCACGGCACATGACTTTCTTTCGAAACTCACCTGCCGTTGTATCGCTCTTATTTTTTACGGCTCGCATGGATTTTATACGCGTCTTTTTCCCTTGATTTTTGCAAATAAATCCCTTTGGTTTCTTCGTTGACTTCACATTAAAAAATCGGTATACTGAAAAAAAGATGCGCGAAAGGAGATACGGCATGTCGGAACAGCCTGGAGGGATCCCGTACGAACCAGATTCGTTCACCAATATGATAATTTCGGATAAAAACGGCAACAATCTGATCAATATGGGCAAACATCATATCGTGGGGCCGTATGTCGCGGAAATCCACGTCCATCCCCAATTGGAAATCTCCTGCGTCCAACTGGGCGAGTGCGCCTATCATGTGGGCGGGCAGTTGTATGATATCCGCCCGGGCGATATTTTCCTCTTCAACAACACCGACCCGCACGGCCTGGTGCTGCAGGAAGGGCAGTCTATCACCCATCTGGTGATTCATTTCGATCCGTCCTTCATCTGGAATTCGCTCTCCAACGACCTCGATTACAATTTTCTCCTGATCTTTTTTGAAAGGAGCCAGAAATTCAGCCACCGGCTGGACCGGGACAATCCGGCGACCCATCGGATCGCCGAGCTGATGCAGGAGATTTACCGTGAGTTCCTCGAACGGAACCTCTGCTATGAGCTGATCGTCAAGATCAAGCTGCAGACGATTTTCACCGAAATCATCCGCAACTACGATTACATCGACAGCAAAAAAGCAGGCCGTCCGCTGCACGACACCGATATTGCGCAGTTGAACGCGGTGCTGCAGTATATCAATGAGCATCTCGACGGCGAGCTCCGCCTGGCGCAGCTTGCCTCCATCGCCCATGTCAGCCCTGCGTATTTTTCCACCCTATTCAAACGGTTCAACGGCCTCTCTCCGGTGGAATATATCGTCCACAAGCGGGTGCAGCGGGCGATTGAATACATCCGCACCACGAGCATGAGCATGACCGAGGTGGCGATGGCCTGCGGCTTCAACAACAGCACCAATTTTTACAAATCCTTCCGCAAGGTGACCGGCCGAACGCCGGTGTCCTACCGGCAGGATCCCGGGCTGCTGTAGGCCTCGGTCATTTGGAGCGGCTCGTACATGCCCCCGGCGCCGTCATGCTCCTATGCCGCAGAGCCGGTATTTCCGGAACCGGGATCGCTTCGTCGGGCTATGCTCTCCGTACGTAGGACTATGCATAAATCCCGGCGGACTTCGGCCTCCGGGGATGGGGCGGTTTTTGCGGAATCGTTTAAAAAACACACCGAGTCCCCGGAATCGCCGCCCCTTGTCTAATTGGGTATCCACGGCTCTGAAAAGAACTCCCGGCCGGTGATACCGACGTGTTCCAGCCATTGTGAGTCCCCACAATGGCCCTAGAAATCAGGGGCCTTCCCCTTGGCACATTTTTGCCTAGTTCGGGTTTCCGAACTAGGCAACAGGCTCCCGGCGGCCCCCAGATGGCTGGCCGGTTTTCTTTTTATGAAAACCGGCGGTTATGTTGTGTCTTGAACCAATGTCCACACAGAAAGGGCCGCCTCCGCGAAGGCCCAGATACCAGGCGTCAATCGTCCACCGGAATTATGTAGGTTATAAACCGGCTTTGTGCGGCCTTACACCGGATACCGTCCCTTTATGCGCCGGTGTCGGAGAGGAGCCCCTGTTGCCGTAACCCCCTCCGGCGGCGCAGCCACCCAGCGGTCGTCGCCAAAAGAGCCGCTAAAAGCAGAAGCCTTCCCCAATCGATGCAGGCCGTCAGGAGCCACCACGGCCTCCAAAAGGAGAAGTAGAGCGGTATCGGCAACAGAAAGAACAGCGTCCAGCCGCCGATATACGCGATGCGTTTTCGGAATGGCGATAGGTCTGCCGTCGTGCTCCGGAAACAGATGACCGTCAGCAGAACGAGAAGCCCCATCCCAATCAGCTGTGTCCAGGCGATGAACAGGCGGGCGTAATTCATCTGCGGCGTAAACGACAGGGTCACCCATGTCAGCCTCCACGTGATACCGCTTCCATAACGCAGATAGAGATCGATGAGGAAGCACACCGCCCAGCCGCACCACAGGCCGGCCCTCCGCCGAAACAGGAAACAGAGTCCCCCGCATACCAAAAAGGGAGAGGCAAAAACCAGTCCGGCTGCCAGTCCCCCCAGCAACGACAGCAGCAGTGCAGTCAGGAATCCCATGCAGAAGAGAACGGTACCCGCCACCTTGCGGGGGCTGAAACCCTCCCGCGGCGCGGGCGGCACACAGGCGGATGGGGACACTGGAACCGCACCGGGTTCCTCTCCCGACACCAGTTCGTCCAGCGTGACGCCGAACAGATGGCTCATCCGGATCAATTTGTCCAGTTCGGGCACGGCACCGCCCGTTTCCCTTAGTTAAAGATATTGTTGGGTATCTCAAGATGTGTCATTCGATTTTGCCGATAAAGCGGTAGAAGA
>ERZ856578.7900-NODE-7900-length-10787-cov-3.293838_pt1 | contig 10787 bp, 9 predicted proteins | sample MGYA00514384_ERZ856578 | MGnify/ENA primary metagenome ERZ856578 (study PRJEB29103, sample SAMN06111958) | human gut metagenome | biome: human gut; feature: ankylosing spondylitis patient; material: healthy_person | host: Homo sapiens | place: China:Hangzhou...
AAGGTTTTGCAGCGGGTCAGCAGCCCGGGGGAGACCCGGCGGGGCTGCACCCGCACCTCGCCCCGGATGCCGTGGGCGTTGACGATGCGGCCCACACGGATATATTCCTGCTTCATAGAAAGCTCCTTGTTCTGTGTGATATCCCTATTATATACGTTTTTGCCCGGACAGGCAATAGGCGGCTGCGGCCTGTCCGGGCTGCCGGATGAAAAAGAAACTGCATGGTTTTCACGGAACAAAAAAGCAGCCCCGCAGGGCTGCTTTCGGAGGGATCAGAAGAAGATGCTGCCAAGACCGGTGGAGGTCAGGAAGAGGATCAGCATGACCACCGGCACGACATAGCGGATCATCACACGATAGAGTCCGGCGCGGCCGAAGCGTTCGCCGTTTTTCTCCACCTCGTCAATGATCCACCTGGGGCCGATGACCCAGCCGATGAGAATACTGGTCAGCAGGCTGATGAAGGGCATCAGGAAGCTGTTGCTGATATAATCCATCACGTCCAGCAGCTGGGCGTTGCTGCCGTTGGGCAGGGGCAGCTCAAAGTAAAGCACGTTGTAGCCAAGGCAGATCAGCACCGCGGTAATCAGGGAGTAAAGCCCCACCATGGCGCACATCTGCTTCCGGCTCTTGTGGAAGATCTCCATGCAGTTGGCCACCAGCGTTTCCATGACCGACACGCAGCTGGTGAGGGCCGCGAAGCCCAGCGCCAGGAAGAACACCACGCCGACGATCCGGCCCACGCCGCCCATGGCGGCAAAGACCTTGGGCAGACTGACAAAGGTCAGGCTGGGGCCGTAGGCCATGCCATCCCGGCCCAGAAACACATAGACGGCGGGAATGATCATCATACCGGCCAGAAACGCCACGCCGGTATCGAAAATTTCAATCTGGTTGTTGGCCTTGTTCAGATCCACATCATCCTTGACGTAGCTGCCGTAGGTGATCATGATGCCCATGCTGACGCTGAGGGAGAAGAACAGCTGGCTCATGGCGTCCAGCACCACGTTCAGGAAGCGGGACACCGTCATGCCGGTGAAGTCTGGCTTCAGGTAGACGGCCAGCCCCTCCAGACCGGTGCGGGTGACGCCGTTTTCGTCCGTGTGGGAAAGGGTCAGGGCGAACACGGAAATGCCGATGATCAGCAGCAGAAGCCCCGGCATGATATAGCGGGAATACTTCTCAATGCCCTTTTCCACGCCGCAGTATACCACCCACGCCGTCAGCGCCAGAAACAGCAGCATGAACACGATGGGGGAGATCGGGGAGGTGATGAAGGAGGTGAAGAACCCGTCCTGCGCGGCCTGCGTGCCGTCGGAGATCAGATAGACGGAGAAGTACTTCGCGATCCAGCCGCCAATCACGGAATAGTAGGTCATGATGAGGGCCGGCACCAGAAAGGTCAGGTAGCCCAGAAACTTCCACTTTTTGTGCAGGGTGGCAAAGGCGTTCAGGGCATTCTGCTTGGTGCGGCGGCCAATGGCCACGTCGGTGGTCAGCAGCACAAAACCGAAGGTCAGCACCAGAATCAGGTACACGATCAGGAACAGCCCGCCGCCGTCCTTGGCGCAGAGGTAGGGGAAGCGCCAGATATTGCCCACGCCCACGGCGCTGCCGGCCGCCGCCAGAACAAATCCGAGGGAACCGCTGAAACCGCTGTGTTTGTTTTTCATATTACTTTTCCTCTTCCTGTTTTCTCTTTCTGCAACACAAAACGCAGTATTTGTCTGCGTACGAACTACATAGTACCAGATTCTCAGAAATAAGCAACCTTTATTCTTAATAGAAGGGGATCTGTTACCGTTTTGTTGTGGAATTGGCGCGCCCAATATGGCATACTGAATAAAATGGAAACGGAGGAAGGACATGGATACGAAAATGGACCTGCGGCCTCCCGTCCGGCGCAGCTGGCTGCGCCTGCGGCTGGGGAAGGCGTACTATGCCGGGAAGCGGTATCTGCTGTGGTGTTCGCCCAAGTATATCTGGGCGAAACAGCGGCAGCAGGAGCGCCTGCCCGCTGTGCAGGCTTCCCATGCAACGCCCCTGCTGCGGCATCTCCGGGGAGAGGAAATGGTCTGGCAGGAGAACAAGGTGACAAACCTGAAGCTGGCGGTGAGCCGTCTGGATGGGCTGATCCTGAAGCCCGGCGAGACCTTCAGCTACTGGCGGCTTATCGGCAGGCCTACGGCCCGGAAAGGCTATAAGGAGGGCATGGTGCTGTTTCTGGGGCGGATCGGCGGCGATATCGGCGGCGGACTGTGCCAGCTGTCCAATCTGATTTTCTGGATGACCCTCCATACGCCCCTGACTGTGACGGAGCGCTACCGCCATTCTCACGATGTATTCCCGGATTCCAACCGCACCCAGCCCTTTGGCAGCGGGGCGACCTGCGCCTATCCCCATCGGGACCTGATGATCCGCAACGACACGGACCGGCCCTATCAGCTGTGCCTCCGGGTGGGGGAGACCCATCTGGAGGGGGCGTGGCGCTCGGTGGAGCCGCCGTCCCTGCGCTTCCACATTGTGGAGAGGGATGCGCGGATCGATCAGGCGCCGTGGGGCGGCTATATCCGCCATAATCAGCTGTGGCGGGAGGTGCGCGACCTGTCGGATACGTTGCTGGAGGAGCAGTATCTCTGCACCAACGACGCCATTATGATGTACAGCCCCCTGCTGGCGGCTGACAATGACAGGGGGAACTGAATGCACTATCAGAACGTGCGGGCGGCGAAATTTCTTGACCGTCCCAACCGCTTTATTGCCCATGTGGAGCTGGACGGGGCGGTGGAAACCGTCCATGTGAAGAACACCGGCCGGTGCCGGGAGCTGCTGATACCGGGATGCACCGTGTATCTGGAAAAGGGAACGAATCCCAATCGGAAAACCGCCTATGACCTGATCGCTGTGGAAAAAGGGGAGACCCTGATCAATATGGACGCGCAGGCCCCCAACAGGGTCTTTGCAGAGTGGGCCGCAGCCGGCAGATTTCTGCCGGATGTGACCGCCATTCGCCCGGAGTATGTCTACGGCGCGTCCCGGCTGGATTTCTGTCTGGAAACGCCGGGGGGCCTCCATCTTGTGGAGGTGAAGGGCGTGACGCTGGAAACAGACGGAAAAGCCCTGTTTCCTGATGCGCCGACGGAGCGGGGCGTCAGGCATATCCGGGAGCTTCAGCGGGCGGCGGAGAGCGGCCTTGACGCGGCCCTGTTTTTTGTGGTACAAATAGAAGATATTCAAAGCATCGCACCCAATGACGCCACCCATCCCGCCTTCGGCAAAGCCCTGCGGGAAGCGGCGGCCCACGGTGTCCGCGTGCTGGCGTATGACTGCGACGTAACGCCGTACAGTCTCTGCATCAGGCGGCAGGTTCCGGTGATGCATCAGGGGGCAAACTTTATATGAGTTTTATCGAACTGTTCCTGATCGGAGTGGGACTGTCCATGGACGCGTTTGCCGCGGCAATCTGTCAGGGCCTGTTCATGACCAGAATCAAGTGGGGCCATGCGCTGACGGTGGGGCTGTACTTCGGCGGCTTTCAGGCGCTGATGCCCTTTATCGGCTGGATGCTGGGGTCCCAGTTTGCGGACCGCATCCAGCAGTATGACCACTGGATCGCATTTATCCTGCTGGTGCTTATCGGCGGCAATATGATCCGGGAGGCACTCTCCGGCGACGAGGAGGACGCGGCGCAGGCGGAGACGGATCTGCGGCTTGACCACAAAAAGCTGTTTCTCATGGCCATTGCCACCAGCATTGACGCGCTGGCAATCGGCGTGACCTTTGCCTTTCTGGAAACCGCCATCCTGCCCGCCATCGGCATTATCGGCTGCACCACCTTCTGCATCTCTGTAGCCGGCGTGGCGGTGGGCTGCTGGTTCGGCGCCCGGTACAAGCGGCGGGCGGAGATCACCGGCGGCGCCATTCTGGTGCTGCTGGGCGTCAGGATCCTGCTGGAGCATCTGGGGATTCTCGCGTTCTGACGGCGGGCTGAGAAGCGCTTCGGATTCGCGCAGACAGGATACAGTACAATGCAAAAAAGGAGAACATAGTATGCAGGGACCGCACAGCATTTGCCTTTTGAACGATTCCTTTCCGCCGCTGATCGACGGCGTGGCCAATACGGTTGTGAATTACGCGCAGGAGCTGACGAAGCTGGGAGATCAGGCCATCGTGGTGACGCCGGAGCATCCGGATGCCGACGACCGCCGGTTTTCCTTCCCGGTAGCCCGGTATCCCAGCGTGGATACCCGGAAGCTGTTCGGGTATCTGGCGGGCTATCCCTTTTCCCCGGAGACGCTGCGCCAGCTCAAGGAGCAGAAGGTAGACCTGCTCCACAGCCACTGTCCGGTGATGTCCACCATTCTGGCCCGATCCATCCGGGAGGTCATCGACGCGCCGTTGGTCTTTACTTATCACACAAAATTTGACGTGGACGTGGCGAAACTCATCCGGGGCAAGCTGCTTCAGGAGAGCGCGCTGTACCTGCTGGCGTCCAACATTTCCGCCTGCGACGAGGTGTGGGTGGTGAGCCGGGGAGCGGGCGAGAACCTCCGCTCCATCGGCTATCACGGCGATTACCATGTGATGGAGAACGGCGTGGATATGCCCAGAGGACGGGTCAGCGAGACGGAAGTCATCGCCGCCACGGCGGATTACGATCTGCCGGAGGGCGTGCCGGTGTTCCTGTTTGTCGGCCGCATGATGTGGTACAAGGGGCTGCGGATCATTCTGGACGCCCTGAAGCTGTTACAGGCCGGAGGGCAGGATTTCCGCATGGTGTTCATCGGCGGCGGCACGGACGCGGCGGCGGTGCAGGAGTATGCCCGGCCGCTGGGCGGCAAGTGCATTTTCACCGGGGCCATCTCCCAGCGGGAGACTCTGCGGGCGTGGTATTGCCGGGCAGACCTGTTCCTGTTCCCCTCCAGCTACGATACCAACGGCCTTGTGGTGCGGGAGGCGGCGGCCAGCGACCTTGCGGCGGTGCTGATCCGCGGGAGCTGCGCCGCGGAGGGTGTCACCGATGGGGTGGACGGCTTCCTGATCGACGAAAATGCCGGCGCCATGGCGGCGAAATTGCAGGAGATCTGCAAGCGCCCTGAATGTATGGCGCAGGTGGGGCATCAGGCCGGAGAGCGGCTGTACCTCTCCTGGGCAGACGCTGTAAAGCGGGCGCGGGAGCGCTACGGCGTGGTGATGGAGAACTACCATATGGGCCGATATGACGATCACCACAAGCCCATGGACGGGATCCTGAACGCGCAGGGAACCATGATGGATGCGCTGGCCAAGGTGCGGGATCTGGGCGACGGTTTGGCGGAGCGCTACCGCAGCGGCTGGGAAGAGCATAAGGAAGAATTTGAGGTGCGCCGGGAAGAACGCCGCGAGGAGCGGCGCAGCATCCGCTCAGAGCTGAAGCAGAAGGGGGAAGCCTTTTGGCAGAAGCTGGATCGGTATCTGTAACGGAACTCCGAACACGGTGGGAAAAGAAAGACCGTTAAGAAACCGCAAAATAGCTGACAAACGGGATACGCTGTGCTATACTTGGCGCGGTATCCCGTTTTTCCATGGATTGGCGGAACGGGAGCCAGTGTCAGATTAGGAGTGAATTATGGGAAAACAGAAAAAACGGTGGGGGGACCGGGCAGATGCCCGCTGGATCCGGGAGCTGGACGGCCTGCACGTCATCATGCCCCACCTGATGGACAAGCGTACCGATGCCGAGGTCTATGTGAATATGGAGTTCGACGTGACGGAGGTTCTGCGGTACATAGAGGAAAAGAACAGAGGGGAAGAGGAATATAAGGCTACGCTGTTCCACTGCATCCTCATGGCCATTGCCAAAACGGTCTATCTGCGGCCGGATCTGAACCGCTACATCTCCGGACGGCGGTATTACCAGCGCCATGAGATCACCCTCGGCTTTGTGGCGAAGAAGCGCTTTGAGGATCACAGCGAGGAGAAGCTGGTTGTGACCACCGCGCCGGAGGACTGGACGCTGACCGCCGTGACCCGGCAGGTGGTGGGGAAGGTCCATAAGGCCCGGACGGAGAAGAGCGGCGGTGCCAACGGAGCCATGGATATTTTGAAAGTTACGCCCCGGTGGTTCCTGATGCTCTTTTTCCGAATCATCAAAATTTTGGATTTCTACGGGAAGGTACCCGCTGTTCTGAAAGAGGATGACCCCAACTTCGCCAGTGTGTTCCTCACCAATCTGGGCAGCATCCGCTGCCCCAGCGTGTACCATCATCTGAACAATTACGGCACCAATTCCATCATGGTGGCCATCGGCACCATCCACAAGGCGGAGAAGATCGCCGCCGACGACAGCCGCCAGGTGCGGGATATGGTGGAGCTGGGCATCACGCTGGATGAGCGGGTGGCGGACGGGTTCTATTTCGGACGCTCCCTGAAAATCGTGCAGCACCTGATGAGCCACCCGGAGCTGCTGGACAGACCCTTGAAGGAGGAAATCGACCTTGATTGCTGAAGAGACAAAAATCGCGGAGGAGCATCAGATCAAAGCGCCGTGGCTGAATTTTTACGGCGTGGTGCCGGCCCATCTGGACTACCCGGACTGCACCATGTACGAGGCTGTGGAGCGCTGCGCGGAACAGTATCCCAACTATACCGCCTATGTGTTCATGGGGCGGAAAACCTCCTATCGCGCCATGGTGGCGGAGATCAACCTCTGCGCCAGAGCCTTGAAGGCCACCGGCGTCCGCCCCGGCGACAAAATCACCATGGCCATGCCCAACTGCCCCCAGGCCGTCACCATGTTTTACGCCATCAATCTGGTGGGAGCCACGGCCAATATGATCCATCCCCTTTCCAGCGAAAAGGAGATCGAATTTTATCTCAAGGAGTCCGGCTCCATTTTTGCCGTGACGCTGGATCAGTTCTATCACAAGTTTGAGGCCATCCGGCAGAATGTGACGCTGGACAACATTATTCTGGCCTCCATCCCGGACGCCCTCTCCAAGCCCGTGCGGGTGGGCTATATGCTGACGGAGGGCCGCAAGCAGGCGAAGATCCCCAAGGATGCGCCGGTGCTGCGCTGGAACGAGTTCCTGCGTCGGGGACTGGGCTACCACTGGAAGTACAGGGCGGAGAAAAAGGCGGGGGACGAGGCGGTGATCCTCTATTCCGGCGGCACCACCGGCGTCACCAAGGGCATCCAGCTTACGAATCTGAACTTCAATGCTCTGGGAAAACAGATCGTCGCCACCAACCCCATGTTCCGCTCCGGAGACAAGATGCTGGCGGTGATGCCCATGTTCCATGGCTTCGGTCTGGGCGTGTCCATCCATTCCATGCTGGTCAACGGCGGCTGCTGCATTCTGGTGCCACGCTTTACCCCGGACAGCTACGCAAAACTGCTGCTGAAATACCGCTGCAACCTGATTGCCGGCGTGCCGACACTGTATGAGGCACTGCTGCGGCTGCCCAAGATGAAAAATGCCGACCTCAGCTGCCTGAAGGGCGTTTACTCCGGTGGCGACAGCCTGTCCGTGGAGCTGAAAAAGCGGTTCGACCAGTTCCTGTTTGATCACCATGCCACCATTCAGGTGCGGGAGGGCTACGGCCTGACAGAGTGCGTCACCGCCTCCTGCCTGACGCCGTACCACATCTCGCGGGAAGGCTCCATCGGTATTCCCTTCCCGGATACTTATTATAAAATTGTAGAGCATGGCACCCAGAACGAGGTTCCCTACGGGACTGACGGCGAAATCTGTTTGGCAGGCCCCACGGTGATGCTGAGTTATCTCCATCACCCGGAGGAAACGGCCCAGACGCTCCAGACCCATGCGGACGGTTTGACGTGGGTACATACCGGCGATCTGGGCTACATGGACGAGGACGGCTTCGTATACTTCAGGCAGCGGCTCAAGCGGATGATCGTCACCAGCGGCTACAACGTCTATCCCTCCCAGATGGAGAACATCTTTGACGCCCATGAGCTGGTACAGATGAGCTGCGTGATCGGCGTGCCGGACAAGCTGAAAATGCAGAAGGTGAAGGCGTTCGTCATGCTCAAGCCCGGTGTGCCTGCCAACGAGGAGACCAAGGACGTTCTCATGGCCTATATCCGCAAGAATGTGGCAAAATACGCCCTGCCCTATGACATCGAATTCCGGGCGGAGCTGCCCAAGACGCTGGTGGGCAAGGTGGCCTACCGGGTGCTGGAGGAGGAAGAACTCCAGAAGCTGGCGGCTTCCGTAGAGTTGCAGGACGCTGCGGCAGTAAAGTAAACACGCCGGAGGATTCCGCGCAGATCGCTGTATCTGCCGGACAGACCGGCTTCTGAGAACCCCGGCGCCGCAGATGCGGCGCCGGGGTTCTGGTTCTACGGAGGCTGGGCGGGCAGAACAGCCGTGCCGGTGCCTGATGCGGCTGCCCTGAAATCCGGCGGCTTCACGGTGATCTGCGAAAGGAGTCAGATTTATCCAAATAATCTGAAAATTAACAAATAACAGAACAAAAAAAGGACAGAATGCACAAAGAAACTGCGGGCTGTGCAGGACACCTCTGTGGTATTTCCTACTGGACTTTCTCTGCTCCTGCCCCTATAATCAGGACAGGAAAGAGGTGACGGGATATGACCGCAGAGGAGATGCTCTGGGAATACGGCGGGGATATCCTGCGTTCGCCGACCATGGCCCATGAGCGCACCATTCCCCAGCATGGCAGCACCACCTGCTATGACCATTCCGTGGCGGTGACGCTGTGCAGTATCCGTCTGGCTCGGAAATGGGGCTGGGACGTGGATTGGCGGAGTCTGGTACGAGGGGCGTTGCTCCATGATTATTTTCTCTACAACTGGCGGGAGCACAACGGCGACCACAAGCTTCACGGCTTCTACCATGCCCGGAAGGCGATGGAAAACGCGGAGCGGGACTTCGGCCTGAATCCCATTGAGGCCAACATCATCCACCGGCATATGTTTCCGCTGAACCCCACGCCTCCGAAGTACCGGGAGAGCGTGGTCGTGACCTGCGCGGATAAGATCTGCGCCACACGGGAGGTCTGGGACTGCGTGCGGAATGCATCCTCACGGCGGCTTCGGGCGCTGTTGGGGACGAAATAGGCAGGCGGGACGCAGAGCGGTGTCCGCCGCCGAAAAACAATAGAAACAGCGGCATGGTTTCACATTTGTGAGACTGTGCCGCTGTTTTTTGCACCGCTTCTGTTTTTTGCCTGCACGGAAACACAGACGCTGCCCGGAACAGATCAATATGACTGCGCTGCTTTTCGCAGCCATTCCATTTTTGTGCAATTTGGTCATGGACTTTTTTGATCATTTACTGTATATATGTATACAGGTACACATGGATGCGCTATAAAATCCAACGCCCCGGAAAGGAGCTTTTTATGCTTGAACTATCTGCTAAGACCAACCTGCTGGAAGAGAATGATTACCGCTATTCCCTTCAGGATGTGAAGGACCCGGTCCTCTACCGGGACGTATACAATTATGACGAAGTGCCCAAGGTGGCCTTCAACCACCGGCGGGTGCCTATGTCCATGCCGGCGGATATCTGGATCACGGATACCTCTTTCCGGGATGGTCAGCAGTCCATGAATCCCTATACGCCGGAACAGATCGAGCATCTGTTCAAGCTGCTGAGCAAGCTGGGCGGGCCTTACGGCCTGATCCGTCAGACGGAATTTTTCATTTACAGCAAGCGGGATCGGGAGGCCATTGAGCGCTGTCAGGCGCTGGGGCTGCGGTTCCCGGAGATCACCACATGGATCCGGGCCACCCGCGAGGACTTCCGGATGGTCAAAGATCTGGGCATCAAGGAAACCGGTATTCTGGTTTCCTGCAGCGACTACCACATCTTCAAGAAAATGCAGATGACCCGCCGTCAGGCACTGGATTACTATCTGGCCACGGTGAAAGACGCTTTTGAGGCGGGGGTCATGCCCCGGTGCCATCTGGAGGATATCACCCGCGCTGATTTCTATGGGTTTGTGGTACCCTTTGTCAACGAGCTGATGGAGCTGTCCCACGAGGCGAAGATCCCCGTCCGCATCCGGGCCTGCGATACCATGGGCTACGGCGTCCCCTATACCGAAGTGGCCCTGCCCCGCAGTGTCCCCGGTATTATCTACGGCCTGCAGCACTATTCCGGCGTGGAAAGCGAATATCTGGAATGGCACGGCCACAACGACTTCTATAAAGCTGTTTCCAACGCCGCCACCGCATGGCTGTACGGCGCCAGCGGCGTAAATTGCTCCATGCTGGGCATCGGAGAGCGTACCGGCAACGTGCCTTTGGAGGCGATGGTCTTTGAGTACGCTTCCCTCCGGGGTTCTCTGGACGGCATGGATCCCACCGCCATCACGGAGATTGCCGATTACTTTGAGCATGAGATCGGCTATCACATCCCGCCCATGACGCCGTTTGTGGGCCGGAACTTCAATGTCACGCGGGCTGGTATCCACGCCGACGGCCTTTTGAAAGATGAGGAGATCTACAACATCTTCAACACGGAAAAGCTGCTGGACCGTCCTGCGGCGGTGGCAGTCAGCAAGACCTCCGGCCTTGCGGGCATTGCCTACTGGATCAACCAGAATTACCGTCTCAGGGGCGAGCACCAGCTCAGCAAGCATGACGCGCTGGTGGAAAAGCTGAAAGTCTGGGTGGACGAACAGTACGCCGGAGGCCGCACCACCGCCCTTTCCAATGAGGAACTGGAAGAAAAAATTGCAGAACTGTCCGGCGGCGTGCTGAAGCCCCGCCATTGAGGAGGAACCCACCATGATGAGAGATCACAAGCCCATTT
>ERZ856578.7901-NODE-7901-length-10786-cov-183.983472_pt1 | contig 10786 bp, 10 predicted proteins | sample MGYA00514384_ERZ856578 | MGnify/ENA primary metagenome ERZ856578 (study PRJEB29103, sample SAMN06111958) | human gut metagenome | biome: human gut; feature: ankylosing spondylitis patient; material: healthy_person | host: Homo sapiens | place: China:Hangzhou...
TGCCGGGCTTTAAGAAAGAAGATGTATCGCTGAAGCTCGACAACGGCTATCTTACCATCAGCGCCTCCAAGGGTCTTGAAAAGGACGAAAAGGAGAAGAAGGACGGCAAGTATATCAGACGTGAGCGTTACGAGGGTCAGTGCAGCAGGAGCTTCTATGTAGGCGAAAGCGTACAGGCAAAGGACGTAAACGCTAAGTTTGAGGACGGTATACTGAAGGTATCTGTTCCGAAAGCCGCACCTCAGGTAGAAGGCAACAACGTGATTGCAATCGAATAAATGACAGCAGGCACACACATAGCAGTTACACGGTCGGATAATAAACCGACCGTCTGATATATGGAAGGAGAAATGACTTATGTTACCCGCAATTTTCAATGAAAACTTATTTGACAATTTCTTCGACGATGATTTTATGATGCCGTCAATGTTCGGCAAGAACGATCCTCTTTATGGCAAGCACGCAAAGAACGTGATGAAGACCGATGTCCGTGAAACAGACAACAGCTACGAGCTTGACATCGACCTGCCGGGCTTTAAGAAAGAAGATGTATCGCTGAAGCTCGACAACGGCTATCTTACCATAAGCGCCTCCAAGGGTCTTGAAAAGGACGAAAAGGAGAAGAAGGACGGCAAGTACATCAGACGTGAGCGTTACGAGGGTCAGTGCAGCAGGAGCTTCTATGTAGGCGACGGCGTACAGGCAAAGGACGTAAACGCAAAGTTTGAGGACGGTATCTTAAAGGTATCTGTTCCTAAAGCCGCACCTCAGGTCGAAGGCAATAACGTGATCGCAATCGAATGATCCGACCTTCGCCTTTGCAGATAACCGTGAATAACTAATTTATCGGCAGTGAGAAAAATTTCACTGCCGATATTTTTTTTGAAAAATTTTATTAAACCTATTGATTTTGTAGGCTATCAGGTGTATAATATAAATCGGACTAAATCTGTCGTCTTTACCGCATCCCTTTACAGTGCGTTAAACGGCATTTAGCATAAAGCAGGAAGAAAGGAACGATAGTATAAATGCTTAAAACAACGATATACCTTGACAATGCGGCTACCACAAAGATAAGCGATAACGTTCTCAACGCTATGCTGCCCTATCTTACGGAGGAATACGGCAACCCCTCCTCTATCTACACTCTCGGAAGAAATTCCGCAATAGCCGTAAACAAGGCAAGACATCAGGTCGCACAGGCACTCGGCTGTGAGGACAGCGAGGTTTATTTCACAAGCTGCGGCAGTGAGAGCGACAACTGGGCGATAAAAAGCACCGCAAAAATGATGGCGCTAAAAGGCAAGAAACACATAATCACTTCTGTATTCGAGCATCATGCGGTTCTGCACACAATGGATTCTCTGAAGAAGGAGGGCTTTGAAATAACCTACCTTCCCGTTTATTCAAACGGCATAGTTAAAGTCGAGGACGTAGCAAACGCAATCCGTCCCGATACAGCCCTTGTCACGATAATGTATGCCAACAACGAGATAGGCACGATACAGCCCATTGCCGAGATCGGCGAGCTGTGTAAGCAAAAGGGCGTTATCTTCCACACAGACGCAGTACAGGCTATCGGCAACGTCCACATCAACGTAAAAGAGCAGAATATAGATATGCTCTCCCTCAGCGGCCATAAGATACACGCACAGAAGGGTTGCGGTGTTCTTTATGTAAACAAGAAATACCGCCTTCCTCCCCTTATTGACGGAGGCGCTCAGGAAAGAGGCAGACGTGCCGGCACAGAAAACGTTCCTGCTATAGTAGGACTCGGCGTAGCTATAACAGATGCCGTAAACGGTATAGATTCCAAGAACGAAAAGCTGAAAAAATTCAGCGACAGGATATATAACGAGATAATGAAGATTGACCGTGTCCATTTAAACGGTGACAGAGAAAAGCGTATGCCGAGCAACCTGAACTTCTCGTTTGAGGGCATAGAGGGCGAGAGCTTACTGCTCCAGCTTGACCTTCAGGGCATTGCCGCATCGAGCGGTTCCGCCTGCACATCAGGCTCACTTGACCCCTCGCACGTTCTTCTGAGCATAGGACTTCCCCACGAGGTAGCGCACGGCTCACTGCGTATCTCAATGTCAGAGTACACGACTGAGGAGGAGATAGACAAGCTGCTCGAGGTTCTCCCCGTTATTGTAAACAAGCTCAGAAGTATGTCGCCCCTGTGGGATCACATCGTCAAGGGCGAAACATTCAAAATAAAGTAAACATTGATTTATTCGAAAGGAAGTATTACTGATGATTTATTCTGAAAAGGTAATGGATCACTACGCCAACCCCAGAAATGTAGGCGAGATTGAAGATGCAAACGGTGTCGGCGAGGTAGGCAACGCAAAGTGCGGCGATATAATGAAAATGTACCTTAAGATCGAGGACAACACAATAAAGGATGTCAAGTTCAAGACATTCGGTTGCGGTGCGGCAATCGCCACAAGCTCCATCGCTACCGAGATGATAAAAGGCAAGCCCTTATCCGAAGCACTGAAGCTGACCAATAAAGCGGTCGTAGAAGCGCTTGACGGTCTGCCGCCGGCAAAGCTGCACTGCTCCGTACTTGCAGAGCAGGCTATCAAGGCGGCTATTGCCGACTACTACACAAGACAGGGGATCGACCCCACCCCCTTTGTAGGCGAGATAAAGGACGACCACTGCGACAGCTGCTGCGGTATATGACCATATTCTTATATTATAACAAACAGCCTTGCGAAACCCGCAAGGCTGTTTTGCATACCGTGAACTCATCTCCCACTACCCTATAATCTTCTCCATCCACACCATATCATACTCCCTGCCGAATTTTTCGGCACATTTATGAAACTTTCCCACAAGCGTATACCCCTGCTTTTCGTGGAAGCTGATGCTGTCGTGGTTCAGATACTCATCGTCTTTATCCGTGCTTGCTATGCAGGCATACGCATTCCTTACCCCCATATCCGCAAGCCGTTTTTCAAGTTCCCTATATAACGCTGTTCCCGTACCGTGACGCTTTTCATTCACATCAACATATATCGACGTTTCGGCAGAACGCTCATAGGCCGCCCTGTCCTTGAACACTCCGGCATAGGCATATCCAATCATCCTTCCGTCACGCTCAGCCACTATGTAAGGATATTTCTTCAGCGTTTTTTCTATCCTCCGCCTGAAATCCTCTGCAGACGGCACATCAAGCTCATACGTTACCGCCGTATTTATAATATAATAAGAATAGATACCGAGCAGTTCCTCTGCGTCAAAGGGTGTAGCCGTCCTTATTTCTATATCTTTCATCATCCGCACTTCCTTAAAAACATATTAAAAAATATAAAAGCAAAAGTGCCACAGCAATACCGCCGTGACACTTCATTGTGCTTTATCGGATTTTATAATGCCTCCGAGCCTTCTTCGGGAGATTCGATTATCTCATCCTCCACTCCGTCCTCGGTAAAGGAAAAACTCTTCTTGTCCGCATCATCGTCAACATCGGAAATATCAACATCAACTCCGCTGTTTATCGACACTACCATATCCTTGAGATTGTTTATCTCGTTTTTGAAAGCCGTACCTGTTGTAGCCGCCTTCTTCATAAGCTCTGCGCTCTTTTCCCTGCCTGCCGATACGATCTCGTTTACGCTCTTTGTGAGCTTTTCACTGCCTGTCTTTACTGCGCCCGTGCAGTAGACCGAAGCCTTGTGGAGCTTATCACTGCAGCTTTCCTTCACAGCCGCTACGGCCTCAGGATTTTTATCTATATATTTCTTAGCTAAAATATACCCCGTACCGACAGCCGCCGCAATACCGAAAAATATCATTGCCTTATTCATACTAAACATCCTTTCCGGGTAAAACCCCGTTTGCTTATACTCAGTATATACCATTTTTTACGAAAAGTAAAGCTTATTTTGTCGGATTTACTGCCTCAAGGCGATATATCGGAAATCCCTGCTCGGAAAATCTCTTCTCATACTCCGTCACAATATTTCCTTCAAATCCGCTGTTATGCAGATCAAGGCTGACATTCTTCAGCTTGAAGCCGCACTGTGACAGATTCTCTATCGAAAACTCGAACAGCTTCATATTGTCGGTTTTCTGATGTATCTCACCGCCCGGTATAAGTATGTGCTTATATATCTCAAGAAATACAGGGTGAGTAAGACGGTGCTTTTTATATGTTTCCTTAGGATAAGGACAGCTGAAATTAAGATAGATGCGTTCTACCGAATTTTCGGGGAAGAATTTTTCAAGATACTCCGCTTTGCCCATAAGGAATTTCAGGTTAGGCAGATTTTCCTTTACCGCAAGCTCCATAGCGCTGACTATTACGTTTCTTGCCATCTCCACCGCAATAAAATTAATATCCGGGTTACGCCTTGCCGCTTCAACCGCAAAGCCGCCCTTTCCGCAGCCTACCTCAAGATGAACAGGATTATCATTGCCGAATATCTCCCGCACATCAAGCGTTCTCTGCTGTGTTTCACCTCTTTGCTCTGCGGCATAATCCACAAGCCAGCCGAGATTCACGTTGCCGCAAGCGTCAAGACGTTCATCAAGGTATTTTTTTCTTCTCATTCTCATAAGTGTTACCGCCCTTATCTTGTTGCCGACAACATAACGTAATACGTCTTGAAACGTACCTTGTCAACAATGTTTCTTGTTGTGTTGTCAAGCACCACGATATTCATTCCACGCTCATTAAGCGAGTAGTTCTTGTTGCCCATTTTGACAATCGATTCATCTGCATCGCTGATTATCTGCGTCTTATAGCCCAGCACATCAATAACGCCTGTATCGATCCTGTCATCCGACAGCTCCTCACGGACTACCTTGCCGCCTTCTATTATCGCAATATAATGCTGGTTTTTCTGAGCCGTAAGCAGCTTTTCAAGCCCCAGATCCTTTACAGCCGATAAAGCACCGTCGTTATATCCGCCCGTCACATCTCCTCTTGCCGAGATTATGGCGGTGAAATTCTCGCCCTCCTTCAGCCTGTACATATAGTTAAGGAAATTATCCTCGCTTCTGAGGTTAGTATTCTTTTCGTCCTTGCTTTCTTTTGAAAGCACAAATTCTGTATACTGCGGAGCAATGCTCTTGTACGGCATAACTCCATGGAAGCCCTTCTTCGATACCGTAAGGCCGAAATAGTTGTACCACAGGTTAGCGCCCACCACTACAGCAAGGAAAGCCGCAAATATCGTAACAGGACGTGTAACGAAGTTCACAAAACCGTTCCTTCTCTTTTTGAATACCCTGTTCTTCGGCATATATCTTTCGTCAGCATTAAACTGCTCTCCGAATATAGACGAATCCTTCTTCTGCTTTTCAGGCTTTTTGTTTTCCTCAGCTTCAACAGGTTTTGACACTATATCGCTGTCGCCGTCCTCCGCCATGATTTCGGCTAAAATTCTCTGCTTTTCCTTTTCTGTATCGCTCAGTTCAGGCTCTGCCTTTTCGGGTACGGGCTGTGAAACCGCTTTTTCCTTTTTGGGTTCGGCGGCAGACTTCTTTGCATATTTTTCGGGATGCTTGGAACGTATGACCTCATCTACCGTTTTATCGAATTCAACCACAGCTTCGGGATTTTTCCTGCGTGCAAGATAAACCTTTGCACAGTTCATATAGTACCTTGCTATTGACGGTATGAACATTATCATCATAATGTACAGATACATCGAGAAACGCTCGATAACAAAGTGCTTTGTCGCTATAAACCATATAATAAAGTTGAATATCGCAAAGTTCGTGAACAGTGCCGACTCTTTCGGATATGCCTTTCCGTATCCCGTGAAATGTGCGATAAGCGCAAGTGCCGTGATTATCGCAGGCACTATAATATAAACAGGTGAATAGCCCTGCGTGATAAAGTTAAGTTCAAGATAGCCCTTGTACTGCGGAAGAAGCACAACCGCAAACCGCAATATCGGCCACGAAAGCAGATATACAAGCGCTGTCAATATCGCATATATCGGTACGGTTATCTTTGTGGGCTTTATGAACGCCGCAATCAGATACAGCGGTATCAGCACTATTACTGTGCTGTGGAACAGACACGCTAAGAAAATAAACAACAGCACCATGAAATGATTGCGTTCCTTCATAAATCTGTAAGCGCAGAGTATGATTGCAAACGCTATCGACTGACGGATAAAGCTCAGCGAGCAGTAGAAGAACGTCAGCGATATGAACATCATCGTTGACATCCATATATTTTCACTGTAACGGAATATCGCATACGCCGTAGGTATAAGTATCAGCAGTGCGTACACCGCATACATTATATTCACATCTGTGGTAAACATCGAGATCAGCTTTGTGACGATCGTAAAGCCCGGTTCATACCCGTAGTTGAATATCGAAAGTCCGGGTGCATTCTTGATATTCCAGAAAATATAGATATACGAATAATAATCGTTTCCCAGTCCGTATCTGAATACGCTTATAAGATACATTGCTCCGAATGTCACGATAACATAACAGAGCTTCTTCACCACATTCGGCTTATGCTCGATGAGCGGATAAGCAAGCACAAGCACAAGTGCCATAAGTATAAGATATACTGCCATAGTTTTTCCTTTCGTAATAAAAAAATAAAGCACCGCACAACTGCAAAGTTACCACCAAGCAGAAAATGCAGTGCATATTCATCAGATAATTATGTATTTTCCCTGTGTCACAACAGGCGCAACATCAAGGGTAAAATCAACTCCGCATGACATTCCTGCGGTTTTCAGCGTTTTCTCCACAGCTTCATACGCCATTTTCGGAGAATTGTTCTCCTGACTTAAGTGACCGAGTATCAGACGGCTTGCACCCTTTGCGACAAGCTCCCTACAAAACTCAGCCGAACAGCCGTTAGAAAGATGTCCGTGATCCCCCGAAATCCTCGTTTTAAGATACGGCGGATATTTCGGATTTCCCTTTAACAGCAAAGGATCGTAATTTGCCTCTATATATACCGTGTCGCTTCCGAGCAGATTATCCCTCACCTCATCGGTAACATAGCCTAAATCGGTACAGCAGGCGACCTTATGCTCGCCGAACTTCAGGGTGTACCCTACGCTTTCCGCAGCGTCGTGCGGTGTATGGAAAAAATCAATATCCATATCGACAGGTACGCTCTTTATTTCCGACAGCGGATGAATAACCGCCGTCTGCTCTACCAGCTTGTCAGAAAACAGCTTTCTTGCAGTGCCGTCCGATGCGTACACAGGAACAGACGTTCTTTTCGTTATCTGTCCGAGTGCTTTTGTGTGGTCTATATGCTCGTGCGTCACAAGCACAGCCTTCACCGCCTCAAACGGTATACCGCAGAGTGCCAGACCTTCCCTCAGTGCCTTGAAGCTACATCCTGCGTCAACAAGTACGCCCGATGTGCTGTCACCGACAAAAACGCTGTTGCCCTTGCTTGAAGAGCATACAGGAACAACCTTTGCCATCAGAGTGCCTTTCTCATTTTTTCGTCATCGGGATAATAACGCTTTACTATATCAGCGCCAAGTGCCCTCAGCTTTATTTCCATATTTTCATATCCACGCTCAATATGGTGAATATCTTCGATTTCCGTAGTACCCTGTGCCGCAAGTCCGGCAATGATAAGTGCCGCACCTGCTCTGAGGTCGCTCGCCTTTACCGGAGCGCCCGTAAGATGATCCACGCCTCTTACTACCGCTACCCTGCTGTCAACGGTAATATCCGCACCCATTCTGCGAAGCTCGTCAACATACTTGAAACGTGTATCGAATATGCTCTCCGTTACCATGCTTGTACCGTTCGACATTGCCAGGAGCGTTGTCATCTGCGGCTGCATATCTGTAGGAAATCCCGGATGCGGAGAAGTCTTTATATCCGTACCCTCATAATGAGGTCTGCCGACTACCCTTACATTATCCGTATCGTCCTCTATCTCAACATAAACGCCTATCTTGCGTAGCTTTGCCGTAATAGGCTCAAGGTGCTTCGGTATAACGTTCTTCAGCGTAATATCACCGCAGGTAGCCGCCGCAGCAACCATAAACGTTCCCGCTTCTATCTGGTCGGGAATGACCGAATACTCTGTGCCGTGAAGCTGTGAAACGCCCTTCACCTTTATAACGTCCGTACCTGCGCCCATAATATCCGCACCCATAGAGTTGAGGAAATTCGCAAGGTCCACTATATGAGGCTCCTTGGCGGCATTTTCAATTATAGTCAGCCCCTCTGCCTTTGCACAGGCAAGAAGCGCATTTATCGTTCCTCCGACAGTCACCTTGTCGAAATATATCTGCGTACCGATAAGCCTGTCAGCCGAAAGGTCAACGATACCGTGCTTTATATCAGCCTTTGCACCAAGCGCCTCAAAGCACTTGATATGCTGATCGATAGGTCTGCTGCCAAGGTCGCACCCACCCGGTAGCGGCACGCTTGCCTTCTTGAATCTGCCGAGCAGCGCACCTAAAAAATAACTGCTTCCTCTTGTGGAGCGGGCAAGCTCATAAGGTACCGTACCGTCCTTGATCCTTGACGTATCCACCTCTATCTTCGACTTACTCAGCCTTCTTATCTGCGCTCCCATGCTCGAGAGTATCTCAAGAGCAACATCAACATCACTGATTGACGGTACGTTTTCCAGTACGCACTTATCTTCCGCAAGTATCGCCGCAGGAATTATAGCTACCGCCGCATTTTTCGCTCCGCTTATCTGCACTTCGCCTCTAAGCGGAGTGCCGCCTTTTATAATAAACTTTTCCAAAAGTCACACTTCCTCGATTCGCTGAAATATAGAATTCGATATAATAAAACGCCCTTTAAGGCTCTGTATCTCATAAAACAGTGCGTCGGAATGATATTCGGGTACATACCGACACAGTATAAAATTATTATAGCATATCTGCCGTAAAAATAAAAGCATTTTTTTCAGCCGCTTTACATTTCGTCATATTGCACTATATAGCCTGTGTTTTTATGGATTTTTTATACATATAGTCTTTTTGCAGTCTTAGCGGCTCAATGTCCGGACTTGTCGCCATACTTGTTGTACAGCTGTGTGCAGAACTGCTCGATTTCCTGTTCAAGCTCCTCTGCACTGTCTGCGTCAAGCATCATACTTCTAAGCTTGCTGTAAAGCAGTTCTCCGCCCTCTTTTTCTTTCGTTTCGGGAGGAGTAACGTAAGACGAGGTCTTTGTCCGCTCGCTCGGCAGAAAGGGCTTCGGCTTGTCAACGTTAGTGACATAATGCGGAGAGATCTGGTTTGATCTCAGGTCGTCAAGCGTGCTTTTTGCTTGCCTGCCGTATATCATCGCATAAAGACAGCCGCATTTATAAAGTGCCATTATCATCTGCGGTGACGGCGCTACGCCGAAAAGTGTGGCAAGCGAAACAGTGTAATCCTGAAGCTCCGCATATTGTTCGTAATCACCGAATCTCATAGTCAGGCTGTCGCTTTTCGCTATCACCGCCGCTATAGCCTCGCTGACGGCATTCGTATATTTGTTTGTCGGGCATATATCTATCGGACGGTAGTATTTCCTGCGGTATTCCGCCAGCATCCGTGCCATTTCCTGCGGACTTTTTCTGAAATCGTCAACAAAGCGTATCATCGAAACCTTGTCAAGCTCAAAGTTCTTTTCAAACATTTCCGTGACCCTCATATAGTCCGACCCGTGCAGACAAAGCTCCGATATAACCGGCCTTTCGATTTTCGGTATAAGGTCGGTCAGGTGCGCAGGCACGACAACATAGGCAAAATCGAACGAATTTATATACAGCAGGTCACGCACCGAGGTCATACGAAGTATTATCTTCGACATATCGCTTGCAGGCGGTATCATAATAAAGCTGTCTGTGGTCATTTCGATATAGCTTACCCCGAACTCGTGCAATGCGTCCGTATAAGCCTTTATTGCCTCAGGCTTCACATCGCTTACAAACGATGAATCACACAAGCTGTTATCAATAATAGAAACCTTCATTCCTATATGCCTACCTTCCAAAAATAAACCGCATATCATTTTCATAATATTTTATCACAAAACGAAAAAAAATTCAATACCGACCGCCGCCTCTTGACATAATCACGTTAATATGGTACGATAATATGATAAAAAATGAAAGGGGTAACTACTTTGCTGGAATTTCAGGACGTAAAATGGCAGCTTCCAAGCGGAGAACCTATTATAAAAGGCATAACCTGTAAGCTTGACAGCAGGCTTACGGTAATTACAGGGCCAAACGGAGGGGGCAAGACCTCCCTCGCAAAGCTCATCGCAGGTGTGGAAAAATGCACATCTGGCAAGATTCTCCTTGACGGTACGGATATAACGGATATGGACATCACAGGCAGAGCAAAGCTGGGCATTGCCTACGCTTTTCAACAGCCGGTACGCTTCAAGGGTCTTACGGTAAGAGATCTTCTTGAGCTTTCCGCAGGAGAAAAGCTAAGTCACAACGAGCTTTGTGCGCTTCTCGGCAAGGTCGGTCTGTGTGCGGAGGAATATATCGACAGAGAGATGAGCGGCGCTTTATCGGGCGGCGAGGCAAAGCGTATAGAGATTGCGACCGTGCTTGCAAGAAACGTCAAGCTGTCGGTATTTGATGAACCGGAGGCAGGAATAGATCTCTGGAGCTTCTCAAGACTTGTGGAAACGTTTGAAGAAATACGCAACGGCACCACAGGCTCGCTCGTTATAATATCACATCAGGAGCGTATTCTTTCGATTGCCGATGAAATAATAGTAGTCGCAGACGGCACAATACGCACGGCAGGACCCCGTGAGGAAGTCCTTCCGAAGCTGCTCGGCGGAGAATACGCCTGCA
>ERZ856578.7904-NODE-7904-length-10779-cov-104.933283_pt1 | contig 10779 bp, 10 predicted proteins | sample MGYA00514384_ERZ856578 | MGnify/ENA primary metagenome ERZ856578 (study PRJEB29103, sample SAMN06111958) | human gut metagenome | biome: human gut; feature: ankylosing spondylitis patient; material: healthy_person | host: Homo sapiens | place: China:Hangzhou...
ATTTTCACTCCGAATGTACCCAGGAACATGGCTACCGCTACCTCATTTACCAGCGGAGAGGTAATCAGGAAGCTTAACGTAACTCCCAGGGGAATCCCGCCTTTGACGAAGCCGATGAATAACGGAATGGATGAGCATGAGCAAAATGGCGTTATCGCTCCGAACAAAGCGGCAAATACATACTCCAGCCCATATAACCGGCGGGTAGTTAGATAGTGACGTAACCGCCCGATCGGGAGATAAGCATTTACTACTCCCATCACTACGCTGATTAAAAATAATAATAGGATGATTTTCACCGTATCGTAAAAAAAGAAATTCACGGCTTCTCCCAGATGACTTTTTGCCTCTAGGCCGAAAATCCCGTAGACCAACCAATCTGCAAATTTCTGTATCATAATCGAATTGTTTACTTCTCTCTTGTCATTATAAAATTATTTGAATACCGTTCCCAGATCTTCTGCTGAAATAAGGCCTGTGTGCCGGAATATTTCATGTCCGTTATTATCTAATATGATTTGTGTAGGAATGGCGGCGATTCCGAAATATTTCGTCCATTCCTGTGTTTCTTGCTTCGACACATTCATAAACCGAACTTTAACCCTTTTGCCGTATGTTGTTCGGATATCTTCCATGACACGTTCCATTTTCCGGCAGCTTATACAACCCATCGCTCCGAATTCCAGAAAAGTATATTGCAGTCCTGTATCGCGTCGGTCTTTGTAGTTGTACAAGATTTGTATGCTATCTGCTATGCTTGCTGCCGTCGTTTCGTTTTGCATCCGGCTCATTCGGGTGGAACCTAGCCGGATGAAAGTATCCTGTAATGCAAAGAGAACTATAAGGATAACTATAGGTAAAGTAACCGTTATTCCTGTTTTTATCAGTTGCCTTTTCATTCCTTCCTCCGATTTTTATAATAACCTGATCAGATAATAGAGGCCGGTGCCGGTGAATAACCAGCCGACAATCCTTCGCATCCATCGTTCGAACACCTGTAGGCGATTGTAGAAACGTCCGATTCCTGCAATACTGTAGGCCAGCAGCCAGGCCACTACCGCTACCGGTAAAGCTGTGGCTACAGCAAAAACAACAGAAAACCACATCCCGCCTGTTGAGATCGCTGCCATCGGTATCAGCAGACCGAAGTAGAAAATCCCGCTTGTCGGACAGAAAGCCAAGGCAAATAATATACCCAATGTCAGACTACCTACACCACCTTTCAGGTTTTGCAGTTTTTCATTGTCTCCCGAAAAACCGAATTTCGGAAGATTCAACCGTTGCCCCCATAGCATAAATCCACCGGTAAGCAATAGTAAAGGTGAAATAATCCATTCCCCCCACTGACTGATTCCTTTTTGTATGGCGAACATACTTGCTCCTTCCCGTAAAATGGGGATAACCAGCAGGCCCAGGAGTGTATAGGTAATAATCCGCCCCAAGGTATAAAGTAACCCGTTTCGAAAAATTCGTTTCCGGTTACCGATATCCCGGCTGATAAAACCGATAGCCGTTATATTTGTTGCTAAAGGGCAGGGGCTTATTGCGGTCAGTAAACCCAGTACGAAAGCTGTCACGACAGGTAGACCGCTATTCATCAAAATGTCCGGAGATTCCATTATTTCATCAATATTTCAATTTTTTCTTTCAATCCTGCTTTAAATCCTTCGGGATCGCTTGTTGCCTTCGAAAAAGCAAATTCTGTCATATTGTTTCGCTGTTCCTGCCCATCTTTCCAGCGATTTACAAACAGAGATGACCAGGTGACTTCATACCGATCCGCTATTTTTTCTCCTTCTTTATCCGAAATATCTACTGTCCGGTATACGATCTGTCCGGTTTTCACTGCTTCTGCGAGACTTCCTGTCAGCAATTCTTTTGTCTGTGCCTCGATGCTTTTACAAGTCATACAACGTTGTTTCCCATGAAAATAAATTACCTCCACCCGGTCGCCGGTTACGGTTTGTTCCTGTAGCTGCAAGTTTCTGCTTTGCTTTTCTCTGCAGGCGGAGAATAGAGTCAATGTAATCAATAAAGTTGTGAGTCGCATGGTCGTTTATTTTACAAGTAACTTTTTAACCTCACTAACGGTCGGCTTTCGGCCGCTCGATACCACTTTACCGTCGATTACCAAGGCCGGCATGCTCATTACGTTATACTTCATAATCTCGGTCAGTTCCTCTACTTTTACGACCTTCGCTTCAATACCGGTTTCCGATACAGCTTGTATTACTGCTGTATAAAGTGCTTTACAACTTGCACAGCCTGTTCCTAATACTTTAATTTCCATCGTTTCAAAATATTAAATAGTGAATAATTCTCATCATACAAGATTCTTGTTATTATTGTTTGTAATTCGTAGAATTACGAACAATATTCGCATAAAAAAGCCTGCTGTTTTCAGCAACAAGATTTTTTGTCTTTACAATGACAGAAAAAAACTGAAAATAATCGTTTGGCTTCCTCCCAATTGGTCCGGTTGATACAATATTTCACTTTCGGTGCCTCTATTTCTCCCTGTATCAATCCGGCTTCCTTTAATTCCTTCAAGTGTTGTGAAACCGTTGCTTTGGCTATCGGTAATTCTTCATGGATATCTCCGAAAAAGCAGGTTTCCCGTCCTGCCAGAAATTGCAGGATAGCCATTCGGGCCGGATGTCCCATTGCTTTAGCGTAGCGGGCTATTCGTTCTTGTTCGTCTGTATAATCTTTAGTCTTCCCCATAAATCAGTTTTATTGTTCGCAAAGTTACGAACAATATTTCAAACGACAAAATTCTGGCAGGAAATACTGTAGAAATCTCTGCCGGACGTTTGAAACAGAAACTCTGATCGGGAAATCGTTCATATGCTTATTATTACCCCGAAATGCCGGTCTCATCCAGTCGTCCCGGTACTGTTTGGGAGTGATATCAAGGTATTAATTTCCCATTGTGAGTTGAAGTAAGCAATGGCTGTTACATTGTCGGCATTACGGTACCTTCCTGGTCCTGATATCGGGCCTGAATTGCTAAGATCTGCCCGGTTTTACGACATTGTAATCAGAGGGGGGGCGATGGGATTGATCGGAGTGCCTTCAAAAGATGTTGTGGTGGACTGACGGGAAAGGAACATATGGTCGGTCCCATAAAACCAAAGTTGTATACCGGATAACATTATTATTTTATCCATAGTTTCCCGGTGCTTTAGGAGTCGTTATAGGTAGTATCGTTTTAGCTTATGGTTGCCTGAAATTTTATGACATACCGGTAAGGAAATATCTGGCGAACCGGTTTTTAAAACATAAAAACAAGATATAGTTTAGGTTTGTAAAGGAGAGCTGTTGGGGTATGAAGGTTACTCTTCCGTTTTTTCCGTTGGCCGTATCATAACAATGGATAGGACATTATTGAAGCCGAATACATAAGATAAAGACCGATGGAAGCAAAATTTGATTTGAAAGTAGCCGGGAATTTATGGTTTTTTTTGCCATAAGCCGAGGTGCTCCATCCAGCGTTGAGCGACAGGGATAATCAAGGTCATCACGAAAACGGATACCGGATAGACCCAGCTTTCGGTTTTTTACAACACGGGAAGTACACAGACGGATATCATCGGAATAATGTAGTCCGGGTGAATAGAAGACTTAGCCCTGCAAACAGAAAAGCGATCGCTACGTTGACCACCAAAGGAAATGAGGAGTAAAGCACCAGGAGAACACCGGTACAGGCGCCAAGAGTCATTAACGATAACATTTGTCCGGCTTCGATATGCCATACCCGTTTATCGACAATCCACATGCCGATGATAAGAGCTGCTATTTCAGGAAAGATAATCTCTTTCTCATGCAGGATTTCGGCAACTCCTGTCATCAGTAGTATCATGATCAGCGAACAGGCATACCTTCGGCGTTGAAGGGGATCGTTGAATAATAATAAATGGTTGTCCGAATTGTCCTGGTACTTTAGAGGATTCATGCGATTGGCGCGTACATTATTCCAAATCGTGTAATTTATAGTCTCCGGCTTTATTCTGGATGACTTGTTGTAACTCGTTTAAAGAAAATTCTTTATCTGTGAATTCGATTGTCGCTTCCGGAGGATCGAGCGTTACGATTGCTTTTACACCGTCGATGCTGTTCAGTGCTTTTTCAACGTGTGCACGGCAATGACCACACATCATGCCGTCGATAGTAAATCTTTTTTTCATGACTTTTTTATTTATAGGTTTAACTTCTTCGTTCCGAATCTCGTAGCCCGTCGGGGTAAGGCTTATTTTTTTCCGTTTCAGCCGTAAACTATTGCTTACTACACTCACACTGCTGAATGCCATAGCTGCTCCGCCGATCATTGGATTGAGCAGGAAACCGCAAACCGGATAAAGTATGCCTGCTGCAATAGGAATACTGACCAGGTTGTAAATAAAAGCCCAGAACAGATTTTGCCGGATGGTTTTCACCGTCAGCCGTGATAAACGGATCGTTTCCGGTATTTTTAACAGGTCGGAAGAAAGGATGGTGACCATAGCAGTTTCCATGGCGATATCACTTCCTTTTCCCATGGCGATACTCAAGTCTGCCTGTGCCAATGCGGCACTGTCGTTTATTCCGTCGCCGACCATCGCTACCCGGGCACCTTTTTGTTGCAGTTGTTCGATAAAGATAGCTTTGTCGTGAGGAAGAACGCCCGACCGGTAATGGCCGATGTTTGCTTTTCGGGCTATAGCCTGTGCTGTACCGGCATTATCTCCGGTCAGCATGTAAACGGTCAGCCCCATTTTTTCCATCTGCCGGATGGCTTGTAATGAGGTCGGTTTTATCTCGTCGGTGATCGCGATTATGGCCAGGGCCTGGGTCGAATGACCGAACCAGACGACTGTCTTGGCTTCTTTGAGCCAACTTTCGGCCTTTTGTTTTAAGGGTTCCGGGAGGATGACGCCATTGTCTGTGAGTAATTCAGCGGTTCCGGCGTAATAGGTTTCATCGCCTGTCCGGCCTTTTATTCCTTTACCCGGTATCGTTTCGAATCCGGTGACCGGAATGGATGTTTCTTGTCCGAATTCCCTGACTATCGCTTCTGCCAGCGGATGCTCCGACAAACGTTCCAGACTGTATATTATTTTCCGGGCTTCCGTTGTTTCTGTATGCCAGTAAGTATTTACGACCCTTGGATGCCCTTCGGTTATCGTACCTGTTTTATCTAATACAATCGTATCGATTTTCCGGGCAATCTCCAGGCTTGTCGCATCTTTTATCAGAATGCCGTGTTCAGCTCCCTTTCCGATTCCTACGATGAGTGCTGTCGGAGTAGCCAGGCCCAGGGCACAGGGGCAGGCAATGATGAGGACGGTGATCATAGCCAGCAGACCGTGGGAAAAACCGGCAGTCGGTGCGAATAAACACCACAACCCGAAAGTCAACAAGGCTATACCGATGATAACGGGTACGAAAATACCGGCTATTTTATCTACCAGTTTCTGTACCGGGGCTTTACTTCCCTGGGCATCTTGCACCATGCGGATGATTTGAGCCAGCATGGTATCGGCCCCTGTTTTGTCGGCAGTGAAATGAAAAGCCCCTTTCTGATTCACCGTTCCGGCATATACCTTTTCGCCGGCTTGTTTGTGTACGGCTATAGGCTCACCGCTGAGCATGCTTTCATCGACGTATGAATCCCCGCTTATTACCGTCCCGTCAACAGCGATACGTTCTCCGGGTTTTACAGCTATCGTATCTCCGATCCGGGCATTTTCGATCGGTACGGTTTGTTCGCCCGATCCGGTAACGATCGTAATTGTTTTGGGTTGCAGACCCGCTAGTCTACGGATAGCCGTTGAGGTGTTTTGTTTCGCCCGTTCTTCGAGTAAGCGGCCCAGAAGAATAAAAGCTATAATACCGCTTGCTGCCTCGAAATACAAATGGGGCGTTATCCCCCGCGATAACCAGAAATCCGGGAACAATAGATTGAATACACTGAATAGATAAGCGATACCGGTGCTGTTGGCAACCAGGGTATCCATATTGGAAGTACCGTGTTTCAATTGCTGCCAGGCACTGAGGTAGAATCTGTTTCCGAAACCTAAAACGACACAGGTCGAAAGGAACCATAAAACATAGTTCATGTAAGGAATATTCACAAACATCATACTGATGGCCATGATCGGTAGCGATAATAAAGTAGCCCCGAAGGTCTGAATTTTCAATAAACGGTATTTTTCGTTTTGTATTTGTTTGGCCTTCTCCTCGCCCTGTTGGTCTGTCTCGGTCAGCAGATCGTATCCTGCATCTTGCACCGCATTTTTCAAGGCCTGAACAGAACAGATCTCCGTATCGTAGACGACCTGGGCCTGGGCGGTTGCGTAGTTTATATTGGCTTCACATACACCGGGTTGTTCATGAATGACTTTATCTATTCTCGCTGCACAAGAGGCACAACTCATTCCTACCACCGGAAAAGTTTTTTTTATTTTCATACGCTTAACCTTTATATGATCTCTTTCCGGACAAAGATAAGGTACACCGGCCGATGTACTGTTATAAAATTATGGATATGATTTATATCTTACACTTTATCCAAAGGGGAGCGTTTGTTGCCTTTCAGACGTTTAAATTCACTGGGAGACATTCCGGTTACCTGCCGGAACTGGGAACTCAAATGAGCGACACTCGAATATTGAAGCTGTGTGGCTATTTCGCCGATCGTCAGCTCGTCGTAAATGAGTAATTCTTTGATGCGTTCTACTTTTTGAGCAATATAGTATTTCTCTATGCTGATACCGTTTCCTTCGGAAAAAAGTTTACTTAGCAAACTGTAGTCGTAATGACATCTCCCGCTTAAATATTCGGATAATTTCAATTTAGAGAGATTATTTTCATAATGGACCAGTTCGATAATGGCAGTACGGATTTGTTCGATAAGACGATGGCGTTTATCGTCGAGCAATTCGAACCCGAGCGCTTCAAGTGCTTTCCGGATCAGAACCCGGTCTGCCGGTTTCAACGGTTCTTCGACGACAACCTTACCCAATTCAAGCCGGACTGGATTGAAATTCAGGTTTTTGAGCATTTCTGATACAACCAGAATACATCGGTTACAAACCATATTTTTTATAAAAAGAACGTGCTCTTGTTCTTCCATCGTGATTATTATTAAGCGTTTGCTTTGCCACTCTGCACTTTCACAGCAATGTCCCGGACAAAAATAGGGATTATTTCGGTGGCTTTGCATGATGAAGTTATTAAAAATATTCCGGGCTAATTCCTTAAATAATCTTGTATTATTGACAAGAATGTTTATTTGGGGAATAATAAGATCAATTTTTCTATTGTTCACCCGATTCCCTTGCTCCGGAACAGGAGAAAGATAGCTAATTGTAGCTATATAATTATCGTCGGGAGTTTTGTATTTTTATCCCCACAAAATAAACTCTTATGGATATTATCGAACTCGCAGAACAAAATCAGCAAAATGCCTGGAAATTACTCGATGAAACGGGTATTATTCCGGCTTGGGAACGTATCGGGGCTACCGTACATTTGGTCGGTTCGCTCAAGTCAGGTTTGTTAATGAAAAGCAGGGATATCGATCTGCACATCTATACCGGGAAACTCGATATTACGGAGAGTTTTTCGGTTATGCAGGAATTGGCAGAGCGGCTTAAACTGAAAGAGATTCAATACAAAAACCTGGTTCATACCGAAGAAGAATGTATCGAGTGGCATGTTCTGTATGAAGATCAGGAGCTGCATACATGGAAATTCGATCTGATTCACATCCGCAAAGGTTCGAAATATGACGGGGTGGTGGAAAATGTCACTGCCGCTATTGCAAAACTGCTCACACCCGGGCTTCGGGAAACGATACTTCGGATCAAGTATGAGGTGCCGGATGGCGTAATGATTCCCGGGATCGAGATATACCATGCCGTTTTTACAGGAGGTGTCCGCAGTTACGTAGAATTGGAACGGTGGCGACAGGAACATCCGCTGACCAATAGTTTGGATTGGCTGCCGTGATTAATAAAGGAGGCCGTAATCCTCGGCCCGGTTTATGGCTTCGATGGCATTACCGGCTTGTAGTTTGGATAGAATATGTTTCCGGTGGTTATTTACGGTATAGATACTGAGGTGTAGTTTATAAGCGATCTCTTTGCTGAGTAAGTCTTGCCTTTCCTGTCCTTTTGGACGACCTGGTGGCGACTGATGACATTTACATATTGTTGCCGTACATTCTGCATACGAATTTGAAATACCTGTTGATAATCGTTCCTTTCTTCTTGTGGAAGTGAATAGATAAACAGCCCGTGCTCTATCTGAAAGGCGGGAAGTTGCGCCCGGTCGTCAGGATGGATTCTTTCTTCCAGTAGGTTACCCTGTTTTCTGATCGTTTTTATTTGCTTGGAGTTGTAGCCGAAAAGATCTGTAAAATGATCGGAAGCAAAATCATATCTTTTTTTGAATACATCGACAGTGAAGATACAACTTGGGCTTATTTGGGAAAATGCCTGTATAGAGGTTCTCTTTTTGTCCCACAACTTATAGTCTGTGTCAAGACTGCTGATTTGCTGCCTTGACCATAGTTCTTCGGGAGTTATTCGCTGAATCGTCATGTGGCAAAGATAATAGATAAATCGATTCCTTATTGTTTACTAAGCATTTTGGGGGTAAAGTGATTGATAGTAGAGTTGGTGTTGGAATATACATTGGTTTTACTTATAAAGCAAGCAATAATTGGTAGGGTTGTAATTAGCTGAAGTATCTTATTTGACTATCGACGAATAAGATCAAATTTAGGTGTTTATATACATGTTTATCCTAAATGTATATTTATAAGTGTAAATATGTATATAACTGTTTTAATAAAAATAATCGTCTATGGGAACGGTACAGCCAAGACAATCTTAAAAACGGATAGAGTTATTCAGTAGAATATTTTTGTGGCTCAAATCGTCTAAAACGACAGTCGGTAATTATAGGATAACTCATTCCTAACAGGTATATTTGTAACAATCAAAAGCCGGGTGATATGACAAAACAGAATGCAATCAAAGTCTTCGAAGAAAAGAAAGTCCGTACCGTATGGGACAGTGACAAAGAGGAATGGTATTTCTCAATAGTAGATGTGATAGCGGTATTAACTGATAGTCCTAATCCAAGGAAGTATTGGAGTGTGTTAAAAACTCGTCTAAAAAAAGAGGGAAGTGAGTTGACTACAAATTGTAGTCAACTGAAAATGCCCTCATCTGACGGTAAGTATTATAAGACAGATGTTGCTGATACCGAGCAATTGTTTCGGTTGATACAATCCATACCCTCTCCTAAAGCAGAACCTTTCAAGTTGTGGATGGCACAAGTAGCTAAGGAACGACTTGACCAAATGCAAGACCCGGAACTGTCTATTCAGCAGGCTATGATGGATTACAAACGGTTGGGATATTCCGACAACTGGATTAATCAACGGCTCAAAAGTATAGAAATCCGTAAGGACTTAACGGATGAATGGAAACGGCATGGATTACAGGAGGGTGTACAGTTTGCTACTCTAACAGATATCATCTATAAGACCTGGGCAGGAAAAACGGCTAAGGAATATAAACAGTTCAAAGGGTTGAAGAAAGAGAATCTACGGGACAACATGACTAATAAGGAACTGGTATTGAATATGCTTGCAGAACTTTCTACAAAGGAAATATCAGAGGTACAAAACCCGGAATCTTTTGATGAGCATATAGATGTTGCTAAACAAGGTGGAACAATTGCCCTTAATGCAAGATTAGAATTAGAAAAGAAAACCGGAAAATCTGTTGTAACTCCTCTCAATGCAAAAGATGTGTTGGGATTACAAAGCGGAGAAGTGGAAGATGTGGATTTGGACAGTGAAGAAGCAAAATAGGAGTGATAGTACAAAGAAACATACTAAGGGAGCCGTAAATGGTTCCCTTTTTTATATATACCTGTCTAAAAGAAAAATAAGTTGTGAAATAGAACCGTATAGGGATTATACCTCATCATGTCGGTGTATTTATTCCCTAATAAATATCTTGTCTTATAGAGCGTAATAGAAGAATAAAAGTGATGAGGTATATTTGTGGCTTCGATAATGAAAATATTCTATCCCATAAAAGAATGAGTATGGGGTGTATAACACATAAGTGATGATACCATCAAGTGATGAGGTAGATGATAAGTATAGAATAATAATGAAGATAGATAATTGTAATAAGATGTATTGTATTTAAAATCAGTTATATAAAAGGATGGCCGATGTTGGCATATTGGCGGACAGTCTGGTAAATGATTGCCTGCCGATAGAATTTTATGGGTATCTGTTCCATGACTTTTAAATTTGCATCGCGAAAATATCCCTTGTCAATGTCAGAATCTGTTATCCTGTATGAAGAAATTTGTTAACGGAAAACGTGGGTAATTTCTTGTTTGCCGTTGAGGTCTTCGATTACCTATGCTACATAACAAAAACGCCCACGTATTTCTACCTGAGTCGTTGCTTATTGTGTCGTAGCATGTTAAAAGTGTCGAAGTTCCAACTGCACCATAATAAGGCAAACGCTTTGACAATATGTTGTTCCTTATTTTAAGGGCTTTATATCTACATATCTATATTTGTTTTTTGGGTTACTGCCGACAGATATAGCGAAATAGGAAATAACATCCGATAAATAGGTGAGATATTCTACTATGATGGGGAAATGTAAATATATTTATAGTTTCATTAGTGTCCCGTTAAAATGGGACGAGTTAAATAATTAATCAAATAGCCCCGGAATCAGGGGATCATTTAGATCT
>ERZ856578.7906-NODE-7906-length-10776-cov-4.591551_pt1 | contig 10776 bp, 9 predicted proteins | sample MGYA00514384_ERZ856578 | MGnify/ENA primary metagenome ERZ856578 (study PRJEB29103, sample SAMN06111958) | human gut metagenome | biome: human gut; feature: ankylosing spondylitis patient; material: healthy_person | host: Homo sapiens | place: China:Hangzhou...
CCCGAAGGAGGCCAGCACCGTGGAGAACAACCTGGCCCACATCGACCAGGACAAGTGCGTGGGCTGTCAGCTGTGCGTGAAGGAGTGCCCCGTGGGCGTCATCCACGTGCCCGCCAACGAGTAAAAAATCAATACTCCATAAAAAATTCCGTCTGCTCAAGGCAGACGGAATTTTTTTGTGATAAAGAGACCCTCTCCGTCCAGTGTGCGCACTGGCCACCTCCCCCAAAGGGGGAGGCAAGGAGGGGAGAGGTGCGTACTTGGCTCTCCCTGTGGGAGAGCTGGCACGGCGTGAGCCGTGACTGAGAGGGCGGTCAGCCCTCAGCGGCGTCAGGAGAAACGCTCTGGATGGAAGCTCGCCCGTCGATGGTCAGGGCGTAGGCATCCAGAATGTCGGTCTCCTCCTCGCCGGGCAGGGCGTGGTCCAGGGTGATCCGGTCCCCCACGTTCAGAGTGACGGCCTGGCGGTCCTGGGCGGCGGAGAGGGCATAGAACACGGTCTCGCCCTCCAGGCGAAGGAAGTAATAGGTGCTGCCGCTTAAAACGGCGGAGCGGATCTCGGCGATGGCGCCGCTGGCCTGGGTCTTGGGCAGCTCCTCCGGGGTGGTGACCCCCTTGTCAGAGAGCATCTGGATATAGGTCTGCTCGCAGGCGGAGACGGTGGCCCCGGTGGCCACCAGCTGATACTGGGCCACGTTGACCATGGCGTAGCTCTTCACCAGATTGGTGTTGTCCAGCAGGGGGATGAAATAGGTGGGCTCCCCGGCGATGTTCAGCAGCAGGGGGAAGGTGGACACATAGCCCAGGTCCTGGACCACGCCCTCGGCAGAGGCCCGGGCCGCCGCTTCTGTGGCACCGGGGGCCTCGTAGAAGTGAGTCTCTTTCGTGCGCATGTTGCACAGCAGAAAGCCCAGGTTGGACTGGTCGGCGTTGGCGGAGGTCACGCCGGTGTAGGCGTATACATCGTCGTTCATGGCGATGTAGTTATAGCCGTCGGTGGTGATGGTAACGTCCCGCTGGCCCAGCAGGGAGTTGATAAAGCCGTGGACCAGGGTGCCGTGGTAGTCATACTGCTGCATGATGAGCTCGGGCACATACAGGGTGTCCACCCAGGTGGGGACCTCCTTGTAATACTGGCTCTGGCCGGTGATGGCATCCACCAGCACTGCGCCCTGGATGTCCGTGCCCCCGAACAGGCCGATGGTCTTTACCACCCGGGGGGCGATCCACCAGGGGTGGCCGCTCTCGTCGATCTCGAACTCCGGGGTGGAGAACATCATGGTGGGGTAGTGGAAGCGCAGGTGCCGGACGATGTTCCGGTTCAGCGGCTCGGAGAAGGAGTATTTCATCCCCTGGGGCAGGCGGGTGACGGTGGCCTCCTGGGTGACCATGTCCACCACCACATAGGCGGGCAGGCCCTGGCCGCGGTTGGTCAGCCACTTGAACAGGTCGGCATAGGCGATGGGAGCCACCCGCACCGGGCGGCCCTGATAGTTGATCTGAGTGGAGTCGCCGGAGTACTCGAACTGGCTGACCATGTCGCTGAGGGTGCCCATCTGCCGGTCCCCCAGGAATTCGGCGGAGGTGCGGTCCAGGGTGGGGATCTCGTTGAAGGAGATCTGGGCCACGTCAGAGGCAAAGTCCCCGGTCTGCACCGTCAGCAGGTCCCGATAGGCCGCCGCCCGGAGCAGGGGCATGGAGACGACGTTGCCCACAGCGGCTATCACGACCACCGCCACAAACAGCAGTCCCACCGGCAGACAGCGGCTCTTGATGAATTTCAGCCACTCGCGGAGCTTCTCCTTGGGGGTGCGGATCACGTTGTCGTGGGGTGCGCCGGACAGGAGAAAGACGCAGACGACGTATACGGCGCACAGCAGACCAAGAAAGCTGTAGAACTCCCCGGCGTGGGGGTTCAGGGCGGGCAGGGTGACATAGAAATACCCAAAGCCCACCGCCGCCGTCACCGCCAAGCTGAGCAGGGTGCGCCCAAACCGGCTTTTGGGCAGGCGTATTCGATTGTGTGACAAAATAGACCTCCTTTAACGTGGGTGGATAGATGCTATATTAGGATACACGATTTTTCCGAAAAAAGCAAACCGGGCGGGCCATACAGGACCCGCCCGGGAATTTTGTCAGTTGTCTAGCGGGATGGCCCAGCTTTGCAGCAGGGCGGTGAGCTGGGGGGTGTAGTCCAGCGCTGCAATATAGTCATACTCCTGGCTGGGCAGGGTCCCTTGGGGGAAGCTGAACTCCAGGCTCTCTGGGAAGAGGACCAGATGTTCCGGATGAAACGCCGCGAGCATCTCCCCGTGCAGCGTGTCGTCCCCCGGCTTGGACAGGGAGACCAGGGCCTCCGGCACCTGCTCCGGCGAAATGGAGAACAGGGAGAGGGGGTCCAGCCGCGCCCCGGTCTCCCGGTCAAAGGCGTCCCCCAGGCGCAGCTCTGTGCCGGAGCCGTCATTGCTCAACAGGGTCACGGTGGTGAGGAAATATATGACCCGGCTGCTGGCGGCGCTGGGGGAGACAGTCCGCTCCACATAGAAGGGACGGAAGTCCGGGTTCGTCCGATAGTCCTGATAGGCCGTCTCCACCTGCTGCTTTATGTCGTACAGCAGACCCTGCCGGTCATAGTAGGCGGAGACCGCCTCCTGGGCCGCCGGGCTGAGATCATCGAAGCTGGCCACCCCGCCAACGGACACGTTTTCCGGGCCGGAGGGCGGGAGCTCCCGCAGCAGCTGCTTCCCGTCCCGCAGGCGGTAGATGTTGGAGGCGAAGGGACTGCTGTCATACTGTATCAGGTCGATCTCCGTCCCGTCGGACAGAGCAAAGACATTCTGCGTCACTTGGCCGATGATGGAGATCTGATCTGCGGAAAAAGCGGCCAGCGTTCTGCCATCCTGGGCGGTGAGGGTCTGGCGGCCCCTTTGGCAGAAGACGGAGACCACCACGCCCTCCGGCGGCTGGCGCAGGAAGTCCTCCGCCGACAGGGCGTCGCTGGGCAGGACGATGGTCTGTCCGGTCATCAGGACGCCGAAGCGGTCTCCCTCCTCCGTCTGCACCACAAAGGAGGAGAGACTGGTGTCCCCGTCCGTGCTCCACTCCACCACCTCGCCGGACAATTCAGTCAGACTGCCGTCAGAGTGTCCAAAGGCGAAGACCAAGAAGAGGATGAACAGGCCATAGATCAGGCAGACCAGGGCCAGCAGGCCGCTGACCAGGTGCAGGGTAGGGCGGCCCCTGCTTTTGAAAAACAGGACCGTGCAGAGGAAAAACAGCAGCAGGAAGAATGCCATGGCGCTCCGGCTGAGGAGCGGGGAGAGGAGAAGCTGAAACAGACCGGTGGCGGAAGTCATGGTCGGCTCCTTTCCAGATGTGGGTGGTCTCTTTTTCTTGATTATATCATGGGGGCCGAGGGGCGGGCAACAGGAAGTTTGGACGGGGCGGCAAAGCGCCCTTGCCAAACGGGGGGATTTCCTCTATAATATGGGACTAGAATGAGATCAAGCGGCTGTGCCGCAATTACGGAGGAAAGAATATGCTGGATCAGAAGTATTTTGAGGAGATGGAGGCCAAGATCCCCAAGGGGAAGGTGCGCACCCGCTTTGCCCCCTCTCCCACGGGATATATGCACGTGGGCAACCTGCGCACCGCCCTGTACACCTGGCTCATCGCCCGCAACGCCGGAGGGACCTTTATCCTGCGCATTGAGGACACCGACCAGGGCCGGCTGGTGGAGGGTGCCACCGACGTCATCTACCGCACCCTGGCCGAGTGCGGCCTGGACCACGACGAGGGTCCCGATGTGGGCGGCCCCGTGGCCCCCTATATCCAGTCTCAGCGCCGGGACACCTATGGCAAGTACGCCAAGCTGCTGGCGGAGAAGGGCCACGCCTATTACTGCTTCTGCGAAAAGTGCGAGTCGGAGGAGGACTCCGGCGACTTTGAGCGCGCTGCCGACCCCTGCCGGGACCTGCCTTTGGACCAGGCCCTGGCCCGCGTTGAGGCTGGGGAGCCCTATGTCATCCGCCAGAAGATCCCCCAGGAGGGCTCCACCACCTTCCACGACGCCATCTTCGGGGATATCACCGTGGAGAACAAGACCCTGGATGACCAGGTGCTGCTGAAGCGGGACGGTCTGCCCACCTATAACTTTGCCAACGTCATTGACGACCACCTGATGGGCATCACCCACGTGGTCCGGGGCAGCGAGTATCTGTCCTCCGCCCCCAAGTATGACCTGCTCTATCGGGCCTTCGGCTGGGACGTGCCCGTGTACGTCCACTGCTCTCCCGTCATGCGGGACGCTCAGAACAAGATGTCCAAGCGCCACGGCGACCCCTCTTACGAGGACCTGCGGGCCCAGGGCTTCCTCACCGAGGCCATTTTGAACTATGTGGCCCTGCTGGGCTGGTCCCCCCGGGGCGACATCGCGGAGCAGGAGGTGTTCTCCCTCCAGGAGCTGGCCAAGGCCTTTGACCTGGCGGGCATGTCCAAGTCCCCCGCCATCTTCGACATCGAGAAGCTGACCCACTTCAACGCCATCTATCTCCGGGCCATGACCCCGGAGGCCTTTGCCGACGCTGCCCGGCCCTATATCCGCCAGGCGGTGCAGCGGGAGGATATCTCCGCCGACGACATCGCCGCCCTGCTCCAGGCCCGGTGCGAGAAGCTCACCGACATCCCCGAGAAGGTGGACTTCTTCCAGGCCCTGCCCGAGTATGATGCCGAGCTGTTCACCAACAAGAAGTCCAAGACCAACGCCGAGGTGTCCAAGGCCATGCTGGAGGCGGCCATTCCCATGCTGCGCCAGCTGCCCGACTGGACCCAGGACGCCATCCACGACGGACTGGTGGACCTGGCCGCCCAGCTGGAGGTAAAGAACGCCACCCTGATGTGGCCCGTGCGCATCGCCGCTGCGGGCAAGGCCGTCACCCCCGGCGGCGCGGTGGAGATCTGCCGCATCCTGGGCCGGGAGGAGACCCTGAAGCGCCTGGAGCTGGGGCTGGAGAAGCTGAAGTAAATTTAAGAGAGAAAAACCCTCGCTGTCGCCAAAATTTTGCGGCAGCGAGGGTTTTGTAAAAAGACGGATTGCCGCGTCGGCGCTTTGCGCCTCCTCGCAATGACAGGTTTTCGGGACGGTGCTGTTTTGACGCAGCAGCCGATTTTTTGTCATTGCGAGGAGCGCAGCGACGCGGCAATCCGTTTCTTACTGTTTTCGATATACGTGGATATCAAATCCCGCCTGGCAGTCCAACTGCTCCAGGGCGGACAGACGGTCTACGCCCTCTTTTGGGGTCTTCCAGGCGTAGGGGGTCATGCCGAACAGGGCCATGATATCCTGATTGGAGGAGAGGGACAGGGTGCAGCGGACCTGGTCCGCCCCCTGCCAGACAAAGCCGGGGTAGTCCTCCCGCTTCACCGGGTTCTCATAGGGCCTGGCATAGAGCACCTGCTTCATCTCCCACAGGTGCCGGGCGGAGGGCACCACATAGCAGAACAGTCCGCCGGGGCGGAGGACCCGGGCAAACTCCTCCGGGGCCAGGGGGGAGAACACATTCACCAGGGCGTCCACGCTCTGGTCGGCCAGGGGCAGATGATAGACGGAGGCCACGGCGAACTCCCCCTGGGGCAGGCGCTTGGCCGCCCGGCGCAGGGCGAATTTGGAGATATCCACCCCGGCGATCTGGGGCGCGCACCCGGCCTGGGTCAGAGCCTGGTACAGCCCGGCGGTGTAGTACCCCTCGCCGCAGCCGCTGTCCAGCAGAGCGGGGGAGGGGAGGGCCTTGCACTCCTCCGCCGTCCGGGCACACAGGGCATCCCGCAAGGGGGCGTAGTAGCCCCGGTCCAGAAAGGCGGAGCGGGCGGCCACCATGGCCTTGTCATCCCCGGGATTTTTGGAGTGCTTTCGGTTGGCGGGGAGCAGATGGGTATAGCCGGCCGCGGCCACGTCGAAGCAGTGGCCGGAGGGGCAGAGATAGCCCTGCTCCTCCCGGGTCAGGGGGGCGGAGCACAGGGGGCATCGGAATAAGCTTGTCACATGGTTCACCTCAACTACCATTATGGCGTGAAACGGAGAAAATGGCAAGCCCGATTTCGTCCGGCAAACCAGCTTCCGGCGGAATAAAATGAAAAATTTTGTGATTCCCCCTATGCAAACGGATAGAATTATATTAGAATAGACCGTAAGAAAACAGACAGGAGTGGTTCCAATGGAGCAACCTAAGTATAAACGAGTGCTGCTGAAGATCAGCGGCGAGGCCCTGGCGGGCGATGCCTCCCGTGGGCTGGACTTTCATGTGATTGGCCAGGTGTGCGACGTCGTCAAGCGCTGCGTAGAGCTGGGCGTTCAGGTGGGCGTGGTCGTGGGCGGCGGCAACTTCTGGCGCGGCCTGAAGGACGGCGGCGACCAGATGGAGCGGGTCCGCGCCGACCACATGGGCATGCTGGCCACCGCCATCAACGCCCTGGCCGTGGCCGACGTGCTGGAGCAGAAGGGCGTGGAGGTCCGGGTACAGACCGCCATCGAGATGCGGGCCATGGCCGAGCCCTATATCCGCTCCCGTGCCATCCGGCACCTGGAGAAGGGCCGCGTGGTCATCTTCGGCTGCGGCACCGGAAACCCCTTCTTCTCCACCGACACCGCCGCCGTGCTGCGGGCCGCCGAGATCGACGCGGACGTGATCCTGCTGGCCAAGAACATCGACGGTGTCTACTCCGCCGACCCCAAGGTGGACCCCGCCGCCGTGAAGTATGAGACCATCACCTATGACGACGTGCTGGCCCAGCACCTGAAGGTGATGGACTCCACCGCCACCTCCCTGTCCATGGACAACAAGATCCCTGTGCTGCTGTTCGCGCTGAAGGACCCGGAGAACATCCTGCGGGCCGTGATGGGCGAGAAGATCGGCACGGTGGTGGGCGGCTGACGCCCATTTTAAAAGTTCCAGGCGCGGCCTGGGGATAGAAGAAAGGAAGTCGAGACCATGAGTCCTGAGATCAAGAATTATGATGAGAAAATGCTGAAGACCATCGAGGTGGTCAAGGCCAACTTCGCCTCCGTCCGGGCGGGCCGTGCCAACGCCGGCGTGCTGGACCGCATCAGCGTGGAGTATTACGGCACCCCCACCCCCCTGAACCAGGTGGCCGCCATCAGCTCCCCCGACCCCCGCACCCTGGTCATCCAGCCCTGGGACGGTTCTCTGCTGAAGGCCATCGAGAAGGCCATCCAGACCTCCGACCTGGGCATCAACCCTCAGAACGACGGCCGTGTGCTGCGCCTGGCCTTCCCCCAGCTCACCGAGGAGCGCCGCAAGGAGCTGACCAAGCAGGTGAAGAAGTATGGCGAGGAGGGCAAGGTGGCCGTTCGGAACATCCGCCGGGATGCCATGGATGAGATCAAGAAAAAGACCAAGAAGTCCGAAATCACCGAGGACGACCAGAAGAACCTGGAGAAGGAGCTCCAGGACCTGACCGACAAGCGGTGCAAAGAGATCGACGAGCTGACGGCCAAGAAGGACAAGGAACTGATGGCGGTCTGACCGAATGACAAGCTTCCCCCAAGGGGGAAGAGGGGTGCAGAATGCGGGGGTGGCTCTGTGTTCTGCATCCTTTCTGTCTATTAAATTGAAGAGGATGTCGGAGACATATGCCATTTTTTAAATCAAAAGAGGAGCAGGGGCCAAAGGTAGATTTTGAACACCTGCCCCGCCATGTGGCCATCATCATGGACGGAAACGGCCGGTGGGCCAAGCGCCGGGGGCTGCCCCGCACCGCCGGTCACGCCGCCGGGGCGGAGACCTTCCGCCGGGTGGCCACCTATTGCAAGGAGATCGGCCTGGACTATCTCACCGTGTACGCCTTTTCCACCGAGAACTGGAAGCGCCCGGCGGAGGAGGTCTCCGCCATCATGGGTCTGCTGAAAAAGTATCTGCTGGAGGCCATCGGCAAGATGGAGCGGGACCGGGTGAAGATGGAGTTCTTCGGGGACCTGTCCCCCCTGACGCCGGAGCTGCGGGAGCTGATAGAGCGCACCCGGGAGATCTCCAAGCACTACGAGGGCTGCCAGGTAAACATCTGCCTGAACTATGGCGGGCGGGACGAGATCCTGCGGGCCGCCCGGGACTTTGCCCGGGACTGCGTCCAGGGGAAGGCCGACCCGGACAGCCTGACGGAGGAGCAGTTTTCAGAAAAGCTGTTCTCCAAGGGCGTGCCCGACCCGGACCTGATCATCCGCCCCAGCGGGGAGCTGCGCCTTTCTAACTTCCTGCTGTGGCAGGCGGCCTATGCGGAGTTCTATTTCACCGACGTGCTGTGGCCCGACTTCTCCAACGAGGAGCTGCTGCGGGCCATCGCCGATTTTCAGGGCCGCAAGCGGCGGTTTGGAGGTGTGTGAGCCATGCTGACGAGGATCATTGTGGCGGTGGTGCTGGCCCCGCTCTTCTTCTGGGTGCTGCTGGCCCCGCCCACCCTGTGCCTGGCCCTGCTCATGTCCGCCATCTGCGCCCTGGCCAGCTATGAGCTGCTGAAGGCCACCCAGGTGGCCCACCACAACCTGATGTATGTCTTCACCGCCCTGGCGGCGGTGATCGTCCCCCTGGGCTATTGGTCCGGCTATGGCAGCCTGGTCACCCGGGCTGTGGCCCTGGTGCTGATGAGCGCCCTGTTCTTTGTGGCCATCCTCCGGTATGACGAGGAGAAGCCCCTGGGGCTGGAGCATGTGATGGTGTGCATGTTCGGCGGACTGCTGATCCCCATGTTCCTGTCCTCCCTCATCGTGCTGCGGGGGATGGAGCATGGCCGGTGGCTGGTGCTGCTGCCCGTCATCTGCGCCTTTCTCACCGATGCGGGGGCCTATTTCGCCGGGGTGTTCCTGGGCCGCCACCGGGGCATCACCCGGGTCAGCCCCAACAAATCCCTGGAGGGCTATATCGGCGGCATTCTGTCCGGGGCGGTGTTCCTGCTGCTGTATGGCCTGGCCCTGCGGCGCTTCGCCGGCCTGACGGTGTCCCTGCCCATTCTGGCCCTGTACGGTCTGCTGGGAAGCGCCGTCACCGAACTGGGAGACCTGTCCTTCTCCCTCATCAAACGGCAGTATGGCATTAAAGACTATGGCCATCTGCTGCCCGGCCACGGCGGGATGCTGGACCGGTTCGACTCTATGACGTTTGCCGCGCCCATGCTGCTGCTGCTGGTGGAGATCATCCCCGCCTTTTAACAGCGCAGAGACGGCGGGGCAGGGAAGAGGAGTTTACAATGTCAAAACGAATTTCACTGTTAGGGTCCACCGGCTCCATCGGGCGGCAGACCCTGGACGTTATCGACGCCTGCGGCATGGAGGTGGCTGCCATCACGGCCAACTCCAGCGTGGACCGGCTGGAGGAGCAGGCCCGGCGCTATCACCCGGAACTGGCGGTGCTCATGGACGAGAAGGCCGCCGACGACCTGAAGGTGCGCCTGGCCGACACCCCGGTGAAGGTGCTCTCCGGCATGGACGGCCTGCTGGAGGCCGCCGCCCTGCCCAGCGCGGACACGGTGCTCACCGCTGTTGTCGGCATGGTAGGTCTGCGGCCCACCCTGGCCGCCATCCGGGAGGGCAAGCGCATCGCCCTGGCGAATAAAGAGACCCTGGTGTGCGCCGGCGACCTGGTGATGGAGGAGGCCCACGACTTCGGCGCGGAGATCCTCCCCGTGGATTCCGAGCACTCGGCCCTGTTTCAGTCTCTGGAGGGCAACCGGGACCGGGGTCAGGTGAAGCGCCTGATCCTCACCTGCTCCGGCGGGCCCTTCTTCGGCAAGACAACTGAGGAATTGCAGCGTGTGACAAGGGAGGACGCCTTACACAACCCCAACTGGTCCATGGGGGCCAAGATCACCGTGGACTCCGCCAGTCTGATGAACAAGGGGCTGGAGGTCATCGAGGCCATGCACCTCTATCACATGCCGGCAGAAAAAGTTTCTATCGTGGTCCACCGGGAGAGTATCATTCACTCCCTGGTGGAATACTGTGATAATGCCATGATTGCCCAGCTGGGCTCGGCGGACATGCGCCTGCCCATCCAGTATGCCCTCACCTGGCCCCGGCGGGTGCCCGGTCCGGCCAAGGAGCTGGACCTGTGGAACTGCGGGCCGCTGACCTTTGCCCACCCGGACCTGGACACCTTCCGGTGTCTGAAGCTGGCCCTGGACGCGGCCAGGACCGGGGGCACGGCGGGGGCCATCCTCAACGGCGCCAACGAGGCGGCGGTGGCCCAGTTCCTGGCGGGCAAGATCCGCTTCCTGGAGATCGCCGACAAGGTGCAGCGGGCCATGGAGACCGTCCCGGTGATCCAGAACCCCAGCCTTACCCAGGTGCTGGAGGCGGACGCCGCCGCCCGGGAGGCCGCCCGGTAAGCCAGACGGCCCTTTTTCACTGGAGGTACTATGTTTTATATCATTCTCGCCATCCTCATTTTCGGCGTTCTCATCGCCACCCACGAGCTGGGGCACTTTGCCACCGCCAAGCTGCTGGGGGTGAAGGTGAACGAGTTCTCCATCGGCATGGGTCCCGCCATTTTCAAGCGGGAGAAAGGGGAGACCCTTTACAGCCTTCGCCTGCTGCCTGTGGGCGGCTACTGCGCCATGGAGGGGGAGGACGACGACTCGGCGGACCCCCGGGCCTTTGGCCGGGCCGCCACCTGGAAGAAGATCATCATCCTGTGTCAGTCCTTCCAGATAATCCTTTGCTTCGGGATAGTCTGTCTGCCGAATCCTATTGTAAATGGCTTCTTTCTTCAT
>ERZ856578.7908-NODE-7908-length-10775-cov-2.371565_pt1 | contig 10775 bp, 9 predicted proteins | sample MGYA00514384_ERZ856578 | MGnify/ENA primary metagenome ERZ856578 (study PRJEB29103, sample SAMN06111958) | human gut metagenome | biome: human gut; feature: ankylosing spondylitis patient; material: healthy_person | host: Homo sapiens | place: China:Hangzhou...
CCGTGCGTGAGCTATACGGACACATGCAGGCAGTACAGATCGTAAAAGACCCTAAAACACATCTGCCCACCCTCTACCCTCAACCCAGTACCGCCGCCTTACACCTCCACCCGCCTCCGCCCACGCCCCCGACTCCGCGCGCAATATACCGAAGCCGTCTGCCGGGCGACACGCCTGCCCGTACTCGCCAAAATGACACCCAACATCGGCCACATGGAAATCCCGGCCATTGCCGCCATCCATGCCGGTGCAAAAGGCATCGCGGCAATCAACACCGTCAAGGCCATCACGAACCTTGACCTTGAATGCCTCTCTCCCATGCCGGTCGTCAACGGCAAGTCCTCGATCTCCGGTTATTCCGGCCCTGCCATCAAGCCGATTGCACTGCGCTTCATCGCCCAGATGAAACAGCATCCCCAACTGAAAGACATACCCGTCTCCGGGATTGGCGGCATCGTCACATGGCAGGATGTACTCGAATTTTTGCTCGTTGGTTCAAGCACGATTCAGGTCACAACCGCCGTGATGGAATACGGCTACCGGATCGTCGAGGACATGGCGAGCGGCCTCTCACACTTCATGGAAGAAAAAGGCATCGACAAACTGGCTGACCTCGTCGGCAAGGCCTTGCCCAATATCGTGCCAGCTGACGATCTCGACCGCGACTTCATGGTCATTCCCGGCATCGACCAGACGAAATGCATCGGCTGCGGCCGATGTGTTGTCTCGTGCTTTGACGGAGGCCATCAGGCCATCGACTGGGATGAATACACCCGCACCCCGACGGTCAACGACCGTTGCGTCGGTTGCCACCTGTGCCTGAACGTCTGCCCGGTCGAAAACTGCATCCTTCCCGCAAAAACCGGATTCAAGCCCGGCCGGAAACCCCATCCGGTCACGGTCAAACGGCGCTACGGTTAATCCGGGTAAAACGATCTTGCCTGACGATGGGGAAATCGTCAGGCTTGCCCTTCATCTCCGAAAAAAGGGATGCCAATGCATCCCTTTTTGTTTGACAACCCTTCTTCCGTAACGGATCTCAGAAAGTGTATCGGACCCCTATATTAAGCGCGCCGCCCTCTCTCGCATCCCCATTCGACGGACTCGTGAATCCTCTCTGGTACCGGATGTCACCGAACACGGACGTCGATTTCGATACCCAGCCCTGGATCCCCAAACCTATCTCTCCCCAGGTCGATCCATAGCTCTCCGATACATTCACGATTCTTCCATTGCGGTCTTTTATGGACACCGCGTCTTCATTCAAAAAGTCATGCACGATGTTGGCCAGTCCATAGACTTCCAGCGTCCTGTTGTCTTTCAGTTTTTCTGTATGAACCAGTCTCAATCCCAGTCTCCCTCTCAACATGTCGGCTCCGTAGCTGTCTACTATTTCATTGCTACGGTAGTCTGTGTACTGGTAGCTCAACTGACCCTGTCCTTCGAGCAGCCATTTATCCTGCTTCCACAGCGGGTATCCTCCTTCGGCTGATAAGCCGACTCTCCATCCCGTCTGTTTGGTGCGGTCTCTTGTTCCATCCCAGTTCTCCGCATCGTACCGGTTTTCCAGCCATCCCAGCTGACCCACAACGTCTACGTAGGCTCCGTTTTGCCAGGTCTTGGACGTATCCTCCCAGAGCCCAGCTGTCCGATCTCAGGTTCCCTGTCTCACGGTTCAACCCTTCTTCCAATTGTCTCATCCGGTCGTTCATGTTCGCATCCGCTCTCGAATAATCGAGGGAAACGGCAGCTCTGACTGTCCCGCCGTCTCCTGTCTGCCTTGCCAATACTTCCTGTCCTATCTGCAAGCCGTACAGGTTCATGTCATATCCGAATCGGCTGCTCCCGTCTTCTGACAGATGGTTGTAATACACTTTCGCCCAGCTCTGTTTTTCCAGCGGCAGGGTTCTGTGTTCCCCGACTCTCTGGTGCAGGCCCGACAGTTGCAGCATTCCTGTTTCCTGGTTGATTCTTTGTCCGGATACGTAGTTCGATACTTCCGGACTGTATATCGTTACATCGTTTACGAAGCTCACCAGATACCAGTCTTCTCCCTTGCTTTGCAAGATGTATTCGTATGCCCCCGATTTGACGGTATTTCCCAGTCTGAAGTTCGCTCCCCCCACCGGTGATTTCCCGTCGGGGCTTTTTGCGTCTGATGTCCCATCGACTTGCACGACCTGGATTCCGTTAACGGTCTGTTCTCCGGCTCCACCTGCATTGGTGATTTTCAGGACACTGGTGCCGGTGACGTCCCCGCCGACGTGCAGTTTGTCTGTTACGGCATCATCTCCTCCCAACACGGTATTTAACCGGACTGTCCCGCCATTTCCTGTGTAGTCTCCTGCTACAGTGAGGCGGTTTCCGGCTGTGCCGGCAGCGCCAACGTTGACGGTTCCGGCATTGCCAAGGCTCGCCACGGTCTGGGCCAGTCCGTTTGCGTCAAGGGTTCCTCCGCTTCCCACGGTGACGGCCGAGGCGCTGCTGAATGCGTTTGCCACGCCTGCACGCAGGGTTCCTCCCGATACGGTGGTCGCTCCACTGTAGGTATTCGCTTCACTCAATACGGTCGTCCCCGACAGCTGGTTGACGACACCATTCCCGCTTATTTTCGTCGCAAAGGCGTAATCGGTGTCCGTATGGTTGAAGACCAACGCCCCCCGGTTTCCCAATGACACTGTCGGCGTATCCAGTACGCCAGCCGCTACGGCGGTTTCTCCTTGTGCTGCACCGATATTGATGGTAGCGATTCCGTTACCTGACCCTGCCTGTACCCCGGAAGCTTCTACTGTTCCTCCATTGCTGACGGTCAGTGTCGCAGTTCCGGCATTGCCAACAGTCAGATTGCCTGTATTCGTCCAGTTCGAACCGGCTCCATCCACTGTCACCGTACCGGTGCTGCCCGAAATCAGGCCTATAAAACCGGTGACATTGGAAACCACACCGCCATTGCGGATCGACAGTTCTCCGTTACCGGAATAGCCGACAATCATAGTACTGTTATGCGTCAGGCCCGAACCGGCTCCATCCACCGTCACCTTGCCCGTGCTGCCAGCGGCATTCCCTATAGTAGTGGCGTACTGTACATTGCTGGAGTAAGAAACATTGCCGCCATTACTGATCACCAGTTCTCCATCTCCGCTATTGCCAACAATCAGACTGCCGCCATACGTCCAGCTCGAGCCTGCCCCGTCGACTGTTACCTTGCCGGTACCGCCCGCATTCTGTCCTATATAGCCATTGCTATTGGAAACCTTGCCGCCATTGCTGATGGACAAGGTGCCGGCTCCGGCCAGTCCAATAGTGATGCTACCGATACTCGTCCAGTTTGAACCGGTCCCGTCCACCGTCACTGTGCCGGTGCTTCCCGAATTGATGCCTACATATATCGGGCCAACGGGACTGGAAACCATGCCCCCATTACGGATAATCAGTTCGCCCGTTCCATAGTTGCCCACATACAGAATGCCGTTGCTCGTCCAGCTCGAACCGGTTCCATCCACTGTCACCTTGCCGGTACCGAAAACACCTATGACACCACCGCCACTACTGGTAACCTGTCCGCCATTGCTGATGCTCAGTTCACCGGCACCATTGTTGCCGACATAAAGATAATTGGCATTCGTCAAGTTTGAACCGGCGCCATCCACCGTCACCGTGCCGGTGCTGCCTGAATTGTTGCCTATATACATCTGGCCACCGGAACTGGACACCTTGCCGCCATTCCCGATGGTCAGTTCACCCGTACCGGAGTTGCCGACAACAAGGCCGTTGTTAACATTCCAGGGACTTGGATACGTACCCGGCACCGTCACCGTCGCACCACCATCGATGACGGTCTGTGCCTTCGCCTGAGGCATGCCTATCACCACACTACCCAGCCATACCCCAGATATCAGGGCATTCCGTAATGCAGTCCCGCTTCCACCCGTTCCCCGGCACTTCACCAGTTCCGAGGCGGCCTGCCATACCCCAAGGCTCCTGTTAAATACCGTCCTGTAAACCCTGTTCATCATCTTTTTCTTCCAGTTTTATTTAATTCCACCCTTCGATCAGTCTTTCGTAAATGACCTGATCGACATCGCACCATTTCCTTCACCGTTTTTTACAAAGAACAAGCAGCTCATGTGATGCATCTCCTGTCGCAGAAACGCCGTACCTCGGAAAACCGCTTGCCAAACGGAATCCATCTAAAAATGATGAACGGTCCATGTAAAAAAACACCGGAAAACAAAGGACATGTTTTCCATCTTTTCTTTACAATATTTCTTTAAATGAACATTTACACATATTCAATTTATAATTCCACAAATATATAATATTGCCTTGCAAAACAACAATATATTTAAATGTTAAACACTCATTTATTTCATTTTTCGCAAGAAAAAATGAATTGAAGGCAAACTGGGCATGCAGCTTTTTTACGGTGTGCGTCGTGATACTTCATCCGCCATCCTGTCCGGGAATAATGTGAAAGACAGATAACTCAGGTCAGGCACTATCCGGATTCCCTGACATCGTCTGGTTCATCCACGAGGTGAACGTTTTGTGCAAGCCCGGATAAATCGCAAGTGAAAGAGAGCCTGCGCCCTGTTTTTTTCGCTCCGCCTGAGAGTAACAATTTGTACTTTAAGCCCGAGGCCTTTCGCTTCCGGCTCCAATAGTGGTATGGGAAAATGCAGCTCGTTCAGGGAAAAAACCCTACGAACCGTTCCATTTGCGTTCCCTGAAAACACGCTGTTGGCAAGGCTGACGACCGTCATGCACGTGTTGCCACGTCATGCTGCCTCTTGTATTGCCACATCATTACACCGATGTTCCTGTCGTTTGCCGATGGCATTTTTCCTGCAAAAACCGGATTCAGGCCAGATCTTGACGCTCATCTGGTTACCGTCAAACGGTATTGCGGTTAAAATGGATAACATAAGACCGGCACAATAAAAACAGGACGATCCATCATGGGAAAAACGACGATATTCGACTTCATGAAAGCCTATAAGGCGGCACTGAAGAAAAAAGACGGAAAGAAAAAATATTACTGGGGCTTCATGGGCGACATTTTAGGCGAGCTCATCCTGCCGACCGATGAGGAAATCATCGAATTTGCCAACCGGGATTTATCCAGTACCGTCGCCCTGCGCTTTTTCCTGCAACCGTGGATCATGCCCGACTTTTTCCTGTTCACGGAAGAAAGCAAGGAACGCATTCGCGACACGCTTGCCTGGTACCTGCATCAGCCGGAAAAGGAACTCGACAGCATCGTCAACGCGTTCCAGATACCGATCCGGGTAGAATCGTCCAGACAACTCTATACCGTTATCTGGCAGGAATTCTTCCTCTCCGACTTCCCCGACCCGATCGACCCGGACGAATACGAGGAAGACACCAGCCCCGAATTCATCAATTCGCTCTACAAAATGGCCGAACGTCCCGACTGGTCCGATACCTCGTACTATTCCAATCCCGAACGCATCGGCACCGTCAAGAAAGATCTGATCGAGTGGTACACCCCGGACAGGTCGCTGGAAGAAATCCAGCGATGGGCATTGACAGGCATCCGTCCGAACAATATCCCCGGCCTCATATCGGACGCGACCAAATGGCTCGACTGGTACGACATGAACCGGGGTAACGAACGGGCACTGAAACAGTTCGGAGAATTGCAGGAAAACGGCCTGTACGTCGACCGGCTGACGCTGACCTTCGATAAAGACATCGGCATCGGCTTTTTTGCAGGAACGACCAAACCGATCAAGACAAGACGGGTACGTTTTCTGTTCGACAAACTCGGCAACCTGCTCGCCAACTATCCGATTCTGAAATAAAGAGACAACCGTCCGGCTGTCTCTTCTGATACAACCGGACAACATCCTGAAAAGCCATGTTCGGCCTGATAAAAGACTGGTACGACAAGCTGATCCTCTGGATCGACTGGCCACCCCCGAAACCCCGGCCCGGCATCCGATATGTCCACTGGGAATTTCTGGGCGACATTCTCGACGATCTGAACATGCTTACGGATCAGGAAACCGGGGACTTTTCAGAAAGGGACTTTTCAGATCCTGAGGCTATCCGCGAGCTGATCCATGTCTGGATACTGCCCGATTTTTATCGTTATACCCCCACCAGTCAGGAAAAAATCAGAAATACCCTCGCCTTCTATCTGGCAACCCGTTCCGGGAAACTCGAGTGGGTCTTTCCATCGTTTAACATCCCTCTCAAAGTCCCGTCCGCCCATCTGTTCTACAGTCTCGTATGGGAAGCGCTATACAAGGAAACCGTCCCGGTCGATATCGATCCGGAACAATATGAAGAATGCGGGCGGCTGTCCTTCATCAATTCGCTGGAAAAAACAATGAAACCCGGCTCCACAGAAAAAGAGTATCCTTTTCCGGAACGCAAGGGACTCATCCTGCCAGAACGTCTGAATCGCCACCACTCCGGCCTGTCGCCTGCCTCCCTGCAGCAATGGGCCAGAACCGGTAACCTGCCCGATAATACGAAAGCCCTGCCTGCTGACGCTGCCCGCTGGACAGACTCTGCCGATCCCGACTACATGCGTCAAAGCGCATATGCCCGTTACCAGAAAAACAGGGGAAATGGCATTCACCTCTCGCGCCTGACCCTTCATTTCAACCAGACAGTCGGGGAAGGCTACCTGAAAGAAAACCCCGATACCCTGGTCAAAACCCGAAAAGCCCGCTTTCTTTTCGACAAGCTTGGCTTTCTTGTCGAGTGCCATCCGATATTGCGCTGAATAATATCGACATAAAGAATCTGCACGGCAAAATAATTATTGAATCTTATTTATTTTCTTTCAGTGCCCTGACACGATCGAGTACTTCATTGGCTCCGTGATAACTGAAGTGATCTCCCGTCATGAAATAACTCCCGTTCTCATCTATCATCAGGCATTTGTACGGTTCCTCGCACATGAACTCCATCGGTTTCACTTTCGTCAGACCAGCCTGATCAGGAAAATATTGATCCAGCAATTTCACATATTTCATTGCATTATCGTAATAGACTGACTTTGTATTGTAAGTTTTCGATAATTTTGAACTGAACCTCATCTGCAAAAACATCTCACGGGGAACTTCCCTGTTTGGAGAGACAAACGGATAAATCATGGTAACGTCATGTCCCAGAGCAATAAGCTTTTTGACATTGGATGCCAATGATTCCCATGCAAGACGGGAATCTCCCTTTTCACCTCCGCGAAATCCGTTTTTGGCCGCTGCAAGCGGATCGTCCACTCTTTGAACCGTTTTTTCCAGAAGATGATAGGACGCTGAAAACAGAAAATGTTTTTTATCCCTGAAACTTTCGATAACTTTCCAGCGCTCTTCATTGACAACAGGACATTGTGGAACATCCACTGTCGAAAGCGCTGTTGAAAAGAAGGGACAAAGTCCGTAGCTCATGGCAATCAGTCCCTTACCCCTTGAGGCAAGACGTTCTTTCAATGCATATTCAAAAACACCGACTGTGCTGTCACCGAGCGTTACCCAGCTTTCATCTCCGAAACGGCAAGCCGTATCGGGTGACCGGTTGAAACACTGATCGAGCGGCTCATGCGTCACCAGATTTCTACCCGGAGTATCCCCCTTCAGGCGAATGAATTCAGACATTTTGTATTGCTCTGCAATTTTCTCGAACTGGCTGCCGTAACGGCTGGCAAAGCCATCATTGGCAATAACCTGGTAAGAAAAAAATGTGCAGAATCCACCAAAAAGTACCAAAAAACCGATCTTGATTCTCCCAAGGTCTCCTCTTCTGAAAGGCGTTTCGACAAACCTGTATGTCAACCATGCAAGGAAAACACTTATTGCAGACAAGCCGGCAAACTGCAAAAAACGCATCTGGTCATACTTCATGAACCGGAAAAATACAAAAATGGGTTGATGCCACAAATACAGGGAAAAAGAGACAAGCCCGACAAAAACGACCGGTTTAAGTGAGAAAAAACGTGTCACTATTTCACCCTCACGGCAAAACAGTATGAACAAAACCGTTCCTGCCACAGGAATCACTGTCAGAAAAGAAGGATGTTCGACCTTGTCACTGATAAAAACCATGCTGGCCGTAATCAAAAGCAAGCCGATAAAAGGCAAGTATCCGATCAACTTCCCGACCTTCCCCTTACAAGTCGAAAACATCCTTTCACGATTGACCAGAACCAGCATTCCCCCGAACAACAACTCCCATGCTCTCGTCGGCAACAAATAAAATGCAAAATCGGGAGAATTTCTTGAAGCCCACTGTGCAAGCAGGAACGACAAAATTCCCGACACAAGCAAAATGAAGAAGGTATAACGCCTGCAAAAACGATAAATCAGCCAGAAAAGAAATGGATAAACAATATAAAACTGCCATTCCACCGAAAGGCTCCAGGTATGAAGAAGCGGTTTATGGATACTGCTGGCAGCGATATAACTGTCTTCCCCGTAAAAGAAATAATTGGAACCGAAGTACAGGGCTGATTTCAGTGATTCGGCAAATTTGACCAATTCACTGGGCAGGATAAAGAAATACGCTCCAATTGCCACTATCGCCAGAATAAAAAAATATGCCGGAACAATTCTTTTTATACGCCGGATGTAAAAGTTCCTGAATGTAAAATCATGATTGTCCATTGCCTGCCGGATAATGCCTGTAATAAGAAAACCGGACAAAACAAAGAAAATATCGACCCCGAGATACCCTCCGCGCATTAACGCAATACCCTTTACTCCGAAATTGCTGTGATAAAAAAGAACGCCTATAACAGCCAGCGCCCTCAGTCCATCCAGCTCTCGCCGATAAACCGGTTTTGAATTCCGCTCATTTTTTTTGACACGGCAAGGTAAATCATTTTCCTGCGTTAATTCTTTACTGCAGGATCGGGGGAGCAAAAACATCAGAAATAATCTTTTAAACTGGTAGAAAATATCTGAAAATTTTACTCTAATCCGAATGTATTTATTAATGTATTGCAATATTTCCAATAAAAAACATTGTTTTTATGCAAATTTTCATTAAAAAACACATGCACTAATTAACCGGTATGAATTTTCCGGATAATTGGGCCATTCTGATATTCCAAACGGTTTTCTCAAGTGTCTCTATGAACCGCGCGTTTTTGAGGCAAGTGGTCAGCTGCTTCCGGTTTCGCCTGCATCTCGATCTCTTTCGTCAGGAAGTAATTCAGGAAAGTCCGGATCAGCGCGATTCCGAACAGTTTGATCAGGCCTTCGAGATCAGGATCGATCGTCGTGTTCAGGATATCGGCTGCCAGCTGGAATTCCAGCGCCATGGCGAGCCAGCGTCCGAAAGTGAGCTTGACTTCAGTGTTAAGTACAAACCCCTGACGTGACCGGATGCCGACGTAAACCGTTTTGACAAAACCGATGAGCACGCAAATGACCGAGGCAGTTTCAAGCACAAACTGCAGAATGCCCACTACGTAAACCAGACCTTCTTTCAAAAACACGATATCCATATCTGCCTCTTACACCAAGCGTTTTTGTCCCGAAACCGGACGTTTGAATGAATTTTTCCTGATCCCACTTTTACCTGAACAAGCTTGCGCCTGCTTTAATCCGAAACAGACATTCGGTTCGAAACTCATCTTTAATCCATCTCAAGCGGCCACATCGATCAGCCTTTTATCATTCAGGAACCAATTCTTTTCCGGACACTCCAAGAGAAATCAGGATATTCACCTGCAAGCGAGCCAATACCATGCGACTGGACAAACCCAATATGAGACTGGTCATTTTCGGGGGCGGCGGAATGATCGGCCGTCCCATTATCGAAGAGGCATTGAGGCGCAATCACGAAGTGATTGCCGTCGATCCTTTTCCCGACCGGATTCCCATCAAAAACCCGAACCTGACGATCATCCAGACAGACGTCTATTCCGTCGATCGTGTCAGTGAACTGGTCAAAAAAGCCGACGCCGTCATCGTCTCTCACAATCCTGCTTTCGAGCAGCCGGACCTTTTCGATTCCGTCCTCAAGCTTTACCCGTTCATACTGGAAGGCGTCAAGGAAGCGGGCGTCCCGAGAATCCTCTTCGTCGGCGAAGCAGGAACCTTGTACGTCAAGCCAGGCATCATGCTCATGGATACCGGCGCCATATCGGGTGACGAAGCCCCCGGCATCCGCATGCTCGGCGGTTTTTATCTGGATGTTTTGAAACACGAACACGATATCGACTGGGTTTATTTTTCACCGGCGGCAGACATCGTCCCCGCCCCCCTGACAGGGTCTTACCGGCTCGGCGAAAACGACCTGATCGTCAATCCGGACGGCTTCAGCCTGATTTCCAGCGGGGATTATGCCAGCGCCCTCATGGATGAAATCGACGCACCGGTCCATCATCAGGAACGTTTCACCATCGGATACTGAAAGGCACCCTCATGAAAAAAGCATTCCATTTTCTGGAAAAACAGGAAGACATGGCATTCGCCACCTGCGACAAGCACCACAACCCGAAAGTCCGCGTTCTCGAATTGATGAAAACGGAAGGACACACCCTGTACTTCGCCGTTTCCCCCCTGTCGGAAACCTATGCCCAGTTGCAGGACAACAACCGTGCCGAAGCGCTCGCATGGAAAGGCGGCATATCCGTCCGTCTGGAAGGAAAAGTCCATTTCGACGTTCCCGACGAAACCTGCCGTGACATTTATAACGAGAGCAAACTGCTCCAGCGCCTCTATACCAGTTACAAGGAACTGGCCTACCTGCGCTTTGTCGCCGGACGGATGGTGTACTACGACCTGTCCTCGCTC
>ERZ856578.7911-NODE-7911-length-10770-cov-4.149631_pt1 | contig 10770 bp, 18 predicted proteins | sample MGYA00514384_ERZ856578 | MGnify/ENA primary metagenome ERZ856578 (study PRJEB29103, sample SAMN06111958) | human gut metagenome | biome: human gut; feature: ankylosing spondylitis patient; material: healthy_person | host: Homo sapiens | place: China:Hangzhou...
AAAAACGAGTATTTTTAGTCATCCTGTTTACCTCTTTCTCAGGAAGTTTAGTCTCCAGGATTCCCGGGGCGGTTCAGCCAGTAATTAACACTGATGCTATAGCAATTGCTCCGCCACCAATAGCAGCAGCAACGGCTTTTCGTAATGATGGAGGCATTATTCACCTCTCGCAGCCTTGCGCTTATCTTCTTTAATCTTGAAATAAAGGTTTGTCAGGTACGTCAGCAGGCCAAATACCAGGCTACCCAGCACTCCAATTGCCGCCCACTGTGAGGGCGTGACTTTATCTAGCAGCTGTAAAAACCAGTACCCGGCACTACCTGCTGAGGTGCCATAGGCGACACCCGTTGTTAACTTATCCATGGATTTCATAACCCCACCTCGCAGACAAAGCGGGTGTAAATTGAGGGAATACTACGAAACGTAACAGACTCGGAGTCAGTGAATAACTCAGGTATTGGGTTATCAGCTAATATCGAGACTCAAAAAATGGAAAAACCCGCTCGACGGCGGGTTTAAGCTGTGTGACGAAGTAACCACTCTTAACAGCATAACCAATTTTTTACGTACGTAAACCACTAAATGATATTTGCGAGAATGCTACCGAGTATTGAAAACACCACTACAAATACATAAGCAAATCTCAACAAATAACCAACAAATAATTTCCAGCGTTATTTTTAGCCGATTTAAATTGAACCTTCAAATTATAGAGCACTTATAAATAACAGCCATTAATATAAATTGGCTAATAGATTTATTTTTATTCAGCCAAGAGCCATGAATAGGATTCGATAGAAAAAAGTTCAGATAAAAATAGAGATCTACTTCACAAATCAAACGAGAAACCAAAACTTACATCTTGAAATAATCACATTGATTAGATGAATATTTATCGCGCAGTGACATCATTTTTTAATAATAGTTCAAAAAAAGGGCTCACGATGAAAAAATTAACAGTGGCAATTTCTGCTGTAGCTGCATCAGTACTGATGGCGATGTCTGCTCAGGCAGCTGAAATTTATAATAAAGACAGTAACAAGCTGGATCTGTACGGGAAAGTTAATGCTAAGCACTACTTCTCCTCTAATGATGCAGATGATGGTGATACTACTTATGCCCGTCTTGGCTTCAAAGGTGAAACCCAAATCAACGATCAACTGACTGGTTTCGGTCAGTGGGAATATGAATTCAAAGGCAACCGCGCTGAATCTCAAGGTTCTTCCAAAGACAAAACCCGTCTTGCATTTGCAGGCCTGAAATTTGGTGATTACGGCTCAATCGATTACGGCCGTAACTACGGTGTAGCATACGACATCGGTGCGTGGACTGACGTTCTGCCAGAATTCGGTGGTGATACCTGGACCCAAACAGATGTGTTCATGACTGGTCGCACTACTGGTGTTGCAACTTATCGTAACAACGACTTCTTTGGTCTGGTCGATGGCCTGAACTTTGCTGCTCAGTATCAGGGTAAAAATGACCGCACTGACGTAACTGAAGCCAATGGTGATGGTTTCGGTTTCTCCACTACTTATGAGTATGAAGGATTCGGCGTGGGTGCAACCTATGCTAAATCAGATCGCACTGACGGTCAGGTCGCCTATGGTAAGAGCAAATTCAATGCCTCCGGCAAAAATGCGGAAGTATGGGCTGCAGGCCTGAAATATGATGCGAACAATATCTATCTGGCTACCACATATTCTGAAACTCAGAATATGACCGTTTTTGGTAATAACCATATTGCAAACAAAGCACAAAACTTTGAAGCAGTAGCACAATATCAGTTTGACTTCGGTCTGCGCCCATCTGTTGCTTACCTTCAGTCAAAAGGTAAAGACCTTGGTGTTCATGGTGACCGAGACTTAGTCAAGTATGTCGATGTCGGTGCTACTTACTACTTTAATAAAAACATGTCCACTTTTGTTGATTACAAAATCAACTTAATTGACGATAGTAAGTTTACCAAAACAGCTGATATTGATACCGACGACATCGTCGCTGTAGGTCTGGTTTACCAGTTCTAATCTGATTACGAAAAAGATATGTTGCGGGAGGCGTTGCCTCCCCAACATATAAGTGGCTCCCTCAAGCCACTTCCTTTAGAAGCACAACCTTGCTTCTAACTATATAAACCTTCTGTTATATATTACCCTTTATTTTTGGGGGCGTCTCAACGCCCCATTTTTAATAATTTTTAGTAAACAATTGGCATATTAATTAGAGTTATTAACAACGATATCCATCTCTAACTGGATATCTAATGCCATTAACATCCCTTCAATTATGCCCTCAGCCTTCTGTAACCTTTTCCCGATATAACCATCAGAGCAGCAATGCTTACCTGCCAGTGACATGAATGTCATACCGACTACATAATAATCTACTAATAAATCGTGCAAATCGCTGTTGTTCTTTTTCAGACGGGCCATGCACCCGCAAATGATCATAGCGTCATCGTCACAACATTGCGGGCGAGATTTTACTTTTGAAGTAATTAATCCCTTAAAACCGGCGGCAATGGACGACCAGGTCACATCTTCATGATTATTAGCCGCCCACGCTCCCCAACGCTCAAGAACCATCTGAATATCACGCATCAACTTACTCCACAAAAATCAGACCAGAACGCCAATTACAAGCAAAAATCAACAAAACAGTATTAGTTGATTGTTATCTCTGACTTCATACTCCTGCTCCTGTCAGGGTTTTGGCGTAATTCTTCAGTATTCGGTAATCGGTCAAAACAGAACCGGGGAAACGATATAAGCGCAGATGCCCCCAGCGGTGGCGAAGAAGTTCTGCCATATAAAACTCAAACATCATTCATTCCCCATTTCGGTGATGGTCAGTTCCAGCCTCCCACCTTTGGTAACAGGCATCTTCACAACGCGGTAATCAACGACCTGAGCATCATCCAGCCAGAAACCTGCTTTGGTGAGTGCGTCAAAAGAGGCTTTTTGTAGATTATCCAGGTCACGGCGACGGCGATCCGGCATGTGGCACTCAATGCGGATTTTCACAGGCATAGCCAGACCGATATCCAGCATTGAGCCTTTAATGATTCGGGCGACGTTATCGCGGTATGCCTGCCCTTCTGCGCTGATGTGCGTGCGCCCTCGATTATGGCGGTAGTAGCGGTTATTGCTCGGCGGCCAGGGTAGTGTGATGTGGTAAGTATTCACGCCTTAATTACCCCCTCTTTCAGCCAGATAACCTGCGTTCTCGCCATACCTTCCAGCGCGCATTCTTTTGCATATCCAGCGTCAACAAAATGCGTGCGGCGGTCGATTTCGTCGTGGCAGGCAGAACATGCAATGGTGGCAATCAGGTCTGGCGGTTTCGTACCGGTGCCGCACAATCCAGTCAGCCGGATATGTGCCAGTACAGACGTTTCAGGGTTGCCATTACATACGCCAGGGATTCTTACCTGGCATTCCCGACCACGCGCTGCTTTTCTCAAATCAGCCATGATTCCTCCTTGCTGCCAGTCGCAACCATTTTTTATCAACCAGGCTAGCGGTATATCCGAGCAGTGTTGGTATTTCGGATGGCTTCAGCTCAGGTTTACGCTTACGACGATTTGGTACTTTGTAGATGTGTCCGTTCATGACACGAATAAGCGGTGTAGCCATTACGCCTCCTGCTTGTCGCGCAGCAGCTGGAACTCGCAGCTCTGCGGAATAGTCAGGTGGCAGCCAATATTCATCGCCCAGGCTTCAACCTTACACAGGAAGACATACATCTCTCCGGTATCAAGATCGGAGGTATGGCGTAACGACTGGATAGTAGTGATTTCGCCGGTTACGACATCAACCAGGTCCTTGGTTTCATAACCGAGGTATGTGTGTTTGAGAGCATCTTTTACCCATGCTGCGGTAGCGAACGATTTCCCCCTGCTGATGAGGTATTCACTGATTTCGCTGTACCACATGTGGCTGAGTGCATTCTGGGAAAGACTGCGTCTCTCTCGCCACGGTTTAAGCACCATGCGAAAGCATTTGCCGTCTTCCAGATAAGGCTGGATCTGCTGACCGATAGCGGTGAAGTTACCGCGATGCAATTTGATGCCATCTTGTGGGAGGTTCACGCTTCACCTCCACAGAGGTCAAACGCTAGATGCAAAGAATTGCAGGTGCATTTCTGCATCTGTGAAAGGAGAAGATAGTTTGGATTGTATGTGCGCATAAACGTCCCCGTTTAGCGCAGAAGTCACCGGAGTTGTTCAGGCTCCGATTACTTAATTATGGCAAGTTGATTATCGCAAATCAAAGGTTTTAATTGTGCTTTATTCTTTCAAGCGTTTCCTTCATACCAAAGCCTATAAAGTTTTTCTTCTTCGTTTGGGTTAATAGGCTCACCATGTTTTAATTTTTCAGTGTACAAAATTGTTGAACAAATCGCGGAAGTTAATCCAGTGATCGCCATCTGCTGCAGATCGGATTTTTGTGTCCCCCCCAACAGACGATCTCCCATCCATGTAATAATTGTATCCATGCTTCAGCCCTTCTTAGTAAATAGTGTGTAGGGCGACTGAAGGACCGAGTTTATGCTTTTTCGCATTGCTTTCAGTTAGTAGACCGGTATCGCACCGGAAACAATCCTACGGCAAATTGGTTGTCTGACCTCTCGGTTTTTCGTGCATTAACCGATACCCACTACAGTCTCGGCGAAAGCTGCACACCCCCAAGGTGTACTGGTAGCACTCGGCACAGCCTAGCGCGCCACTTTCTTCTCACTATCCAGTCTAATTTTATCCCCTAGTCAGACACTCAGATGTAGTGCTCCGCAGCGGCATGCGGGGGAATACAAAAACTCGGACAAAATTGGGCCCTCCTTTTTGAATCACTCGCGGGGATGTAGTTATTAATACATGGGAAAAGATCTGTTTTCAAATCCAACATTATATGGTTTCAATACCACGGGGTGGCTATGTGGCTATGTGTTTCTCATTATTATTTACAATCTACTGTAATCGCTCCGAACGCAAATGCGTCAATACTCGAATCAACTGATCATCCTGCCACGACTGAAATCTCAAATAGGCCGTTTCTCAAGTAAGAGATTTTGAATGCATTATTGGCTACTGAAATAAAAAACCCAGCGCCAACTGGCTTCATATGAAATTTTTTTGTCATTTCCAATTGCAAGACTGTGAAATTTTTTCCACAACCTTATCAATCTCAGACAAGTCAAACTCAACTACTTGCATAGTTGATCCATAAGGTTCAAACCCAAAAATAGCTTTTTTATGCTTAGCCAAGGTCTTTATAAATTGTATTGGTTGTGGAGCAAATGCAGAATCACCGCCTTCCCCACCTCCCCAAGCACTCTTGACCGGCTTTCCGCCATCTAACCGCACTGTAATTCTTGGGTTGTCCGAACCCATATAATCATTGAATGATAAATAGGCATCTGTTTTGTTATCACTACAACGCAACACCAGTGAAGTTGCACGATCAGTACCTGCTTTGTTATATGAATCTGGTGATAAATTAAGAGCCACAAAGTCAGTCTGGTCAGTCATTTTATTTATCTCAGACTTTGTTATCCACGACCCTAACTTCTCTACACCAGCATTTGCAGTAAACGAGGCACTTATGACAAAGGCTATAATAAATTTTCTCATAACCCTATCTCCTTGGATTTAAAGAACTAAATATTATCAAGTCTCTTGCCACTAGAAAACCCACTTTATTTCCAAACTCTGATGGCATTCCTGAAAATCCGCTTCATACTCACTTGCCCCGCCCTATCATCCTGAGTAGCTAACCGTTAAACAAACGTTCGCCAGACCTTACCATCAATGACCAGGATTCCTGCCCGCGCCATTTTTGCCGCAGCCTGATTTATGCTGGTTACGGTTGCGCCTGTTACCGCGGAAACGTCCTGTGCACAGAAGTTCTTATGCGCCTCCAGATAATGAATAATTGCCTCTTTGCCCGTCATACAGTTGCTCCTTTCAGTCCGAACTTCGCTTTGATTTCTGCGATCTTCGCCAGAGCCTGTGCACGATTTAGAGGCCTACCGCCCATGACAGGAAGTTGTTTTACTGGTTCAGGTATCGCCTCACCACGGTTAATTCGCGCGGTCATACAGGTCAGCTCATCGGCAGCTTTACGCCGTAATTCCGCGTCAGTCAGCGCATTGGCCCGCATGTTCTGGTACAGGTTGGTAACCAGCCAGTAGTGCGCGTTTGATTTCCACGGATAAGACTCTGCATCCGGATACAGGCCACGCTTCCGGCAATACTCGTAAACCATATCAACCAGCTCGCTGGCGTTTGGCAGTCCGGCGGTAACGGATGCTTCTTCCCGGCACCAGGCGACAAACTGCCCGGGTGATGGCAGGAATGGTCGATTCTGCCGACGGGCTACGCGCATTCCTGCGTTAACCTGTTCCATTGTGGTGATCCCGTTTTCCCGGAAAGCCAGAACCCACTGGCGGCGGATTTCGTTCAGTTCGTTCTGGTCCCGGTTAGCCAGGCTCGCCGGGAAAGTTGCCAGTAACTGGCTGAACACACCGTTGATGATCCGCGCTACCTGCTGTACCTGCGGCTTTTCGTCGTACTGTTCCGGCATGTTGTTGGCGATCCGGCGCATCTGCTCACGGTCAAAGTTAACCATCTGTGCGGCGATGTTTTTCATAAATCCACCCCATAAATCCAGTCAGTGTTTGTCAGGTCGAGTTTTGATTTTCCGGCTGTCACGCCAGCCTGTTGCTTGTTACGGTTGATTTCGAGTTGGGTCCACTTGTCGCGGAGTTTGGCCGGACTTAGCACGTTACCGGACCAGAAGTTGTCCTGGCATGCCCAGCGGAACAGCACGCACATGTCGCGGTGGTTACGTCCGTCACGTTCACGCATCAGGCGGATATCGTTAGCCCACCCTGCAAAATTCGGTTTTCTGGCTGATGGCGCGATGGTCTTCACCATGTCAAACATCCACTCTGCGGCGGTCAGGTCTTCTGCTGTCCCCCACCTGCTGCCGCTCTGAATTGCAGCATCTGGTTTCTCCACAGGAAGATCGTTTTCTGGTTGGTCAGAGGATTCGCCAGAATTCTCGGACGAAAAAGGTTTTATATTGTCTTTTGTTAGTTTGTCTTTTGTGTTTACCTGATTCGGGTAAACGCCTTTACCTGATTTGGGTAAACTTTTCTTACCTGATTCAGGTAAATTTACCTCTTTCAGGTAAACTTTATTTTTCTTACCTGATTCGGGTAATGTTGACCATTCACTGACCACATTATTAATGCCGATATTCCGCCCGCTCTGAATAAGAATCCCACGCTTTACCAGAACGCTTTTTGCAGCAGAACACTTGTGCGGCAATATCCCGGTCAACTCGGAAAGTTGCTCGTTGCTCACCCAATCCAGTTTTTTATTAAAGCCATATGTTTTGCGCATGACAGCCAGGAAGACCAGAAGCTGGTGCTGTGTTAATCCGGCCAGCATCACAGCTTCCAGCAACTCATTTGCAATGCGCGTATAACCATCATCGAGATCTGCCACGCGCGGCTCCTTTTGTGCCGCATCCGGCACTGGAAAATTGAATATCTCAGCAGTGTTTGCCATAATTCCTCCCGCAATGAGTGTGTTACGATTTGCACCTGAAAGTCGGTTCTGTTCCCGCAGACCGACTTTCGCCATTTCTGAACCTGTCATATTGCCCCCAGCATGGTGGTCACCATCGCCATTAATGGACCAGCCAGATCCGGGTCCACACGAAACATCGACACAATACCTTCACTCATTTCCTTCAGTTTCTGGTGGCGTGGTGCGTTGAGAATGACAGCCTGTTTTGCCTCACTGAGTTCCTTTTCCATTTCAGCCAACCGAGTCATGAAGCTATCCTGCTCAACCAGGTAACCGCGATATTCCAGCGGTAGTACCGCCAGAATTGCCGGGGTCAGTTCACGCACGTTATTTCGGTATTTTTCAGAATCGAATTTGTTATCGAGGAAGCGGAACAGCTTCTGGCGTGCACGGCTGACATCATCAGGGAAATCGATGGTGCCGTCGCCCTGCTCCCGATACTCATTCACAATGAGTGCGGCAACGACATCCTGATTATCTACAGCCGACCAGGCGCGGACGGCATCACGGATTTTTTCGTGGCCTGGAGCTTGTTTTGTTTGAGAACGATTTATCACCGCAGTCGGAATAAATCCGCTAGTCTGTTGGTATGTAAGTGGTTGCATAATTGACTCCTTTAGTTTGAATTGACTGTTAAGTTGATTGCTTATTGTTAAAGAGCGTGAAATGGAAATTTAAGCTGCGTTCTTTTCGGTGTGTGGAAACAACTTCGGAAGATCCGGGCGAATCTGGTATGCCTTCACAACTCCACCAGTAGCCGTAACAATGCTGCCGACATGTTCAGGGGATACCTTTGCTTTGTTGTGAAGCCACTTATAGACGGCCTGCTGTGAAACTTCGCAGGCATCGCCTAGTTTCTTTTGTGAACCAACGATATTGATCGCTGTTTTGATTGCTGGGTTCATAACAACCTCCGTGGTTAATCCGAATCAAGATTAAAACTATGGTTGTTTTTAGTCAACAACCATTTTCGTTTGATGAAATAAAACCTTGGTTGTACATTTGATCTATGAAAACAACACTCTCAGAAAGACTTAAAGAAGCCAGATTAGCGCGAGGCCTTACACAAAAGGCGCTTGGGGATTTGGTCGGGGTTAGCCAGGCTGCTATTCAGAAAATCGAAACAGGGAAAGCTAACCAAACAACTAAAATCGTGGAGATCGCGAACGCTTTGGGTGTGCGCGCAGAATGGTTATCTTCTGGCGTTGGAAATATGTCAGACAGTACAGTGCAACCAATACAATCAACTGTCAGCCATTCCAAATACTTCAAAATTGACGTTCTTGATATAGAAGTCAGTGCCGGGCCAGGTGTAATCAACCGTGAGTTTGTAGAAGTTCTACGCTCGGTTGAGTACTCGTTTGACGATGCTCGTCACATGTTCGATGGCAGGAAGGCGGAAAATATCCGCATCATTAACGTGCGAGGTGACAGCATGTCAGGGACGATCGAACCAGGTGACCTGCTGTTCGTTGATATCACTGTTAAATCTTTCGACGGTGATGGCATCTATGCGTTTCTGTACGACGACACTGCCCATGTAAAACGTCTTCAAATGATGAAGGATAAGCTGCTGGTTATCTCTGATAACAAGAGCTACTCGCCGTGGGACCCGATCGAGAAAGACGAGATGAACCGGGTGTTCATATTCGGTAAGGTCATTGGAAGCATGCCGCAGACGTACAGGAAGCATGGTTAATTTATCTACGACTTAAGGGAGCGAAGGTTAAGGTTTATACCACTCGGATTAGATATTGCACTAAATTCTCTATAAGAACGCCAAATCTGTTTGCATATTTCAGTAAATATTCTCGTTGTTAGCTGAGATTTGTTGCTACTGTCAGCAAAATGTCCCCCTATCTCGTAGCGGTTTTTATTTCGAATCATTATGTTAAGATGTTTCTGATTATAATGAATGGAAACATAAAATGAGAAAAATCCTAATCGCTGCCATGATGGCATCTGTATTGGCTGGGTGTGCTTCTTCAGGCAACCAGCAACTCAAAAATGAAACTGAAATTAGTGTCCAGTCTAAACTTCAGGAAGGTAAAACAACCAAGAATGAGGTTAAATCTTACTTTGGTTCTCCTGATGCTGTTTCATATACTGACAGTGGAAACGAGATCTGGAAGTACGCCTTTGCAAAAGTAAAAGTTAATGGCACCACTTTTATTCCATTCTATTGATTATTCCATAATGGAACGAACGGTACGAAAAAAGAACTTACTATTCTTTTTAACGATGACACGATTAAGAAATACACAATGTCAGAAACCCAAATAAACTCGAAATCAGGTTGGGCTGACTGATAATCATACCCGGCAACCGCGCCGGGTTTTCTTTTCCTCCCCCTCATAACTCATACCGTCCAAAAAACCACCACACCTCACTTCAGTTATCGCTATGCGATGCAAGTCACAAAATAAATCCATCCTAAATACAACCAGTTATATTTAAAACAACCGACAAAACAACTTTTGTTGTTGACGATAAAACAACTATAGTTTTAAATAAATTCATCGCAACGACACAACGATACGGTAACCACCTGTTTCACCGTTGCGATGACCGCTTAGATCCGCAGTTTGAATTTCAGCAGGCTTCGGGGAGTGCGAGGGGTGAAGCGGACGCGTGAACGTCGGTGTGACCAGCTGAAATCAACTCAACACTTCATACCTCAGTCGCTTCAACGAGGCGACTTAGTTATGACAACCGGCGGCCATCCACCGCCTGAATACGCGCAGAAGTCTCTATATGTTCAGCAGCCCAGCTTACGGGCAGGAGTTTTTATGGTTCATCAACATTACGGAACGCAGACCGTTAATCGAGGTGCGGTCATGCCAGGAATGCTGGTCAAACACAAAGATGGTACCTGGACTGCATCAGCTAATTTACGCGGACGGCTTTATCTGCATCGCGGCATCGAGCGCACTTATACCCGTGATTTGCTCGTGGAAGTTTTTCTCGACGGACGCGGTAACGGCCTGAATCGCTAATCCCCTTTCCTGTTTTCCTAATCAGCCTGGCATTTCGCGGGCGATATTTTCACAGCCATTTTCAGGAGTTCAGCCATGAACGCTTAGTACATTCAGGAGCGTGTTTAGGGTCGGAGCTGGGCGGGTCACGACGAGCAGAGCGGCGGTGAAGAGAAAGAGGCGGGAGTGGCAGACGACATA